>ENA-UEOM01000090-UEOM01000090.1-human-gut-metagenome-genome-assembly--contig:-NODE-90-length-41193-cov-59.834541_pt1 | contig 41193 bp, 28 predicted proteins | sample MGYA00242993_ERZ507994 | MGnify/ENA primary metagenome ERZ507994 (study PRJEB26167, sample SAMN06115536) | human gut metagenome | host: Homo sapiens | place: China:Neimenggu | collected 2014-11-07... | reverse complement strand
GTAGTGATGTGCACCAAGAGCGAAGAAGAAAACATCATGGACCAGGCAATCGGTTCAAAGATAGCCGACTATCTGATAAAGCCGGTGAACCCCAACCAGATTCTGCTCACGCTGAAGAAGAACATACATCGCAAGCAGATTGTGTCGGAGGTGACGCAGACGGGCTATCAGCAGAACTTCCAGGACATCTCGATGCAGATAATGAACTGCAACACGATAGACGACTGGAAGGATGCGTACCGCCGACTGGTGCACTGGGAACTGGAGCTTAGCTCTACGGACAGCAACATGACCGAGATGCTGCAGATGCAGAAGGAGGAGGCGAACAACGGCTTCGCCAAGTTCATAAAGAAGCACTACTTGTCGTGGGTGGCACCGGGCGTAACCGAACGCCCGCTGATGAGCCCGGACATCTTCAAGCGCAAGGTATTCCCTGCGATAAACGAGGGCGAGAAAGTGTTCCTCATCGTCATCGACAACTTCCGCTACGACCAGTGGCGCGTGCTGTCGAAGGAGATTGGCAACATGTTCGACATAGAGGAGGACATGTACACCAGCATCCTGCCGACGGCTACGCAGTACGCACGCAACGCCATCTTCTCGGGCTTGATGCCCGAGCAGATTGAGAAGATGTTCCCCGAGCTGTGGGTGGACGAGGACGAAGACGAGGGCAAGAACCTCAACGAGGAGCCGCTCATACGCACGCAGATAGAACGCTACCGCCGCCACGACTCGTTCTCGTATCACAAGGTGAACGACTCAACGGGTGCCGACAAACTGCTTGCACGCCTCAACGAGCTGACAAAGAACGACCTCAACGTCATCGTGGTCAACTTCATCGATATGCTCTCGCACGCAAGAACGGAGTCGAAGATGGTGCGCGAACTCGCCAACAACGAGTCGGCTTACCGCTCGATAACGCTCTCGTGGTTCCGCCATTCGGTCATGGCAGACCTGCTCAGCGCACTCTCGCAGATCGACTGCCGCATCATCATCACCACCGACCACGGCAGTATCCGTGCGTCGAAGCCGGTGAAGATAATCGGCGACCGCAACACGAACACCAACCTGCGCTACAAGCTGGGCAAGAACCTCAACTGCCAATCGAAGGAAGTGTTCGTCATCAAGAACCCACAGGAGGCGCAACTGCCCGCACCGAACATCAGTACGTCGTACATGTTCGCCACCGGCAGCACATTCTTCGCCTACCCCAACAACTACAACTACTACGTGTCGTACTATAAGGACACGTTCCAGCACGGCGGCATCTCGCTCGAAGAGATGCTCATACCGCTGATAACACTAAAGGGAAGGAAATAAAAAAAGCTGTTAGCAGCTTACTGTTATAATAGAAAAACGAAAAAACTATGGAAATAAAAATCAACTCTCTGGCAGACATCAACGAGGCTGCCAAAACATTTGTCGAGAATATGGGCGACGGCAAGGTGTTCGCCTTCTACGGTAAGATGGGCGCAGGCAAGACTACTTTCGTGAAGGCTATCTGCGAGTGCTTGGGCGTAGACGACGTAATCACATCGCCCACGTTCGCCATCGTGAACGAATACACTTCCGCCACAACCGGCGACGCGATATACCACTTCGACTTCTACCGCATAAAGAAGCTCGAAGAGGTGTACGACATGGGCTACGAGGACTACTTCTACAGCGGTTCGCTGTGCTTCCTCGAGTGGCCGGAGCTGATAGAGGACCTGCTGCCCGAGGACGCAACGAAGGTTACAATCGAAGAGATTGCGGACGGTTCGCGCGTGGTGAAGTTCTAAACTATTTGAACGCGACGCGGTAGGTGCAGCCGTTCTTCCAGTTGCTGCATCCGTAAGCCGTCTTACCTTTAATGATAGTACCCTTGCCGCAAACGGGGCAAGTGGTGCCGATTATGCTGTCGTCAGCCGACGGCTCGCTTGTTGCGGGTTGCGGTGAGGCGGCAGCATTTTTTGTTGATGCAGTCGACGACGTTGCAGCAGACTTTGCTGCGGCTTTCTTCGGCGCAGCAGTCTTTTTCTTTTTTGCCTTCTTCAGGTCCTCGTCGGTGGTGATGGTGACACGGCGGTTGCTGTTGTCGCGCAGCACGTCGTACACAATCTCCGTCACCTGTTGCTTCAGTTCGTTGATGAAGTCGGCAGCCTCATACTTCTTGTGCTCTATATCGCGGAGCTTCTTCTCCCATATGCCGGTCAGCTCGCAACTCTTGAGCAGTTCCTCGTGGATGATGTCGATGAGTTCGATGCCCGTAGCCGTGGCGATGAGGTTCTTGCGCTCGCGACGTATGTAGTGGCGCTTGAAGAGCGTCTCGATGATGCCGGCACGCGAAGACGGACGGCCGATGCCGTTCTCCTTCAGCGCAGCGCGCAGCGTCTCGTCGTCGACGAACTTGCCAGCGGTCTCCATGGCACGCAGCAGCGTAGCCTCGGTGTAGTACTTCGGCGGTGTGGTCCACTTCTCGGTGAGCGTAGGCGTGTGCGGTCCGCTCTCGCCCTTCACGAATGTGGGCAGAGTGCGCTCCTCGTCCTGCTTGTCGTCGTCTTCGGACGAAGACGGTTGTGAGTTGAGGGGTTGAGGGGTTGAGGGGTTGTTGGGGTGAGATGGTTGCTGGGCGTATATTGTACGCCATCCAGGCTCCAATATCTCCTTTCCGCTCACCTTGAACTCCACATCCTCCACCTTGCCGAGCACGGTGGTGGTAGCGAACTTGCTGTCGGGATAGAACACAGCGATGAAGCGACGCGCAATGAGGTCGTAGACGTTGCGCTCCATGTCGCTGAGTGCAGACGCAGGCACGCCGGTCGGGATGATGGCGTGGTGGTCGGTCACCTTAGATGTGTCGAAGACACGCTTCGACTTGGGCAACTTCTTGCCGGCAAGCGGCTGTATGTACTGCTCGTAGCCGCGCATACCGGTGAGTATGCCGGCGCACTTCGGGTAGATGTCGTCGCTCAGGAACTGCGTATCGACACGCGGATAGGTGGTGAGCTTGCGCTCGTAGAGCGACTGTATGAGGTTGAGCGTTGTCTCGGCACTGTATGAGAACTTGCGGTTGCACTCCACCTGCAGCGAGGTGAGGTCGAAGAGGCGTGGGGGTGCCTCGTTGCCGTTCTTCTTCGACACGCCCGTCACCTCGAAAGGCTTGTCGGCGATGGTGGCGAACGCCTGCTCGCCCTCCTCCTTCGTGGTGAACTTGCCCTTTGTGGCTGTGAAGAGTGTGTCGCGATAGATGGTGGAGAGCACCCAATAAGGCTCGGGCACGAACGAGTCGATCTCCTTCTGGCGGTTGACGATGAGTGCGAGCGTAGGTGTCTGCACACGACCGATGCTGAGCACCTGTCGGTTCTGACCATACTTAAGCGTGTAGAGGCGCGTAGCGTTCATGCCCAGGAGCCAGTCGCCGATGGCACGGCTCAGTCCGGCTACGTACAGCGGCTGGTACTCACTCTGATCCTTCAGCGAGTTGAAGCCCTCGCGGATAGCCTCGTCGGTCATCGACGATATCCAAAGACGCTTCACGGGGCACTTCGCCTGCGCCTTCTGCATCACCCAACGCTGTATCAGTTCACCCTCCTGGCCGGCGTCACCACAGTTGACGATGCAGTCGGCAGCCTGCATGAGACGTTCGATGACACTGAACTGGCGTTTGATGCCGTCGTCGTCGATGAGCTTGATGCCGAAGCGTGGCGGAATCATCGGCAACGCCGAGAGACTCCAGTGTTTCCAGTTCTCGGTGTAGTCGTTGGGCTCTTTCAGCGTGCAGAGGTGACCGAAGGTCCACGTCACTTGGAAGCCATTGCCCTCCATGTATCCGTTGTGGGAGGTTGTTGCACCCAATATGCGGGCTATATCCTTGGCTACGCTTGGTTTCTCGGCTATGCAGACTATCATTTGTTTCTGTTTTTTAAATTAAATACGAAGTGCAAAGTTACTTAAAATTATTGAGTTTTGCACGCCAAGCTCCATATATCTTGCGCAATTACGCAGCGGATACAATCCGCTATATTTCTTCCGGAAGCACGCCCGTGGCGTTGCTTCCGAAAGAAATTTTGGTCTTTTAGCGTTTTTTTTTACACTAATTAACACTTTTGTGTCCATTTGTATCAATAATCTAAACTATTTAGACTAACTTTGCAACGTTTGCGTTATGCATACACACAAACAACAAAGATACATCAAACGCATACTTACAACAACGATAATATTTAGAGAGTGAGAGAGTAATTATAAATCAGCATTCATACAACCCCAAAATGAAGAATAATGAGTAACACTATACATAGCCCACACGAGAACAAACTATTGAAGATGTCAGTATTGCTTGGTGATATCATCATCATCAATCTTTTGTACTGGCTGTTTTGTTGCGTTTTAAAATATGACACCAACATCGACGCAATGCGCCAAACGATGGTGGTAGGCTCTATCGTATATTTAGCTTGCACAATGGAGAATGGTGTCGTGCTGCATCACCGCAAGGTGAGCAACCACCAGATTATCATGCGTGTGATGCAGAACTTCTTCGTAGGTGCAATCGGTTGCATTCTCATGTTCGCCATCGGCGACTTCCAACACATGTCGTTATTCCGGATGATAGAGTTTTGGCTGACTGCATTCGTCGGTGTTTCTATCTTCCGCATCATAACACGTCATGTTGTTGCAGCATGGCGATGTATGCCGAAGCACGCCCATAACGTGGTGTTCGTAGGAAGCAACAGCAACGCGCGTAACATGTTTCGCCAGATGACCACACCAAACGACTTAGGCTTCAACGTGCTGGGCTACTTCGACCACCAACCCAACGAGAAATTTTCTGAGCTATGCACATATCTCGGCACACAGCAGGATATGCCGGAGGTGCTGAAGGAGCACAGCAACGTACACGAATTGTACTGCTGTCTGCCCTCACGCTTCAGCGAGGAAATCCTTGAAGTGATACGCTACTGCGAGCATCACTTCATCCACTTCTATTCGATGCCCAACGTCAGCAACTATCTACACCATCGTATGCACCTCAAAGTGCTGGGCGACGTACCTTACTTGAGTCTCTACAACGAGCCGCTGAGCCTCATCGAGAACCGCTTGATAAAGCGCACGTTCGACTTCGTGGTGTCGCTGACATTCCTCTGCACGCTCTTCCCCATCATACTCGCCGTTGTGGCTATCGTTACGAAGATAACAATGCCAGGACCGTTGTTCTTCCGACAGAAGCGCACCGGACTTAACGGCAAGGAGTTCTACTGCCTGAAGTTCCGCAGCATGAAGGTGAACAAGGATGCCGACACGCTGCAGGCCACAAAGAACGACCCACGAAAGACGAAGTGGGGCAACATAATGCGCAAGACAAACATCGACGAGCTGCCACAGTTTATCAACGTACTGTTAGGACAGATGAGTATTGTGGGTCCACGCCCACACATGGTGAAGCACACCGACGACTACTCGAAGCTCATCGACAACTACATGGTGCGCCACTACATCAAGCCAGGCATCACCGGTTGGAGCCAGGTGAACGGCTTCAGAGGCGAGACAAAATACCTCTCGCAGATGGAGGGACGCGTGGCTGGCGACATCTGGTACTTGGAGCATTGGAGCGTATGGCTCGACATATATATAATGTATAAGACCGTGGCTAACGTCATCGTTGGCGATAAGCAGGCGTTTTAAGATATGAAAGGCACACCAAGCGGTGTGCCTTTTTTGTTGGCGTAACGAAATTGTAACAGTTTGGTAGTACATGTGAATACAATTATATATAACTTTGCAAGCAGAACAAAGATATAGCAGTTATGAAACAAAACCAGAAAATCCTCGTTGTTGACGACGAGCAGGACTTGCTCGAAATCCTCAAGTTCAATCTCGAAACAGAAGGCTACGAGGTGCAGACCGCCACATCAGCCGAAGAGGCACAGACGCTCGACATAGCATCGTTCGACCTGCTGCTGCTCGACGTTATGATGGGCGGCATGTCGGGGTTCGCCCTCGCCCGACTGCTGAAGGACGACCCACAGACAGCCCGCGTGCCTATCATCTTCCTCACAGCCCGCGACACAGAGAACGACACCGTGACTGGATTTAACCTCGGTGCCGACGACTATATATCGAAGCCATTCTCGCTGCGAGAGGTGATGGTGCGCGTGCGTGCCGTGCTGCGTCGCACAGCCACTGAGAACGAGGAGGAAGAGGCGCACCTCATCACCTACCAAGGCATCGTGATGAACCTCGACAAGAAGACCGTAGCCATCGACGGCGAGGAGATAGCATTCACGAAGACCGAGTTCGAACTGCTCCACCTGCTGCTCGACGAGCGCGGACGCGTGTTCTCGCGTCAGGAACTCATCGACCGCGTATGGCCGAAGGATGTGCTGGTGCTCGACCGCACCGTGGACGTGAACATCACACGCCTGCGCAAGAAGATAGGTCGCTTCGCGAAGTGCATCGTCACGCGCCTCGGATTCGGATATTACTTCGACGCATAGGAGGGTATGGCATCCTGCCATACCCACGCTACCCACTACGAACTATTGGCGTAGGTATGGCAGGATGCCATACCCTCCTACCTACTACGAACCACCTGCGTGGGTATGGCAGGATGCCATACCCTCCTACCTACTACAAACCACCTGCGTGGGTATGGCAAGGATGCCATACCCTCCTACCTACTACAAACCACCTGCGTGGGTATGGCAGGATGCCATACCCTCCTAAATTACTAATTATGAAAATATCTGTCGGCAAAAAACTATACCTCAGCATCCTCTCGGTGTTCCTTGTGTTCGCCGTGGCGTTCATCGTGTTCCAGCAGGAGCGCGAGAAACAATTCAAGATTGACACGCTCAACCTGAAGTTGCAGGACTACAACTCGCGCATGGAGGAACATCTGCGCCTCTTCCCCGACTTCTCCGAGGAGGCACTCGACCGCTATGTAGAAACCCACTACATACAGAACATACGCGTGACATTGATACGCGCCAACGGCGATGTGCTCTACGACAGCAAGCTGAAGGACTACTCGCACATCAACAACCACTCTACACGCCCGGAGATAGCCGCGGCGCTGAAGCATGGTGCAGGTTCTACCGTCGACCGCAATAGCGAGACCGTACACGGCGACTTCTTCTACTCTGCCACCTACTTTCCCAAGCAGCAGCTCATCATACGCTCCGCCCTGCCCTACACGAGCGACCTCGCACGCTCGCTACAAGCCGATCAGCACTACATCTGGTTCGCCATAGGAGCCATACTGTTGCTCACCATTATACTCTACCGCTTCATCAGCCGACTGAGCGACAACATCACGAAGCTGCGCACGTTCGCCTCAAGAGCCGACCACAACGAGTCGCTCGAAACGGAAGACCTCGCCGTGTTCCCCAACGACGAGTTGGGCGAGATAGCCGAGCGCATCATCAAGATGTACAAGCGATTGCAGACCACACGCCGCGAGCAGGACGTGCTGAAACGACAGCTCACGCAGAACATCGCACACGAGCTGAAGACACCCGTGGCAAGCATACAGGGCTATCTGGAGACCATACTCGAGAACTCGAACATCAACGATGCCACACGCGAGCAGTTTCTGCAGCGTAGCTACGCACAGAGCCAACGCCTCACCTCGCTGCTGCAGGACATCTCTACGCTCAACCGCATGGACGACGCACCGGAGATGATGAGCGAGGAGAACGTGAACATATCGGACATCGTATCGAACATACAGAAGGAGACGGCACTGCAACTGCAGCAGAAGGAGATGAAGTTCTGCAACCGCTTGCAGCCGAACATCGTGGTGCGCGGCAGCACGAGTCTGCTCTACAGCGTGTTCCGCAACCTCACCGACAACGCCATCGCCTACGCCGGTGTGGGCACAACGATAACCATAGACGCAGAGCTAAGCTCCGACGAGCTGTTCGACGACCACCGCAAGTGGCACTTCACCTTCTCCGACAACGGCGTGGGCGTGCCGTCGGAGCATCTGTCACGCATCTTCGAACGCTTCTACCGCGTGGACAAAGGACGCTCGCGCAAGATGGGCGGCACCGGACTCGGGCTCGCCATCGTGAAGAACGCCGTACTGTTGCACGGCGGAACTATCAGCGCACACAACAACGAGGAGGGAGGACTTAGATTCGAGTTCACACTCAGAGCTTAAACCATCCGCATCGACCGATGCAGACATCCGCATCGACCGTTGCAGACATCCGCATCGACCGTCGCAGACATCCGCGTCGACCGTTGCAGACATCCGCATCGACCGTCGCAGACATCCGCGTCGACCGATGCGGATGCTCTGCCCTTTACCTACACACTCGAGAATATTCACAATCTATCTATCAAATAATCAAAATAACCATGCAAACATGCGCTCATTTTGCTAAAAAGTCGTAACTTTGCAGACAACAAAATGTTTTTCATCCAAAACAATATACAAGCAGTATGATTCTATTTTTCATGACTCCAAGCAAGAGCGTGATTGCTACAGCAGCAGATCACAAGCTCTCACAAGACGAGATCAATGAACTGTGTTGGCTTTACGGCGGTGCCACTCTCATCGAGGGTGAGACTGTCGAGGGCTTCTTTGTGGGTCCACGCCGCGAAATGATTACTCCATGGAGTACGAATGCCGTAGAGATAACTCAGAATATGAGCCTCCACGGCATTTCGCGTATTGAGGAGTACTTCCCCGTAAGCTCGAAAGATGCCGACCACGACCCTATGTTGCAGCGCATGTACGAGGGTCTCGACCAAGACATCTTCACAGTGAACCACGAGCCGGAACCAATCAAGCGCGTGGAGAACATAGAAGAATACAACGAGCAGGAGGGTCTGGCACTCTCAGCCGAGGAGATTGAATATCTGCACAAGATAGAGAAGGAGCTTGGCCGCCCGTTGACAGACTCTGAAATCTTCGGTTTCGCACAGATCAACTCTGAGCACTGCCGCCACAAGATCTTCGGCGGTACGTTCATCATCGACGGCAAGGAGATGGAGTCGTCGCTGTTCGCTATGATCAAGCAGACAACAAAGGAGAACCCCAACAAGATTCTCTCTGCATATAAAGACAATGTGGCTTTCGCGCAGGGTCCGGTTGTGGAGCAGTTCGCACCGCACGACCAGTCGACATCCGACTACTTCCAGGTGAAGGACATCGAGAGCGTTATCTCGCTGAAGGCTGAGACACACAACTTCCCGACTACCGTGGAGCCGTTCAACGGTGCAGCTACCGGTACGGGTGGCGAGATTCGCGACCGTATGGGTGGCGGTGTAGGCTCATGGCCTATCGCCGGAACAGCCGTGTACATGACAGCCTATCCGCGTCTTAAGGATGACGACAACCTCACACGCGACTGGGAGGACATCATGCCCGTACGCAAGTGGTTGTATCAGACACCGGAGCAGATTCTCATCAAGGCTTCTAACGGTGCGTCAGACTTCGGCAACAAGTTCGGTCAGCCGCTCATCACCGGTTCGGTGCTCACCTTCGAGCATCAGGAAGGCGCCGAGAAGTACGCTTACGACAAGGTAATCATGCTCGCCGGCGGCGTAGGCTACGGCACAAAGCGCGACTGTCTGAAGAAGGAACCGCAGAAGGGCAACAAGGTTGTCGTTGTAGGTGGCGACAACTATCGCATCGGCTTGGGTGGCGGTTCGGTATCTTCTGTTGATACCGGCCGCTACAGCAACGGCATCGAGCTGAACGCCGTGCAGCGTGCCAACCCCGAGATGCAGAAGCGTGCGTACAACCTCGTTCGCGCCCTGTGCGAAGAGGATGTGAACCCGGTGGTTTCTATCCACGACCACGGCTCGGCTGGTCACCTCAACTGTCTCTCGGAGCTTGTAGAGGATTGCGGTGGCGAGATCGATATGAGCAAGCTGCCAATCGGCGACAAGACACTGTCTGCAAAGGAAATCATCGCCAACGAGAGCCAGGAGCGCATGGGTCTGCTCATCGACGAGAAGCACATCGACCACGTACGTCGCATCGCAGAGCGCGAGCGTGCTCCGCTGTACGTAGTTGGCGAGACAACCGGCGACGCTCACTTCTCATTCAAACAGGGCGACGGCGTGAAGCCTTTCGACCTCGACGTGGCTCAGATGTTCGGTCACTCGCCGAAGACCATCATGCGCGACGAGACCGTAGAACGCCACTACCGCGACGCAGAATATACACACGAAGAGACATCGGAGAACGGCAAGGACGACGTTCTCGACAAATACGTAAGCCGCGTGCTGCAGCTTGAGGCTGTGGCTTGCAAGGACTGGTTGACAAACAAGGTTGACCGCTCCGTGACCGGTAAAATAGCACGCCAGCAGTGCCAGGGCGAGATTCAGTTGCCGCTCTCAGACTGCGGTGTTGTGGCTCTCGACTACCGCGGAAAGAAGGGTATCGCTACGGCTCTCGGACACGCTCCGCAGGCTGGTCTGGCTTCACCCGAGGCAGGTTCTGTACTCTCTGTAGCAGAGGCGCTGACCAACATCGTCTGGGCACCGCTCGCAGACGGACTCAATAGCCTTTCGCTCTCTGCCAACTGGATGTGGCCGTGCCGCTCACAGAAGGGCGAGGACGCTCGTCTGTACAGCGCAGTGAAGGCTCTCAGCGAGTTCTGCCTGGCTCTGAAGGTGAACGTACCGACCGGCAAGGACTCTCTGTCGCTCACCCAGCAGTACCCGAACGGCGAGAAGATCATCGCTCCGGGTACAGTAATCGTGAGCGCAGGCGGCGAGGTATCGGACATCCGCAAGGTTGTTTCGCCGGTACTTGTGAACGACAAGAACTCATCACTCTACCATATCGACTTCTCGTTCGACGAGCAGCGTCTCGGCGGTAGCGCATTCGCACAGAGCCTCGGCTTCGTGGGCGACGACGTACCGACCGTGAAGAACCCGGAATACTTCGCCGACTGCTTCAACGCAGTTCAGGAGATGATAGAGAAGGGCTGGATTATGGCAGGTCACGACATCTCTGCAGGCGGTCTGATCACCACATTGCTCGAGATGTGCTTCGCCAACACTGAAGGCGGTATGCACGTCAACCTCCACAACCTTGCCGGCAACGACATCATCAAGATGCTGCTTGCCGAGAACCCGGGCGTTGTTGTTCAGGTTTCGGACAAGTACAAGGAGGAGTTCAAGGAGTATATGGAGGAGAACGGTATCGGCTACGCAAAGATCGGTTACCCCACTCCGACAGAACGCACCATCGTTATCAAGAAGGACGAGTACACACATACATTCGACATCGACGCACTGCGCGACACATGGTACAAGACATCGTACCTGCTCGACCGCGACCAGAGCTTCAACGGTTGTGCTGCAAAGCGCCGCGACAACTACAAGAAGCAGCCGGTTGAAATGCAGTTCCACCCGTCGTTCAAGGGCTCACTCGAGAGCTACGGCATCTCGGCTGACCGCCGCACACCGTCGGGCATCAAGGCTGCAATCATCCGCGAGAAGGGTACGAACGGCGAGCGCGAGATGGCTTACTCGCTCTACCTCGCAGGCTTCGACGTGAAGGACGTGATGATGACCGACCTTATCACCGGTCGCGAGACACTCGAGGACGTGAACATGATCGTCTTCTGCGGTGGCTTCTCCAACTCTGACGTTCTCGGTTCGGCTAAGGGCTGGGCAGGCGCATTCCTCTACAACCCGAAGGCTAAGGAGGCGCTCGACAAGTTCTACGCTCGTAAGGACACTCTCTCGCTCGGTATCTGCAACGGCTGTCAGCTCATGGTAGAGCTGAACCTCATCAACCCCGACCACGAGAAGCGCACACGTATGCTGCACAACGACTCGCACAAGTTCGAGAGCAACTTCCTCGGTGTAGAGATTCCGCAGAACAAGAGCGTGATGTTCTCATCGCTCAGCGGCGACAAGCTCGGCATCTGGGTGGCTCACGGCGAGGGCAAGTTCTCGCTGCCAGAGTCAGAGGACAAGTACAACGTTGTGGCTCGCTACAACTACGCTGAGTATCCGGGCAACCCGAACGGTTCAGACTACAACGTGGCTGGTATCTGCTCGGCTGACGGACGCCACTTGGCAATGATGCCGCACTTGGAGCGCGCCATCTTCCCATGGCAGAACGCTTGGTACCCGGCTGACCGTTGTCAGGACGACGTGACTCCGTGGATTGAGGCATTCGTAAACGCACGCCAGTGGATTGAGAAACAGTAACGACAACTCTCAAACTTAACAACGTTTCGCAACCGCGAAACATAAAAAACTCCCACAGAATTAGCGAAATTCTGTGGGAGTTTGCTTTAAATAATGTACCTTTGCAGACGACAGAAGTGTACGCTTCGGGCATAACGCCCGAAATACACTTCACAGAACTAACAATAAAGGCGATTTCATAGCAAAACAGTATGCAGAACTTTTACTTAGCAGCGTTCCGCGTGTTCTTCAAGATAGGCATCTTCACGCTCGGCGGTGGCTACGCAATGATACCACAGATAGAGGCAGAAGTGGTGAACAAGCACAAATGGATGACGCGCGAGGAGTTTCTCGACCTTATCGCCGTGGCGCAATCGTGCCCGGGCGCATTGGCAGTGAACATGAGTGTGTTCATCGGTTATCGTATGCGCAAGCTCGCTGGTGCCATCTGCGCTACGCTCGGCGTCACCCTCCCCTCGTTCCTCATCATCCTGCTCATCGCAATGTTCTTCCACCAATTCCAGGACAACGCTGTGGTGGCATCGGCATTCAACGGCATACGCCCTGCGGTGGTGGCTCTGATTGCCGCCCCCGTGTTCACACTGGCAAAGTCGGCACGCATCGCGCTCACCAACTGCTGGATACCCATAGGCAGCGCACTGCTGATATGGCTCCTGGGCGTAAACCCTATCTACGTGCTCGTAGTAGCAGGAATGTGCGGCTACCTGTACGGCATCCTAATCAAACCAACAGAATAGTAAATGTTGAGTTATTCAATGGTGAATTCAAAACTCAAAATTCAAAATTCAAAATTCAACAATGATATACCTCCAGCTTTTTCTTACGTTCTTCCAAATCGGACTCTTCGGATTCGGTGGCGGCTACGGTATGTTGTCGCTCATACAGAACCAGACGGTGTACAACCATGCGTGGCTCACAGCACCCGAGTTCACGAACATCGTGGCTATCAGTCAGATGACACCAGGTCCGATAAGCATCAACGCAGCTACATACTGCGGATACACCGCCATACACAAAGCCGGCATGGGCGAATGGGCATCCATCTTGGGTAGCGCGACAGCAACGTTTGCCCTCGTGCTGCCGTCGTTCATACTGATGATTCTCATCTGCCGTGTGTTTATGAAGTACATGAACACACCGACGGTGCAGAACATCATGTCGGGTCTGCGCCCTGCCGTGGTAGGACTCATCGCTGCAGCAGCCCTTCTGCTTATGACCCCCGAGAACTTCTCGTCGCCAGCTATCAACCCGTGGAACTTCTGGGTGAGCATCGCCATCTTCGTGGCAACATTCGTAGGCACGAAGTTCGTGAAGATAAACCCGATGAAGATGATAAGCTGGGCTGCGTTCGCAGGACTCATGCTGCTGTATTAACTCTCAACTAATAAAAAGCGTGATGGAGCACTGTTTGCAGTGCTCCATCACGCTTTTTATTAATATTCCGCTTCGTTCGCCAAGTGCCACGTGGTGAGGTACGACGCACGGGTGATGTCCGTCAGCTTCGGATAGTTCACCGTGTCAGCCTCATCCGACGGGAAGTTGTAGTTGGGTTGACCGCCGGTGTGATACCACACGATAGGCACACCCTTCAAGTGGAACGACTGCTGGTCGCTGCCACCGACGGGGTTTTCCCAAGCACGATAGTCGGGGTCGAAGCAGAAGTTGTGCTTCGACATGTCTGCCTTAAGCCACTCGCCAAACTTCGGATGCGCAGCCGTGAAGAAATACATGAGGTAGCGACTGTCCGTACCGCTGCCCACCATGTCGAAATTAAGGTAGCCCTTCACGTTCTGCATGTCCTTATAGCTATCGGTGAAGTAGCGCGAACCGAGCAGTCCGAACTCCTCGCCGTCCCAGAATGCGAACACGATAGTGCGCTCCGGCGTTGCGCCACTCGCTACGAAAGCCTTCATTATCTGCAGCACTGCAGCCACGCCCGACGCATTGTCGTCGGCTCCGTTGTATATCTTGTCGCCTTCGAGGTCGCTGTACACGCCCTCATGGTCGAGGTGCGCACCCACAACAACCATCTCGTCGGTCTTCTTGCCTGGCAGCACCGCGAGCACATTGCTAAGGTGCATCGTGCGGTGCACCTGCTTCTTTATCTCGGCTATCGAGTCAGCCTCAACGAAGTAGCGCACACCACTCTTCAGCTTCTGCACGGCGCAAGCCTCGAAGGGCTGCTCATACGACTCAAAGAAAGGCTTCAAACCTGCCTGGCGCATCTGCGAGATGATATACTGCTTGGCGATGCGCGAGCCACGCTCGCCTGCACGACGGCCCTCCAAGAGGTCGTCGGCGAGGAAATAGACATGCGCACGAGCCGCATCCTCGGTGATGGAACGCAAGCCGGCATCACACTGCGCAGCCAACTGTTTCTCCACTTTTGCCGACTTCTTCTGAGCGGCTTCAACAGTAGTCGCACCGCTAAGAACGATAGCTGCCGACAACAATAGTTTATTTATCATATTCGAGTATTATACCGTTAGTCAGTAATAAAGTTTAAACCAATGCAAAAGTAACGAAAAAACATAAGAATACCTCATTAAGAGTGGATAATTTATGGATTATTTGTTGTAACTTTGCACGTAAATAGGAAACATTATTTTAACATAATAACATACAAAGAATTATGGCAAAGAAAGCTTTATTGATGATCCTCGACGGATGGGGCATCGGCAAACATGGCAAAGGTGACGTTATCTACAACACACCGACTCCGTATCTCGACTACCTTACAGCAGTGAGCGCACACTCACAGCTCCTCGCATGCGGCGAAGACGTAGGTCTGCCGGAGGGTCAGATGGGTAACTCTGAGGTTGGCCACTTGAATATCGGCGCTGGCCGTATCGTTTACCAGGACCTCGTTAAGATTAACCGCGCTTGCAAGGACGGCTCTATCCTCCAGAACAAGGAGATCGTTAAGGCTTACAGCTACGCTAAGGAGAACGGCAAGAAGCTCCACCTCATGGGCCTCACCTCTACCGGCGGCGTACACTCTTCGCTCGACCACCTCTTCAAGTTTATCGAGATTGGTAAGGAGTACGGCTTGAACGACGTTTACGTACACTGCTTCATGGACGGCCGCGACACCGACCCGAAGTCGGGCAAGGGCTTCATCGAGCAGGTTCAGGAGTGCTGCGACAAGAACGGTGCGCACATCGCAAGCATCGTAGGCCGCTTCTATGCAATGGACCGCGACAAGCGTTGGGAGCGCGTCAAGGAAGCTTACGACCTGCTCGTTGAGGGCAAGGGCAAGCAGTCGGACGACATGGTGAAGGCAATGCAGGAGAGCTACGACGAGGGCGTAACCGACGAGTTCGTTCTTCCTATCTGCAACTCTACCGTGAACGGCAAGATTGAGGAAGGCGACGTTGTCATCTTCATCAACTACCGCAACGACCGCGCCAAGGAGCTCACCGAGGTGCTCACACAGAAGGAGCACAAGGAGGCTGGTATGCACACTATCAAGGGTCTGCAGTACTTCTGCATGACTCCGTACGACGCATCGTTCACCGGCGTTAACATCCTCTTCCCGAAGGAGAACGTAGCAAACACTCTCGGCGAGTATCTCTCTGCTCAGGGCAAGCGTCAGCTTCACACTGCAGAGACAGAGAAGTACGCTCACGTAACATTCTTCTTCAACGGTGGTCGCGAGACTCCGTACGAGGGCGAGGACCGCATCCTTGTTCCGTCGCCGAAGGTTGCTACATACGATCTGAAGCCGGAGATGAGCGCATACGAGGTGAAAGACAAGCTGGTTGGTGCTATCAACACTCAGGAGTACGACTTCATCGTCGTAAACTTCGCTAACGGCGACATGGTTGGTCACACAGGTATCTACAACGCTATCGCTAAGGCTGTACACGCTATCGACAACTGCGTTAAGGACGTAGTAGAGACAGCTAAGGCTAACGACTACGAGGTTATCATCATCGCTGACCACGGCAACGCTGACAACGCTATCAACGAGGACGAGACTCCTAACACAGCTCACTCGCTCAACCCGGTTCCGTTCATCTACGTAACCAACAACAACTCGGCTACCGTTAAGGACGGACGCCTCGCTGACGTGGCTCCTTCTATCCTCCACATCATGGGTCTGGAGAAGCCAGAGGAGATGACTGGCGAGAACCTTATCTGCGACTAAGCAGTAAATTGTTGAGAATTGAAAGTTGAAAGTTGAATCATAACTTACGACTAACGAATAAAGCAAAACGCGCGCAACCATTCAGTTGCGCGCGTTTTTTGTTATTATGTAACTTAGGAGGATGCGTGGTTATAGCAAGAGCATGGTTATAACAAGAGCGTGGTTATAGCAAGAGCGTGGTTATAACAAGAGCGTGGTTATAGCAGGATGCGTGGTTATAGCAGGATGCGTGGTTATGGCAGGATGCCATAACCTCCTATGCGTTATACCATCAGAACTTCTTTCCAAATACGATACTTATGAATGTCTTTGCGAGCACGGTGAAGTCGAACCAAAGCGACTGGTGCTCAAGATAATAAAGGTCGAGTTCGAGGCGACGCAACATCTTCTCAATGGTGTCGGTGTAGCCGTTGTAGAGCGTGGCATACGACGTGACGCCTGGGCGGATAGCATAGAGCTGCTCATAGCGCGGGTCGCGCTCCATAATCTGGTCGATGTAGAATTTGCGTTCGGGACGATAACCGATGAACGCCATATCGCCACGCACTACATTCCACAACTGCGGCAGCTCATCGAGATGATGGGCACGCAAGAACCGACCCACACGCGTGAGGCGCGGGTCGTTCAAAGCTCCTTCGAGCAACAACTGCGGTCCGTCTTTCTCGGCGTCGCGCGTCATGCTGCGGAACTTATATATGTAGAATGGCTTACCGTGCAACCCAATGCGCTCCTGCCGATATATCGTTGGCGCACCGTCTTCGAGCCAAATGGCAACGATGCAAATCAAAAATAACGGCGCAAAGACAACGAGGCACACAGCAGCTATTATGAAGTCGAGAACTCTTTTCATCTGTTATGTCTACGTATGCGATAGTCCGAAAAGCCATGAAAACGTTTTCATGTGCATCATATTATATGGTATGATATTACGAATGTGCCGGACATCTTTGCAAAGGTACTCCTAAAATTGCAGAATAGAGAATTATATGCAGAGTATTTCACGTTGTGAAACACTTGTTAACTATTCGGGTTAATGCGAAGGAGAGAAAAGAATATAAAAATGGGTGTATCGAAAGTTATTCGACACACCCAAATATGCTTGTGCTAAACAGCCGATTAGAGCTGTGCAAGTTCTACAACCTTGTCTACGGCAGCAGAGAGTCCGTCGACGTTCTTGCCGCCAGCCTGAGCGAAGTGAGGCTGACCGCCGCCACCGCCCTGGATGAGCTTGGCAGCCTCGCGAACCATCTGGCCAGCGTTGAGCGAATGGTCCTTCACGAGGTCGTCGCTCATGCAGACGTTGAGCATCGGTTTCTCATGAGCTACCGAGCCTACAACGGCGAGCAGGTTAGCCGGAACAGCCTGGCGCAGCTTGAACATGAGATCCTTGGCAGCAGCCGGCTCCAGTGGGAGGACAGCTGTGATGACCTTCACGCCGTTCACCTCGCGCGCCTTAGCGATGAGGTCGTTCTTTGTACGCTCTACGGCAGCAGCCTGGAACTGCTCGATGTTCTTCTTCATAGCGTCGTGCTCCTCGATGTACTTGCCGATAACACCCTGCAGGTCCTTTGCGTTGTTGAACAGACCGCGGATAGCCTTCAGCATGTCCTCGATGTCGTACATCAGTTCCTCACACTCCTTGCCGGTCTTTGCCTCGATGCGGCGGATGCCGGCAGCTACGCTGCTCTCAGAGATGATCTTGAACATACCGATGCGACCAGTCGACTGTGCGTGGATACCGCCGCAGAACTCGCAGCTCGGACCGAAGCGCACTACGCGCACCTTGTCGCCGTACTTCTCGCCGAAGAGGGCGATAGCACCGAGCTTCTTAGCCTCCTCGAACGGAGTGTCGCGGTGCTCGTCGAGCGGCAGGTCCTGACGGATGAGGTCGTTGACGAGACGCTCCACCTTGCGCAGTTCCTCGTCAGTCACCTTGGTGAAGTGAGAGAAGTCGAAACGCAGCGTTGTGGGCGATACGAATGAGCCCTTCTGTTCTACGTGGTCGCCGAGCACCTGCTTCAGAGCGTAGTCGAGCAAGTGGGTAGCGGTGTGGTTGGCAGCCGAGCCCTCGCGAGCGTCTACGTCTACGCAAGCCATGAAATCGGCCTCAGGGTTCTTCGGCAGAGCCTTCACGATGTGTACCGACTGTCCGTTCTCGCGCTTTGTGTCGGTGATTGTAACGGTCTCGTCCTCGCTAACGAGCACGCCGGTATCGCCTACCTGACCGCCCATCTCGCCGTAGAACGGAGTGTTGTCGAGCACGAGCTCGAAGTATGTATTCTTCTTCTGTGTCACCTTGCGGTAGCGCAGGATGTGGCACTCGTATTCGGTGAAGTCGTAGCCTACGAACTGCTGTTCGCCCTCGCGCAGGATAACCCAGTCGGAGTTCTCAACAGCGGCAGCGTTGCGTGCGCGGTCCTTCTGCTTCTGCATCTCGGCGTCGAACTCGTCTGCGGCAACGGTGAATCCGTTCTCGCGGCAGATAAGCTCGGTGAGGTCGAGCGGGAAGCCGTATGTGTCGAAGAGGCGGAAAGCCTGCACGCCGTCGAGCTCTTTCTTGCCCTGCTTCTTCAGTTCGTCCATAGCCGAGTTGAGCATGTTGATACCCTTCTCCAGAGTGCGCAGGAACGAGTCTTCCTCCTCCTTGATAACGTGGAGGATGAGGTCGTGCTGAGCCTTCAGTTCGGGGAACGCCTCGCCCATCTCGCGTGTCAGGACGGGGATGAGTTTGTAGAGGAAGCCCTCCTTCTGTCCGAGGAATGTGTATGCGTAGCGTACGGCACGGCGCAGGATGCGACGGATTACGTAGCCTGCCTTAGCGTTAGAAGGCAGCTGACCGTCGGCGATAGAGAACGCTACGGCACGCAGGTGGTCGGCGCATACGCGCATAGCCACGTCGGTCTCCTCCTTCTCGCCGTACTTCATGCCGGTGATAGCCTCCTCTTCCTTGATGATAGGCTGGAAGATGTCGGTGTCGTAGTTGGAGTGCTTGCCCTGCATAGCGCGCACGAGGCGCTCGAAGCCCATACCGGTATCGATAACGTGCATCGGCAGCGGAACGAGTGAGCCGTTAGCCTTGCGCTCGTACTGCATGAACACGATGTTCCAGATCTCGATAACCTGTGGGTCGTCCTTGTTCACGAGTTCGCGTCCGGGCACCTTAGCCTTCTCCTCTGGTGTACGCGAGTCGAGGTGAATCTCCGAGCACGGACCGCAGGGACCGGTATCGCCCATCTCCCAGAAGTTGTCGTGCTTGTTGCCGTTGATGATGTGGTCGGCGGGCACGTGCTTCGCCCAATATGATGCAGCCTCGTCGTCACGGGCGAGTCCTTCTTCCTCCGAACCCTCGAAAACGGTTACGTAGAGGTCGGCGGGGTTGAGCTTCAATACGTCTACGAGGTACTCCCAAGCGTAGTCGATGGCGCCTTCCTTGAAGTAGTCGCCGAACGACCAGTTGCCGAGCATCTCGAACATGGTATGGTGGTATGTGTCGTGACCTACTTCCTCGAGGTCGTTGTGCTTGCCGCTCACGCGAAGGCACTTCTGTGTGTCGGCACGGCGGCGCGGTTCGGGCTCGCGTGTGCCGAGGATGATGTCCTTCCACTGGTTCATACCAGCGTTTGTAAACATCAATGTTGGGTCATCCTTGATTACCATCGGCGCACTCGGCACGATGGTGTGTCCTTTCGACTCGAAGAACTTCTTGAACGAGTCGCGGATTTCGTTAGCTGTCATCATATTATATAATATTGTCGTTTTGTTTTTTAATTTCTTTCTAAAACGTTTGCAAAGGTACTTTGTTTTGGTTACTTTTGCAAATAAATTGCAAATAATATGGCATTGAATACCAATAAGAACGTGAAGTTGTACTACTCTATTAAGGAGGTGGCTGCTATGTTCGACATACGAGAGAGCACGCTGCGTTTTTGGGAGACGGAGTTTCCGCATCTGAAGCCCAAGACCGTGGGACAGAACGTGCGCCAGTACACGGAGAAGGACATCGAGCAAATTCGCGTGATACACAACCTTGTGAAGGTGCGCGGCTTCAAGCTATCGGCAGCACGCAAGATGCTCAACAAGAATCGCACGGGCGTGGACAAGAGTTCGGATATTCTTGCCACACTAATCAGCGTGCGCGACGAGCTAAAGGAGCTGAAGAAGCAACTCGACAGTATGGTTTAAGTCGTGTAAAACGTGATGTTTCGGAACGTAAAACTACTACAACTATTAGCGGACAGCGTTCGAAATCCAATCGGATGGCGTTCGAAATCTGATCGGATGGCGGACGCAATCCGATCGGGCGGCGTTCGGTGCACGATGACAATCGCTGAACTTTCGCCCCGCACAACCAAGCCATTTACCCCACACAACCAAGCCATTTACACTGAATTTATAAACTAAATCTACAATAAAACAATGAGAAAATTCTTCCTATTGTCTGCCGCTACGCTCCTCTCTGCCGTAGTTTCAGCGCAGACCGTAGCACGTATGGACGACCTGAAGCCCGAGCAAAAGTCGATGGCTGTAAGCCTCAAGCTCACAGGCAAACTGACAACGACGGGCAACAGCGACTACCGTCAGTTGCGCGACCTCTGTTTCCAGATGCGCTCCGTAGACCTCAGCGAGGCACAGAGCACCGCAATCCCTAACAACGCATTCCACTCGCGCCACCAACTCGAACAGATTACGCTGCCAACAGTAGCGAAGTCAATCGGCTCGCAGGCGTTCTTCGCGTGCGACAAGTTGGGCAAGATAATCATTCCGGCTGGCGTTGAGAGCATCGGTGCAGCAGCATTCTCGGGTTGTACTGCGTTGGAGGGAATCATCATAAAGGGCAATCCCCAGATTGGAGAGTACGCTTTCGCACGACTCGCGGGGCTGAAGACCGTGCGCGTCGACTCGAAGGTGCCACCAAAGGCTGACGCTACGGCGTTCTACGGCATCAACCGCCAGAACGTGAAGCTCATCGTGCCCGCAGGCAGCGAGAAACTCTACCGCAAGGCAGCGGGTTGGAGCCTCTTCTTCAGCGACGCTAAGGAGCCGTATCAGGTGAGCAAGCCGGAGGACTGCCTCGTGCCGTTCCCCGTAGAACTGCGACTGCAGAAGGGTGGCAGTTTGAAGGTGAAAACCGCCTGGAACATCATAGCTGCCGACGGACTTGCAAATGAGGCTACACAAGCGCGACGCGTGCTCACAGAGCGCATCGGCAACATCGTGAACAGTCGTCAGCGCGGCACACAGATTACGCTGGCACTCGACAACTCGCTCAGCGACGACGAGGCGTACACGCTCGCTATCAACGCGAAGGGCGTGACGGCGAAGGGCAAGACAGCACGAGGTGTGTTCTACGCGCTTATGACGCTCGACCAACTGCTGCGCGGCAACGGCTCTACGGAGTGTGCCGACGCTATCCCTGCGCTGTTCATCAGCGACAAACCACGCACACATGTTCGCGAACTGATGGTTGACCCTGCCCGCACGTTCATACAGTTCGAAGATCTGAAGGCTTTTGTGCCCGAGATGGCACGCTACAAACTCAACGCCATGCACCTCCATCTGGTTGACGACCAGGCGTGGCGCATCGAGATAAAGAAGTACCCGCAGCTCACAGCGCAGGCTTCGTCGCGTTGGGGTCAGGACGACATACAGATGCCGTACAAGGGATACTACACTCAGGAGCAGATGCGCGAACTCGTGAAGCTGGGCGCTGAGTATCACGTAGACATCGTGCCGGAGATTGAGATGCCTGGACACGAGGTGGCTGCCATCAGCGTGTTCCCCGAACTCACATGCCACCAGCGTCAGGTGCCGGTACGCACCACCTGCGGCGTGTCTAACGAACTGCTCTGCCCAGGCAACGACTTCACATACGAGTTCCTTGGCAATGTGTTCAAGGAGATTGTGGACATATTCCCGTCAAAGTACATACACCTCGGTGGCGACGAGGCTGGCAACCCGGCACTCGACTGCTGGACCGACTGCCCGAAGTGTCAGGCACTGAAGCAGAAGCTCGGCATCAAGACCACCGACCGCTCTGAGAACTGGCGTCTGCAGGGCTACTTGTTCGACCGCATGATTGAACTGCTGCGCGACAAGTACGGCAAGACGCCGATGTTCTGGTACGAGTCTGACTTCAAGGAAATTCAGCCTGGTTGCGTAACCTTCGCATGGCGCAGCGGACAGACGCAGGAGGCACTCGACGCTGCCGTGCGCAACAATGCTCGCATCATGCTCTGCCCTGGCGAGCACTGCTACTTCGACTACCCAATGTCGAAGGGCGACATGCCGGAGGTAAACTGGGGTATGCCTGCAACGACATTGAAGGATGCCTACTCGCTTGACCCGGCGTGGGGTATGGACGAGAAGTTTGAGCAGAACAACCTCTTCGGCGTGGCTGGCACACTCTGGAGCGAGTGCATCCCGACCGTTGAGCGCATCTACTACCAGGCTTACCCACGCGCCATCGCTCTCGCCGAAGCCGGCTGGACAAAGCAGCAGAACCGCTCATGGGAGGGTTTCCTCACCCGTCTGAAGCCAACAATGAAGGACATGATGCGCCGTGGCATCACATGCTCGCTCGAAGTGAACGGCGAGAAGTAAACCGATAGTTTTTAATCTATATAACGCAACTTGGGGCTTGCATTTTTCATGCAAGCCCCAAGTCGGTTAAATGTTTATCATTTATAACTTATTCAATAATAATTGGATTAGTTTACCATTCTAAAGGTTTGTCTACCGAGAACGTAAACACTCTATTACCTTCTTGATAAAATGGTGCCTCTATCTTTATTGTCTTTGCTTTTTCTGCTAAAGAAATAAATTTCTTTGCATTACTTAAGAATAACTGATCAGAACTACCATCCGCAGGTTCAAGAGTTCTAAACTTCATTGCTGCTCCATTATCGAAACGAACTCTTACAAAATTTGTTCCCTGATATTCACTGCATAAGAATTGACCAGAAGAAATTCTTAATATAACGTCTGTTCCATACTTTTTCATATATCGTACAGTCAAACGCATAGTGCTTCCACCATTATAAGGAAAATCAAATTCGATAAAATTATCCGATACTAAAGAGGCAAATCTTGACTTAGAATCATTCATCTCATCTGTTTCGGTTGAATAATCCCAACACTTAACCTGTGTTTGTTTCGCTACATCATCAACAGAATAGTCAACAGTATCCACATAAATAGAATCTCCCGTATCACCATCCCCTATAGGCTTATTAGCAGGTTGTCCACACCCACCAAGAACAACAAGGCTCCCCAATAACAATAAGGTACCTCCAAGACTATACTTCACATTGTTTTGTACATTCATAACCTCTCGATTTAACAAATTGTTTTTCTTCATAATTATTTAAGTTTAATAGTTTATATACACAAAAAGCGTGGCACTACTATGCCACGTCTTAAATTGGAGGTCGTAGGAAAACCCTTATGTACAGATATGGAGATAGCAGCCCACGCCTAAGCGTGAGAACCACTATGCTATCCTTGTACATAATTGCGAAATTTCCTACGTTTCCAATTTACAAGACAAGCATAACGCTTCTTTTATTTCAAATGTCTGGATAAGATTATATCAAATCCGTATCAAAATTACTAATTTTATTTGAACCATCAACTATATATAGAAAAGATTCTGCAAAAACACATAAATAAAAAAATAAATAGCAGGCTATTCTTGTATTTCTCACAACAAAATCGTATTTTTGCAGTAAATCAAAACAATAGAAATATGGCACAATTCATCAATCCTTTCTCAGATTGGGGATTTAAACATATCTTTGGTCGCGAGATTTCCAAAGACTTGCTGATTTGCTTCTTGAACGACCTGTTTGCTGGCGAGTTTGTAATTAAGTCGCTGGCGTTCGGCAACAAAGAGCAAATCGGATTGTCGAAAGACTCACGCGAGGTTATCTTCGATATCTACTGCACAACAGACGAGGGCAAAGAGATTATCGTGGAAATGCAAAACCGAGGACAAGAACACTTCATTGACCGCGCTTTGTACTACACCTCACGCGTGATAGTAAACCAAGGCATAAAAGGCGAGTGGGACTATGACATACGACCGGTTTACACAATATGCTTTATGAACTTCGTCGACCCATTGCTGCCACTGGGAAAGTTCCGCACGGACATGGTACTCGCCGATCGCGATACCGGCAAGACTGTGTCGGATAAGATACGTATGATATATCTAATGCTACCTCTCTTTGAAAAAACAGAGGCAGAATGCGAGACAGACTTTGAACGTTGGATATTTGTTTTAAAGAATATGAATACATTTGAAAGAATGCCATTCCTGGCTAAAAACGCTGTGTTTAAGAAATTAGCTGAGATTTCTGACCTTAGAACTCTCAGTAAAAAAGACATGGATAAATACGAGGATAGCATTAGGATTATGCGCGATGCATACGCCACCTACAAATACGCTATAAAAACCGGCTTGGAAGACGGACGAAAACAAGGCTTGGAGGAAGGAATGGCGCAGGGTATGGCGCAGGGTATGGCGCAGGGAATTGAGAAAGGTATGGCGCAGGGAATTGAGAAAGGTATGGCGCAGGGAATTGAGAAAGGTATGGCGCAGGGAATTGAGAAAGGAAAAGCAGAGGCAGAACACCAAAAGAACATTGAGTTTGCCAAGCTCATGCTAAGCGACGGCGACTCTACTGAAAAAATTCAAAAATACACGGGGCTTACAATTGAAGAAATAGACGCAATTGCACAAAGCCTACATTAGTAAAAAATCCGCAATGCTAATCAATAAGCATTGCGGATTTTATATTTATAATATCTGTAACACCTCTTTGAGGTCTTCAATCTTCTTTAGCTCATCCATTATGACGCTAACCTCGCTGCGATCGTGAACGCGAATCTCAATGGTGCCGTCGAAGATACCATCCTCACTCGAGATTGTGATGCGGTGCATGTTGACATCGAGCTTGTCAGATATGACCTCTGATATCTCACGCAGCATACCCTTGCGGTCGATGCCACGCAACTCGATTGTAGCATCGAAGAACATCACCTTATGCATATCCCACTTCGCATCAAGGATGCGGTTGCCAAAGCTTGCCTTCAACTTTGAAGCCACGCTGCAGTCGCGACGGTGAATTTCTATGCGGTTCTTGTTATCTATGTATCCAATGATGTCATCGCCCGGTATGGCGTGGCAGCATGTTGGGAAGATGTATTGCGAGATATTTTCCTCATTGATAACGACAGGCTTCTTCTTATTAAAGCCCTCGCCAACAACAAACAGTTTGGGCTTCTTACCCTCCTTATTATCGCCCTTCTTGAGGAATGGCACGAACTTGCGCCAACCGCCATTTTGATCGGTTTTACGTTCACGCAGTTCGTCTAAATCCTTATCACCGAGCAAGACTGAACGTTTACCGAGCATCAAGAACAGGTCCTCATGCTTCTTCGCCTCGTGCAGATCGCAGAGTTTATTGAGCACGGGGGTAGTCATCTCAAGCTCGTTCTTGCGCAACCACTCATCAAGTATCTGCTCGCCACGTTTCTGCAACTCGCGATTGTCGCGACGCAGTATTGCCATAATCTTCTGCTTCGCCTTCGCCGTAAACACGAAGTTTATCCACGACGCCTGCACATGCTGCGACTTAGAGGAGAGTATCTCCACCTGATCGCCGCTCTGCAGCTTGTGGCTAAGCGGCACGAGTTTGTGGTTCACCTTTGCGCCGATGCAGTGCGAACCGAGGAAGGTGTGTATCTGAAAAGCGAAGTCGAGAGCCGTACACTGCGCTGGCATGGTCTTTATTTCGCCCTTCGGTGTGAACACGAATATCTCGCTTGCAAAGAGGTTAAGCTTGATGGTATCGAGGAAATCCATTGCGTCGGGCTGTGGGTCGTCGAGGATTTCCTTGATAGTAGAGAGCCAGTTGTTGAGTTCCGAATCGTCATCAACAGTCTCTACGCTCGACTCCAGTCCCTGCTCCTTGTACTTCCAGTGGGCAGCGAAGCCCTGCTCTGCCACCTCGTCCATGTGGTCGGAACGTATCTGCACCTCTATCCACTTGCCCTGCTTCGACATGAGCGTCACGTGCAGAGCCTGATAGCCGTTCGCCTTCGGGTGGTTCACCCAGTCGCGCAAACGGTCGGGGTGCGACTTGTATATCTGACTGATTGCGACGTATATTTTGAAGCACTCGTTGATTTCCTCCGAGCGTTCCTTCGGCGTATAAATTATACGTACAGCAAGAATATCGTAAATTTCGTCGAAGGTGACGTGCTTGTTCTGTATCTTATTCCAAATAGAATAAGGACTCTTCACACGCGCCTTCAGATCATACTTGATGCCCATCTTGTCGAGGGCAGCACGTATCGGAGCGGTAAAGTTCTCAAAGAGCACATCGCGCTGCGCTTGCGTATCTGCAAGTTTTCCTTTTATATAATCGTATTCCTCCGGATGTTCGTAGCGGAACGAGAGGTCTTCAAGTTCGGTCTTTATCTTGTTCAAACCTAAGCGGTTGGCAAGCGGAGCATAGATGTAAAGCGTTTCGCCTGCAATCTTATACTGCTTATTGGCAGGCTGCGATTGTAGCGTGCGCATATTGTGCAGACGGTCGCATATCTTGATAAGGATGACACGTATGTCGTCGCTCATCGTGAGCAGCAACTTCTTGAAATTCTCTGCCTGCGCCGATGCCTTGTCGCCGAAGATGCCGCCCGAAATCTTTGTCAGTCCGTCTACAATCTGCGCTATCTTCTCGCCAAAGATGTTCGAGATATCCTCTACGGTGTAGTCGGTGTCCTCCACTACATCGTGCAAGAGTGCGGCGCAGATACTTGTAGAGCCGAGCCCCATCTCCTCTACGGCGATGCGAGCCACGGCGATAGGGTGCATAATATATGGTTCGCCCGACAACCGGCGCACACCTTTGTGCGCCTGTCGTGCGAAGTTGAACGCCTTTGTTATTATGTCTACCTTCTTTCGGTGACGCGATGCCACGTATATATCAAGTACTTCCTTGAAGGCTTGTTCAATCATTTGGTCATCAGCAAGCTCACGCTGCTTGTCTTTCAGATTTTGGTCGTCCATGATTTAGGTCTCCTATATATTAATAAGGTATATATATGTATGCAGCAGTAGGAAGACTTCCGCATCATTACTACTTGACGCGGAGCTTCTTGCCTGCACGGATATTAGTACCGCTGATATTATTCAGTCGCTTCAGTTTGCTCACTGTTGTTCCACTACGACGTGCGATTTCAGAGAGTGTGTCGCCTTGGCGTATAGTCACGCTCCTACGACGACCATTCGAGCCTCTACGTGTTCTCGATTTGCTGTGTCTACCTCTGCCTTTAGAGCGGTACGACACGGTTGGGGTCTCTGTGTTCACAGCCACCTCAAGTCGTTTTGTGAGCAGTTCGTCAGGGCGATAGGCGTAGATAGAGTCTTCGTTATCGATGAAGTTGCCCACCATAGCCACGGGCAGGCGCAGTGCTGACGGTTTCGTTCTGCCGTTAACCACATTGCGACGATACTGCGGGTTGAGTTGCTTCACCTGGTCGACATCCATACCAAGCACCTTAGCCACCTGCTCGAAGTGTACATCGCGGTTGACTACCACGGTGTCGGTCTTCACGGGCAAGTCGGCACGCATCGGACAGATGTTGTGCTCGCAGTAGTAGTTCATAATATAGTTGGCGGCGATGAACGCCGGAACATAGCCACGGGTCTCCTTCGGCAGATAGGGATAGATGCGCCAATAGTCCTTCTCGCCGTTTGAGCGATGGATGGCTCGGTTAATGGCTTCTGGTCCGCAGTTGTAGGCTGCTATGACAAGGTTCCAATCGCCGAATATCTTATAGAGGTCGCGCAGGTAGTGAGCTGCGGCGTACGATGCACGCACGGGGTCGCGACGCTCGTCGACAAGCGAGTTCACCTCCAAGCCATACTTCTTGCCAGTTGTAATCATAAACTGCCACAGACCAGTGGCACCAACGCGCGAAACGGCGTTCGGGTTGAGTGCCGACTCTATCACTGGCAGATATTTCAGTTCGAGCGGCAGGCCGTAAGACTCGAGTGCCTCCTCGAATATAGGCATATAGAAGTTCTGTGCGCCGAGCATTACGCTCACCGAGCGGCGCAAACGTCCGCTGTAACGGTCTATGAACTTCTGTACGACATCATTGTATGGCATCTCAATGATTGTCGGCATACGGCTCAGACGTTCTTTATACACCTCCGCACTATACACGGGGTTCACATCGGGCATGTTGCAGTCGAAGTTAACATGCAGATAGGTCTTGCTATTGTAGTTGTTGAGCAGACTATCATAATCGTTGGTAAGTGCCTCGGGCAGGTCGATAACCTCCTGCTTGCCATGAGCATCGGTTATAACGATTTCGTCGTCATTATTCTCGCTCTGCGCGAGAGCCTGACTGGTAAAGCCGAAAAATGCTGCGGCTATAAGTATCAGTGATTTATTCATATTCGTTTGTTTGTCTTTAGAAATTCAGGCTACAACTCAATCCCAAGCTATTAGCCTTGAACGGATTTCTTTCGCGGTCGTTGTTGAGTATCGTCGGCTCCACCCTCAAGCTCAAGTCTTTCGAGATATCGAACTCGGAGAGCGATGCATCGACGTAGGCATCGATGATGGAGAGTGCGTAGACTCCCACCAAGCAGAAGAAGCTCAGGTCGCGCCAACGACGAAACTTGTCCTTACGTTTCTTGAAGAGTTGCTGATAGCGTTGTATGTTTGTCTCGTCAATCTTCGCTCCGAGATGCAAGAACTGATTATAGCTCTGCGTGTTCGGGTCGTCGTCCATCAAGTCGAGATACGCCTGCGAATAGTCGGAATACATCTGGTTGTTCCAACGCATGGCATAGGCGCAACCAACGAATCCGCCATACACGATCGGCAGTTTCCAATACTTGCGGTTGTATATCTGTCCGGCACCAGGCAGGACAATAGCGAGCCACATTGCACGCTTCGGGTTGGGTCGCCACGTGCTCCAGTCGCGCTTAGGCTTACCTGTGATGGTATCACGGGCTACGAAGATACTATCGGCTTTTATAGACGTGAACTGAACATCCATACTATCAGCTACGACCTGCTCTTGCGCCTTTGCTGTTGTACCGAACAGCAGCAGAAACGCAGTAAGTGTCAATGTTTGTAATATATATGTAATGTCCTTTTTCACTGTTCTTCTTTATGATTTGTTTATCTACAAGTAACGCACAGAACGTTTACTTCATCTTATCGAACACAGCCATGATATGCTCCAACTCCTCTTCGTTGGCGAAAGGAATGGTTATCTTTCCCTTGCCTTTCGGCGAGCATGTCATCTGCACTTTCGTTTGCAAGAATTCGGAGAGGTGGGTGCGCAGCGCGTTGTACTCCTCTGGAAGCTTCGACTTTGCCACAATCTTCTTCGAGCCACTGTTCACGTCCTCTCCATTCTTCAGCATCTGCGCCATCTCCTCCACCTTGCGTACGGAGTAGCCGTTCTTGAGCACTTCGTTGAAGAGCTTTATCTGCAACGATGGCGAATCGATTGCCAAGATGGCACGAGCATGTCCCATGTCTATCTCTTTCTTCTGCAGGGCTATCTGCACCTGAGCCGGCAGACGGAGCAGACGCAGATAGTTGGTAATGGCTGTGCGGCTCTTTCCTACACGCTCCGACACCTTCTCTTGCGTCATTCCGTCGGCATCGAGCAGATGTTCGTAGGCGAGTGCTATCTCTATAGCATTGAGGTCTTCGCGTTGTATATTCTCAACGAGAGCCATCTCCATAACGTTCTCGTCGGCGATGGTGCGTATGTAAGCCGGAATCGCTGTGAGTCCTGCCATCTGCGAAGCACGCCAACGACGCTCGCCGGCGATAATCTGGAAGCGGTCGTCAGACACCTGACGCAGCGTGATAGGCTGAATAATACCTATCTCACTGATGCTGTTAGCCAACTCCTGCAGTGCTTCAGGGTCGAAGTCGCGGCGGGGCTGATTGGGGTTTGCTTCTATCTGGCTGAGCGGAATTTCATTGATTGTGGACGTACCTTGCGTGCGCACACCACCGGTGTCGATAAGAGCGTCGAGTCCGCGTCCGCCTTCTATCTCGTCGAGTCCGCGTCCTAATACGCTTCTATTGTATTTCTTGTGTACTGCCATCGTCTTGTTTGTTTACTCTTTTTTCGTTTTTGTTGATTATTTCCTTGGCGAGTGCCAAGTGGTTCTTCGACCCTGCCGAGTCGGCATCGTAAAGTATTACGGGGAGTCCATGACTCGGACTCTCGCTGAGCTTCACGTTGCGTTGTATGACAGTCTTGAACACAAGTTCTTGGAAGTGTCGCTTCACCTCGTCGTATATCTGATTGGCGAGGCGCAGACGACTATCGTACATGGTGAGTAGGAAGCCTTCTATCTCCAACGCCGGATTGAGCTTGCTCTTTATAATCTTAATGGTGTTGAGGAGCTTTGTAATGCCTTCGAGTGCGAAGTACTCGCACTGCACCGGTATTACCACGGAGTCGGCTGCGGTGAGGGCATTCACGGTGATGAGTCCGAGCGACGGACTGCAGTCGATAAGTATATAGTCGTAGTCGTCGCGTATCTGGTCGAGCATATTCTTGATAACGCGCTCGCGGTTCTTCAGGTTGAGCATCTCGATCTCAGCTCCAACGAGGTCAATATGGCTGGGAATGACATCGAGCCCATTAATATCGGTGGTGTAGACAGCATCGTGTACGTCAGCATGATCGATGATGCACTCGTAGAGCGAGCAGTCAATCTCCTTGATGTCCACACCAAGTCCGCTCGACGCATTTGCCTGCGGGTCTGCGTCCACCACGAGCACCGTCTTTTCGAATGTAGCGAGCGATGCTGCCAAGTTTATTGTTGTTGTTGTCTTGCCTACGCCACCTTTTTGGTTGGCTAATGCTATTATCTTTCCCATTTGAAGTCAAAATTATTCGGCAAAGGTACATATTTTATATGAGAATAGGCGCGTTTAAACCTTTTTTCGTACTTTTGCATAAGAAATAAAACCAAAATTATGAATACGAAAAAGCCATTGATACTGATTTCTAACGACGACGGCTATCATGCCAAGGGTATAAACTCGCTCATTGACATGCTGCGCGACATTGCCGACATCATCGTATGCGCTCCCGAATCGGCTCGATCGGGCTTCGCCACGGCGTTCTCTGCCACAGTTCCGCTACGCCTCAAGCTGCGCCGCGACGAGGTGGGTATGCAGATGTGGTCGTGCAACGGCACACCGGTCGACTGCGTGAAGATTGCGCTGCAGGAGCTATTCGCTGACCGCCTACCCGACATGATTTTGGGCGGCATCAACCACGGCGACAACGCTTCGGTAAATGTTCACTATAGTGGCACAATGGGTGTGACACTTGAGGGTTGCATGAAGTACATCCCGTCTATCGGTTTCTCGCTCTGCGATTTCTCTTCGGATGCCGACTTCGAGCCGCTGCGCCCGTATGTGCGTCAGATTGTGCAAAAGGTGCTCAGCGAGGGTCTGCCCAAGGGCGTGTGCCTGAACGTAAACTTTCCGAAACTCACTGAGTTTAAGGGCATAAAAGTATGTCGCATGGCTATGGGCACATGGTACAACGAATGCGTAAAACAGCGCCATCCGCACGGCTACGACTACTATTGGATGACTGGCTCCTACCGCAACGACGAGCCGGAGCAGAAGGACACAGACAACTGGGCGCTCACGCATGGCTACATATCAATCACACCGACACGCATCGATGTTACGGATTATGACCTGCTGCGCAACTGGCAAAACAAGTTTTGAGAAAAGTAAAAAGGTAAAAAAGTAAAAGGGTAAAAAAGCCATTCCAATCCTTGGCTTAGGAAGGCCTAAAGAGGCTTAGTTCGGTTTAAACGCCACCTGCCCTCGGCTTAAACACCACCTAAAAATGAAATACTACTTAATCGTTGGCGAGGCATCGGGCGACCTCCACGCCTCGCATCTTATGAAAGCTCTGCTCAAGGAAGACCCCACAGCGGAGTTCCGCTTCTTCGGTGGCGACCTGATGTCGGCTGTCGGAGGCACACGTGTGCGCCACTACCGCGATTTGGCGTATATGGGCATCATCGCCGTACTGCTCCACTTGCGCACAATTCTGCGCAACATGGCGTTCTGCAAGCGCGACATCGTGGAGTGGCAGCCCAATGTAGTGATACTTGTTGACTATCCGGGCTTCAACCTGAAGATTGCAAAGTTCGTACACAACAACACGCACATTCCCGTTTATTATTACATCTCACCGAAGATATGGGCATGGAAGGAGTATCGCATCAAGGAGATTAAGCGCAACGTCGACGAGCTTTTCTCTATTTTGCCGTTCGAGGTGCCGTTCTTCGAACAGAAGCACCACTACCCCATCCATTACGTAGGCAACCCTACTGCGGAGGAGGTAAGACAGTTCCAGGCTACATACAACGTAGACGATGCCACTTTCCGCCGTCAGCATGGACTCGATGCGCGTCCTATCATAGCGTTGCTTGCTGGCAGCAGAAAGCAGGAGATAGCGGGCACACTGCCACAGATGATTGCTGCTGCGCAGCGTTTCACCGACTACCAGCTTGTGCTCGCTGCCGCACCGGGCATCGCCCCTGAGTTCTACAACCAGTTCGTAGGTAGCAGCGACGTGCGCATAGTGCGCGGCGAGACCTACGCCCTGCTTTCTCACGCTCACACGGCACTCGTCACGAGTGGCACGGCTACGCTTGAGACGGCACTCTTCCGCGTTCCACAGGTGGTGTGCTACAACACCGCGCTGCCCAAACTGGTGGGACTGCTGCGCCCGTTGGTGCTGAAGGTGAAATACGTGTCGCTTGTCAACCTCATCGCCGACCGCGAGGTGGTGCCCGAATTAGTGGCTAACACGTTCTCAGAAGCTAACGTAGCCGAGCAACTCACACGCCTGCTTCCCAACGGCGAGCCACGCCAGCAGATGCTTGCCGGCTACGAGGAGGTATGGCAGAAGATTGGTGCAGACAGTCCGTCGGAGCGCACAGCGAAGGAAATGGTTTTAAAAGTAAAAAGGTAAAAGAGTAAAAAGACTCTTACATATACTTCTTTACGAACTCCAGCACTCTGTGCGTGTACTCCTCTTTGTAGTCGCCATACGCATCGGCGTGCTTGCTGCCGTGTGCTATCCAGAGTGCCTTAGGCTGCGGTTTCGCCTCGTAGAGCGGATACACCATCCAGGTGGGCACAAACGTATCGTTGTCGCCGTGTATGAAGAGCATCGGCTTCTGGCACTTCGCAACCTGCTTCAGTGGCGATGCCTCATTGAAGTTCCAGCCGTACTTAACCTGCACAAGCCACGAGGCGGTGTACATCAGTGGGAAGTCGGGTAACGAGAAGCGGGCAGATATTTCGTTCGAGAACTCGTCCCACACGCTCGTATATCCACAGTCCTCCACGAAACACTTCACATACTGCGGTGTCTGTTCGCCACTGACGCACATCGTCGTAGCGGCACCCATCGAGATGCCGTGCACCACAAGGCGCATCGAGTCGGCTTCGGTGCGGAACAGTTTGGGTGCCAGGCTTATCCAGTGCAGCACGTCGAGGCGATCCTTCCATCCCATCTGTATTGCGTCGCCGTCGCTCTGTCCGTGCGCATAGAGGTCGGGCAGCAGCACGTTAGCCCCAAGCTCACGATTGTAGATGCGTGCGATGGGCAACATACGTGTGGCGTTGTCACAATAGCCATGCACAAGCACAGCGGTGCGCCCCTTCGCACGTGGCGAACGAACAAACAAAGCATGGGCACGCTTGCCGGTCTGCGGCATAACAACGAACGTATCGCGCAGTGCGCCCACGGTTTGCAAACTGTCGAGCCACGACTTCAGTTCGGGGAAACGCTTCTCTATCTGTGCCAAATTGGAGTTGCGCTCGCGCTCAGCACTCACAAGAGCATAGTCGACAAGGTAGAACGACCCTGCCGTGACTATGGCGAGGAAGAGCGCAAGGGTGGCGCCAAGGGTGACGAATAACTTTTTATGCTTCATACTGTTAAGAGTCTATAAATACTACTTCAGATACGGTTTCAGCACCTCCACCCACTTCAGGTACCCCTTGCCGAGCAGATGCAGTCCGTCGTTGGTGTACTCTGGGTTCATCACGTCGGTAGAAGGCGTTACGAGCGATTTGTACACGTCGATGTATGTAACGCCGTGGCGTGCGGCAACAGCCTTTATCTTCGCGTTGAGCGCAGGAATATCCTTCTGGCGGTTCATGTGACCCGAGAACTTGTTGAACTTCGGATTCACGGGGAACACGCTCTGCACGTAAAGCTTCGTCGCAGGCGACTCGCGCTTCACGCGCTCCACAATTTTCTCCACGTTCTTCACAATCTCGTCCATGCTCTTGCCGCGCGCAAAGTCGTTGGTACCGATGAGCAGGAATATCTTCGCCGGCTTGCCCTTTGTCACAGTACTCAGACGGTCGAGTACGCCTTGGGTTGTATCGCCACTGATACCGCGGTTCTTGGCGTGCGGATTGCCTAACAGTTCCGCCCACTCGCCACCGTTGGTGATGCTGTTGCCGAGGAAGATGATGTCGCTCTTGCTGGTAGGCAGCGCCTCAAACAGAGTGGCACGCTGATAATAGAATGTGGAGTGTCTCTGCTCCTGAGCCTGCATCGTGCACGCACAGAACAGACTCAACATAACGATTAGCTTCTTCATAGCTGTACTTTTATTGTTACGCTACACTCAAGCCGGTGCAGCAATCGAATTGAAACGTTTATCTAACTCTAACGACAAAAGTACTAATAAAAATCGAAAGCGACCATGTTTTTGCATCCTTTTGTGCAAAAAACACAGCTACGAGGAAGACTTATTCGACAAAAATACGTAACTTTGCAGGCGTTAAATCAAAGTGTAACTAATTTATGGACGACTATCACGCGGAAAACCCGAATTTGTAATGCAGGAGGACGCTCTCACAATGCGGTCTCCCAAGCATCGTTTAACCCAAGGAGACAGCTTTATGAGAACATACTGGAACACCAATTCTACCCTCAAACAAATCGAAGAGTGGCAGCCGAACTGCTGGATACAAGTTACATGTCCAACAGAAGAAGACCAGCAATTGCTGGAAGACGAGTTTAACATACCCGATTATTTCCTTTCCGACATCAGCGATACCGACGAACGTGCCCGCTACGAGTACGACGACGGCTGGATGCTCATCATCCTTCGTATCCCATACGTGAAGGAGATACGCTCACGTACGCCGTACACCACCGTGCCGCTCGGCATCATTCACAAACGCGACGTGACCATCACCGTGTGCTACTACGAGACGAACATGATGATCGACTTCGTGTCCTACCACCAGAAGCGCGGCGAGGGATTTACCGACTATGTTGACATGACATTCCGCCTCTTCCTCTCTTCTGCCGTGTGGTATCTGAAACGCCTGAAGCAGATTAACACGCTCATCGAGAAAGCGAAGCACAACCTCGACCACAACGTGAACAACGAGTCGCTCATAGCACTCTCGCGTCTGCAGGACTCACTCACCTACTTCGTCACATCTATCCGTGGCAACGAGACATTGCTTGCCAAACTGAAGTTCAAGCTGCAGGTGGACGAACTGGATGCCGACCTCATCGAGGACGTAAACATCGAGATGTCGCAGGCTCGTGAGACGACGAACATCTACTCCGACATCCTCGAATCGACGATGGACACCTACTCATCCATCATCAACAACAACATGAACACCGTGATGCGTACACTCACCTCCGTGTCAATCATCATGATGTTGCCTACGCTCATCTCCTCATTCTTCGGAATGAACCTCATCAACGGCATGGAAGAATACCCGTTCGGCTTCATCGTGGCGATACTTATCTCGGTGATAATATCAGCCCTTTCGTGGATTATACTGCGACATAAGCGACTGCTTTAAAGCAAAATGCAAAAATAAATTGCGTTTTTTGTCGCTATTCAAAATATTTTATTTAAGTTTGCAGTCTATAATAAATAATGTGAGGATGTGGCTTCGCGCCACATTCGTGTGAATTACCCTTATCATAAACTTAAAACAGTTAAATGATGGACTCTCAAGAAAACGCCCTGTTGCAAGGTGCACAAGAAGAGCAGAACGTGGAGCAGACTGCCGTAGAGCAGACCGCTGCAGCCGACGTTCAGCAAGTAGAGAACACAAAAGTCTACAAAACTAAACAAGAAGTCGTTGACCGCCTGAAGGAAATCGTCGCAAGCGACGAGGCTCCGGCTAAGGAGGAAATCGACCTTTTAAAGACAGTATTCTACAAACTCCACATCGCAGAGCGTGAAGCACGCCTGAAGGAATACATCAACGGCGGTGGAAACCCTGAAGCTTATCAGGTTTTGCCCGACGAAACCGAGGAAACTTTCAAGGCGCAAATGGCTGTAATCCGCGAGAAACGTGCGCAGATTATGCAGCAGCAGGAGGCTGAAAAGCAAGCCAACCTGGAGAAGAAACTCGAAATAATTGAGAAAATCAAAGCCATGGCTACATCGCCCGACGAGGCAGGCAAGTCGTTCGGTGAGTTCAAGGAGCTACAGCAGCAGTGGAAGGACATCAAGAACGTGCCGGCTGACAAGGCTAACGAGCTTTGGCGCAACTACCAGTTATATGTAGAGCAGTTCTACGACCTGCTCAAGCTCAACTCTGAGGCTCGCGAGTACGACTTCAAGAAGAACCTCGAGCTGAAGACAAAGCTCTGCGAGGCAGCAGAGAAGCTCGCCGACGAGGAAGACGTAATCAGCGCTTTCCACCAGCTTCAGGAGCTCCACCAGCAGTACCGCGAGATCGGACCGGTGGCTAAGGAGCTGCGCGAGGAGGTATGGGCACGCTTCAAGGCTGCATCTACCGTAATCAACAAGCGCCACCAGCAGCACTTCGAGGATCTCCGCGCTAAGGAGGAGGAGAACCTCGCACGCAAGACCGCCCTCTGCGAGAAGGTAGAGGAACTCTGCAAGACCGACAACAAGGGCGCTGCCGACTGGGAGAAGCACTCTAAGGAGATTATCGACATACAGAACGAGTGGAAGACCATTGGCTTCGCTCCACAGAAGATGAACGTGAAGATATTCGAACGCTTCCGCGCTGCTTGCGACGACTTCTTCGGACGCAAGGCAGAATACTTCAAGACCCTCAAGGCTACCTTCTCAGAGAACATCGAGAAGAAGAAGGCACTTGTAGAGAAGGCGCAGGCACTCGCCGACAGCACCGACTGGAAGGCAACAAGCGACAAGCTCATCGCGCTGCAGAAGGAGTGGAAGACCATTGGCATGGTTCCGAAGAAGCTCGGCGACCAGCTCTGGCAGGACTTCCTCGGCGCATGCAACAAGTTCTTCGAGGCTCGCAACGCAGCCGGCGCTGGTCAGCGCAACGAGGAGCACGCCAACCTCGAGAAGAAGCAGGGCATCATCGAGCAGCTGAAAGCACTCGCCGAGAACGCTGCCGAAGCTACACGCGAGAAGGTGCAGGCACTCACCGAGGAGTACAACAAGGTGGGACACGTGCCGTACAAGGAGAAGGATAAGCTCTACGAGGCTTATCACGAAGTGCTCGACCGCATCTACAAGGAGCTGAACATCTCTACAAAGCGTCGCCGTCTGAACGACTTCAAGGCTAACATCAAGAACGTGGCAAAGCGTGGCGAAGAGGCTCTCGACAACGAGCGTGGACGTCTGGTTCGCCGCTTCGACCAGCTCAAGCAGGAGATTCAGACCTACGAGAACAACCTCGGTTTCCTCAACGCAAGCTCTAAGAAGGGCAACAGCCTCATCGACGAGATGAACCGCAAGGTGCAGCACCTGCGCGACGACCTCGAACTGGGGGGTCTAGACGTTTTTCCGGCCGACCAAAGCCCGACGTTCCTATGACTATTCGCTGCGGCTCCGGCGGTCGGGCATCGCCGTGGCCGATCCGGTCGGTTACATCGAGTGCCGGCGGGGGCTGCTGTTCCATACAGGCTACTATGTTTCCAAACGGCTTCCCTACCCGACGCTCCAACAGCTGGATCGGGAACCGCAGGCACGGCAGTTCGAGATTCTCGATGCCTTTGCGGCCTTCACCGTCCGCCTCCACGAAAAGGGTGTGCTCGATTACGACTACAATCCGGGCAACATCTTCTATTACCGGGAGGACGGTGCGTGGAATTTCGCGCTGATCGACGTCAACCGCATGGCCTTCCGCCGCAACCTGAGTCGGCGCGACTGCGTGGAGATGCTCCACCACCTCGACTGGGAGACGCCCTATCTGGATTATGTGCTGATCCGTTATGCCGAATTGCGCCGCTGGGACTGGAAACTCCTGAGCGGCGCCGTACTGCTCAAACAGGGGATCAACCTGCCGGTACGCATCCGGCGCTTTTTCAAACGGCTCATCGGGAGGAAGTAGCGGCCGGCGATGCGATTATCCGTCCGAGAAGTTGTATTTTCGGACGCAATTTCCTATCTTCGCTTTACGAAAACCGAAACCATCCGAAAATGAAACCTTTCTACCTGGGGACGCTGCTCGGCGTTCTGTCGCTGGCCTGCTGCGGCGCGCCGTCGCAGCAGGTGCTCCGTCTGGAAAAAAGCCCTCTTCCGCTCGGCGGGAAAATGGCCGTCTACATGGAATCCAACCCGCACCGGCCGTGGGATGCACTCTATCCCGTCGTGCGGGGCGTGCCCGACTCGTGGCGCGATGCGACCGTCTACTATGCGGAAACCGATCTTCCGCAGCTGCTCTACCAGGGCTATCGGCAGGGGCTTGCCGACGAAAAGTTCTGCATGGGCTATTTCAACGTTTGGGGCCTCGATACGGCCTCCCGTTCCGCCCGTCCGATCCGTAGCGTGATCGCCATGGCGGCGGGCGTGACGGCCGAGGGGCATCCGGCCTACCTGTTCGATACGGACGGCGACGACGACCTGTCGGACGAAACGGTGCGCTATTTCGGTGCGGATTCCGTCGCCGTGGAGGTGACGCCCGTCTACGTCGAACGCTACGGCGGCGGGGGCGTCGTCCTGCCTGATTTGGCCTATGTCTATCCGGCTTGCAGGAACTCCGACATGCTGCTGTATTGCGCCGAGTGCTGCTCCGGCGAGGCGGCGGTGGCCGGCGGGCGGTATGCCGTGACGGTGAAGCCCTATGTCAGGAACTACGACGCCGATTCGGCGGAGATCGTTTTTTCGGATGGCGATACGACGCTGCGGCACCGTGTGGGCGAATTCGTGCGGTTGGGCGGGAGCTACTACCGCATCGACAGCCTGCGGCCCGACGGCCGCGAACTTAGGTTGACACCGACGCCCGACGCTCTCGATCGTCCCTCCGCGCAGGTGGGGTTCCGCCCGATCCCGTTCGAGGCGACGACGACCGACGGCCGCAGGGTGCGCTTCCCCGAGGATTTCGCCGGCCGCTACGTCCTGCTCGACTTCTGGTCGCTGAGTTGCCCGCCCTGCCTCATGGATGTCCGCGACCACTATCTGCGGGACTACGCGGCATACCGTGAGGCCGGTTTCGAGATTCTCGGTGTGGCGAGGAATACCGACGAAGATCTGCGCGGGAATTTGCCCGACCTCGGGATCGTATGGCCGGTGGTGGCCGACCGGCCCGAAGGGCGTATTACCGGATGTTATCGCGTCGACGCTTATCCGACACTCTATCTGATCGATCCCCGGGGACGGATCGTGGCCGAAGGTTCCGATCTGCGCGGCGAGAGATTGAGCCGGTGGTTGCGGCAGGCCTATCCCGGGGTACAACCCTCGCCGCAGACCGAATAGCGGCCTGCCCGATGGCGATGCGGCTTGCACTGCGAACGGTGCGACGGCCTGCGATACCGGTCAGCGTTCGGCGCCGGCCGTTTCGCTCACCATGTCGCTCCACTCCGGATGCCGCTTGATGTAGACGGCGACGAAAGAGCACTGCGGAACGACTTTCAACCCCTGCCTGCGGATGTCGGCCAGTGCGGCGGCGACCAGTTGTGCGCCTACGCCACGTCCCTCGTATGCTTCGGGGACGAACGTATGCGTCAGGACGATCGTCCCGTTGTCCTTTTCATAGTCGATATAGGCGGTATGCCCTCCGAGGTCGAACTCGTAACGGCTGCGGGCCTCGTTGTCTTTGAGGATGTATCGTTCCATAGAATATCGTTGTTTTCAACCGTCGTTTTCTTGCCGAAGCGCAGTTCGCGCGACGCGGCTCTGCCCGTTCGACTCGGAGAAAACGTTGAATTTCATTCTTCGTTTTCTCGCCTCGGTAGAGTCCGAACTGCGTTCGGTTCTGCGCTCGGCTTGACGAAAACGTTGAATTTCTTTCTTCGTTTTCTCGCCTCGGCATAGTCCGAACAGCGTTCGGCTCTGCACTTGGCTTATCGAAAACGTTCTGTTTGGCCTGCAAATTACAAAATCGATTCCAAAACGGCTGTAAATCTTCCGGAATAAATGCGGGATTCCGGAAAATTCGTATATTTGACGATGCGAACTTATCCCGAACACCTTACTATCTATTCAATTTTATGAAAAAACTCTTTCTCCTCGCGGTGCTGTCGGCCGTCGTGTGCGGCGCAGCGGCACATCCCAATCACATCTTCGGCGTGCGCGTCGGCATGAACATCGCCAACATGACCTTCAAAACGGGCGGCGTGAGCGCTACGCCCAACTCCGTAGTCCGCCCGCTGGTGGCTTTCTCCTATGAAAAGAGCTTGATGCACACCCTGCCGCTCTATTTCGAAACGGGGCTGGGTATCGCCGGCTACGGCACCTCGATCAGCGACGGTGCGGTGAAGCTCAACGCCTACTATTTCGAGGCGCCGGCACTGGTCAACTGGCGTTTCGGTTTGACGGAAGACGTCTCGTTGATTCCTTA
>ENA-UEOM01000089-UEOM01000089.1-human-gut-metagenome-genome-assembly--contig:-NODE-89-length-41249-cov-11.739459_pt1 | contig 41249 bp, 40 predicted proteins | sample MGYA00242993_ERZ507994 | MGnify/ENA primary metagenome ERZ507994 (study PRJEB26167, sample SAMN06115536) | human gut metagenome | host: Homo sapiens | place: China:Neimenggu | collected 2014-11-07... | reverse complement strand
ATACGATCTTTCCGAAACCAGCCTGAATAGCATCATAGATGCTGTAGTCCATGATAGTCTCACCATTAGGACCCAGAACATCAATCTTGGCAGTCTCACCCACAACCACGGTCTCGCCATTGCCTTTGTCTGCCATAAAGATGACCATCACAGGACGAGTGGTCACTTCAGGAATCACAGGAACATCCTCCTTGGAGCAGCCAGCCAGCACGCCAGCAGCAGCAACAGCCAGAGTAGCGACACCTGCGCCCTTCAGGAACTGACGACGAGAGATATTAGACATAATAATCAACCTCACAATCTTTCTTTCAAGCACGCCTTACACTGCATGTAACGCGTTTACACCTATATAATACCTTTACCTACCCCCCATTGTCAAGTATTTCATGGAAACATTCACCAAAAAAATACAAGGATACAAGAATAAGTGTCACTATCCTTTACAATACAGCCGCCGTATCCGCAAAAAACCACGCCGCAGCCATTGCTGTGCGCCGGTGCATCTGTTATACTTTATATAGTTTTTTTCCGTTTTGTATTTTACCGGATAAAGGAGCGATTTATAATGTCTGTTATGGAACTTCTGACTACCCGCCGCACCTACCGCCGGTTTGCACAAAAGGCCGTGCCGCAGGATGTGGTGGATGATATCGTACAGGCCGTGCGGCTGTCCTCCTGCGGGGCAAACCGGCAGGTGGTGCGTCTGGTGCTGGTGCAAAGCCCGGAGATGGTGGCCAAGGTACAGCCGCTGGTCAAATGGGCTGGCTATCTGCCGCCGGAGCAGGGCACGCCCAAGGCGGACGAGCTGCCCACCTTTTATGCAGCTGTGGTGCAGGATACCGCCATTCCCGGCGACCTTGCCACCGACACCGGCATTGCACTTGCCAACATGACCCTTGCCGCATGGGACAAGGGCGTGGGCAGCTGCATCATGGGCGCGATCAATAAGCCCGCCCTGACCGCGCTGCTGGGCATTGAGGAGCCGCAGAAGCTGGCCTTTATGGTGGCTTTTGGCTACCCCACCCACAAAGCCAGCATCGTCCCCATGACCGAGCAGACCGGTGTAAAGTACTATCTGGACGAAAACCGCGACTACTGCGTGCCTAAGCGCAGCGCGGAGGAGCTTGCAAGAAGCCTGTAAAAGCCGGTTTATACTGCATATATTCACATATTTTCTCCGTTATTGCATAAATGTTTGCAAAATCGTTTCAATTTCACGGATTATTATGCACAAGTATTGACTTTTCGTTTTGTACAAACTATACTAAGTGCGTTCCCCGAAAGCGCGATGAATCGCATCCCATCGGGGCAAAGCGAACTATATTGCATAGATTGAGGAGTGTTTGAATATGAAAAAGATCTCTCGCCGCAGCTTCATGGCTGCCGCTGCTGTTTCCGTTGCTGCTCTGGCTCTGACCGCCTGCGGTGGTTCCGCAAGCTCTGCTGCTTCTTCTGTGGCAAGCTCTGCCGCTTCCTCCGAGGCTGTTTCTTCTGCCGCTGCCGCTGACCTGACCACCGTAGAGGCCGGCAAGCTGACCATGGCTACCAACGCCGCCTTCCCTCCGTACGAGATGACCACCGATGCCGGCGAGTTTGAGGGCATCGACGTGGACACCGCCAAGGCCATTGCTGAGAAGCTGGGTCTGGAGCTGCAGATCGATGATATGGACTTTGACGCCGCACTGCTCAGCGTGCAGCAGGGCAAGGCCGACATCGTGATGGCAGGCGTTACCGTGACCGACGAGCGCAAGGCTGTGATGGACTTCTCCGACAGCTACGCCACCGGCATCCAGTCCATCATCGTGCCCAACGATTCCGACATTGCTTCTCCCGACGATCTGGCCGGTAAGAAGATCGGTACCCAGCGCGGCACCACCGGCTACATTTACTGCTCCGATGATTTCGGTGATGAGAATGTGGTTGCTTACGACGACGGTCTGACCGCTGTGCAGGCCCTGAACAATGGTCAGGTGGACGCTGTGGTCATCGACAACGCTCCCGCACAGGAGTTCGTGGCTGCCAACCCCGGCCTGAAGGTGCTGGATACCAGCTACGCCGAGGAGGATTACGCCATCGGCATGGCAAAGGGTTCTGCTCTGGAGGACGCTGTCAACAAGGCTCTGGAGGAGCTGAAGGCTGACGGCACCCTGCAGGCCATCGTGGACAAGTACATCAACGCAAACTAAGCTGCGTGCCCTGTATCATTCCCGTACCCAAGGAGGCGCCCCGCTCCGGGGCACCTCTTTTTTTAGAAAAAAGTGGTTACAATTTATTGACAAACAGAAAGCGAGGATGTGAATGGCTGCGCAATACGAACTGCTCAAAGAGCTGCTGAACAGCGGCACAAAGCTAAGCTTTGGACAGGATTTCTTTTTCAAGTTTTATCAGGCCTTTCTGCTGAAGGACCGCTGGATGCAGTACATCAACGGTGTGGGCACCACCCTGCTGGTCACCGCACTGGCGCTGGCGCTGGGCGTGGTGCTGGGCAGCGTGGTGGCGCTGGTGCGCGTGACCCACGACCAGCAGCGCCCCGGCCACAAAAACGCGGTGCTGGGCTTTTTTAACGCGGTGTGTCAGGTGTACACCACCATCATCCGCGGCACGCCTATGATGGTGCAGCTGCTGATCATGAGCATGGTCATTTTTTCCAACAGCCGCAACTTTACCATGGTGGGTGCGCTGACTTTGGGCATCAACTCTGGCGCGTATGTATCCGAGATCATTCGCGGCGGCCTGATGGCTGTGGACCCCGGCCAGATGGAAGCCGGGCGCAGCCTTGGCCTGAACTACATGACCACCATGGTGGTCATCATCATCCCGCAGGCCATCCGTGCGGTGCTGCCTGCACTGGGCAACGAGTTTATCGTCCTGCTCAAGGATACCTCCCTGATCACCACCATCGGCGGCAAGGAGCTGCTGTATGCTGCACAGGGCATTATGAATCGTACCTACGAAGCCATGTTCCCCCTGCTGGGCGTTGCACTGATCTACCTGATCCTTGTTATGCTGTTTACATGGCTGCTGAGCAAGTTTGAGAGGAGGCTGGCACAAAGTGACCGATAAGATTTTGGAAGTACGCGGCCTGACCAAGACCTATGGCGGCGTAAAGAAGCGCGGCGCAAAAAAGGCCGACCCCACACTGGATGTGCTGAAGGGCATCGACCTTGATATCTACCGCGGCGACGTGGTTTGCCTGATCGGCCCTTCCGGCTGCGGCAAGTCCACCTTTCTGCGCTGCCTGAACCGGCTGGAGACCCCCTCCTCCGGCTCTATCAAGTTTGAAGGCGTGGAGGTGGACGAAGCGCACATCGACCCCGTGCGCCAGAAGATGGGCATGGTGTTCCAGCACTTCAACCTGTTCCCCCACCTGACCGTGAAAAAGAACCTTGAGCTGGCACCCACCCTGCTGAAGCTGAAGGACAAAGAGGCCATCTCTGCCCGCGCAGACGAGCTGCTGGCCCGCGTAGGTCTGGCCGACAAGGCCAACGCCTACCCCAAGAGCCTGTCCGGTGGTCAGCAGCAGCGCATAGCCATCGCCCGCGCGCTGGCCATGGACCCGGACGTGATCCTGTTCGACGAGCCCACCAGCGCCCTTGACCCCGAGATGGTGGGCGAGGTGCTGGAACTGATGAAGGAGCTGGCACACACCGGCATCACCATGCTGGTGGTCACCCACGAAATGGGCTTTGCCCGCGAGGTGTCCAACCGTGTCATCTTCATCGACGATGGCAAGATTCAGGAGGATGAGCCGCCGCAGGAGCTGTTCACCAACCCCAAGCACCCCCGCCTGAAAGCCTTCCTCTCCAAGATGCTGTAATTATAATCCCATAAAATTCAAGCCCGGAAAGTCGGTAGACCTTCCGGGCTTGTTTCGTTGAATAATGATGCGCTGCGGCTTAAAGCTCTGCCAGAATGGCATCGCCCATGGCGGTGCAGCCAAGGCAGGTGCAGCCATCGCTCATGTTATCGGCGGTGCGCAGACCCTTGTCCAGCACACGGCTCACAGCGTTCTCAATGGCATCGGCTTCCTCTGCCATGCCAAAGGAGTACCGCAGCATCATGGCGGCGGACAGGATGCAGGCAGTGGGGTTTACGATGTCCTTGCCCGCAATGTCCGGGGCAGAGCCGTGGATAGGCTCGTACAGACCCCGGGTGCCGTCGCCAAGGCTGGAGGACGGGATCATACCGATGGAACCGGTGATCATAGAAGCCTCGTCCGACAGGATGTCGCCGAACATATTCTCGGTGACGATGACGTCGAACTGCGCGGGGTTCTTCACGATCTGCATAGCGCAGTTGTCCACGAACATCTCGCTGTACTCCACGTCCGGGTACTCGGCCTGCAGCCGGTGCATCACAGTGCGCCACAGGCGGCTGGTGTCCAGCACGTTGGCCTTGTCCACACAGCACAGCTTTTTGCGGCGCTTGCGGGCAGTCTCGAAGCCGATGCGGCCAATGCGCTCGATCTCGTGCTCCGCATAGGGCATGGTGTCCACGGCCTGCTTTTCGCCGTTTTCCAGCGTGTGGGTCTGGTGCTGGCCGAAGTACACGCCGCCGATCAGCTCCCGCACGATGATAAAGTCAATGCCCTGTGCCACGATCTCGGGCTTTAAGGGGCTGGCAGGTGCCAGCTGCGGCCAGATCTTAGCCGGGCGGTTGTTGGCGTACAGCCCCATGCCGGCGCGCAGCCGCAGCAGGCCTTTTTCCGGCCGCTGCTCCCCGGGCAGGCCCTCCCACTTGGGGCCGCCCACCGCGCCCAGCAGCACGCTGTCGGCGGCAAGGCACTTATCCAGCTCGTGCTGGGGCAGCGGGTCGCCGTACTTGTCAATGGCCTCGCCGCCCATAGCGGCAGCAGTGTAGTGGAAGGTATGGCCGTACTTTTCAGCCACCTTATCCAGCACCCGGAGGGTCTGCTTTACGATCTCCGGGCTGGAGCAATCGCCCCAGATGACAGCAATATTTTTTTCCATGGGTCTGTTCTCCTTATTGGTTAATTTCTCATCGGATGAACCCTCTCAGCTTCGCTGCGCTCAGCAGCTCCCCCGAAGGGGGAGCTTTTATGCTTCTGACCGATAGATGCGCAAGACCTCCCCCTTTCGGGGGAGGTGGCATCGCGCAGCGATGACGGAGAGGGTTCCGCACCGTTTGCGTGGGAGCGGATGGGCTTATTTCTGGATGGCCTTCATCAGACCGCCGGCGGAGATGATGTTCTGGATAAAGGGCGGGAAGGGCTCGGCGTGGAACACCTTGCCGTTGGTCTCGTCGGTGATGACGCCTGTGTCAAAGTCTACCTGAACGGTGTCCCCTGCCTCGATGGCGTCCACAGCCTCCGGGCACTCCATGATGGGCAGGCCGATGTTGATGCTGTTGCGGTAGAAGATGCGGGCAAAGCTTTTGGCAATGACCACCGCGATACCGGCGGTCTTGATGCACAGGGGCGCGTGCTCACGGGAAGAGCCGCAGCCAAAGTTCCAGCCGCCCACCATGATATCACCGGGCTGCACCCGGTTCACAAAGTCCTTGTCGATATCCTCCATGCAGTGGCTGGCAAGTTCCTTGGCATCCTGCGTGTTCAAGTGGCGTGCCGGAATGATGACATCGGTATCCACGTTATCCGGGTATTTGAAAACAGAACCTCTTGCGTTCATGCTCATGCTCCTTTCGGGTCAGACCGTGCGCGGGTCGGTGATGTAGCCGGTCAGGGCGCTGGCGGCGGCGGTGGCGGGAGAAGCCAGATAGACCTCACTGTCCACATGACCCATGCGTCCCACAAAGTTGCGGTTGGTGGTGGAAACGCAGCGCTCGCCCGCTGCCAGAATGCCCATGTAGCCGCCCAGACAGGGGCCGCAGGTGGGGGTGGATACGATGCAGCCCGCATCGATAAAGGCGGTAGTCCAGCCCCGCAGGATGCACTCCTTATAAACAGCCATGGTGGCGGGGATGATGATGCCGCGCACGCCCTTGGCGATGTGCTTGCCCTTGAGGATGTTGTAGGCGGCTTCCATGTCCTCCAGACGGCCGTTGGTGCAGCTGCCGATGACCACCTGATCGATCTTGATGTCCTTGCCCTCGCTGGCAACATGGGTATTCTCGGGCAGGTGGGGGTAGCTGACGGTGGGCTCCAGTGCGCTGAGGTCGATCTCGATGGTCTTTTCGTACACGGCATCGGGGTCAGCTTCGTAGAACACCGGCGGGCGCTGGCTGCGGCCTGCAAGGTAAGCCTTGGTCACCTCATCCACCGGGAAGATGCCGTTCTTGGCACCGGCCTCAATCGCCATATTGCAGATGCACAGGCGGTCGTCCATGGTAAGGCCTGCCACGCCCGGGCCGGTGAACTCCATAGACTTATACAGTGCGCCGTCCACACCGATCATGCCGATGATATGCAAAATCAGATCCTTGCCGGACACCCGTGGGTTAAACTTGCCGGTAAGCACGAACTTGATGGCAGAGGGCACCTTGAACCATGCCATGCCGGTAGCCATGCCAGCGGCCATATCGGTAGAGCCTACACCGGTGGAGAAGGCACCCAGCGCACCATAGGTGCAGGTGTGGCTGTCCGCGCCGATCACGCAGTCTCCGGCGGTGACGATGCCTTTTTCCGGCAGCAGCGCGTGCTCAATGCCCATCTGGCCTACATCGTAGAAGTTGAGGATATCGTATTTATTGGCGAATTCCCGGCACTGCTTGGACTGGGTAGCGCTCTTGATATCCTTATTGGGTACAAAGTGGTCCAGCACGATAGCGATATGCTCTTTATCAAACACGCGGTCGAAACCGGCGCGTTCAAACTCGTTGATGGCCACCGGGGTGGTGATATCGTTGCCCAGCACAATGTCCAACTTTGCGTTGATCAGCTGGCCTGCCTTGACCTCCGGCAGTCCGGCGTGTGCGGCAAGGATCTTCTGCGTCAGGGTCATTCCCATGGTAGTTTTCTCCTTTTTATCGATTGTTGATTGCGCTGACAAGGGCACGGATACCGGCCACGATAATGTCGGTGTCGGTACCGGCACCCCATGTGACTGTGTTGTCGCCCCAGACAAGCCCCACATAGGAGGCTGCGCGGGAGGTAGAGCCCTCGTCCAAGCTGTGCTCAGAGTAGTTTTCCAGATGGAAGTCCATGCCGGTGGCGCTCTGGATAGCGTTGGCTACGGCATCCAGACGGCCGTTGCCCACTGAGGTGACCACCTTGCGCTGCCCGTTCAGCTCCAGCGTGACCGTGGCGGTAATGCCGTTTACCTGTGCAAAGTGGGCTTCCACCACATTCAGCGGCTTTGCACGGTTGAGGTAGGTATCCTCGAAGATGTGCAGCACCTCGGCGGCGCTCAGCTCCTTGTGGCTGTGGTCGGACACGCTCTTGACCTTGTAGCCCAGCGCCTCCCGCATCTTGGGGGGCAGATTGTAGCCGTAGTTCTGTTCCAGCACAAAACCGATGCCGCCCTTGCCGCTCTGGCTGTTGATGCGGATAACGTCGGCATCGTAGGTGCGGCCGATGTCGTGGGGGTCTACCGGGATGTAGGGGCAGGTCCAGCGGTGCTCGCCGGTCTGCTTGCGGTACGCCATGCCCTTGGCAATGGCGTCCTGATGACTGCCGGAGAAGGCGGCAAACACCAGCTGCCCGGCGTAGGGGGTACGCTCGTAGATGTGCATCCGGGTCACTCGCTCGTAGGTGGCGCAGATAGCGGGCATATCCGAGAAGTCCAGCTTGGGGTCTACGCCGTGGCTGTACATATTCATGGCCAGCGTTACGGCGTCCACATTGCCGGTGCGCTCGCCGTTGCCAAACAGGCAGCACTCCACGCGCTGTGCGCCCGCCAGCACTGCCAGCTCTGCGCAGGCCACGCCGGTGCCGCGGTCGTTGTGGGGGTGGGTGGAGATGATCACGCTGTCGCGGTATTTCAGGTGCTTGTCGCAGTACTCGATCTGGTTGGCGTACACATGGGGCATACTCATCTCCACGGTCACCGGCAGGTTGATGATCATGGGGCGCTCCGGGGTGGGCTGCATGATATCCAGCACGGCGTTGCACACCTCTACGGCGTAGTCCACCTCGGTGCCGGTAAAGCTTTCGGGGCTGTACTCGAACAGGAAGTTGCCTTCGTACTCCTCACTGAGCTGCTTGACCAGCTTTGCGCCGTCCACGGCGATCTGCTTGATCTCCTCCTTGGACTTGTGGAACACCTGCTCCCGCTGTGCCACGGAGGTAGAGTTGTAGAAATGGATCACCGCCCGGGGTGCGCCCTTGACGGCCTCGAAGGTGCGGCGGATGATGTGGTCGCGGCACTGGGTCAGCACCTGCACGGTGACATCGGCGGGGATCATATTCTTTTCGATCAGGGTGCGCAGGAACTCGTACTCGGTCTCGCTGGCGGCGGGGAAGCCCACTTCGATCTCCTTGAAGCCGATCTTTACCAGCATCTGGAAGAACTCCAGCTTTTCTGCAAGGCTCATGGGCACGATCAGTGCCTGATTGCCGTCCCGCAGATCCACGCTGCACCATGCGGGAGCCTTTTCAATATGGTCTTTTTTTACCCAGCTGTCATAACCGGCGGGTACCGGGTAGTACCCCGGTGCGTACTTGGTAGCGTCCATCATCCTGTTGTCCTCCTGAAATAGCATAAAACCTTTACCCCTTGGGGGGAAGGTGGCGCGTAGCGCCGGATGAGGGGTAATTTCCCGGCAGCAGCTGCTTGCCTGCGCCCTCATCAGTCACCTGCGGTGACAGCTTCCCCCGACCGGGGGAAGCCTTTTGCCCTACTGCAGCCGTTGTACGAAAAAAGGCTCCCGTCTTTCAAGGCGAAAACCTTGAGAGACGAGAGCCTGTAAATTGCTTTTACAGGGCACCCGTGGTACCACTCTCCTTGCTGTACGGTCAGGTACAGCCACTTTGCACGATCGGCCAAAACAGCGAATCGCTGCCCCTGTAACGGTGGGCGTCCGTCAGAACCTACTTGTCCGTTCAGTTCTGCCGCTCAGGGGCCAGTATCCGAAGCCCTCTGCACCCGCCTTGCACCACCCGGCGGCTCTCTGCACGCAGAAGAAAGATCGTTTTATCCCCGTCAACGCATTTGCACTTTGTTGAAAGTGAGATAATTTTAGCACGCCTGCCAGAAAGTGTCAAGAAGTTTCGTTCAGGATAAAGATGAAAGCATTTCATAATGCCATGGGGTAAATCATGCAAAATTGAGGTCGTTGCTTTCCTGCCCCCTCATCCGGCAAGCCCTTTGCGCACCTATAATATGGTAACTGAGCGGCTTTAGCCCTCTTTGTTAAGAAACTGCTAAGTTTTTGCAAAGTTGCCCTCGCTGCGCTGTTGCTAGGCGGTAAGGTGTGGTATACTGGACGCAGCAAACGGGTGGAAGCCCACTTTATATAGAAGGAGGAACATCCCATGAAAGAAGTCAAGCCATCCAAAAAGCCGCTGGCTATCTACTATGCCATCGTGTTGCTGGTGCTGCTGGTCATCAACCTTGTGGTCATGCCGTGGCTGGCCGAGCGTCAGGTGCAGGAGGTAGACTACGGCACCTTTATGAGCATGACCGAGCAGGAGAATATCGGCAAGGTGGATATCCAGTCCAACCAGATCATTTTTACGGATAAGGACAACAAGCAGATCTACAAGACCGGCCTGATGAACGACCCCAGTCTGACCGAGCGCCTGTACGACGCAGGTGCACAGTTCTCCAGCGAGATCGTGGAGCAGGGTTCGCCGGTGCTCAGCTTTTTGCTGTGGTTCGTGCTGCCCATCCTGCTGTTCAGCTTCATCGGCAACCAGATGAACAAAAAGCTGATGGAAAAGGCAGGCGGCGGCCCGGGCTCCATGATGTTTGGCGGCGCGGGCAAATCCAACGCAAAGGTGTATGTGCAGTCCACCCACGGCATCCGCTTTGCGGATGTGGCCGGTGAGGACGAAGCCAAGGAGAACCTGCAGGAGATCGTCAATTATCTGCACGACCCCAAGCAGTATGAGGAGATCGGCGCTTCCATGCCCAAGGGCATTCTGCTGGTAGGCCCTCCGGGCACCGGTAAGACCATGCTTGCCAAGGCCGTGGCAGGTGAATCCAACGTGCCCTTCTTCTCCATCTCCGGCTCGGAGTTCGTGGAGATGTTCGTGGGCATGGGTGCCTCCAAGGTGCGTGACCTGTTCAAGCAGGCCAAAGAAAAAGCACCCTGCATCGTGTTCATTGATGAGATCGACGCCATTGGCCAGAAGCGCAACAGCGGCCAGTTTGGCGGCAACGACGAGCGCGAGCAGACCCTGAACCAGCTGCTTACCGAGATGGACGGCTTTGAGGGCAACACCGGTGTCATCATTCTGGCGGCTACCAACCGCCCGGATTCCCTCGACCCTGCCTTGACCCGTCCCGGCCGGTTTGACCGCCGTGTGCCCGTGGAGCTGCCCGATTTGAAGGGCCGCGAAGAGATTTTGAAGGTACACGCCAAAAAGGTGAAGATCGCCCCGGGTGTGGACTTCAACACCGTGGCACGCATGGCCTCCGGTGCCTCCGGCGCAGAGCTGGCCAACATTGTGAATGAAGCCGCCCTGCGTGCCGTGCGGGCAGGGCGCAAGAGCGTGACGCAGGCCGACCTTGAGGAGAGCATCGAGGTGGTCATTGCCGGCTACCAGAAGAAGAACTCCATCCTGACCGACCACGAAAAGTGCATCGTAGCCTACCACGAGATCGGCCATGCCCTTGTGGCAGCCAAGCAGTCCAACTCTGCACCGGTGCAGAAGATCACCATCATTCCCCGCACCTCCGGTGCACTGGGCTACACCATGCAGGTGGACGAGGGCAACCACTACCTGATGAACAAGGCCGAGCTGGAAAATAAGATTGCCACCCTGACCGGCGGCCGCGCCGCCGAAGAGGTAGCCTTCAATTCCATCACCACCGGCGCGTCTAACGATATCGAGCAGGCCACCAAGCTTGCCCGCGCCATGCTGACCCGCTATGGCATGAGTGATAAATTTGACATGGTAGCGTTGGAAACCGTAAACAACCAGTATCTGGGCGGCGATACCTCGCTGGCCTGCAGTGCTCAGACCCAGCGCGAGATCGATCAGAAGGTGGTAGAGCTGGTCAAGACCCAGCACGAAAAGGCCATCCGCATCCTGACCGAGAACCGCGCAAAGCTGGACGAGCTGGCACAGTACCTGTACCAGAAAGAGACCATCACCGGCGAGGAGTTCATGGATATCCTCAACCGCGATGATGCCGAAAACAAACCAGAAAATCCCTGAAAATAAAAATTTTTGAATCTTTTGCAATAATCCGGCCGCCGTATCCGTTTATAGAGCAGATACGGCGGTTTTCCATTGTGAATGCGCCGCAGCTGAACCATGGTTCCAAAAAAGATTATGATGCAAAAAAACAAGGCAGTCCCTGCGGCTGCCGTTTTCAGGAGGTATTTCCTATGAAGATGCTGAACAAAAAGTTTGTCCGTACCCTGAGCTGTGCCGCTGTGGCGGTGTGTGCCGCTGCCATGCTGAGCGTGGGTGCATTTGCCGCCGAGGTGGATTCCACCTGCGTGGAGGGCTATCTGCCCCCGCAGGAGCAGATGGTGCAGGGCGACATCGCACTGCACAGCGGTGACGTTGCCGTGGGCGAAAAAGACCCCAGCTACGGCGGTTACGGTGCCCCGGAGGGCAACCCCATTCAGGGCAACATCATGCTGATCTCCGGCGATGAGTTGGCCGACACCGCCAAGACCGAGGCGCGCTACACCGTCAAGGGTCTGCTGGGCAAGCAGCTGTTGTACACCGCCCGTCAGAAGGACGGCGTGCTGACGCTGGACGTCCCCGCCGAGGTGGCTACCTTCCGCACCACCATCGAGGATATGCAGACTTTGCAGGCCAACGGCGTGAAAACGCTGGTGCTGGTGACCGAGAAGAACACCACCACCCTGAACCTCTCGCTGCTGTGCGAGGGACAGAAGTCCGGCACCCGCGTCACCCTGCGGCATCTGGGCAGCAATGCTACCCTCTCTGTGGGTCTGCGCTGCCGCCGCGACCTGCTGATCGGCCGCTAATCGGAAAAACGGCAGTATAATTTGTGGTTCAGAAACGCCTGTGGGCGTTTCTGAACCACTTTTTTTATGATGACAAGACCCCCGGCGGGCAGCCGGGGGTCTTGTCGCACACTTATGGAGACTTGGACAGGAATAAAAGGAAGATCACATTCCCTTTGCGGGAAAGAGAATCGCTGCTTACTTGCCGCGGACGGCTGCGAAGCCGGCTTCCAGATCGGCAAGGATATCATCAATGTGCTCGGTGCCGATGGACAGGCGGATGGTGTTCTGGTAGATCTGCTGCTCGGCCAGTTCGGCATCGGTCAGCTGGCTGTGAGTGGTGGAGGCCGGGTGGATGACAAGGCTCTTCACGTCCGCTACGTTGGCCAGCAGAGAGAAGATCTTCAGGTTGTCGATGAAGGTAAAGGCCTCCTCGCGGCCGCCCTTGATGTTAAAGGTAAAGATAGATGCACCGCCGTTGGGGAAGTACTTCTGGTACAGGGCATGATCCGGGTGATCCGGCAGCGAGGGATGGTTCACCTTTTCCACCTGCGGGTGGTTGGCAAGGAACTCCACCACCTTTTTGGTGTTCTCTACATGACGCTCAATGCGCAGGCTCAGCGTCTCAGTGCCCTGCAGCAGCAGGAAGGCGTTGAAGGGGGAGATGGTAGCGCCGGTATCACGCAGCAGGATGGCGCGGATGTAGGTGACAAAGGCGGCAGGGCCTGCGGCGTCCGCAAAGGAGACGCCGTGGTAGCTGGGGTTCGGGGCGGCAATGTTGAGGTAACGGCCGCTGGCCTTCCAGTCGAAGTTGCCGCTGTCCACGATGATGCCGCCCAGCGTGGTGCCGTGGCCACCGATGAACTTGGTAGCAGAGTGCACCACGATGTCTGCGCCGTGCTCGATGGGACGGATGAGGTACGGAGTGCCAAAGGTATTGTCAATGACCAGCGGCAGGCCGTGCTTGTGGGCAATGGCGGCAATGGCGTCGATATCCGGGATATCGCTGTTGGGGTTGCCCAGCGTCTCCAGATACACAGCCTTGGTGTTGGGCTGGATAGCGGCTTCCACCTGTGCAAGGTCGTGGGCATCCACGAAGGTGGTGTTGACGCCGAACTGGGTCAGGGTGTGTGCCAGCAGGTTGTAGCTGCCGCCGTAGATGGTTTTTTGTGCCACGATGTGGTCACCGGCCTGTGCCAGTGCCTGAATGGTGTAGGTGATGGCGGCTGCACCGGAAGCGGTAGCCAGTGCTGCCACGCCGCCCTCCAGCGCTGCAATGCGCTTTTCAAACACATCCTGCGTGGAGTTGGTCAGACGTCCGTAGATGTTGCCTGCATCGGCCAGGCCGAAGCGGTCGGCGGCGTGCTGGCTGTTGCGGAACACATAGGACGTGGTCTGGTAGATGGGCACCGCACGGGCATCGGTGGCGGGGTCGGCCTGCTCCTGACCGACATGAAGCTGCAGGGTCTCAAATTTATATTCAGACATTGTCATTTTTCTCTCTTAATATACTAAAAGTATTATTATTGTGTACAAAAATTCCCGATGCGTTTTCAAAGGCGCACCGGGCAGTGTGGTCTACCGGAGCTGCTGCTGTCACATTCGGGGGCACATTCGCGCAGCCGAGGGCAACATACAGTACACATCCGATGCCGGTGCCCGGTGGGTATGCATTCGCCCACAGCGATAATTCGCGTGCAGCAGTTCTTTCCAGATCAGCTTCATCTTTGTGCCCTCCTTCCGGTAAAACTTTTCCATCCCTCTATGTACCACCCGCCGGGGAACCTCTGTTTCATTTCCCTACAAGACTGGTGGATTGGATGTTTGCATTATATCCCGTTCTACCTAGTTTGTCAATAGGTTAATTTCACTTTTTTCAAGGATGTATTTTTTGCATGATAATTTTGTCCGTACCGCCCCCGCCCGACAGCATTTTGCACAGCGACCCCTCTGAACAAAAAACGAAGCCCGGAACGTCTGCGGACGCTCCGGGCTTCGTTTTTTCATAAAATGGTCAGACCTGCTTTGTCTCTTCCGTCCGGGTGGAAATGCCGAACAGCACAAAGCCGATGACGAACAAAATGGCAATGGAGCCCACACCCACGTTAGCGCTGCCGGTCAGCTGGCTGCCCACGCTGACGATCATGGTGCCAAGGAAGGATGCACCCTTGCCGCAGATGTCGAACAGGCCAAAGTATTCGCCAGATTTTTCCTGCGGGATGATCTTGGCAAAGTGGCTGCGGCTCAGCGCCTGCACGCCGCCCTGGAACATACCCACCACCACGGCCAGCACCCAGAACTGCCACTGGCTCTTCAGGAAGAAGGCAAAGACGGCAATGCCGGTATAGGCCGCAATGCACACCGGGATCAGGGTCTTGGATTCATATTTCTGGCTCAGGCGGCCAAAGATCAGCGCCGAAGGGAAGGCCACGATCTGGGTGACCAGCAGCGCCAGCAGCAAACCGGTGGTGTCCAGCCCCAGTGCCGTGCCGTAGGCGGTGGCCATATCAATGATGGTATACACGCCGTCGATGTAGCAGAAGAAGGCCAGCAGGAACCAGAACACCTGCTTGTCCTGCGGCAGATGCTTCAAGGTCTGCCCGATGCGCACAAAGCTCTGACGGATGGCGTGCTGCTCCACCTCCACATAGTTGATCTGGCGGTATTTTTTCAGCAGCGGCAGGGTGACCACCAGCCACCATACGGCGGTAATGATCAGCGCGATGGACAGCGCGGTCATCTGGCTGAGCCCCACTGCGCTGCTGCCCAGCACCAGCGCCAGACAGACCACAAAGGGCACGCAGCTGCCGATATAACCCCATGCGTACCCGCGGGAGGACACCATGTCCATCCGCTCCGGGGTGGTCACATCGCCCAGCATGGAGTCGTAGAACACCAGACTGCCGGAGTAGCCGATCTTGGCAATGATAAAAATGACCAGAAAGGCCAGCCATGTGCCCGCCAGACCCATGGCGCAACAGCCGATGACGCCCACAAAAAGGCAGAGCATGAAGATGGGCTTTTTAAAGCCCTTGGTGTCCGCCAGCGTGCCCAGAATGGGGCCCAGAATGGCGGTGACCACCGTGACGATGGAACTTGCGTAGCCCCAGTAGGCCAGATAGTCCACCTTGCTCACCCCACCGGCCTCGGCCAGCGCATTGAAGAAGATGGGCACCAGCGTGGCGATCATCAGCACAAAGGCCGAGTTGCCCACATCGTATAAGATCCATGCCCGCTCCAGCGGTGTCACCTTGAATTTTTCATTTTTCATCGTATTTCCCTTTTCCCCTTGCACCGCCGGGCGGCGCAGTTTTTAAAACTCCCCAAAGGTGTGGTCGTAGGCGGCGTCCAGCGGCTCGTCCGTGTCCAGCTTTGCCACATACTCTAAGATCAGCCGCTCTGCCAGCGGCAGAGCCTTGGCGTACAGCGCATCCAGCTTGCGGTTGCTCTCGGCGCACTGCGGGTTCGGCTGCGGGTTTGCCACAAGGCCGTGCATCCCATCGTACTTGCCCAGCACCTTCATGCCGGTCAGCACCACCCAGCGCTTGACCGGGTTCGAGGCCTGCAGCACCTTATGCACCAGGATCATCCCCTTCAGGGCTTCCAGCACGGTCTGCTCCGAAATATCCTTGTAGAACGGCGCAATGACCCAGGCATTTGCCGCGCTGGGGTGGATATGGCTGGCGGTAAAGAAGGTCAGCGGGTCATAGCCGTCCCGGCGCAGCAGCATATTGTCGAACTCAGTCTCGATCTCGCAGTGGGTCACACCACTCTCCCGGGTAAACTGCTCCACAAAGGGGTGGCAGGTGCTGTCCAGCGCAAAATGGCACACAAAACCCAACGCGTAGGCCAGCGCAGCCTCGCGGTCGGCTTCCTCGTGCACCACCCGCCGTGCCCGGTCAAAGAACGTTCTGCCCTGCTCGTCGTGCATGGCGTTGCCCAGCGCGGCGACCGGGGTGGACTTTTCCGCATGGTAATAGAACAGCAGGTCCGGCCCGTGCAGACCGATATCGTACAGTTCCCGGTGCGCCTCCAGCTTTTTCCGCAGCGGCGCGGGCAGATGGTCCAGCACATTTGCGCCAAAGCGGCGGTGTGCGTAGGTAGAGGGCATTTCTCATTCCTCCTTCTTGCAGTGCCAGCGCCCGCCGCCCTGTTCCGGCTGCACTGACCAAAAATTCTATCGTTTCCAGTATAGCAGAAAGTTTGCCGACCTTCTACCCTTTTGTGTCTGTTTTCTGTAAAAAGTTTTAATAATTTTTCTGTACCTCCCGCCAAATAAAAGAGGCTTTCGGAATGCCCGCAGACATTCCGGAAGCCTCTTTTCGATTATTTCAGGTTCACACGCTCTCATAGCCCTGCGGCATCTCGCTCTTGCGGTCGCGGGACATCAGGTTGCGCAGCGCATCGCTGGCGCTCATGCCCTCCTTGACGATGGCGTTTACCGTCTGGGCAATGGGCATTTCCACATGGTACTTCTCAGCCAGCTCCATGGCGGCGGGCAGGGCGTTGATGCCCTCCACCACCATGCCGACCTCTTTCACGGCCTGCTCCGGGCTTTCGCCCTTGCCGATCAGGATACCGGCGCGGTTGTTGCGGCTGTGCATGCTGGTGGCGGTGACGATCAGATCGCCGATGCCGGCCAGACCCGCAAAGGTCTGGACATTGCAGCCCATGGCCACGCCCAGCCGGGCGATCTCGGCAATGCCGCGGGTGATCAGGGCGGCGCGGGCGTTATCGCCGTAGCCAAGGCCGGTGGAGATGCCGACACCCAGCGCGATAACGTTCTTCATGGCGCCGCTCAGTTCCACGCCCTTGATATCAGTGTTGGTGTACACGCGCATACAGGTGTTGCTGAACACCTCCTGCACCACCTCGGCAGCCTCCAGATCCGGGCTAGCGGAAACGATAGTGGTGGGCAGATCCAGCGCCACCTCCTCGGCGTGGGTGGGGCCGCTGAGCGCCACCAGACGCACCGCCCGGGGGCCGTTCTCGTGGCTCAGCTCGTCGGCAAGGATCTCGGTCATGGTATATAAGGTATCGGGCTCAATGCCCTTTGCCACATCCACGATGATCTGGCCGGAGCGGATATAGGGCCGCGCCTTGGCCGCCGTGGCGCGCACGAACACTGACGGCACTGCAAACAGCAGCACATCCTTGCCGGTGCAAACTTCCTCTATGCTTTTGGTAAAACGCAGCTCCTGCGGGATGACCATCCCCGGCAGATTGGGGTGCACCCGGGTGGTGGAAAGGTTATCCACCTCGGCTTCAATAGCCGACCACACCTGCACATCATTGCCGCTGACGGTCAGCATCCGTGCCAGAGCCATGCCCCAGGTACCTGCACCCAGAACACCAATACTAAACTTTTTCACGTTCGTATCCTCCGTGTCTGCACCGGGCAAGGGGCAAGCCTCCTGCCGGTGGATTTGCGCCGCACCGGGCCGTTGCCCCGCGCCTGCGCACTACTATGACCATTGTACACGAAAGCACCCACAGCGTCAAGCATCTGCCGCATTGCACAAATATTTAACAAGTTCATGCAATTTTTCGGTCACATCACACGTTTTATGCAAACTGTTTGCACTGCGGGGCATTTCATGCTATTATAGTATTCTGGTAGGTTTTGTAGGGATTGGTGATTCAGTCTCTTGACTTTGACCCTACTTTAAGGTATATACTGCCTTAGTCGGCAAAAGCTTTGCCGGCTTGTGTATTTTTAGCTTTGAGGAAAAAACGATGTTTGAAGCACTTTTATCCAACCGCACGGTCAGCGTGCTGATGGAGGCGCTGCCCCGCATCCTGACGGCAGGCCTGACCATGACCATTCCGCTGACCCTTCTCTCCTTCTTTTTTGCCATGATCATCGCAGTGGCGGTGGCGCTGGTGCAGTACGCCAATGTGCCGGTGCTGCGGCAGATCGCCCGGTTCTATATCTGGGTCATCCGGGGCACGCCGCTGCTGGTACAGCTGTTCATCATCTTTTACGGCCTGCCCAGCGTGGGCATCATGCTGAACGCCTTTCCGGCGGCAGTCATTGCCTTTGCCTTCAACGAGGGTGCTTACTGCGCCGAGACCATGCGCGGTGCGCTGGAAAGCGTGCCGCAGGGGCAGCTGGAAGCCGGGTACTGCGTGGGCATGAACTGGTGGCAGATCATGCGCCGCATCGTGCTGCCGCAGGCGCTGCGCACCGCCGTGCCTGCGCTGTCCAACTCCCTTATCGGCATGATCAAGGACACCTCGCTGGCGTCCAATATCACGGTGGCAGAGCTGTTCATGGCCGGGCAGCGGGTAGCCGCCCGCACCTACATCTTCCTGCCCATCTACTGTGAGGTGGCTGTGGTGTATCTGCTGTTCTGTACCGTCATCACCAAGCTGCAGGCGCTGCTGGAACGTCAGCTCAACGCCCGCGGCTTCCAGTAAAAAGGGAGGTGCACACCCATGGCTATGCTTGAGATCCGCAATGTGCAAAAAACCTTTCGCACCTACGCAAAGCCCGGCCTTTTCCACCGTCCCGGTGCACGGAAGGTCGCCAGCGAGCTGCCCGTGCTGCGCGGCGTAGACCTGACCGTGGAAAAGGGCGATGTGGTGGCCATTCTGGGGCCGTCCGGCTCCGGCAAGACCACCCTGCTGCGGTGCCTGAATTTTCTGGAGACTGCTGATGCCGGGCAGCTGGTGTTTGACGGCGAAAGCTTCGACCTTGCCCATGCCAGCCGCGCCGACATTGCCCGGCTGCGCAAAAAGACCGCCTTTGTGTTCCAGAACTACAACCTGTTCCGCAACAAGACTGCCCTGCAGAATGTGACCGAGGGGCTGATTGTGGCGCGTAAACTGCCCAAGGAGCAGGCAGAGGAAATCGGCATGAAGATGCTGGCCAAGGTAGGCCTTGCAGACCGTGCCGACTACTACCCCCGCCAGCTTTCCGGCGGACAGCAGCAGCGGGTGGCGATCGCCCGTGCCCTTGCCGCCGACCCGGAAATTATTTACTTTGACGAGCCCACCAGCGCCCTTGACCCGGAGCTGACCGGCGAGGTGCTCAGCGTGATGCGGCAGCTGGCCGAAGAGGGCATGACCATGCTGGTGGTCACCCACGAGATGGGCTTTGCCCGCAACGTTTCCTCCAAGACCGTGTTCATGGAAAACGGCGTGGTGGTGGAGCAGGCACCCTCTCAGCAGTTCTTTGCATCCCCCAAGGAGGAGCGCACCCGGGCCTTCCTGCGCAGGATCGCCCATACGGAATAAAACCACTTCTCTTTTTGCATTTTTCACGACAGAAAGGAATTTTTACTTATGAAACGCAGAACCTTTATCTCTCTGATGGGCGTTATGGCTGCCGCCGGTGTGCTGGGCCTGACCGGCTGCTCCTCCAAGGACACTGCCTCCAGTACCGCCGGTCCCGCACCGCTGAACAAGCTGAACAGCATCCAGAAGAGCGGCAAGCTGGTGGTGGCACTGGAAGGCGCATGGCAGCCGTGGAGCTACCACGACGCCTCCGACACGCTGGTGGGCTACGATGTGGAGGTATCTCGCGCCATTGCCGAGAAGCTGGGCGTGGAACCGGAATACGTGGAGAGCGACTGGGACAGTCTGTTTGCCGGTCTGGACGCAGGCCGCTACGACATGGTGTGCAACGGCGTGGAGGTGACCGAGGAGCGCGCCAAGACCTACGCTTTTACCACCCCCTACGGCTACATCCACACTGCGCTGGCGGTGCGCAAGGATAACGAGGATATCCACAGCTTTGAGGACCTGAAGGGCAAGACCACCGCCAACAGTCTGGCTTCCACCTACATGGAGCTGGCCGAAAGCTACGGCGCTACCGTGCAGGGCATCGACACGCTGGAGGAGACCATCCAGCTGCTGACCGCCGGCCGCATTGATGCCACCCTGAACGCGGACGTTTCCTTCTACGACTACCTGAATGTCCACCCGGACGCAGACTTCAAGCTGGTGGCACAGACTGCCGAGGCCTCTCATGTGGCCATCCCGGTGCTCAAGAGCGAGGACACCGCCTATCTGGACGCGCTAAACACCGCCATTGAAGAGCTGCGCGCCGACGGCACCTTAAAGACCCTGAGCGAGAAGTATTTCGGACAGGATATCTCTTCTGAAAACTAAGAAGCTCGACACTCTCAGTCTGCTCACTTCGTTCGCATCCAGCTCCCCCGAAAGGGGGAGCTTTTTTGTTATCTGCCAGTCCGTGCGGTAAAGCCCCCCCCTTCGGGAGAGCTGGCGAGCGCAGCGAGACTGAGAGGGTAAATTTCCTATTGACTTATGTAATATTATATGATATATAATATTATAGAAACACACCATATTGAAAGGAGGCTGTTCCTGCATGAGTTTTCCCATCAGTGCCGCGCTGCTGGACGCCATTGTGCTGTCCGTGGTGGCGCAGGAGCCGGAAGGTACCTACGGCTACAAGATCACCCAACAGGTCACCCACACGCTGGAGCTGAGCGAATCCACCCTGTACCCGGTGCTGCGCCGGCTACAGAAAGACCAGCTGCTCACGGTCTACGATGCGCCCTTCAATGGCCGCAACCGCCGCTATTATCAGATCACCTCCGCCGGGCGGGCGCAGCTTGCCGCCTACGCGCAGGAGTGGAGCCGCTACCGTTCTTCCATTGACACATTTTTCAGAGAGGTGGAATGATTTATGACCCGTACTGCATTTCTTGCTGCGCTGGAGCAGCTTCTGGCTCCCTTACCGGAGGCTGAGCGCAAGGACGCGTTGAGTTATTACGAGGATTATCTGGATGCCGCCGGGCCGGAAAACGAAGCCCGCGCCATTGCGGAGCTGGGCAGCCCCGAGGAGGTCGCCCGCAAAATTCTGGACGAACAGACCCCGGCAGACAGCTCTGCCGCCCCGGCATCCCCTGTCCGCAAGCCGCGTTCCCGCTGGCGCATGGTGCTGGGTGGCGGGCTGGCGGTGCTGGTGCTGGCCTGCTTTTTCTTCCAGCACTCCAAGGCCACCCCGGTGCAGCCGGTGGAGCCCATTTCTCCTTCCTCAGAAATTCCTGCTTCCTCTGCGGAACCAGCTGCCGAAAGTTCCTCTACGCAGCCCACAGTTCCCGTTTCCACTCCAGACGGCTTAACTTTCTCCCTCTCTGCTGAGATGGTCAGCGATAAACTATCGCTGGAGTTGGACTATGGTACCATTCTCTTTGTTGTTGACCCAAACGCTTCCGACATCACGCTACAGTTTGATGGCTTTAGAACTCGGTATCTCACCCATTCCAACAAAAAAGACGGAACCGCAGAGTTTTCCTACCATGTCCCGAAATACTACGCTCTTCCTGATATTGACAGTGCTGTGCTTACCATTACAGCTCCGGAAAATATCCTGCATAAGGTAGACATTGATCTTGCTATGGGCGACGTCGACCTTGGCACGCTCTCTGTGGAAGAACTGGATCTGGAACTTGCCATGGGTGGCGTTTCTGCCGACAGCCTGACTGTGAAAGACGCGGATTTTGATCTTGCCATGGGTGACTGTCACATTGACCATCTGACCGCGCCGGAATTCGATGCCGAACTTGCCATGGGGGACTGCACGATCGGTATGCTGTCCGGTGCTCAGGATGTCAGCATCTCGGTCATCACTGGCGATACTGACCTGACTCTGGAGGGCAGCGCCTCGGACTATCTCCTCGTCACCAATGAACTTAAGGGCACCTCGATCCATGATGGCAAGGCAAATACCTCTCGTAAAATTTCCCTCGATTCTGTCACCGGCAATCTCTCCATCTCCTATACGAATTGACCCCTGAACGCAGAATACCCCCGGCATCCGAACGAAACGAAAACGGATGCCGGGGGTGTTTTTATGCTTCCCTGTGAAAATACTCGTAGATGGTCTGCGCCAGCTGTTTGCCCACGCCGGGGGTGTTTTCCAGCTGGTCGGGGGTGGCTTCCTTCACTGCGCCCACGCTCTTGAACTGCGTCAGCAGGGCTTTGGCCGTTTTAGGGCCTACGCCCGGCACCTCGGTCAGGGTGGAGGAGTAGCTTTTCTGCTTCATCTGCTGCTTGCGGTAGGCGTTGGCAAAGCGGTGGGTCTCGTCCTGAATGGCGGTGATGAAGGTAAAGGTGCCCCGGTTCATGTTGATGGCAATTTCCCGCCCGTCGCTGTCCACGATGGCGCGGGTGCGGTGGTGGTCATCCTTTACCATGCCGTACAGCGGCACATCTGCCAGTGCCGTACCGGCAAGCGCATCCTTTGCGGCGCTCACCTGTCCCCTGCCGCCGTCCATCAGCAAAAGGTCCGGCTTCTGCCCGAACCAGTTGCCGCTGGGCTGGCCGTTTTCGGCCTGCGCGGCGTATTTTTCGTACTCTGCCGCCCGGCGGGAGACGGTCTCTGCCAGCGAGGCATAGTCGTCCGTGGCCGCCACGGTCTTCATCTTGAACTTGCGGTAGCCCGCCTTGAAGGGCTTGCCATCCTTGAAGGTGACCATGCCGCAGACGCTGCTGCCATCACCCCAGTTGGAGATATCGTAGCTCTCGATGGCGCGGGGCGGCTTTGAAAGCCCCAGCACCTGTGCCAGCTCGTCCAGCAGCTTTTCCTCCCGGGCGTAGCGGCCGCTCTCCCGCGCCAGACGCTCCACCGCGTTGGTGTGCGCCATCTCCACCAGATGCGCTTTATCGCCCCGCTGGGGCACATACAGCTGCACCTCGCTGCCCCGCTTCTGGTTCAGCGCCTGCTGCAAGGCGTCCATGTCCGGCGGCAGTGCGTCCACCGCGATGATCTTGGGAATTTGTTCATCGTCCAGATAGTACCGGGGCAGAAATTCCTCCCGCACCGCGTCGATATCCGAGGTATCGTGGAACAAAAACTCCCGCTTGTCGGTCAGCCGTCCCTCCCGGAAGCGCAGCACCGCCGCGCACACGCTGTCCGGCGTGCCTGCCAGCGCCACCACGTCCATCTCCACGTCCGGGTCTACCACCACCTTCTGCCCTGCCGTCAGCTTGGTGATGGCGTTGATCTGATCCCGCAGAAGGGCAGCGGTCTCAAATTCCAGCCGGTCGGAGGCTTCCTGCATCCGCTCGTTGAGGGTTTTCAGGATATCCTTTTTGCCGTAGCGGATGAGGTGCACGGCGTTTTTGACCGCCTGATTATAGGTCTCGCAGCTGATCTTGCCGCTGCACACCGCCATGCACTTGCCAATATGGGCGTTCAGGCAGGGGCGGCCTTTGCCGATCTCCTGCGGGAAGTGCTTGGAGCAGCGCGGCAGCAAAAAGGCATCCATGGCCGTTTCTGCCATCTGCCGCGCCGCAAAGCTGGAGGTGTAGGGGCCGATATACTCCGCCCCGTCCTCCTCCTTTTGCAGGGTGAAGGAAAGGCGCGGCCAGTCCTCCCGGGTGACGCGGATATAGCTGTAACCCTTGTCATCCTTGAGCAGGATGTTGTACTTGGGGGTGTGCGCCTTGATCTGGCTGGCTTCCAGTACCAGTGCCTCGAACTCGCTCTGACAGACGATAACGTCAAAGGCGTAGGCGTGGGCGATCATCTGGCTGACCTTGTTATCGTGGGGCACGCCCTCGCGGAAATACTGGCTTACCCGGATGCGCAGGCGCTTGGCCTTGCCGATATAAATGATGGTGTCGCTTTTGTCCCGGATGATATACACCCCGGGCAGCAGCGGCAGCATACAGGCTTTTTGATAGAGCTCGGCCTTGGTCATGCAGCACCTTCCTCCGTGTCTGTGGGACGGGGCTTCCGGCAATGGAAAGCCCTTTGCTCCCGGTAAAAAACTTATCAAAAAAGCGGCAGGGAGCCCCCGCCGCTTTCTGTTGCTTGTGATACAGACTTACTCTGCAAAGCCGGACTCCACCAGCTTGATCAGGCCGTCCACGGCAGCCTGCTCATCAGCGCCGTCAGCGATGATGCGGATGGTGGTGCCGCCAACGATACCCAGAGACAGAACGCCCAGCAGGCTCTTTGCGTTCACGCGGCGTTCTTCCTTTTCGACCCAGATGGAAGACTTAAACTCGTTTGCCTTCTGGATAAAGAAGGTAGCCGGACGAGCGTGCAGACCAACCTGATTTTCAACGGTAACTTCTTTTACGTACATAGTAAAGCGCTCCTATCTAATATCGTTTTGGTGTACAAAAGCATAGTGTGCCTGTTGTGTTACACTCATTTTAGCGCAAGTCGAAACGGTTGTACAGTCCCCTTTTGCATTTTTGGCGCTTTTCCCAATGAAACAGGGAGCATTTTTCAGGTTTTGTACAAAGGCAATAAAATTATACCCCGAAGGTTAGAGGGGTAATACAAAAGTTTTCAACAACTTTTAGACCGCCGGGGAGTTTTACCCTGAATTTTGTGCATTTTTACCGATATTTCCGGTACCGGCTTACTCCTGCGCAGGGCCTGCGTAGCGCATCTGCACCAGTGCGCATTTGCGCGTCACGGTGGGGTAGCGCTGCGGGTCAAATTCCAGACTGGTGCTGCCGTCCAGCTGCCAGCCCATGCGGGTATACAGCGCAATGGCACGGGTGTTGGTGTTCAGCACACTCAGCACCGGGTGTGCGTGCTCCGGCAGCTTTTTGCGGGCAAAATCCAGCAGCTTTGCGCCGATGCCGTTGCCCCGGGCTTTTTCCGTGACGAACAGGTGCTCGATATGCCCCGCCTTGTGGCTGACGCACACCATGCCGTCCGGCACATCTTTGGTGGTGTGCAGGTAGCATACCCAGCCCGCCGCCTTTTCCTGCTGCAATTGCAGCAAAAACTGCGGCTCGGTCAGAGTGCGGCAGTATTCCGGCGTCCAGTTGTCGGCGCAGACAGCCTGCCGACCCTCGGCAAACAGCTTTGCGGCGGCGGCAAACTGCTCGGCGGTCTTTACCAGCCGGACATTCTCGCCCCGCTTCCACTTGGGCACTTCGGCAATGGGGTGGCTCGTGCACCACTGCTCGTACAGCTCCGGGCGGCGCAGACGGGTGCGGGTACGGCTCTGCTCGCCGCGCCACGCGTCAATTTTTGCATGGTCGCCGCCCAGCAGCACCTCGGGCACAGCACGGCCCTCCCACATCTCGGGGCGGGTGTACTGGGGGTATTCCAGCAGGCCGTCCCAGTAGCTTTCCTCCTCGTAGCCCTTCTGCTCGGCCAGTACGCCGGGCTTCAAGCGCAGCACGCTGTCTGCCACCACAAGGCTGGCCAGCTCGCCGCCGGTCAGGATATAATCACCAATAGAGATCTCCTCGTCCGCAAAAGCTTCGATGACGCGCTCGTCAATGCCCTCGTAGTGGCCGCAGACCAGCGTCAGGTTGTCATATTCAGCCAAGCGCTTTGCGTGCTCCTCGGTGTAGCGCTGGCCGCCCGCCGTCAGAAACACGATGTGCGGGGCGGGACGCCCCTGCTCGGCCACCTCGCGCTGCACTGCGCGCAGGCAGTCCGCGATGGGCTGGGCGTACAGCACCATGCCGCAGCCGCCGCCGTAGGGGTAATCGTCGGTCTGCTTCTGCTTGTTCAGGGTATAGTCCCGGATCTGGTGGCAGTGGGTCTCAATATAGCCCCGCTTTGCTGCCCGGCCGATGATGCTGGCATCCAGCACCTGCTGGCACATCTCCGGGAACAGGGTCACGATATCCACACGCATTCCCATGGCTTACTCCTCCTCCCGCTCGCTGTCAAAATCGTCATCCAGCAGGCCGGGAATGGGGGTAACAAGGATATACCCCTCCGGCGGGTTGCGCTCTTTCAGGAAGGCATCCACCCCGGGGAACATATATTCCTTGCCGCTGGGCGCTTTGACGGTGTAGATATCCTGCGCACCCGGGTGGTCCACGCTGGTCACCACGCCGTATACCTTGCCAGTGTCAGCGTCCCGCACTTCGCACCCGATAAGGTCCGCCACATACCACCGGCCTGCGGGCAGGGTGGCATCGTTGCGGTCAAAGTAGAACACCTGCCCGCGCAGCGCCCGGGCGGCGTCCATATCGCTGACCCCCTCCAGCTGGAGCAGCGCCATCTGCCCCTGCGGACGGATGGAAAGGATCTTATACGCCTTGCCGCCCTGCGCCGAAGGGTACAGGCGGCCCACTTTTTTTAAAAAATCCACCCCGTCGCACCAAAGCTCCAGCTTCATTTCCCCGCGCACACCGTGGGTGGTAACAACTTTTCCGGCTTCCAGATATTGCTGCATAAATTCGCTCCTGTGTTATCAAACTTGTGCCAATACGCCCTCATCAGTCTCACTGCGTTCGACAGCTTTCCCCGGCCGGGGGAAGCCTTATGAGAGTGCACCATCCGGGAAAGCCTTCCCCCAGTCGGGGGAAGGTGGCGCGTCCGCGCCGGATGAGGGTGCTTCCTCTTAAGTCTAAACAAAAAGGCCCCTTGCCGCAAGGGCAAAGGGCCAGTAGGGTGCTCAGTCGATCTCAACAAGGACCTTTTCATCGACCCGCACAGCAGCCGCGCGCATCACCACACGAATGGCTTTTGCGATCCGGCCCTGCTTGCCGATGACACGGCCCATATCTCCCTCTGCCACGCTCAGGTGGTAGACGATGGTACCGTCCTCGCGGGGCTCGTCCACCGTAACCTTGACGGCGTCCTTGTCCTCCACGAGACCGCGGGCAACTGCCAGCAACAGCTCCTGCATGAGTCAGCCCTCCCTACTTACAGAACGTTGGACTTCTTCAGCAGGACACGAACGGTATCAGTGGGCTGAGCGCCGTTAGCGATCCACTGCTTTGCCTTCTCGGCATCGATCTTCACCTCAGAGGGCTCCTTGTTGGGATCGTAAGTGCCGATCTCCTCGATGAAGCGGCCATCGCGGGGGAAGCGGCTGTCAGCAACGACAACACGGTAGAAGGGAGCCTTCTTGGCGCCAACGCGGCGCAGACGAATCTTAACTGCCATAATAGATATCCTCCAAAAATTGTTGTTTTTGATATATGTTACAAACCCCGCCGGGGTTGTATACCGTTGTTATTTCAGTCCGCGGAAGGCGTTGGGGTTGCCCATCATGCCGCCCAGACGGCGGGCAAAGCCCTTGGGGCTCTTCTTGAACTGCTTCATCATCTTCTGCATCATCTCGTACTGCTTGAGCAGCTTGTTCACGTCCTCCACGCGGGTACCACTGCCTGCGGCAATGCGGCGCTTGCGCTTGGGGTTGATGATGGAGGGCTTTTCCCGCTCCTCTTTGGTCATGGAATAGATCATGGCCTCGATGCGGTCAAAGGCTTTTTCGTCGATCTGGCTGGCGTCGATACCGGATGCGCCGGGCAGCATACTGAGCATCGCGCCTGCGCCGCCCATCTTGCGGATCTGGGCGAACTGCTCCAGCATATCGTTCATATCGAACTTATTTTCCATCAACCGCTTGGCGGTCTCCTCGGCGGCCTTTTCGTCGGCGGCATCCTGTGCGCGCTCGATCAGGCTGAGCACATCGCCCATGCCAAGGATGCGGCTTGCCATGCGGTCCGGGTGAAACACATCCAGATCATCCAGCTTTTCGCCGGTGCCCTGAAACTTGATGGGCTTGCCGGTAACGGCCAGCACGGAAAGCGCTGCACCGCCGCGGGTATCGCCGTCGGTCTTGGTGAGGATGATGCCATCCACGCCCACCGTCTCGTTGAAGGTCTTGGCCACATTGACGGCATCCTGACCGGCCATGGCGTCCACGACCAGCAACGTCTCGTCCACGGGAACGGCGGCCTTGATGTCCACCAGTTCCTGCATCAGCACGTCGTCGATCTGCAGCCGGCCTGCGGTATCCAGAATGACGATGTCGTTGCCGTAGTCCTTGGCGTGTGCCAGTGCCTTACGGGCGATCTCCGGCGGCTTTGCACCGGGCAGGGTGAACACCGGTGCGCCGGCCTGCTTACCCACCACCTGCAGCTGGTCAATAGCCGCAGGGCGGTAGATATCGCAGGCCACCAGCATGGGGCGGCGGCCCTGCTTGATATAGAACTTGGCAAGCTTTGCCGCATGGGTGGTTTTACCATTGCCCTGCAGGCCGCAGAGCATGATGACCGTCTGGCCCTTGTTCTTGATGTTCAGGCGGGCGGCTTCGCTGCCGCCCATGAGGGCTACCAGCTCCTCGTTGACGATCTTGACCACCTGCTGGGCGGGGGTCAGGCTTTCCATGACCTCCTGACCCATGGCGCGCTCGGACACCTTTGCGCAGAAGTCCTTGGCAACCTTGTAGTTGACATCGGCTTCCAGCAAAGCCATCCGCACCTCGCGCATGGCGGCTTTGATATCTGCCTCGGTCAGCTTACCGTGACCGCGCAGCTTTTTGAATACACCGGCAAGGCGGTCGGTCAGGGATTCAAATGCCATTGTGCGGTGCTCCTTTCAAAATTCGATCAGCTTTCGTTTGCTTCATCCATCGAGCGGATGATCTCCAGCATTTTTGTCAGCGTTTCCACATATTCCGTGGTGGTGATATTAGCGCGGGGGCCGGTGCACTCGAACCGGGTGTCGATGACCAGCTGTTCCAGCTGCTCCAGCTTCTGCTGCACCCGCCGATAGCGGGCTGCAAAGCCTACCTTTTCTTCCAGTTCCTTCAGGGTGGTTTCGCCGTGCTTGATGGCGTCCCGTGCGCCCTGCCGGGTGATACCGAAATTTTCGCCGATCTCGCTCAGCGAAAGGTCATCGTTGTAATACTGGCGCAGCATCTCGCGCTGCTTCTGGGTAAGCACCTCGCCATAAAAATCCAGCAGATACCCCATTTCCAGATCTTTTGCCATTGCTGTTGACCCCCGGTGCTCTGCTGTCTGTGCTTGCTGTGTTGTAAAGTTTTTTTGCTTTACGGATGGAGTATACCAGAACCCCTGCCCCTTGTCAAGGGGATTTTGGAGTTTTTTCTGAAATATCTGCCCAAAATTCGCTGTTTTTGCCAAAAGGTATCTTGACGCAGCCGGGGGCTTTGCGTTAGGATAATAGTGTTGTATCCCAAGAGAAAGGAGTGCCCTTGTGCCGATCTACTCTAATTTTTACCAGACCCTTACCACCGCCTGCCCCATTGTGGAGCTGCGGGGCTATGCCGCCGCCTGCGGGCTGAAGGGACATCTGTACGCGTATCTGGATTTTAACGGTCCCACCGGCACCGCCCGGGACGGCCTTGCCGAGGGGATGCTGGCGCTTGCCATTGAAAAAAAGCAGCTTGCCCCGGGGCAGCCCATCATTGAAGCAGCCTCCGGCCCCTTTGCCACCGCCCTTACGCTGGCCAGCCTGACCGCCGGGCACCCCATCGTGCTGGTGATGCCGGAGGACGCCCCTGCCCTGCGGCAGGAGTACCTGCTGCGGCTGGGTGCACAGATCCGGCACAGCCCTGCCCGCAGCGGTCTGGCCGGGGCGCGTGCACTGGCGGCGCAGACCGCCGCCGCGAACGGCTGGTACTATATGAACTGGCTTGCCAACGATGACAACCCGGAATATCACCGCCGGGTCACCGGCCCTGCCATCGTGCAAAGCATTGCCCGGCAGAACCAGAGCCTTGTGGACGCCATTACCATCGGGGTGGGCAGCGCCGGCACGGTGACCGGCGTGGGCGAGACCATCAAGGCATGGACGAACGATGTGCGCATCGTGGCGGTGGAGCCGTATGAAAATCAGGTACTGGGCGGCGGGCTTACCGGCCCCCACGGCATCCCGGATATCGGCTACGGCATCGTGCCGGAAAACTACAACAGCTATGTGGTGGATAACGTTTCTGCCGTGGCCAGCCGGGACGCCCAGCGGGCTGCCCAGCAGGTGCTGCGCACCGATGCCATCCCCGCTTCGGTCAGCGCCGGTGCTGCCCTGCACGCCGCCGCCCAGCTGCTGGCCAACTGCAACAGCCGCGCGGCGCTGGCCATTTTCAGCGGACGCGCCAGCATCGTGTAAGCGGCTGCTTCTATCAATAGGAAAGAAGGACGTTTTTCATGACCAAGGACATGACCAGCGGCGCTATTACGCCGTTGCTGATCAAATTTACCATTCCGCTGGTGCTGGGCAACCTGTTCCAGCTTACCTACAACGCCGCCGACAGTATCATCGTGGGCAAGTTTGTGGGCGAGGATGCACTGGCTGCCGTGGGCACCTCGAACCCCCTGATGACCCTTGCCATCCTGTTCATCAACGGGATGTGTCTGGGCGCGGGCATTCTGGTCAGCACCGCCTTTGGCGCGGGGGATACCGAGCTGGTGGAGCGTCAAGTATCCACCACTGCCATTGCGGGCACGGTGTTCTCTTTGACCTTCTCTGCCCTGTGCGTGCTGCTGGCAGACCCGCTGCTGCGGCTGCTGCAGGTGCCTGCGGCTATTCTGCCCATTGCGGTGAACTACCTGCGTATCGTGTTTGCGGGGCTGATCTTCACCTTCTTCTATAATTTCCTTGCCGCCACCATGCGTGCGCTGGGCGACAGCAAGAGTGCGCTGTATTTTTTGATGATCAGTGCGGTGCTGAACATTGGCGGCGACCTGTTTTTTGTGGAGGCACTGGGCTGGGGCAGCGAGGGCTGCGCTCTTTCCACCGTGCTCAGCGAGGCCGCCTGCTGCCTGCTGTGCGTGGTGTACATCCGTTACAAAGTGCCAGTCCTGCAGCTGGGCAAACGGTGGCTGGTGTATGACGGCAAGCTGCTGCGCAAAACCGTGAGCTACGGCTGGGCCAGCGCGATGCAGCAGGCCACAGTGCAGCTGGGCAAAATTGCGGTGCAGGCCATCGTAAACACCATGGGCGTCAACGCCATGGCGGCTTTTACCGCCGCCTCCCGCATCGATGACTTCGCCTACACCCCGCAGCAGAACATCGGCCACGCCATGACCACCCTGATGGCGCAGAACCGGGGCGCAGGCAAGACCGACCGGGTACGGCAGGGCTACCACTGCGGGATGCGCATCGAATTTGTCTATGCGCTGTTACTTACCGGTGTCTGCCTGCTGTTTGCCGAGCCCATCATCCGGCTGTTTGCCACCGACCCTGCTGTGGTGGACCTTGGCGTGCGGTTTTTGCGCACCATCTCGCTGTTTTATCTGATGCCCGCCGCCACCAACGGCATTCAGGGCTTTTTCCGGGGCATGGGCGATTTGAAGGTCACCCTGAACAGCAGTATGCTGAACATGGGCGGTCGTGTGGCCGCTGCCGCACTGTTTGTGCTGGTGATGAAGATGGACATCGAAGCCCTGCCCTTCAGCTACGCGGTGGGCTGGCTGCTGATGCTACTGTACGAGCTGCCCCTGCTGGTGCGTTTTCTGCACAGCAGCGAAGTATAACGCCGGACGATTTTAATGGCCTCCGCTTTGCTCTGGCCATAAATCAAGGAATTATCGTTTTATTCAGGAACTCGGAGCGCCTGCGGGCGCTCCGAGTTTCTCTTTTCACGGGAAGGGGTCGTGGAGGGAAACGGCAGACGCAAAAAACCGCCGTCTCCGGGCGGGAGGCGGCGGCAAAAAGCTTTATGCTGTTTTTACTTGGTGCCGTAGATACGGTCGCCTGCATCGCCCAGACCGGGCACGATGTAGCCATTCTCGTTCAGGCGGTCGTCCTGTGCGCCCAGATAGATGTCCACATCGGGGTGTGCCTCGTGCAGAGCCTTGATGCCCTCCGGTGCGCCCAGCAGACCGATGAACTTGATGCGCTTTGCGCCGTGCTTCTTGATCTGGGTGATGGCGTCGATGGCGCTGCCGCCGGTAGCCAGCATGGGATCCAGCACCAGAACGTCACGCTCGGCGATATCCTGCGGCAGCTTGCAGAAGTACTCCACGGGCTGCAGGGTCTTTTCGTCGCGGTACAGGCCGATGAAGCCGACCTTGGCAGCGGGCAGCAGGGTCAGCATACCGTCCAGCATACCCATGCCGGCGCGCAGGATGGGCACCAGAGCCAGTTTGCGGCCTGCCAGCACCTTGGTCTTTGCCATGGTGATGGGGGTCTCGATCTCCACCTCTTCCAGCGGCAGATCGCGGGTAGCCTCGTAGCACAGCAGCGTTGCGACCTCACCAACGAGGTCACGGAACTCCTTGGTGCCGGTCTGTTTGTTGCGCAGCAGGCTGATCTTGTGCTGCAGCAGCGGATGTTCAACGATCATCGGGGTCATAAAAACACGCTCCTTAATTTATATAGAACATTCTATCGGGTACTGATCTGTGGCCTTGCCCGCCCGGTGGGCGCACAAATAGCTTTTTTCACAGAGAAGCTTGCAGTGCAAGCTTCTCTGTGAAATTACAAAAATTTCAATCAGCGGTTTTCCAGTGCGGTCAGCTTGTCGATGCGGCGCTGATGGCGGCCGCCCTCAAACTCGGTGTTCAGGAAGATGTCCACCAGCTGGCAGGCAAGGCCTGCGCCCACTACGCGGCCGCCCATGCACAGGGCGTTGGCGTCGTTGTGGCGGCGGGTATACTCGCAGCTGAAGCTGTCGGAGCAGCAGCAGGCGCGGATGCCCTTGATCTTGTTGGCTGCCATGCTGATGCCCACACCGGTGCCGCAGAACAGCAGTGCCTTCTCGCACTGGCCGCTTACCACTGCGTCACAAGCGGGCACAGCCATATCGGGGTAGTCCACGCTGTCGGTGCTGTGGGTGCCAAAGTCGATATACTCCAGACCAAGCTCCTCCAGATGTGCCTTGACAGCCTCTTTCAGTTCAAATCCGCCGTGGTCGGCGGCAAGTGCGATGGGTTTTGCCATGGAAAAACGTCCTTTCCCTGTGAGTGGTCACAGTTCCACTTTTATTGTTTGTTTGCTGCGGCTTCGGCAGCCAGACGCTCCGCCCGCTCCCGCTCCGCCTGACTGAGACGGTGGTAGTCCGGCAGCAGCGCCTCCGGAAGCACAGTCTGCCCGGCTGCGGCCATCTGCTTTGCCACAAGTGCTACGGCAGCGGCACGGCCGCCCCGCAGCGCCGGGGGTGTTTGCAGCACACCCGGTACATTACTGTATTTATTATAGCACAGACCCGCGCCATCACCAACAAAAAACAGGGGCTTTTTGCAATTTTCTACAAAATCCGCCAGATCTGTCACCGCCCGGGCGTCATCGTCCAGCAGGCGGGTGTGGGTGGCAAGGTCAAATGCAGCACTGTATACCTGTGCGCGGCGGGCGTCCAGTGCGCAGAGCACCGTACCCTCGCCGGTGTGGGCAGCGGCCAGCGCTTCCAAGGTAGACACCGGGGCGCACAACGTCTCGCGCGGGAAGGCCAACCCCTTGACGGCGGCCAGCCCGATGCGCAGGCCGGTAAAGCTGCCCGGGCCTGCGTTGACGGCGTACAGGTCGATGTCCGCGCAGGTCAGCCCGCACAGCTTTAAGCAGGTGTCGATCATGGGCATCAGCGTTTCGCTGTGGGTCATGCCGCCGTCCAGATATACCTCGTACAGCAGACGGTCGTCCTGCAGCAGAGCCACACCGGCGGTCTTGCCCGCCGTATCCACGGCCAGAATATTCATACCGTCACCCCCTCAATGGTGATCTTGCGGGTGGTATCGTCCAGACGTTCGATGTTCACCCGGATGGGGTTTTCCAGCGCCAGCAGGTCGGCAAAGTTTTCGCTCCACTCTGCCGCCACCACAGCGCCCTGATCCAGATAATCGTAGAAGCCTGCCGCGCACAGATCGTTCTCGGTGGAGATGCGGTACAGGTCAAAGTGCGCCAGCGGGCGCGGACCCCGGTAGTAGTTCACGATGGCAAAGGTAGGGCTGGACACCGGGTCGGTGCAGCCTAGACCCTCGGCAAGACCCTCGGTAAAGGCGGTCTTGCCCGCGCCCAGACCGCCGGTAAAGGCGATCAGTGCCCCGGGAGCCAGCACAGCGGCCATCCGCTTGCCCAGCGCCACCGTCTCGGCGCGGGAATGGGTGATATATTCTGACATGAAGGTTACCTCATCGTTTCAAAAAAGGGATGGCAGACACTCTGCCATCCCTAAGTATAATATAAAACGTGCAAAAGTGCAATGGTCAGGCGGCGGCAGGGGTCTGCTGCGCCGCTGCGCCGTTCGTCAACGTGCCGGGCGCGGTGAGCCGGGCAGCGGCATCGCCCTGAATGATGGGATAGGACGCCGCCGAGTGGGGACGCCGTCCGGTGTTCTGGTTGAGATACCACACGATGTCGTTTTCGCCGTAGACCTCAAGGCCGTAATCAATGGCCTGCTGCAAGGTCTCGCCCTCAATCAGGCGGTTCACGGTCGCCCACAGCATACTGCGGGAGTACACGCTGTACACGTTGTTCACAAAGCCCGCCACGGCCTTTGCCCCGCCGGAGAGCAGCCCGTCCGAAAGGGCGGTGTCCACATGGCCGCTGCGTCCGTAGAACTCGCAGGTCTCCGAAAGCACGATGGTGCCGTTCAGCTTACCGCCCCGGTAGGCATTGCCGAAAAAGTCCCCGGTGACGGCGTAGCAGCCGTTCACCTTGATGACCCGGTGGCTAAGCAGCTCCAAGCCGTAGCGCAGGTCGTTCCAGAAATCAGATTTTTCCAGCAGCAGGATGATGGGCGCGGTGGCCTGTTTTTTCCACAGCCAGCCGTACTCATAGGTATAGTACGCACCGTGGGCGCTGAGGATGGCAAGGTCGTAGTCTGCCATCCGCTTCAGGTCGGAGACGGTCACCATCATGTCCAGATGGGTGTCCAGCCCATAGCCGCTCCAGTAGTCCTTCATATAAAAATAGTAGGGGTAGCGGTTACTGTTGACTCCATTATCAAAGGCATAGTAGATGACCGCATTGCCCACCGTGCCGTTCTCGGCAGCGAGCAGGGCGGGCGCATTCTCCATCTCCGGCCCGGGCAGGGCGGCGTCCGCCTCGCTCTCGGTATCGGTGAGCAGAATACCGCCCAGTGCGCCGCAGCTGTAAGTAAAGCTTACCATGCCGTTTTTCGCATCCACATAGATGCTGTCTTTTTTCACAAGCCCCTGCGCCGCCAGTTCGTCCAGCTGCGCCAGCGCAGCCACCTGACGCTCTTCCTCCGACATTCCGGCGTAAGCGGCGCTGTCGGTCAGGGCGGTGACGGCGGCATCTGTCTGCTGCATCTCCTTTACCTCGGAAGCGGTCAGGGTCTGGGGGGTGCCGGTGGTTTCCTCCGGCGCGGCAGCCACTGCCGGGCACACTGCCGTAAAGGCCAGCGCAATGGCACACACCGCGCTGAGTAGACGGCGATAAAACGTATGTTCCATTTCTTCTTTTCCGTTCCTCTCCCCCGGCACACCGCCGGGGCTGTTGTGCGCAAGGCTGCGCCCACAGGTTCATTGTAGGATGCAACCGGGGCTTTGTCAAGCATCCCGGCAATGTTTTACCATTCCGTCACACCCGGCGCATTGCATTGGCGCAAAGGTTTGTGTATAATAGCAGTATGCTGGGTTTTTATCGCCTGTACACAGGCACGCCCCGGCAGACTGTTCTGACGAAAGGCGGTGCTTTCTTTGGATAGCATTCGACAATATTTTAAGCGCACCGATAAGATGTATCTGCTGCTGTGCATTTTCAGCAGCGTGATGGCGGTGCTGGCGCTGTCCTCGTGGGCAGCCAAGCAGGGCAACGGCTTTGCCACCGATGAGGTGACCGGAGCTATCATCGGCATTGGCGACTACCGCCGCGCAATGGTGCAGGCGGGCGCTGCCGCCATTGGCATCGTGATCGCGCTGCTGCTCTCCTGCGTGGACTACCGCAGCCTTGTAAAGGTGTGGCCGGTGCACGTTGTGCTGACGTGGGGTCTGGTGCTGCCCACGCTGGTCATCCGCAACGTGTCCATCGGCCCGCTGACCATCGGCTACAACGCCGGTGATACCGACAACTACTCTTGGTATAAACTGGGCGGCTTTACCTTTCAGCCCACAGAGCTGGCAAAGATCAGCTTTATCCTGACCTTTGCCATGCACCTGAACAACGTGCGCAGCCGCATCAATGAACCAAAGGAGCTGGCAAAGCTGCTGCTGCATCTGCTGGTGCCCATTGCCATCATCCATGTGCAGGGCGACGACGGCACGGCCATTATCTACGGCATCATCGGCTGCTGCATGATGTTTGCGGCGGGGCTGAGCTGGAAGTATATCTTTGCAGCCTTTGCGGCGGCGGGCGCTGCCGTGGCGGTGGCCTTTGCCTTTTTCAGCGATAAGATCGGCAAAGGATACCAGTGGTACCGCATTCTGGCGGTGCTGGACCCGGAAAATACCACCGGCTGGGCCCCCAGCGAGACGGTATGGAAGAACATCATCTACCAGCAGCAGCGCGGCGAGATCGCACTGGGCTCCGGCGGCATCTTTGGCAATGGCTTATTCGGAGGCAGGTATTACAGCGTGCCCAACGCCCACAATGACTTCATCCTCAGCTGGATCGGCAACGTGGCGGGCTTTGTGGGTTGCTGTGTGGTGCTGGGCGTTCTGCTGGCGCTGGTGATCAAGACCTTTGCCACCGGTGCCCGCAGCGAGGATCTGCTGGGCAGCTACATCTGCGCCGGTATCGGAGGTGCCCTGATGGCGCAGATCGCGGTGAACGTGGGCATGAATCTGCGGGTGCTGCCGGTCATCGGTGTCACCCTGCCCTTCTACTCCGCAGGCGGCAGCTCGGTGCTTATGCTGTATATTTGTGTTGGTTTAGTACTGTCTGTATACTCTCACAACACTAAAAGCCTGTTCAGTTAAAGAATGTTCTATAAGCAAGGACGTGCAGCCCGCGGGCTGCACGTCCTTGCTTTTTAGGTGATTTTAAAACAAACGCCATATTTGAAAAACAAAGATTCCTTAAATCATGCCCAGAGCAAAGCGGAGGGCATTCAAGAGCGTCCCAGCTTTTTCAGCTCCACTACCGGCCAGCCAAGGGCGCGGATGGCGCTTTCATCGTGGGTAGCCAGCAGCACCGGCTTGCCCGCGCAGCGCTGCCGCAGCAGCGCCGCCGCCCGCTGCAAGGTGTCCGGGTCCATGCCGGTAAAGGGCTCGTCCAATAGCAGGGTGTCGCTGGGTGCCCACAGCGCCCGCAGCAGCGCCACCCGCCGCTTTTGCCCGCCGGAAAGCCTGCGGGCGGGCAGCTGCAAGGCGGCAGTATCCATTCCAAGCTGTTGAAAATCGCTTGTAATTTGCTCTTTGTACTGGTTTTCCGCCCCCGGAAGCACCAAGGTGACGTTCTGCACCGCATTCAGCTGAGGACAAAGGCGGTCTTCCTGAAAGACCGCCGCCACCCGACCTACACCCTCCACGCTGCCGGTGGTGGGGCGTTCCAGCCCCATCAGGATGCGCAGCAGGGTGGTCTTGCCCCAGCCGCTTGGTGCCCACAGCACCAAGGGGGCATCCACCTCCATGCACAGGTCGGTAAAGAGCGGTGCCGCTCCGAACTGCTTTGTCAGGTGTTGAAGCTTCAGCATTTTGCCCCCTCCTCTCCCAGCACTGCGCCAACGGCCTTATCCAGTGCAAACAGGAACAGCTTTTCAAAGCCTGCGCTCAGCAGAATGATGACAAAGGTCCATGCAAACAACTCTCCGGTGGAAAGGGTGATTTTGGCGCGGTACAGCGCATCGCCGATGCTGCCGTTGGGCAGGCCGATGACCTCGGCCGCCACACCGCTTTTCCAGCAGATGCCCAACGCCACGCTGCACCCCTGCCGGAAGGCCGGCAGCACCGCAGGCAGCCAGACCGCCCGCAGGCGGCGGCCTGCAGGCAGACGGAACACCGCTGCCATTTCCAGCAGCTGCACGTCTGCCCCGGCAATGCCGGTGCGCACCGCGCCGTACAGCACCGGCAACACCATCAGAAAGCTGATAAGCACCGAAAGGGCGCTGCCCCGCACCCAGACCAGTGCCAGAATGATAAAGCTTGCCACCGGCGTAGCCTTGACCAGCTGCATCACCGGAGCCAGCAGCGCGTCGGCGGCGCTCCACCGGGCGGCGCACACCGCCAGCACCACGCTGAACACTGCGCCCAGCACAAAACCCAGCAAAATGCGCCCGGAACTGAAGCCCACCCGCTGCCAGAAATCCGCCCTTGGCAACAGCTGTACCAAGGTGCGCAGCGCCTGCACCGGCGATACCAAAAACACCTCCTGCCCGATGGCCATAGCTGCGGCCTGCCAGACCGCCAGCCAGAACGCCACCGCCAGCAGACGGCGGAAAAACTGCTTGTTCTGCTTCATAAACTGCCCTCTTCCCCTGCCTATTATAAGGTATAGTATACCATACCGCCCCGCAAAGGGGAATGACCTGTGCACCATCTGCGGCGGGTCGGCTCACGCTGTATATACTTTTATTCAATCATCGTATGCTTGACATGAATTTACATCCAGTGTAAACTGGATACAATATGCGGTGCAACTTTGGCACCGGCGCAGGAAAGAGGGGACAGTATTGACGCAAGCGCTCAAGGGCCGCAAGCTGTTGCTTGTCGGTTTTACGTTATTTTCCATGTTTTTCGGGGCAGGCAACCTGATCTTCCCGCCCGATTTAGGCGCAAAGGCAGGGGCAAACCTCTGGCCCGCCTTTCTGGGGCTTGCTATCAGCGCCGTGGGTCTGCCGGTTGCGGGGGTCATCGCGGTGGCGCGGGCTGACGGTCTGGACAAGTTGGCCGGGCGGGTGCATCCGGTGTTCGCGCAGGTGTTCATGATTTTGATCTATCTGTCCATCGGGCCGTGTCTGGCCATTCCGCGCACCGCAAGCACCTCCTTTGCCATGCTCACCCCGCTGCTGGGCAGCAGCGCCGGGCTTCAACTGGGGTACTCCGCGCTGTTCTTCGGCGTGGCCTTTCTGGTGGCGTTGCGCCCGGACAGGCTCACCCGCTGGCTGGGCAGACTGCTCTGCCCCTGCCTGCTGGTTCTGATTCTGATCCTGTTCGGCGGCTGTCTGCTGCACCCGCTAGCGGCGCAGTACGCTGCGCCCACCGAGACGTATCGTTTCGCAGTCGTATTACAGGGCGTATTGTACGGCTACCAGACCATGGACGCCCTTGCAGCGCTGAACTTTGGTGCGGTCATTGCCATGAACATCCGGGCGCAGGGTGTTGCCCGGGAGCAGGACGTGCAGCGCAGTGCCATCCGTGCCGGGTTTATAGCGGGCGGGCTGCTGCTGGCGGTCTATGCCATGCTGGGACACGCCGGAGCACTGACCGGTGCCGCCGCGCCCGGCCTTGCCACCGGTGCCGAGGTACTGACCGTGCTGGCCGAGCGGATGTTCGGCAAAGCGGGACTGGTGCTTCTTGCCGCCATCTTTATGCTGGCCTGCTTCAACACCTGTGTAGGGCTGATCGCTTGTGTGGGGGAGTATTTCCACACCCTGCTTCCCCGCATCCCCTACCCTGCTCTTGCCGCCTTTTTTGCCGCTGCCAGTATGCTGATCGCAAATCTGGGGCTGGCAGATATCCTACGGTTATCCGTCCCGGTGCTCAACGCCCTGTACCCGGTAGCCATTGTGCTGATTACGCTTTCCTCCGTGCCCGGGTTGGAACAGCGCCGCCGGGTCTATCCGCTGTGCATCGGCTGCACTGCCGTGCAGAGCATTGCCGCCGCGCTGCCGCTTGGCCCGCTTTCTGCTCTTGCCAACGCCCTGCCGCTGGCGGCGTTGGGCTTTGGCTGGGTGCTCCCGGCGGTCATCGGGCTGCTGGCAGGCATCTTTTTAAGCTGCACTGAAGAATAAAGGAGATATTACTATGATCCAGCCTATCATGCACGACCCGCTGTTTCTGGCGCAGAAGTCCGCCCCTGCCACCCCGGAGGATGCCCCTGTCGCGCGGGACTTACTGGAGACCCTGACCGCCCACGCCGATGGCTGTGTAGGCATGGCTGCCAACATGATCGGCGTGCTCAAGCGCATCATTGCAGTGGAAGCTGAGGACGGGTATCTGGTGCTGTTCAACCCGGTCATCCTGAAAAAATCCGGCCAGTACGAAGCCGAGGAGGGCTGTCTTTCGCTGGAAGGCGTGCGAAAAACAAAGCGCTGGCAGAGCATCAAGGTGCAGTATCAGACTATGGACGGCAAACCCCGCATCAAGACCTTTACCGGCTGGACGGCGCAGATCATCCAGCACGAGATCGACCATTGCGATGGGATCTTGATTTAAGTTTTTTTACCACGCACAAAGCCCCCGAGGGTGTGTCCCCCGGGGGCTTTGCTATGCTGTAACAGAGAAATGAAGGTGTTATTGTTCGGTCTCTTAAAACCTCTTGCGGTTCCCTGCATCCGCTTCGACCCTTGGGCGGGTCTCGCGTCTTGCAGACCGCTGCGCCAAAAATTCCTCCCTGTTTCGGCCGCAGGCCGCGGTCGGAATTTTAGCCTTTAACACCGCCCAGAGCAACGCCGCGGACGATGAACTTGGACAGCAGCAGGTAGACGACGATGACCGGCAGAATGGCGATGGCCACCATCATGTACACTTTGCCCATATCGAACTTCAGGAAGTCCGCGCTGCGCAGTTGGGCGATCAGGATGGGCAGGGTCTTTTTGTCGGCAGTGTCCAACACCAGAGCCGGAATGAAGTAGTTGTTCCAGCTGGCCACGAAGGAGAAGATGGCCTGTACAGCCAGAGCCGGCTTCATGATGGGCAGCACGATCTTATTAAAGGTATAGAACTCGCCTGCACCGTCAATGCGGGCGGCCTCCACGATCTCCATGGGAAGGGAGGCGTCCAGATACTGCTTCATGAAGAAGAACACGGTAGGTGCTGCAATGCTGGGAACGATCAGCGGGATGAAGCTGTTTTTCAGCCCCATCTTGGAGATCAGCTGCAGAAAGCCCAGTGCGGACACCTGTGTGGGCATGGTCATGATGAGCAGGATCAGGGCAAAGGCGGCCTTTTTGAACTTGAAGTTATAGGCGTAGATGCCGTAGGCCGTCAGTGCCGAGAAGTAGACGCTGAGCGCTGCCGAGCAGGCAGACACCAGCAGGCTGTTACGGATGCCGCTTATCACAGGGATGTTGGCGTCCGTAAGCACGTTGCGGAAGTTTGTGATGATGGACTTGCCCGGTATCAGCGAGAAGCCCTTCTGGATCTCGAAGTGGGTGCGGGTGGAGTTGATGATCAGCACATAGAAGAAGAACAGGCACAGAAAGCTGATCAGCACCAGCACCAGATAGCACCACGCACGGCGGGCGGTCAAGATCGCCTTTTCGGACTGGTTTTTAGGCGTATGTGCCATACTTATTTCCCTCCTTTGGCAGCAGCCTTTTTGGCTGCCTTCAGTTCCTTGCGCTGAGCCTTGGTCAGGCCGTCATCTTCCTTGGTCAGCGAGAAGTACACGACGACGCACAGCACTGCACACACAAGGAACAGCACCACAGATACTGCACCGGCCATGCCTTCAGCAGTTTGCAGGAAATGACCTTGGCTGCAAAAGAAAAGGGGTTGGAAATACTGGGAATCACAGAGCA
>ENA-UEOM01000059-UEOM01000059.1-human-gut-metagenome-genome-assembly--contig:-NODE-59-length-51783-cov-8.790953_pt1 | contig 51783 bp, 48 predicted proteins | sample MGYA00242993_ERZ507994 | MGnify/ENA primary metagenome ERZ507994 (study PRJEB26167, sample SAMN06115536) | human gut metagenome | host: Homo sapiens | place: China:Neimenggu | collected 2014-11-07... | reverse complement strand
GGACTTTCGGGCAATAAAAAAAGCCACAAATCATTGATTTGTAGCTTTTTGTCCGTTTGCTGACCATTTCTGTCCAGCACGTTCAGCGGAGAGACAGGCTCTCGAACTTATACTTTCACAGAATCTCATAAAACCGCAAACAACTGATAATCAAGTGCAAATTACAACATAGAGTAAAACTAAATGTTTCTAAATGTCTTTTGCTATCTCAATAATTGGGTGTATATTTGGGTGTAGAATTTCAAACGCACCCAATTATGAATATCAAACGCAACATCATTTTTGCATTGGAGAGCCGGAAAAAGAACGGTGTGCCAATCGTAGAGAACGTACCCATCCGTATGCGTGTCATCTTTGCCAGCCAACGCATCGAGTTTACAACGGGCTACCGGATTGACGTAGCCAAATGGGATGCAGACAAGCAGCGGGTAAAGAACGGATGTACCAACAAGCTAAAGCAGAGTGCAGCCGAAATCAATACGGACTTGCTGAAATACTATGCCGAAATCCAGAATATTTTCAAGGAATTTGAGGTGCAGGAGGTCATGCCAACGACCCAACAGTTGAAGGAAGCTTTCAACATGAGAATGAAAGACACCAGCGAAGAACAGCCGGAAGAAGCCCCTGTCAGCTTTTGGGAGGTGTTCGATGAGTTTGTAAAAGAGTGCGGTAACCAGAATAACTGGACGGCATCCACCTATGAAAAATTTGCAGCAGTGAGGAACCACCTCAAAGAGTTCAAGGAGGATGCAACGTTCAACTATTTCGACGAGTTTGGATTGAACGAATACGTCAACTTCCTGCGTGATACCAAGGATATGAGAAACAGCACCATCGGCAAGCAAATGGGATTCCTCAAATGGTTCCTGCGCTGGAGCTTCAAGAAAGGACATCATCAGAACATTGCATACGATACATTCAAACCGAAACTGAAAACCACCTCGAAAAAAGTAATCTTCCTGACTTGGGATGAACTGAACAAGCTGAAAGACTACCAGATACCCAAGGATAAGCAATACCTGGAACGTGTGCGTGATGTTTTCCTGTTCTGCTGCTTTACGAGTTTGCGGTATTCGGATGTTCGCAATCTGAAAAGAAGCGATGTGAAGTCCGACCACATCGAAATAACCACAGTCAAGACTGCCGACAGCCTGACGATTGAACTGAACAAATACAGCAAAGCCATACTGGACAAATACAAGGACATCCATTTCGAGAATTACATGGCTCTGCCCGTCATCAGCAACCAGAAGATGAACGATTACCTGAAAGAGCTGGGCGAACTGGCAGAAATCAACGAGCCTGTACGGGAAACCTACTACAAGGGAAATGAACGTATTGATGAAGTCACACCCAAATACGCTTTGCTCAGTACCCATGCAGGAAGAAGGACATTCATCTGCAATGCGCTGGCTCTCGGAATCCCGGCACAGGTGGTCATGAAATGGACGGGACACAGCGACTACAAAGCTATGAAACCCTACATTGACATAGCGGATGATATTAAGGCAAACGCCATGAACAAATTTAATCAACTATAAAAGTATCAAACAGTTTCATAGATAGTTACCAATGACTATATTTGTAGAAATTATCATCACAATATGAGCAACAAGGAATCCAACATAGAGAAAACGAATTTTGATGCATTCATACAAGCGGTCGGTTCGGAAATAGAACAGGCACAAGTAAGGCTGATTGTTGCAGCCAATGCACAAATGCTGTTCCATTACTGGAAGATAGGCAATTACATCCTTTATCACCAGCAGCTGCACGGATGGGGAAGCAAAATCATCAAGCAGTTGGCAAAGGCTATCCGACTGCATTACCCTGAAAAGAAAGGCTATTCGGAACGTAACCTCACCTATATGTGTCAGTTTGCAAAGGCATATCCTTTAAGAGCGTTGCAAAGTTTCATAGAAACGGATGCAAGCCTGTCTGTCCCGACCATACAGAGTGTGACCAATGAAGTATTGAAACTGAATGACAAGCAATTTACGCAGGAACTTACTGCGCAAATACAATCGATTGATTGTCAATCATTAGCAATTACGCAGGAAGTTCCTGCGCAATTTGAAGATGTGGGAAAAACCGTGTCTGCCATTTACAGGATGGGAATCAGGGAAATAGAAGAAGTTTTCTTGACCTCTCCTATAGCCAAAATAAACTGGACAAGCCAAATGACTATACTTGACAGTTCGCTACCTTTAGGTCTAAGCTACTGGTACACGAAGCAGTCCATAGAAATGGGATGGAGCAGCAATGTATTGAAAATGCAAATTGACAGTGATTTGTATAGCCGACAAATCAGCAACAACAAGGTAAACAATTTCACGACCACACTTCCGGCTCCACAAAGCGACCTTGCCAATTACCTACTCAAAGACCCGTACATCTTTGATTTGGCAGGAGCCAAAGAAAAAGCAGACGAAAGGGATATTGAAGAACAGCTGGTGAAACACGTTACCCGCTACCTGTTGGAAATGGGCAACGGTTTTGCCTTCGTTGCCCGGCAGAAGCACTTCCAAGTAGGAAACAGCGATTTCTTTGCCGACCTGATTCTATATTCCATTCCGTTGCACGCATATATTGTCATAGAATTGAAAGCCACTCCTTTCAAGCCGGAATATGCCGGACAACTCAACTTTTACATCAACGTGGTGGATGATAAGTTGAGAGGGGAACACGACAACAAGACCATCGGTCTTTTGTTGTGCAGAGGGAAGGACGAAGTGGTTGCCCAGTATGCCCTTTCCGGCTATGACCAGCCCATCGGCATCAGCGATTACCAATTGAGCAAGGCGATTCCCGAGAAATTGAAATCAGCGTTGCCCAGCGTAGAAGAAGTGGAAGAAGAACTGGCTTCTTTCCTTGACAAAGCCCCCCAATAATAAGAGTATGCCATGCAGAAAACGATAACAACCCTCATTCCTCAATACGGGGAGCTGAACAGAATCTGCAAAGATTGGATTGTAAGCCATACTTTCTCTTTTGAAAAGCAGAAATTCATCGTTGATTTCTACTCGAAATGGAGCGATATAAAGGCTTTTGAACAAGCTATCCTTGAACTGGTGCTTCATACACCGCCAGAACCATGTACCCTGCTGCTGAAAAGCCTGAAAAAGGAAGTCAAAGAATACATACGGCTTTATGAATCTTACCGCCTTCTCCATGACGAAGTGATCATACGTGTATGCTACCAATACGCAGACCGCTACAAGGAAACCATCAAGGAAGAGATGGAAGTGGTAAACAGGCTGCGCAAACCGATGAACGAAGCCAACAACCGCTATGATTCCATTGGCTACCGAGAGCATACACCCGAAGAAGAAAAGCTGGCGGAAAGAGAATATGAGCGTTGCAAGGCTGAATATGAAAGGGAGAAAGCCCAACTGGAGCATCTTTATGAGCAGCAAACCCTTCTCTGGAAAGAAGCCCGGCAATACATGAAAAACCGTTGCGACGACATCTACCTGCTTAGCGTACACTTCATGGGCATCCTGACCAAATATGTACCGGACGAAGAAAGCCAACCGAACGAAGCAGACAGGCAGAGCCGTACAGACAGCCAGCCGGAAGCTGAAACTACAACCGCATCGACTACAGCTACGACTGCCGGATTGCCTGAATATTTCAGCATGAAGCTGATTTCCCTAATTCATGAAGTTTGTGCAGGGGAACAGTTTGAAGACATTACCGCACCGGATTTCTATGCCTGCATGAATCTGCATCCCTGCCAGTGCGTACTGAAAATAAAGCCAAGGGAAAAGATACGGGTATGCTATCTGATTTCCCTGATGAGGGAGCAGTTGCCGGGGCAGGATAAGGACAAATGGAAGGAAGCCATCCTGAAACACCTGGATATTGATGAAGACTATTACAAGTCCAAGTACAGGGAACCCGTCTCCGATTTACCCAGTATTCCCAACCAAAAGTTCGCCAAGGAAATGGACGGAATATTCCGATAACCCGTGATATTCCAATATATTTTACGACATGACCACTTATACCACTCAAAATAATTTTTGAGTGGTATTTTTATTTCTTGATATTCAGCGATATAACAGAACAATCCATATCTATCATCCACATACTTACCACTCAAAACCCTACCTAATTTTGCATCGTTCGAGAACAGAAGAAACAGCCTGTGCGCAGGGCTATTGTCAAACAAGTAATCATACGGACGATGAACAACCTCAAAGAACTGTTAGTGAAACCCGTCTGGCAGATGACAGGCGAAGAGTTCCTTTTTCTAAGCAGACACGCTTCGGTACAGGCAGAGGCGCAACCGCAGCCGACCACCGACACGGAAAGAAAGTACGTGTACGGCATACTCGGCATAGCCAAGCTTTTCGGGTGCAGCCTGCCCACAGCCAACCGCATCAAGAAAAGCGGAAAGATAGACAAAGCCATTACCCAGATTGGACGCAAGATTATCGTGGATGCGGAACTGGCGCTGGAACTGGCTGGCAAGAAAACCGGAGGACGCAGATAAAGGAGGTGATTATGGACTATATAAAAGAAATATCACCCGAACAAGCCGTTATCCTCTGGCAGGAATCCCGGCTAAGTCTGTCAAGATGCTACGAAAAAGCCCCCGAAATTCTGAAAGTACACGGCTCTGTCATCGGGACGCTGGGCAATTTCAGCGCATCCATCGGCAAAGCCAAGAGCAAGAAGACCTTCAACGTATCGGCTATCGTAGCCGCTGCATTGAAGAACGGTACCGTGTTACGATATGCGGCTGAACTGCCCGAGGAAAAGCGGAAAGTGCTTTATATAGATACGGAGCAAAGCCCCTACCACTGCCTGAAAGTGATGAAGCGGATCCTGCGGATGGCAGGATTGCCCGACGACAGGGACAGCGGTTATCTGGAGTTTCTCGCTTTGAGAAAATACACCCCGGAACAGCGCATCAGCATTGTAGAGCAGGCAATCTACCACTCACCGGATATTGGGCTGGTCATCATAGACGGCATCCGGGATATGGTGTACGACATCAACAGCCCCGGTGAATCCACCCGCATCATATCCAAGCTGATGCAGTGGACGGACGACAGGCAGATACATATCCATACGATACTGCATCAGAACAAGGGGGATGAGAACGCAAGAGGGCACATCGGTACGGAGTTGAACAACAAGGCGGAAACCGTATTGCAGGTAGAAAAGGACAAGGGCAACGGTGACATCAGCCATGTTTCAGCCATTCACATCCGGGCAATGGACTTTGAGCCTTTCGCATTCCGTATCAACGACAAAGCCCTTCCCGAACTCATTGAGGGATACAAACCTGAAACAAAGAAGCCGGGAAGACCCGAAGAAGAGAAGTTCGACCCTTACAGGCATATCACCGAGCAGCAGCACTCTTCTCGGATCAGGTCTATGTACTTTTCTGCGGGCAGGCTGCTGAACCTCATATTGCTCGGCAGGCTGCTCCTGCCAAGCATAATTATCGTATTTTCTGGCAAGCATCAAAATCACCCTTAATCAAAACATCAAAATTTATCTATGTGCATCTGTCAAATCTTAATTGCATAACGCAGGCGCGCACTGCGGCTGCGCGGATTTTCTTCCACCTCTGCCTTGGATGGAACAATATTGCCTGTTTTGCGCAGCAAAGGCTTTTTACCGCATACGCACACCGGCAGCTGCGGCTGGCAAGTGCAGCCCTTGGCAAGCTTGGCAAAGGTCTGCTTAATAATTCTGTCCTCCAGCGAATGGAAGGTAATGACACCGATACGGCCGCCGCTCTTTAAGCGGTTCACGGCTCTTTCCATAGTATCTGCCAAAATTCCCAGCTCGTTGTTTACCTCTATGCGGATAGCCTGAAAGGTACGCTTCGCCGGATGCGGACCGTCAAGTCTTGCTCCCTTGGGAATAGCCTTCTTGATGACATCCACCAGCTCAAAGGTAGTAGTCAACGGCTTTTCTTTGCGTGCCGCCACAATAAACTGTGCGATACGCTTCGCCCAACGTTCCTAACCGTAACGGTGAATGATATCCGCCAGCTCTTCTTCCTTATAGTGGTTTACAATGTACTCTGCATCCAGACTTGCTTCTTTATTCATGCGCATATCCAAAGGTCCGTCATGCATATACGAAAAACCACGCTCCGGTGTATCCAGCTGATAGCTCGAAACACCAAGATCAAAAAAGATACCGTCAATTTCATCGATTCCCATAGAATCCAATACCTGGGAAAAATTTTCAAAATTGGACTTGGCAACTGCGGTTTTGCAGGTAAATTTGTTCAGCAAGCGTTCGGAACCGGCAGCAATAGCATCATCATCCTGATCAATGCCAATCAAAAGACCGCCTGCCTCCAGCTGTGCGGCAAACGCACTGCTATGACCTGCACCGCCCATAGTGCAGTCCACGTAAATACCATTTTTATCTGTTATCAGAAAGTCCACGCTCTCAGCGAGCAGAATACTTGTATGCTTAAATTCCATAGCCAACACCAATCTTATATTCCTAAGTCAGCAAGCTGCTCTGCAAGCTCGCTCACATCCTCGGCATTTTCTTCGTTATATTCGTTCCAACGGCCTGCATCCCAAATTTCGGCTCTGCTGCCTACGCCCACAATCACAGCATCCTTTTCCAGACCGGCATGACGACGCAGGTTTGCCGGCAAAAGCACTCTGCCCTGCTTGTCACATTCGCCCTCGCAGGCACCGCCAAAGAGAAAACGTGTAAAATCACGCGCTGTTTTGCGGCTCATCGGCAAGGCTGCCAGCTTCTGTTCCAACTGATGCCATTGCTCCATATCGTAAACAAAAAGACAGCCGTCCAGACCTTTGGTAATTATAAACTTACTGCCCAAACTTTCACGCAGCTTAGCAGGCATAGCAAGACGACCTTTTGCATCCAGAGTGTGTTCGTATTCACCTAAAAGCATTTTGTCGCCCCCTTTTTACCCACATTGCACCACTTTTCTCCATTATATCGTTTATTAGCCGTAAACGCAAGTATTTCACGGCTTAATGTGAAAAAATAATCAAAAAAACGTGAACTCTGTCAAGCTTATTTCGCAAAAAATTTTCAGTAATAAATTTGGCTTTTAGAAGCACAGATGATATAATGAATGAGTACGGATTTCGTGTACAATTTTTATAAAAAGGAGACTTATACAATGGTTACTAAAGATACCGGCATTATTGAAGCCGTTCAAAACCATCCTGAAATCATGGAGGTTTTCGCTGAATATGGTCTGGGCTGCATCGGCTGCATGGCTGCTCATTTCGAAACCATCGGTCAAGGCGCTGGCGCTCACGGCATTGATGTTGATGCTCTTATCGAAGATATCAATAAAGTTATTGCCGAAGCAGAAGCAAACAAATAAAATAGCGAAGCGGGATAAATACTGCACCGGCATATTTTCACCGCATAGAAAAAATGAGGGAGCTATCTCCAGCACAAGTGGGGACGGTTCCCTGTTTTCATAAGGAGGTCTCTGTTATGTTCAAAACTCGTAAGGTTGTAATCGTCGGCGCAGGTCACGTCGGCTCTCACGTTGCTTTAGCGCTCATCCAATCCGGTGAAGCAGATGATATTGTACTGATTGATATTCTTAAGGAAAAAGCTGCAGCACAGGCACTGGATTTGGACGACTGCGTCAGCGGTGCTCTTTGCGGTCACGACGCAAAAATCCGCGCCGGTGAATACAGTGAGCTCAATGACGCAGATATTCTGGTAATGGCCTTCGGCCGCAGCCGTCGTCCCGGCGAAACTCGTCTGGATATGTTTGATGATTCCATCAAGATGGCTAACGAAGTTATCAGCCACCTGAAACAGGTTGACTTCAAGGGAATTATGATCAGCATTTCCAATCCTGCAGATATTATCTGCGAGCATATCCGCCGTCAGATGCAGTGGGATTCGCATCGCTGCTTCTGCACCGGCACCAGCCTGGAAAGCTACCGCCTGCTGCGCGTACTCAGCGCCGCTACCGGCTACAGCCGTAAATCTATCCAAGCCTTCTGCATGGGTGAGCACGGTAATTCCAGCTTCGTTGTCTGGTCCCGCATCCGCATCGGCAGCAAGAGCTTTGCCCAGCTGCGCAGCGAACGTCCGGAGCTGGCTGCACTCAGTCTGGATGATTTGCAGCTGCAGGTTAAAAGAGCCGGTGATATCGAGGTTGACGGTAAAGGCTGCACAGAATTCGGTATTGCCAATGCTGCCTGCATGCTGATTAAGGCTATCTTCCATGATCAGAAGCTCATCTGGCCCTGCTCCACCGCACTCAACGGCGAATACGGTCAGAAGAACGTTGCTGCCGGCGTACCCTGTGTCATCGGCAAGAACGGTATCGAAGAGATTCTTGAACTGAAGCTGACGGAAGAAGAAGAAGCTAAGTTCGCTGCTTCCTGCGACATTCTGCGTGGCTTTTTGGACAGAGCAGGCAGCTTGTAAAGATAAGCTTGCAATGCTTATAAGAATGTAAAACGTTAATTACAAAAAACGTCGTAAGCAATGATCAGCACTCATAAGCTCACGACGTTTTTTTATACACATTATAAAACTACAAACTCACAGCCTCAATATGCGTCCAAGCCGTTGCGTGCACCACCGACAACACGCACATTGCTAACATTAAAAGCAGCTTTAATCACAGGCAGATACTTGCCGATCAGCTCCGTGCGCACTCTTTCATCGCCGGCAACCAGCAGCAACGCATCATCGCCCAGGTTAATATTCAGCAGCGGGCTAATCAGACGCTCAAACGCAGGCGCAGACATAGCCTTCTTCAAAGCCGTCAGTCCGGGCACAAGCTGCGGTTTTTCCTTAGCCATGCGCACCTCCAGTGCTTCAAAAGGAACCTCGAACAGCTTATCATTGGCTGCACCGACAAAGCTTTCATTAAGAGAACCGCTTACACCAACAAAATCTTCTGCCATAAGAAAAACCTCCTTCATAACATATACACATAGGGAGACATAGCCTCCGCTCAAAATAAAAACTCCTGCTAATATGAATTTATCACGATTCGGACTCTTTGTCAAAAAATACATAGTAAAAATATTATCGGCGTTGCAATAACGCTTAACAAAAAATGCTTCTCGGCAAGCGGTTTTTACAACTGTAATCAAACCGGCTGAAAGCACTATTACAGACATACAAAAACTGACGAAGCAAAATTTGCCTCGTCAGTTTTATTTTTAGGTAATATTTAATTCAACGTCTGCTAAACGAAGTAATTATTTCACCATAGCAGCAACGATATCAAAAGCAGCAGCAAGTGCTTCATCAACCTTAGCAACGTCCTTAGCACCGGCCTGTGCCATATCAGGACGACCGCCGCCGCCACCGCCGCACAGCTTAGCAACAGCCTTAACGATGTTGCCCGCATGTACGCCTTTAGCAACTGCATCTTTAGTAGCCATGGTCAGAATGCTTACCTTTTCGCCCATAACAGCAGCCAGCACAACAACGCCGCCCACCTTATCACGCATCTGGTCACCCAGATTACGCAGAGCGTCAACGCTGTCAGCATTAACCTTCTGTACCAGAACAGGAACGCCGTTAGCATCCTTAATCTGATCAGCAACATTGCTTACCTGCGCCTTAGCGATTTCTGCAGCCAGCTCTTCGGCCTTCTTCTGTGCTGCCTTCAGCTCGCATTGCAGAGCCTCCAGACGAGTCGGAACGTCGCAGCAGCGGCATTTCAGCTCAGCAGCCAGACCGTTCACCATTTCCTCGGTAGCATTTACATGAGCCACAGCACCATGACCGGTAACAGCCTCAATACGGCGCACGCCTGCACCGCTGGAGCCTTCGCTAACGATTTTGAACATACCGATTTGAGCAGTATTGCTTACATGGCTGCCACCGCAGAATTCCATGGAGAAGTCCGGAACGGTAACAACACGAACAATATTGCCGTATTTTTCACCGAAGAGAGCAGTAGCACCCTTCTTCTTAGCTTCCTCAATCGGCAGCTCTTCAATATTAACAGCTTTGCCAGCCAGCACCTGCTCGTTGACAATAGCCTCTACTTCCTTCAGCTCCTCAGCAGTTAACTGAGAGAAGTGGGAGAAGTCAAAACGCAGACGGTCCGGACCAACATAGCTGCCGGCCTGGTTAACATGGGCACCCAGAACCTGTTTCAGAGCAGCATGCAGCAGATGGGTTGCGGTATGGTTACGAGCGATATCCATCTTGCGTGCCTTGTCTACAGCAAAGGTAACAGCGTCACCTACAGCAACAGTGCCTTCGGTTACGGAACCGATCATAATAACAGCGCCGTCAGGCAGCTTTTTGGTAACATTTACAGCGATAACGCCGGTCGAAGCGGTAATAGTACCGATATCGCCCAGCTGGCCGCCGCCCTCAGCATGGAAAGCGGTAACGTCGCAGATAACAGCAACATCAGTGCCGTCAGCAGCGTTTTCAATCGGCTGTGCGTCATGCGCAGGATACATTTTTACAATCTTAGCTTCGGTTGCAGCTTCGTCAACCTTCAGTTCAGCAACATTGATGCCGCTGGTGTTATAAACAACCGGACGGCCCTCTTTATCGTTGCGTGCTTCACGCGCCATTTTACGCTGAACCTCCAGCGCAGCGTCGAAGCCTTCTTTATCCATAGTCATGCCGGCTTCTTCCAGAATTTCTTCAGTCAGTTCCCAGGGGAAGCCAAAGGTATCGTTCAGCTTGAAAGCAGTTGCACCGTCGAGCACGGTTTTGTTTTCAGCCTTCAGCTTTTCAATCTCCTCGTTCAGCAGCTCGCAGCCCTGTTTCAGAGTGCGCAGGAAGCTGGTTTCTTCCATTTCCACAACCTTTTTGATGAAGTCAGCCTTCTCTACCAGGTTGGGGTAAGCGTGACCGAACATGCCGATAACAACGTCAACAGCACCGGTCAGGAACATCTCGTTGATACCCAGCAGACGAGCGTGACGGATAGCACGGCGCAGGATACGGCGCAGTACATAGCCACGGCCTTCGTTGGACGGCAGAATACCATCACCGATCATAAAGGTCATGCTGCGTACATGGTCAGCGATAACCTTCAGGGAAACGTCGGTAGCCTTGTCCTTGCCATATTCAACATTAGCAATCTTAGCTGCATATTCAATAATCGGGAAAATCAGATCAGTTTCAAAGTTGGACGGCTTGCCTTGAACAACACTTGCCAAACGCTCTAAGCCGGCGCCGGTATCAATGTTCTTGTTTTTCAGCGGTGGATAGGTGCCATCAGGCATCTGGTTGAACTGGGTAAATACCAGGTTCCAGATTTCCAGGAAACGGTCACAGTCACAGCCGGGGCCGCAGGTCGGTTTGCCGCAGCCGCGTTCAGGACCGAGGTCGATGTGGATTTCGGAGTCAGGACCGCACGGACCGCTGCCGATCTCCCACCAGTTATCAGCCAGGCGTACAATGTGGTCTTCAGGAACACCTACAACATTGTGCCAGATATCAAAAGCTTCATCATCCTCAGTGTGGATGGTGATGTACAGCTTATCAGAAGGCAGGCCAAGCTCCTTGGTCAGGAACTCCCAGCTCCAGGGGATAACCTCTTTTTTAAAGTAATCACCAAAGGAGAAGTTGCCCAGCATTTCAAAATAGGTATGGTGGCGCGCAGTGCGGCCAACGTTTTCAATATCACCGGTACGCACGCATTTTTGGCAGGTGGTGATACGAGTAGCAGGCGGTTTCATTTTGCCGGTGAAAAACGGCTTAAAGGGTGCCATGCCAGCACCGATAATCAGCAGAGTCGGGTCATCCTGAGGAATCAGGGAAGCACTCGGAAGCATAAGATGGCCTCTATCTTGGAAAAATTTCAAAAACTTTTCGCGGATTTCGTTACCAGTCATGTATTTCATAGTAGTTCATTCGCTCCTTCGAAAAATAATACTGCATTACTGCGGAAATTACCGCAGAAGACAAAGATTGCATATAAAAAAATTATATAATTTTTGCCTGTGAATGTCAATAAGCGCAAAGCTCCGCAAGTGTATACATAGCATAAAAAACGGAGCAATTATCTGCTCGAAAGGCAATCTAACTGCTCCGTCTGCTTAAATTTAATTTTTAAGCTTAATCCTGTTCATCCAGCTCATAAAGGCGCTTATAAATGCCGCCAAGGGCCATTAGTTCTTTGTGTGTGCCGATTTCCGCAATTTCACCGTTATGCAGCACCACAATTCTGTCAGCGTTGATAATCGTAGACAGACGATGTGCGATAATCAGCGTAGTGCGGCTTTCAGCCAGCTTATCCAGGGATTTCTGAATCTGCTTTTCAGTCTTAGTATCAAGCGCACTGGTCGCTTCGTCAAACACCATTACCGGCGGATTTTTCAGGAAGGCACGGGCAATAGCAATACGCTGCTTTTGCCCGCCGCTCAGCTTCACGCCGCGCTCACCGACCTTAGTTTCATAGCCCTCAGGCAGCGCGCTGATAAAGTCATCAGCAGCCGCCAGCTTGGCAGCCTGCTCAATCTCCTGCTCGCTTGCCTTAATCTTGCCATATGCAATATTAAAGTTAACAGAATCGCTGAAGAGGAAAACATCCTGCTGCACCAAACCTACATGATTGCGCAAGTAGCTCTGTTTATACTTTCTGATATCTACGCCGTCAAGCAGCACTCTGCCCTGCGTCGGCTCGTAAAAGCGCAGCAGCAGGCTTGCCAGTGTCGTTTTACCTGCACCCGTAGCACCCACAAAGGCCACCTTTTCACCGGGAGCAATATCAAGATCAAAATGCTTCAGCACCGGCTTATCCTGCAGATAGCCAAAGGTTACATTCTCAAAGGTAATGCGGCCCTTAATCTCACCTGCAGCAATCGCATCAGGCGCATCGTCAATCTCCACCTCATGCTGCATCATCTCATTGAAGCGATTGTAACCGGCCATACCGCGCTGGTACATTTCCGTAAACATCAGCAGACGGAAAACAGGCTTCATAAAGATATTAACATAAAGGAAGAAGGCAACAAAATCGCTGAGCGCCAGTTGGTCATTGGCAACCATCATACCACCGCAAACCAAAACTACCAGATTGGTTGCGTTGGTAAAAAAGGTAATAGTTCCCGAAAAATATGAAAGTATCGCAAATGATTCGGTACGCACACGCAAAAGCTCATTACTCTTGCGCATAAAGCGCTCCAGCTCCAACTGTTCATTAGCAAAGGCCTTTACCAGGCGGATACCGCTCAGAGCCTCCTCTGCCTGCGCGGAAACCTCACCGGATTTTTCACGACTGCGGCGGAAGGCACGCTTCATTTTGCGGTTGACGAAAACAGAATGCACCGCCTTAATAATCAGCATAGCACCGATAATAGAGCCAAGATACGGATTCAGATACAGCATCATGAAAATAGTACCCAGCATACTGATAGTGCAGACAAGAAGGTCATTAGGTCCTTTAAATGTCAGCTCGCTGATTTCCACGATATCGCTTGTAATGCGCGACAGCAGCTGTCCTGTACGGGCATTATCAAAAAAGCGGAAGGACATTTTTTCCATATGTCCGAACAAATCGCGACGCATATCGTTCTCAATGCCGGAACTCATCACATGACCATAATAGTTGATAGAAAAAAGCAGACCGAAGTTTACAACATATAAGGCTAAAAGTATCCCAGCCCAGTAAAGCAGCTCGTCAATATTCTTTTGAGGAATCTGAACATTAAGCATCTGCCTTACGATATAAGGGAACAGCAGCTCCATTAAGGCCGAGAAGCATGAGCCCATCAGCACCAAAAGCAAAATCAGCTTATAGGGCTTATAATAATGAATTATTTTTTCTAACATTTACTTTGCTCCTCCTGCGTTATTTTTCCAGATATGTAAACGGTAAGCACCGATAATTTTGCCATCCGGAGTCAGTGCCGGCGCCTCCACACCTGCCAGCCACTGTCCGTCAGGTGAAATACCAATCGCCTGACAAGGTCCTTCGGTTGGGAAATAGCTGTACTTTTTGCCTGTTTTCAGGTCCAGCACCAGTGCTCCGTGCGCCTTGTAATTGTGCGTGCGCACGTTGCGCCCCACCGCGCAGGCCGCCAGCCTGCCGGCGAAAGCAATTTCCTCCATCGTACCGTCTGCCATATACTGATAGCGGAAGGTACCGTCTGTATTGAATACAAAAATACTGTTATTGCTCGGGTGTTCTACCGGCGTCGGCAGCTGCCAATTTTCACGGTTAAAGGTGTTAATCGTGGTAAAGAGCACGCCGTAGGGTGTTACAAAGCCGTCGCGGCCGCTGGCATTGACATATGCACCATCCACCTGCTGCGGCTTGGAAATGGAACGTGTCCACAGGATTTTGCCTGCCTCATCAAACAAAATTCCGCGTCCGTCACTGGCTCCTGCTGCCAGATATTTGCCGTCCGCGCTGTAGTTGGGGCTGCCGCGCATAACTGTGTTATCAAAGGGCGGAATCGGCGGCACATGCGTCGAATTAAGCAGCTCGCCGGTTCTTTTATCGAGGAAATACATCGTATCCTTATACTTCATATCCTCGCGGTAATCGTAGGCAGAAGTAGAAAACACTGCTCTGCCGTTATTATCGTTGACATCGCACCAGTTTATCCAGCTGTCGATAACCTCATTCTTGGGGAACTGCCACAGCAACTTACCATCCTCATTTACAGCCAGCATTTTTGCATTGTAGCCTCTGCTGCCGTCCTTGCGCATCAAAAAGCGGTAAGCGTTGGCATAGACATTATTTTCATTGTCGACTGCAATATGCACCACCGACGGATAGGAACGCTGCGAAGCATCGGAGCCGACGAAGTCAGCACTCTTATACTGCCAACGGATATCACCCGTATGAACATCAACAGCATACAGCCTGCCTTCAGCGCTCTGCTCGCCTACTATCGCCAGTTTGCCGTCAGACGTAAGGCACAGAGCAATCAGCTTGCCTATGCCAAGGGAACGTTTCCATTTCTGACGTCCTTCATTGTCAAAGAGGAAGAGCTCGCCACGCTCCGTACCGACAATCCAGCCTTCTTCGTCGGCAGCATAACGCACTACCGCCTTAGTAAAGCCCATGCGGTCATAATTCTGTGTTGGGATATCACCCAGATAAACGCTCACACCGGAGCCGTCATTGTTAACATGAAACTGGTTCCATGGCGTTCTGCTGCCGGTAATCCAGTACAGTGCGCACCAGGAAAGCAGCAGTAGCACAAGCGCCAGCCAGCCTTTAAGCTTATTCATAGATACAGCACCGTCCAATCATAGATTTGGCGGAAAACGCCAAAGTAGAAGCCCTGCTCCGACAGCAGGTAAATTATTTTACTGCCAACAACTGCCACCACTACTGCAAACAGCAGCAGGCAGCTTGCCTTTTCGCGTGCGTCCCACTGTTGGCGTCGCCTTCCGGCGCCGCCTGCGAAAAAGCCACGGCTCACAACCGAAAGCGCCAGCGTCTGCGCACGCCTCAGGCAGCGCGCCAACAACGGCTTGGCGATATACGGCAAATGCCGCAGCACAGCAGTGCGTCCCCTCTGGCTGTCACTGCGCAGCTGCAGCGCTGTAATAACCTCGCCTGTTTCTGCCGCCAGCACCGGCAAAAAACGAATCGCCGTCACCAGCATGAACGCCATCTGCGGCGGCAGCCTCCAGCCCAGCAATGCCTGCAGCAGCTGTCGCGGGTCACTCGTCCAGCAAACCAAAAGCCCCAAAGCCAACATGCTGGCGCTGCGCAATCCCTGCACCGCACCGTACAGAATGCCTTCGCGGTAGATGAAAAGTCCGCCCGTCAGCTGGCCGATAAAGCCTGCCTCCGGAGCAATCAGCACGAAAAGCGGTGTGCGCGGTGTCTGCGCAAAAAACAGCGCTTGGCTGAACATGGAGCCCCACAGGCCCAAGATCAGCAGAATCGCCATCACCTTCCATTTGTAGATAGAAGTTTTTGCTGCCAGATGCAGTATTAAGGTAAACGTAAATAAAATAAAGAGCGTCCGCGGATTATCCACGGTAATCATCAGAATAGCAAATAGGAAGAGGAACAGCAGCTTGGTACGCCCGTTGAGCTTCTGTGCCCAACCTGCTGCATCAGTGCCTTCCCACAGCTGTCTTACGGACATAGCGCTTCACCCCCTCTACCGTGATGCAGGGAGGAAGCCCCGCCTGCTCGCACACCGGCAAGAGCGCTGACGGTGTAAGACCGCCAGCCTCCACCAGCTCCTTATTGCTCAAAACCTCTTCTGTCGTGCCGTCGGCAATAATCTGCCCCGCACACAAAACAATTACGCGGTCGGCCACCTGTGCCGCCAGCTCCATATCATGCGTACAGATGAAGATACTGCCCCCCTGCTCCTTATAAGCCAAAAGCAGACGGCGGATTTCCGCCAGACTCTGTTCGTCCTGTCCTGTCGTAGGCTCGTCCAAAAGCAGCAGCGCCGGCTTCTTCGCCAGCATAGCACCCAAAACAACGCGCAAACGTTGCCCTTTGCTCAGCGCCAGCGGAAAATCATCGGCATATTCCGCTAAATTCATATGCTCTAAGAGCTGCTGCAGCTCCTGCTGCGTAATCGTGTGATTCTTCCAACACAATTCCTCGCGCACCGTATCTGCGAGCAGCATCAGATCAGGCTCCTGCCGCAGATAGCCGATTTTGCCCAGCTGCTTGTCGACCGGTTTTCCCTCCAGCAGCATGCTTCCCTGCTGCGTCTGTGTCAGGCCGCCCAAAAGGTTCATCAGCGTGCTTTTGCCGGCGCCGTTGAAGCCCATAATCGCTGTAATCTGCCCCTGATAAAGCGTAAACTGCAAATTCTTCAGCGTTGGCTCCTTGCCGCCGGGATAGGTGTAATACAAATCGCAAGCTTCCATAAGAGGCTGCTGTTGCCCTGCAGGCTTGGCCTGCTCAGCAGCTGCTGCAGGCTCGCATTCGCTGCGCAGCATCTGCACTATTTTTTCCTGGTCTGTCGTCAGCTCCGACAGCTGCAGTGCGCGGCACAGCTTCACCGTCTGCGGTTCACGCAAGCCTAAATCCGTGCGCCCTGTCATCGCCTGCCAGGCATCTTTAACAAGACCGTCATAAACAATACGTCCGTCCTGCATTACTGCCAGACGCGAAAAATATTTGCAAAGCTCGTTTACACGATGCTCAATCATCAAAATAGCAATGCCTGCCTCGCGGTTGAGGCGCACCAAAAGCTGCATAAAGCTCTGCACGCCCTGCGGATTCATCTGGCTCACAGGCTCGTCTAAAATCAAAAGTCCCGGCCTGGTAACAAGAATCGAAGCTAACGCTAGACGTTGCCTCTGGCCACCGCTCAGCTTGTGGATGCTGTAATCCTCAAAGCCTCCCAAGCCTACCAACTGCAAAGTTTCGCTCACCTTGCGCGCGATAATCTCCGGCTCCTCGCCCTGGTTCTCCAGTGCAAAGCCAACCTCATCCGCCACCGTCATCGCAAAAAGCTGGTCGTCCGGCGACTGGTACACAGTGCCTACCAGCTGGCCTGTTTTTTCCGGTGGCCATTTGCTGATATCCTCGCCCTGCAGGTAAATTGCTCCCTGCAGCTCACCGCGCTCCTCGCTGCCCAACAAGCCGCTGACAGCCTTAATCAACGTCGACTTGCCACAGCCGCTGCGACCTGCCAAAAGCAGCATTTCACCGTCCGCCAGCGTCAGGTTGATATTTTTTAAGGTAAACTGCTTCCTAGAGGGATAGCGATAAGATAAATTGTCTATTTTCAGCATCTCTATTCCCCCATAACCTGCTGCAGCTTGCTGCCCGTCTTAGCACCCAGCCAGGCGCCGATGCTGCTGTACACAAGGCCGTTGACCAGCATATACAGCGCCAGATACCAGTCTGCATAATACAGACGGTAGAAGAACATCATCTGCTCCATGTTGACGAAGGTGACAAGCGCATCGCCCACGCCCATCAGCAGGCAGATGAACAGCATATAGCCCTTGCCCAGCTCCTGCCTGCGGTAGAAGCCGGAAAGATACAACAGCGTTTCCAAAATCGCTACGTTGACACACATGCTCAAAAGTCCTAACGGCGTAAAATGTCCGAACATCAGACCGGAAAGCATATATTTGACAAAATACATCAGCGTCAGTACGCCCGGTGCACGGAAGAGCACTAGCAGCGCCACCACCAGCAAATACAGCAGCATACCGCTCAGAATGCCTGTCACCAAGCCGGAGAAAGGCCCTAAGAATACATGCAGCAAATCACCGATAAGTGTCGTCGGCAGTGTGATACCGCCAAAGGCCAGCGCCGCAAAGAGTGCCACCGTAATAGCACCGCGCGCACCGATACGGTAAATACAGCCCTTCAGCTTATAGCTAAAGGCCAGCACAGCCAGCAGGCAGATAAAGGAAAAGCCTACTGCCAAAAGGCCCAGATTATGCTTCTTGGCGATTGTCAGCGGTACCTCCTGCACCTTTTCCTGCCCGTTGCCGCTTACAGTAACACGCAGGCTGTAATCGCCCTCCAACACTGTAAAATAATCTACATATAACGGAATGATAAAGGCCTGAGTTTTCTTGCCGTCCAGCGAAATCAGCGCCGTAGTTTCGTTGACGCTGCCTGTGTCACCTGCCCAGCCATGCTCGGAATCCTCATTGTTTTTGCCGGCGGTACAAAGACCGGGCATAACCTTGCCAGTCTTCTTATCAATCAGCTCCGCCTTAAATTTCAACAGGCGCACATCGCGCTGCGGGTTACGCATATCCAGCACCAGAAAAGTTGCAGGATGGTTAAACACTGCCGACCAGTTCGTCGCACCATCGCCCGTCATGCGGTTGCGAAAGCCTTCGAGCGTAGTATCGCGGATAAAAACCACGCCTTCTGCCGCGTGGTCATCCTTATTACCCAAATTATCTACCGGCAGAGTAACGCTCTGAATATACCAGTTGAATTTACTTCTGTCGATTTTCTTCCCCGGCTGCGACGCAATAGCAACAGCTGCTGCCGCCGGCTCATAGCTGAAGCTCAGCTCCCTGCGTTCGTGCCAGCCATCGCCGCTGACCTCAACCAGCAGTTGCTTCTGTCCGCGTGCAAGGTCTGTCTGCGGCTGAATGTAAAGCAGATCAAAGCTCTGTCCGAAATCTGCCGGCAGCACCCAATCTGCCTCCGCCGTCTGGCGGCCGTCAGCGCTTCCCAAGCGCCATTTGTCATTGGCAAGCGCCTTAAAGCCTTCCGGCAAAATAACACGCAAATGCGCCGGCTGCTCATGCGGTACATCAAAGCCGGTAATATTGATAAACAAAGGCATTGTGCTGCCGCCATGCACTACATGTGCGGCACTCTTATCCAGATTGTAGGGATACACTGCCTCCAGCTTTACGCCTGCAAAGACCTGCTGCGTGAGGCACAGCAGCGCCAGCAGGATATATAAGATTCTCATACTTCACCTATTCACAGCAAATCTTTTTCAATAATGCTGTTTCCTTCTCTTTGCTTGCCTCATCTACACGAGTTGTAATCTCCAGGTTATTATTCAGCGGATTACGGCTTACGGCAATATCAGCCGCATATGCTCTGCTGAGCAAAGGCTCTGTAAAAACACGCTCCGGAGTATCGTCTGCCAGCAGCTTGCCCTCGCCTAAAAGCAGAATACGGCCGCAGTATTTGGCTGCCAGATTAAGCTCATGCACAACCATCAGCACCGTCTTGCCCATCAGCGCCAGCTCACGCGCAAAACGGAAAATCTCCTCCTGATAAACCATGTCCAGACCGGTAGTAGGCTCATCGAGAAAGAGCACCGGTGTCTGCTGCGCCAAAACCTTTGCCAACAGGATACGCTGCTTCTGACCGCCGGAAACCTCTGTCACCGGCTTATCTGCCAGCTCCCGCGTACCGGTATATTCCATGCAGTCCAGCGCCAGACGCTTATCGTCCTCGCTTTCGCGCTCCCACCATTTAAGATAGGGATAACGGCCTGCCATAACAATATCCTGGCCTGTATAACCAAAGCCAACCTCTACCTGCTGCTGCAGATAGGCTACCTCACGCGCCAAATCTCTGTCGGTATATTCCTCCATCGGCTTATCAAAAAACAAAACCTCACCGCTCTGCTTCGGCAACATGCCGCGGATTGTTTTCAAAAGCGTACTCTTGCCGGCACCGTTGCAGCCGATAATACCTACAAGCTCGCCCTTGCCGATAGTGAAGCTTGCATCGCTGATAACACAGCGGCTGCCGTAGCCTATAGATAAATGATTAACACTCAAAACTGTTTCTGACATTATTACACCTCATGCTCATACTTCATCATAAAATTCAAATAAATTTAAGTGCCATATACTTTTACCCAATCTTTTATATTATACCACATAGAAGCATCAGCGACAATAAATCACAGTCCACACTCTATATAATCAAGAACTTCTTATCAGATAAAATCTTAAATAAAAAGCATGAACCACGGCAATAGTTCATGCTTAAATAAACTAACGGAAATCAACCTTCAGATGCTGTCTTTCCGGCATCCGCTGATATTTATATTTAGGATAGCCAACCATCAGCGTACCTACAATTTTATGTTTCGGCGGCACGGCAATCAAATCCAGCAGCGGCTGATAGCCTGCAATACCGCAGGATTGGATAAAGCCAGCGATAGTTGTTCCCAAACCGATGGTCGGGGCAAACAGCTCTGCATAGGCCCAACTCTGCTCTGCATTGCTCACACCGGTAATATTCAGACGGCGTGCCAACGCAAAAACCAGACAGGGCGCATTGCGGGCGATAATATCCTGTCCACGCTCACGGTAAGCGCGCAGTACCACCTGAAAATAACGTTTATTTTCGGTGCCTGCCGCAACCTCGTTCTCCATCCAGTTGGCAACAGTGTCGGCAATTGCACGGATCTGTTCCTTATCGCGTATAACGATATAGTACATGCCCTGTGAATTGCCGGCAGTCGGCGCATAGCGTGCCACATCCAGCATACGGGTAATTTCTTCATCCGTCGGTGCCTGTGGCTTGAAGTTGCGCACACTGCGGCGCATACGCAAAAATTCATAAGCAACCTCAGGTGTCGGCAGCGGCATCGTCACCGGACGCTGTTCCGCCAGCGGCGTATATTTATTATCCAAGGCTCCTACGGGACAGATAGCAACGCACTGGCCGCAGCTCATGCAGCCACGGTCAAAATTGCACTCCGGTCCGTTTTCACCCATTGAAAGAATGCAGGAAGGACAGCATTCTACGCAAATGCCGCAACGCAGGCATTTATCCTGATTAACTGTTAACAAGTCCATAACGTCACCTCACAGTGCATTATCGGTATAGTGAATGTATTCCAGTCCACTAAAATCTGCCTTATAATGACCATTGCGCATAGGCGTACCCATGAGCTTTTTATCATCAGGCAGACCATCTACATTTACCAGACCGATAGAAGCGGTAGCACAAAGAGCACCAAGCTGTGTTGCTACACGCATAGTATAAGCCTTGTCCGCTTCACCGACAACACCCTTGTGCGGGTACATTGCCGTTGCTGCGACGATAACCGTCAGGATTTTGCCGCTCAGGGCAAAAATATGCGGTACAGTATTCATATCAGTCTGCATATAATCAATTTTAAAATTATGACTTTCCAGCCAGGGAACAAGAGCCTGTAAGCCAAGCTCGTGAATTTCCTGTTCTGTTAAAAGTTGCTGCTCCAAAATTCTCTTCTCCTGTAAACTATTAGTGTGCTCAACCCTTCTCATAAGCAGAGATTGTTAAGAAGATGCCGGATACGAGGAAGGGCGACGACAGCGTATAATCTTATACTCCTAGGAGCCCTGACGACGCAGATGGCGCCTTATCGGCGCTCTCCCACAAATTATTCTTCGCCGAGAACCAGAACCTCAGGTTCAAGATGCACACCGTGCGCTGCAAAAACCTTATCCTGCACATCGCAGATAAGCTGCAGCACATCTGCTGCCGTTGCTCCGCCGATGTTCACCACAAAGCCTGCATGCTTTTCGGAAACCTGCGCACCGCCGACAGTATAACCTTTAAGACCGGTCTGGTCGATAAGCGTACCGGCAAAATATCCGGGAGGACGCTTGAACATACTGCCTGCACTGGGCAGCTCCAACGGCTGCTTAGTGATACGGCGGTTACTGAAATCTGCCATTTTATCGGCAATAGCCTGCTTATCACCTGCAGTCAGGCGCACAGTTACCGCAGTAACGATTTTACCGCTGCCCTGCAGTGCTGTATGGCGATAACCGAAATCAAGAGCTGCAGCCGCCAGCTCGCTGATTGTGCCGTCAAGCTCCATTACGCGCACACCGGTAACAACCTTAGCCATTTCACCGTCATAAGCACCGGCATTCATATAAACAGCACCACCGATGCTGCCGGGAATGCCTACAGCAAATTCCATGCCGCTCAGGCCCAGCTCTGCCGCCTTACGGGAAGCAGCAGCCAACGAAACACCGCTGCCAAAGGTCAGGGTGCAGCCGTCAGCAACAACATCATTCAGCATATTGCCCAGCTTGATAACCAGGCCGCGGATGCCCTTATCGCGCACCAACAGATTAGAACCGTTGCCAATCAGCGTAACCGGCACCTTTGACTCGCCGGCACGCTGCAGTAGCTGCTGCAGCTCCTGCTCGCTCTGCGGCATAGCCATCAGATCGGCAGGACCGCCGATACGGAAGGATGTATGCTTCGCCATCGGCTCCTCTGCCAGCAAAGGCTTGGCAGTACAGCCTGCGAAAATCTCCTGCAACGTCATTATTTCTCTCCCATTGCCTCTTTGACAACATCCTGAATAGTATTGGTAACGTCCATCAGCATCATCTGGAAACGAATCAGAGCGTTCAAATATTGAACTGCATCTGCATTCAGATTCAAAATGCCCTGCAGCTTCTGCATTTTATCAACAGAAGCCTGGTCGGGAGTTTTACCCTGATGCTTAGCAAACTCAACTTCCTGAGCAACCATCAGATACTCGTTAACCATTTTCTTAGCATCCGGATCCTTCTCCAGAACAGCAGCTGCTTCCTTCAGTTTTTTGTACTCATGGCTTTCGCGCATAGCCTTAGCCAATTCGTTTGCGTTATCATATACGTTCATAATTAAACACCTCACTAATGATATATTTTTACACTAACGTAAGAAAACCAAATATAGAAAAAAGAACAAAACACATACGCGGGTTATACTGTTAAAGCTTGCAGATATCACGCCAATACAAGCAAGCGGTATGCCGTGCAGCGAATATAAATTTTAGCAAATGAGTGTCCGGAACCAAAGGAATGACGCAACTGTTTGAGCGCTACGCTTAACTCATACAGAAGAATCTGTTAGCTTAGCGCGAGTTTTGCGGTATTCCGTCTTGGTTCCACACGAAATTTGCGTCCGTCAAATCGCTTCCGCAAAATACTCAAGAACAACTTCCCTATCAAGCGATTGACGGGAAAATTTCTCTGAGCGGAATGGTATATCGCTTGCGACGCTATTACTGGTTACTTACATTCAAGTGAGCGAACTTAAAGCAGTCGCCAAACTCAAAATGCCACCACTCCATCTCAATCCCCTTGAATCCCTGCAGCTCCATCTCCTCGCGCAGCAAGCTGCGCAGATAGCGCTCGCGTGACGTACCGCCGGCATAGCTGGCGTACTGACGCAGCGACGGCTCATCAAAGCCGCAGCCCATATCCAATTCCTCACCGCTTTCCAGGCTGTACAGACCCACATCCACAGCATTACCTGTGTTATGCGTGCTGCCCTTAGTTTCCGGGTCCTCCAGCATGTCCTTCTTATCTTCAGACAAAGCCAGATTAGCCAGCTTGCTCACCGACCAGGGGCGGTAGGCATCCCACAGCACCAGGCCGTAGCCGTAAGGTGCCAGACGCTTTTGCACCTTGCCTAAGGCAGCTGCAGCCTCTTTAGAAACAAAAAGCTTAGACGTAGTATAAAGCGGCGCACCGAAAAGGTTATCACTGCCTGCGTAGACAGAATTAACCTTCACACCGGCAACAGTTGCAGCATCCACCAGCTGCGCCTGCTCACCTGCTGCCAGAGCAGCAGGAACGGCTGCCTTGGCAGCCTCCGCTCGCAGCTTAGCCCAATCCTCGGCACTGCGCTCCGCCAGACGGAAGGACTTCGCCCTCTCGCCGGTAGTCGTGCCTAAAAAGTACCGGCTGTAAGTATTACCGCCGACGCGGCAGGAAATACCGTAGCCGTCAGGATCACGCTCAAAACGGACACCGGCTTCGGTATTGCTCATCGGCCCGGATTCCTGCAAAGTGTAAGAATCAAAATGCACCTTGCTGAGCGGATAAAGATTGGCCGCAGCAAAGGACTTATCCCCCAATGCAGTGCGGTACAACAGCTCCAGACGACCGTTATTCTCACGGATAAGAATATTTTCGCCGTTACCATAGTAAAAGCCAAGAATATACTTAATATCCTTCGGCGCATCCTTAGGCACGGCAGCCAGAGCAAGCTCCGCTCCCGTTTGGACATAGAAAAGCAGACCGGCCGCCAGGCCGGCCAGCAAATTTCGGTAATTCACTATTGAATCAGCTCCTTGCGTACATCAGCTAAAGCATTAAGCCTGCTGCGTACTCTCGCAACATCTGCCAAATAGATTTCACAGGAAACAACTTCCTCCTGCATACCTGCTTCGGCAAGAATCTTGCCGCTGGGCGCAACAACCATCGAATGACCGTAAAACGGCGCACCCTTAAAGCTGCCTGCACAATTTGCCGCTACCACAAAGGTGTGGTTTTCGGCAGCGCGGGCTTGCGCCAGCAAGCGCCAGATATCTCCCCTTGCTTCAGGCCATTCAGCCGGGCAGAAAATGAGCTGTGCTCCCTGCAGAGCCAAATGACGGAAAAGCTCAGGAAAACGCAAATCGTAACAGATAGTCGAGCCGCAGCACAGACCATCTAACGTAAAGGCTTGAAAATTATTGCCGGGAGCAAAGAAATCCTCTTCATGGAAAAGGCCAAAAAGATGCACCTTATCATAAAGATTGACGATTTCACCGTTTTTATTGATAGCCGCAGAGGTATTGTAAATCTTGCCATCGGCATGACGCATAGGCACCGAGCCTGCGAGAATAGCGCACTGCTCATTACGTGCAATTTCAGCAAGCTGCGCCAGCACAGGCGAAGCCGGCGTTTCGGCATCCTGCTCCAGGTGTCCCAGGCTGTAGCCTGTTGTCCACACCTCGGGCAGCACCAGCAAATCATGTTTTTTGGCAGCCTCCGCTGCCAGCTGCAGACCATGGGCCACATTAGCCTCTTTATTCTTTTCCAGAACTTCAAGCTGCAGCAATGCTATTTTCATAATACGCGCTCCTTAGGCATCATATTATTGCTGTGCAGGCGACCAAGGAAGAATTTCTCCAGCTTGCGGGTGCAGCGGGTAATGAAATGCTCCTTACCGCCTAAGGACTCAACAAAAACTACAGGATGACCGGCAACCTTTGCGCCTAAAACGTCGGTCAACAGTTGGTCGCCGACAAAAAGAATTTTACCGCCGCCCATAGCTTTAGTAATTTGCTTATAAGCCATCGGCAAAGGCTTAGCGGCACGCATAATGGTGCCAAGACCGGTCTGACGGGTGATACCTTTAATGCGGTCACCGCCGTTATTGGAAATCAATGCAACATTGATACCCATCTGATGCAGCTGACGAATCCAGGTCATAGCACGAGGTCCTACCAGGTTCTTGTCGCGCGGCAGCAGGGTATTGTCAATATCAACAACAATTTTGGTGTAGCCATTGCGCTTCAGCCATTTTGCGGAAATGTCAAATAAACTTTTTACTCTGTAATCGGGGCAAACATACTTTAAAATCATACTACCTTATCCTTTGGAAATTTTATTTCAAATGTGGTACCAGAACCACATTTGCTGATTACCTCGGCACTGGCGCCGTGGACACGAATAATTTCTTTGGCAATAGCAAGCCCCAGACCGGTTCCCGGAACACTGCGGCAATGCGATTTTTCAACCTTGTAAAAGCGCTCCCAGATAAAGGGAATATCCTCTTCGGGAATACCCTTGCCCTGGTCGGAAACCGTTACAAGCACGCCGCCATCGTCAAGCTTATTCGCACCTATTGATACAGTACCATTTTCCGGCGAATATTTCAAGGCATTATCGCACAAAATCATAATTAACTGTACCATTTGGTCTCCGTCGCCCAAAATTTTGATATTATCGTCGGCATGAACATTAATAGTAATATTATGCTTCATGCAACGCACCGATAATTTTTCGGCGACATTACGGATGATACCGGCCAGCGGCAGCTCATCCATGTTGCTTACAGTCAGCGGATCGCTGGACTCCAGTCTGCTGATATCCAACAGCTCGCGTACCATACGCTCCAGACGGACTGTTTCTTCATTTATCAGGCCACGGTAACGCTGAATCAGATCAGTATCCGTTACCATACCGTCACAAATTGCCTCATTGTAGCCACGGATAATCGTAATCGGTGTCCGCAGCTCATGCGATACATTAGCCACAAAATCACGGCGAATTTTTTCCGTCCGCTCCATCTTGGCAATGTAATCACCCAAATCCTTGCCTAAAGAATTGAGCGCATTTCCCAGCTCGGCAATTTCATCATCGCCATGCACCTGCAGCCTGTGGGAATAATCTCCCGCAGCCATCGCCTGCGCATTGTCCTTCATATCCAGAACCGGCCGGATAATCATACCCGACAGACGTTTGACTAAGAACAGACTGAAAATAATGGCAACGATACCTACAATCATAATATAAATATAAACATTTCGCAAGAATTTTTCAAAACCGCTCAAGGGCTCAATCAGCAAAATAGCGCCTGTGTGTCCTTTACCGAAGGTATAAGGAACGCCGACCAGGATTACCTGCTCCTTGTAATACGGATGATAAATCTGCGATTTGAAGGACTTCCCGGCATAAACATCATTCAGTATCACTTTAATGCGATACGATAAATTACTGCTCTTCATATCCTGATCCAGTTTTCTGACGCTTTCCTGCAACACCTGTTGCGAAGGAGCACCATACTTAAGAAAATCCTTCATAGAAGCATTTTCTCCGGTCTCTTGTACATTTTCGTAATTAGAGGCCGCCAAAAGCTCGTAATTATCATCAAACAGCCAGATGCGTGCGCCAACCAGCTTATCTACAGCTAAAATATAACGATAAAGCATATCCCTGTCCTGCAGGCGGATGAAGGCTTCCACAGTTTCCCCCATCTCATCTCCCTTTTCGGCCAACTCCTGCTCCTTAATCTGGAAAAAGTAGTCGGCAATCAGGTAGGATATGCCTGCTGTAATCCCCACAACGACGATAATTATGATAGTCATAAAACTATACATCAGGCGTGTGCTTAGGGATTTTTTCATAGGTTATTCGTCCTTTAGCTCGAATTTATAGCCTACACCCCAGATAGTTGTAATATCCCATTTGGAATCAGGCGGAATGTTCAATTTCTGTCTGATGCGTTTGATGTGCGTATCAACAGTACGGGTATCACCGTAATAGGAATAGCCCCAGATGGTTTCCAGCAGCTGGTTGCGGCTGAAAGCCTTGCCAGGATTCGATGCCAGGCACCACAGCAGCTCCATTTCCTTAGTCGTAAAGGTCATTTTGTTGCCGAATGCTGTTACCTGATACTGATCCATATCAATAATCAGACCGGGATAGGTGATGCGCGAAACCTCGCCCTTCTTCTCCTGCGTGCCTGCACGGCGCAACACAGCCTTCACGCGGGCTACTACCTCACGCGAATTGAACGGCTTGGTGATATAGTCATCAGCGCCGATTTCCAAGCCGGCAATGCGGTCATCATCATCATCCTTGGCCGTAACCATGATAATGGGTAGGTCCGACATTTTACGTACCTGCTTGCAAACCTCAATACCGTCGAGAACGGGCATCATAATATCCAGCAGCAGAATATCCGGTTTTTCGGACTGCACCTTCAAAATTGCGGCAGCACCGTCTTCGGCTTCAATAACCTCAAAGCCTTCCTTCTCAAAATATATGCGCAAGATTTCGCGAATCTGCGCTTCATCATCAGCAATTAATATTTTCTGTTTTGCCATAATCATCACTCCTGCCTTTAAGCTGACTCATACCATTTATTTATCAGAGCAAACGGCAGAGTCCTACAAGATGTTACTATAATTATAGCACAAATACTTGCTTTCTTAGTATGCTTTCACAAAAGATTTACATATATATACTGCTTTTATCATAAACGTAAACGCGAATGCATTATTTATCACAGAAAATGCTTATAATTTTTGTTTTAAGACAGCTATTAAAGCGGCTTGAAGGCTAGCAGCATTTTTTTGCGCTCACGCCAATCGGGCAAATAGCGTTCGACAATCGCATGGAAGCGCGGTGAATGATTAGCCTCGTGCAGATGCGCCAGCTCATGCACCACGATATATTCCAAACATTTCTCGGGCCAGCAGGCCAGCAGCGTATTCAGATTAATGCCGCCTGTGCGCACGTTGCAGGAACCCCAGCGCGTTTTCATTCGATGCACCTTGAGGCCGGTATGACGCACGCCCATTTTCTTTTCCCATGCCTGCAGCAGCTGTTCTCCTCTGTCGGATACCTCCTGCTTATAGAAAAATTCTACAAAGGCGCACCTGGCTTTCTCGCTCAGCTCGCTGCGGTAATAAAAGCAGACAACGTCAGCCTGCACCTCATAGGTACCGTGCTTTTTTCCGCTGAGCAAAAAGTTCGCCGGCAAACGCTTGCCCCACAGCCACACATACTGCCCGTCAAAGGGAAGCTCACCCATGCTGTATTTCGGCTCCTGCTTTTGCTGCGACTTTTCCTGCAGTACCTGCTGCAGCTTTTGGCGCAGCCATTGCTCCCTGCTCTCTAAGAACTGCTGCACCTCGCTTAGGCTCATTCCTACGGGAGCAGTAAGAAAGATGTCGCCGGTTTCTTTTATGCGCAGCGTAATATTTTTGACCAGCTTAAACCGAAGCTTTATCTTCAACCCGTGCAGGTTCAGCACGGTCTCGCGGATTATTCTGCTGTTCACAGCTTGTCTACCAGAATATTACGTCCCAGCATACGGTTGAACTCCCAGGCACTCTTGCCGTCATGCACGTCAAACTGGTTCATTACGGCGTTGATTTCGTCGGCGTAATGCACAACGAAGGCTTCACGTGTAGAGCAGGCTACAGGGGAACCCTTTTCGTTATCACCGTGATGCGACAGCAGAATATGCTGCAGCTGCTCCAGACGGGAGGACGGCAAGCGCAGCTTAGCAGCTGCCTCCTGCACCATCATGCAGCTCATGGTAATGTGTCCGAGCAAACGGCCTTCACTGGTATAAGGGAAGCCGATTTCCGCAGAAATTTCGCGGATTTTGCCGATGTCGTGCAGCAATGCGCCGGCAATAACAAGATCCTTGTCCACACCTTCAATCTGCTCGGCCAAGGCCACTGCCAGACCGGTAACATCCACAGAATGCTGCAGCAGGCCGCCCAAATAAGCATGATGCATGCGCATGCCTGCGGGATTGGTCACAAAGCGCTCATAGGTTGCACCGCTGAAAATAGTTTCCAGCAGCATACGCAGTCCGGGAGTGCGCACTGCCTTGATATAATTGGCAAGCTTGGTTTTATAAGCCTCTACATCAAAATCACCATGCGGCAACAGATTGCTGATATCATCCTGCGGCAGCAGATTTTCCAGACGCTGAATGACAACCTGCAGCGTCATATCGTTATTGAATTTGTTGATGTCGACGTTACCGCCCATCATAAAGGCAGTAGGGCCCTCCAGCTCACGCAGCTTGTCTACCAGCACTGCGTCAAAGCAGATAAAGGCAATGCGTCCGCTGTTATCCTCCAGCATGCCGCGGGCAAAAACGCCGCCGTTAGAGGAATTGCCTACCTTCTGTACCCTTACCAAAACTGCCTGACACACCTTGATGCCGGCTTTAAAATCTTTAATCATTCTTCTATCACCTGTTTTCTATATATGCTTCAGCAGCAGTGTTTCGCGTGCTACCTGAATTGCCACATCCCAATGCTTTTCCGCAAAGCGCAGCGACAATCTGTCGGCAAGGTCATCGAGCACCGGCAGCTCCGTCGGCTGATGGCCTGCATCGATAATGTTCAAGCCGCTGAAAACAGCCTGCTGTGCCTCATGATACTTCACGTCGCCTGTCACCAGCGTATCGGCGCCCTGCGCCAAAGCCAGCCCAATCAAATCGGCACCGGCACCGCCACAGACGGCAACACGCTTAACCTTGCGTCCTGCATCGCCTACGGTAAGATAATCGGCCTGCAAAGCCTTTTTGACGAAAACTGCAAAATCATGTAGCTTGCTCGGCTGCGCCAGCTCGCCGATGCGTCCGAGGCCGCTGACAGTATCCAGCACATCTGCGTCCTGCAGACGCAGTCTTTTCGCCAGCACGCTGTTCACACCGTTAGCCACGCAATCCAGATTAGTGTGCGCGCTGTAAACAGCAACGCCGTTTTCTGCCAGCTGCAGCAAAAGATCCTGCTGCCAGTCGGCATCAGTCACATTGCCCAGCTTATGAAAAATCGCCGGATGATGCGTAATCAGCATATCAGCCTTTTTCGCCACCGCCTGCGCCACAGTTTCCTGCGTCATATCCAACGCCAAAAGCAGCTTGCGCACAGGCTTGTTGCGTCTGCCCAGCATCAGGCCGACGTTGTCCCAAGACTCCGCCAGCTCAGGCGGTGCCATTTCATCCAGCAGGTTGATGATATCATTTACTGTCACTACGCTTGCCATTTTGCAGCACCTCCAGTTCTGCTTTCAACGCTTCGATTTCCTTATACTTTTCGCTCGCGCGTGCGCGCTCGCTGCGTCCCATATTCTCCAACAGCTGTCTGCAGGTAGCAAGCTGGCGTTCCAGCTGTTTACCCAGCAGCGGATGCTTCTGTGCGAGCAGCAATGGTCCTACAGCACACTCTGCCGCACTGTAAACAGGCGCTAAGCCGCGCTTAGCGGCAATAATCTCGTAAAAATGTGGGGCATCATCCACCAGCTCTTCGGCAGCCAGCTGCCAGCCGTGGCTGCACAGCCACGCACGCAGAGATGCGGCGCCGGCCATCGGCTGCAGCACCAAAAGCTCTGCGCTCTGCGCTACCTCCGTGTCATCCTCCAAAATGCTGATGATGGTAGAAGCGCCCATGCCTGCAATAGCAATGCAGTCTGCTTCACCGGGGCTTAATACCTTCAGGCCGCTGCCCTGACGTACCTCTACATGCTCATGCTGACCGAACTGCGCCACGGTAGTGCGCGCCGCCTGGCAAGGGCCTGCGGCGATATCGCCGGCAATCGCCCGCGCAATTCTTTGCTTATCCAACAGCCACACGGGTAAATACGCATGGTCCGTGCCGATGTCCGCCAATACGCAGCCCTGCGGCACCAGGTTAGCAATAGTTTCTAATCGTCTATCAATATGCATTGCGTCCCTCCTGAATTTGCTCTAAAATCTTAGTTTCTGAATCGTGACAGCCACAGCCTGTAATATTTTCCGAAGCTGTCCGGAACGTAAATACTCTAACGCTTTATTATAACACAAATCAACGAATATAGAAAATAAGTCTGCAAAGTGATGCCTGCTGCCAATGCTATGATAACTGCTGAAATAAAGAAAAACCCCCGCATTGCTGCGGAGGCCGTGATTGGCATTCAACGCTCAGTTTTTCAGTTCGTTCTTTACCACAAACATTACCCATTGGGCGATATTCGTAGAATGGTCGGCAATGCGCTCCACATATTTGGCAATCATCAGATAGTCAACATATTGGGGTACGTATTGCGGCTTTTGCTGCATTACAGTGGTCAGATGCTGACGCATTTCGGCAAAATAATTGTCTACCTCATCATCGGTAGCAATAACCTTGTTGGCCAGCTCCAAATCATTTTCGCTGATGGCGCTGATGCTGTCGTACACCATCTGGCGCATAACCTGCAGCATAGCCATAAAGTTATCCGGCAGCGGCACAGGATCCTTTTCAATCAGCTTCAAGGTGTATTGGCTGATATCGCTGCAATGGTCGGCAATGCGCTCCATATCGCCCACCAACTTCAGACAGCTGGCAATCTCGCGCCAGTCAGTTGCTACCGGAGTCTGTGTCAGCACCAGCTCCAGGCATTGCTTTTCGATATTTACTTCGCTGTTGTCAAAATTATCATCGTCGCTGATAATTTGCTGCGCCAAGGCGGCATCCTTCTGCTCCAGGTTGGCGATAACCTTATCCAGGGTATCCTCCAGATTTACGCCCATCACGCGCACACTGTTGAGCAGCTGCTTCAGCTCCTCGTTGAATTTGTTACGTGTCATTTTATTGTTCCTTTCTCCTTGCATCAACCGAATCTGCCGGTAATATACTCTTCTGTCTTAGGATTAGACGGATTAGCAAACAGCTGCTTTGTTTCGTTGAACTCAATCAGCTCGCCCAAAAGGAAGAAGGCCGTTTTATCGGAAATACGTGCAGCCTGCTGCATATTATGCGTAACAATAACAATGGTATAATCCTTTTTCAGCTCCAACGCCAAATCCTCAATCTTCATCGTAGAAATCGGGTCCAGCGCACTGGTAGGCTCGTCCATGAGGATAACCTCCGGCTGCACAGCCAGGGTACGTGCAATGCACAGGCGCTGCTGCTGGCCGCCGCTCAAGCCCAGCGCACTCTTATTCAGTCTGTCCTTCAGCTCGTCCCAGATGGCAGCCTGACGCAGACTGCGCTCCACAATCTCGTCCAGCTCGCTCTTTTTCGTCACGCCATGAATACGCGGACCGTAAGCAACGTTATCATAAATGCTTTTCGGAAAGGGGTTAGGCTGTTGGAAGACCATACCTACACGATGGCGCAGGCTGATGGGGTCAATCTCCGCAAAAATATCCTTGCCATCCAGTGCAATGCTGCCTTCAATGCGAACGCCCTCTTCCAAGTCGTTCATTCTGTTAAGTGTTTTCAAAAAGGTGGATTTGCCGCAGCCGGAAGGACCGATAAGTGCGGTAATTTCCTTTTCCTTAATATCAAGATTTATTTTTTTCAACGCCTGGAATTTGCCGTAATACAAATCCAGATCCTGCACTAAAAATTTAATTGCAGCCTTATCATTCGTCATTTTCTGCTACCTCCGGTTTTTGTATCTAAATAAGTGCTCAGGTAACGTGCGCCCAGGCTAAAGGACAGCACAAGCAGCATTAAGATTGCTGAAGAAAGGTTGGCCATCTGCGCTGCATTGGCCGCTAGAGCCTCGGTACGCGATGCCCAGATATGCAGTGCCAGCGTTTCGCCCGGACGGAAGGGGTTCAGCGGACAGGTCGGCGACAGCAGGTTCCAGCTGTTCCAGTTGATATCTGTGCTCATTCCTGCAGTATACAAGAGAGCTGCCGCTTCACCGAAGCCACGACCTGCGGCCAGAATGACACCTGTCATAATACGCGGCAGGCACGCCGGCAGCAGGACTTTGTAAATTGTCTGCCACAGCGTTGCGCTCATGGCCAGGCTGCCGCGCTTATAGCCCTGCGGCAGTGATTTGAAGGCATCCTCTGTTACCGTCATAATCAGCGGGATGCTGAGAATAGAAACTGCTAGCGCACCGCTGAACAGGTTCCACTGTGAGCCGGTCATTACGATAAATACCAGGTAACCGAACAAGCCGACAACAATGGACGGCAGTGAGGACATCGTTTCGATACACATACGCAGGAACTTGGTGAACTTGCCCTGCTTAGCATATTCCGCCATGTATATACCGGCAGCGACGCCTAGCGGCACGCTCACCAGCAGCGACAGGAAAACCAGATAAATAGTGTTGAAGAATAAATTACCGATGCCGCTTCCCTCAAAGGATACCAGGCTCCAACTGAAATCCTTGAAGCCGTTGATAATAACATACAGGGCAAAGGCTACGAGCAGCAGGATAAAGAAGCCTGCTACGCAATAAAACACAGCTGTCATCAGCTTATCAATAAACTTTGCACGCGCTATACTGTCGTTCATGCCTGCTTCCCTCCTTTAGCAGTTAAAAAGTGGATGGCAAAGATACAGGCCAGAGAGATAATAAACAGCATCAATGCCATTGTCCATAAGGCAATGTTGTATTCGCTGCCCTCCATTGCGCCGCCCATATCTGCCGCAATCGCCGCCGTCAGATTGTTAGTCGGTGAAAGCAGTGAGGTTGGGAAGGCACGCATCTTGCCTATAACCATTGCTACAGCCAGCGCTTCGCCGAAGGCACGCGCCAGGCCCAGGATAACGGCCGTCATCAGACCGGTGACTGCCGCAGGCACTACGACCTTGGCAATAGTCTGCCAACGGGTTGCGCCCAAACCATAGGAAGCAGCACGGTAGCTTTTGGGGATGCTGCGCAGTGCATCTGCCGCCAAACTTGTAATCGTCGGGAAAATCATAACCGCCAGTACAATGCCTGCCGCTAATACGGAAAAACCGAAGCGCAGGTTAAAAATGTTTTTAATCAGCGGTACCAAAATTGTCAGGCCGATCCAGCCGTAAACTACGGAAGGAATGCCGACAAAAATTTCCACAGCCGGTTGGACAAAGCGCTTGCCCAGTTCCGGCGAAATCTCCGTCATGAAAATTGCGGTTGCCAGGCCGAACGGTGTAGCAATCGCCAGCGCCAATGCGCAGGTAATAACAGAACCGAAGATAAAGATGGCTGCACCAACACTGCCGCCGCCCTCAGCGCTGTCACTCGGCGCCCAATCTGCCGAAAAAAGAAACTCTGCAATACTGTGGTTGTAGGTAGTAAATGTGCCTACGCCCTTGCAGCACAGGAAAGCGCCGATAGACAGCGTCAGAACAATGAGCGCCAGACCGCAGCCGGTAATAATGTAGCGCCACAACGCATCCTGCCTATAAGCATTTGTTGTAACCTGTTGCATAAACTATTCTCCTCTGATGTAACTCGTGAATATTTCTTTCGTAAAACTAAAGGCTATGCAGAGGCTCGCAGCTGATAACTTACCAGCTCCTGCCCGGCACAGCCTTGATATTTATTCTAAAGGGGATGAGAAGACCGGTAAGACGCATCTCTTGGCGTATGCTGTCTTCCTGCTTCTCGTTTAGATGGAAGCGTAATAATTGTTTTGGGATTGACGCTAATGCGCCTTAGCCGAAGTCCGAATTATCGTTTAACCTGCATTTTAGCAGTAACACCATAACCCTGCTTTTCAATTTCCTTACCATAATCAGCAGAGATGATGAAGTCCAAGAATGCTTTTACAGCGCCGGTAGCTTCGCCTTTAGTATACATATGCTCATAACCCCATACAGGATATTTGCCGTTATAGGTGTTGTCCAGAGTAGGCTCTACACCGTCGATTGCTACGGTTGCAACGTCTTTGTTATTTACAAGGTAGGACAGAGCAACATAACCGATAGCGCCTTTGTTATCCTTTACGCTTTGCAGCAGAGTGCCGGAGTCATCAGTTTCCAGAGATTTGTTGGTTGCTTCTTTAGCACCGCCCAGAGCGAACTCCTGGAAGAGAGCGCGGGTACCGCTTGTAGCAGGACGGGTAATCAGAACGATAGGTTCATCCGGACCGCCAACCTGTTTCCAGTTGGTTACCTTAGCAGTGAAGATGTCGGTCAGCTGAGCCTTGGTCAGGCTTTTTACTTTAGCTGCCAGATCTTTGTTGATAACCGGAGCCATGGTAACTACGCAAACCTTGTGGTCTACAAGTCCTTTGGCAACTTCGGGTTTCAGCTTGCTTTCTGCCGGTACGTCAGAGTTACCGATGTTAACGCTGCCGTCCGCAACCTGTTTCAGACCGGTGCCGCTGCCGCCGCCGTTAAGGGTGATGGAAACATCCGGGTTAATAGCTTTGAATTTGCTTGCTGCATCCTTTGCCAGCGGCAGAAGTGCGGAAGAACCGCTGCCGGTTACACTGCCTGTAACCTTGCTGCCTGCTTTGTTATCAGCAGCCTTGTTATCACTGCCGCAGCCCAGAGCACCGAGTGCTACCATAGCTGCCAGACCTAAACATGCGACTTTTTTCAATTTCATAATATATTTCCTCCTTCAACCATCGTCAAAAAATTTATTTCCGATAAGGCCTGCGCCTCATCAGTAGGGTTCGTGGTTTATGATGCTAGTATAATATATCATTGTTAAGGAAGTATTATGCTGATGTTAAGAACATGTTAAATAGCAAAAAATGCGCATAAGAAAAGCACCTGCCTATCAGTTGTATGATAAGCAGGTGCTTTGAAATTTAGGTTAGATTAGCTTACTTGCCCTCTTCGAGGATAGCGCGCTCAAAAATTTCTCACTTCGCAAAGCTCGTGACAAATCAGGTCTTACTTGTCCTCTTCGAGGATAATTCGACATTCAGTTTCTCGCGGCGCTACGCTTGCGACAAACTGTGTCTTATTTACCAGTTCTGCCACGTTTGGTGAACGGTACACCTTTAGCGCACAGCGGACAGGTTGCCGGATCATAGGTTTCTACATTCAAGTGCAGCAGAGCTTCGGTGCGAACGCCGAAATCTACCTTGCCGCCGCTGCGGTCAACCAGCAGGCCTACGCCTACAAGCTCGCCGCCATGCTCTTTAACTACTTCCATAACCTCTTTAACGCTGCCGCCGGTGGTTACGATATCTTCAACAACCAGTACGCGGGTGCCTGCCGGAATTTGGAAGCCGCGACGCAGAGTCATTTTGCCGTTTTCACGCTCGGTGAAGATAGCACGGGTGCCCAGAGCCTTGCCAACCTCGTGAGCCAACAGAATACCGCCGGTCATCGGGCCAACTACCAGTTCAACATTGTCGTTTTCATAACGACGTGCGATTTCCTGGCACAGACGCTCGGTATATTTAGGATGCTGCAGTACGTTGAATTTTTCAACATACATAGGGCTGTGCAGACCGCTGGTTAGCAAAAAGTGACCATGGAGAACTGCTTCAGTTTCCTCGAGCATTTTCATAACATCTTTTTCTTCTAAAACTGCCATTTGCTTACACTCCTTTAATCTCTTCTACAATTGCCAATGCTGCTGCCTGTCTTGCCTCAGCCTTAGTAATAGGTCTGCCTACTACAATGTGGCTGCTGCCGTTTTGCAGAGCGCCTGCCGGTGTTGCTACGCGCTTCTGGTCATCCAAAGAGCTGCCCGCAGGACGTACGCCCGGGGTAACAATCAAAAACTCAGGTCCGCAAGCCTCGCGGATTGCTGCAGCTTCCTTAGGAGAAGCAACAACACCGTCCATGCCTGCTTCCTTCGCCAGCTTAGCCAGGCTGATAACCTGCTCGGCAATGGTATTATTATAATTCAAATCAGCAAACTGTTCATCATCCATGCTAGTAAGAATGGTTACAGCAATCAGCTTCGGTGCCGGACGACCTGCTGCCTCAGCAGCCTCATGCACAGCCTTAACAGCCTCTGCCATCATCTTTTTGCCGCCGACAGCATGAACGTTCATCATATCTGCACCCAAATCGCTGAGTACGGTAAGTGCATGAGCAACAGTGTTAGGAATATCCTGCAGCTTGAGGTCTAGGAAAACATGCTTGCCCTGTTCCTTCAAGAAGCGGATAATTTCGCTGCCTACTGCATAATAAAGCTCCATGCCAACCTTATAGTAGCTTACTGCGTCACCCAATTCGACAACGCAAGCCTTAGCCTGTTCCAAGGTAGGAAAGTCAAGTGCGACTATTAATCTATCATCATGTTGCATGAGAAAATCTCCCTTATATCATACTTTATAGACGCTGGAGAATAATGTTATACAGCGTCGTTAAACAACGGCATGCTTGCTTTGCCGTTTGGCAAAGCCAGACCAACAATTTCAGAAATGTTCTGCGCGTTGTGTCTGTCCAGATATGCCAGCATACCATGGGCAATGGTTTCAGCGATATCAGGCTGTACAAAGTTTGCGGTACCAACTGCTACCGCACTTGCGCCTGCCAGCATGAACTCAATTGCATCCTCGGCACACATGATGCCGCCCATGCCGATGATGGGGATATGCACAGCCTGCGCTACCTGGTAAACCAGGCGCACTGCTACCGGACGTACAGCAGGACCGCTGAGGCCGCCGGTTACATTGCCAAGCACAGGACGCTGACGCTCAATATCAATCTTGGTACCGAGCAGCGTATTAATCATGGAAATTGCATCCGCACCTGCTGCCTCTACAGCCTTGGCCATTACCACGATATCCGTTACATTAGGAGAAAGCTTGGCGATAACCATTTTGCCGGTGTTGGCCTTAACCGCACGTACGACTTCGGCAGCTGCTTCCGGCACAGTGCCGAAAACAATGCCGCCCTCTTTAACATTCGGGCAGGAGATGTTGATTTCTACCGCATCAACACCGTCTACGTCCAGCTTTTTGGCAACAGCGCCGTATTTCTCGGGAGTATGGCCGTAAATGTTGACAATCACAGGAACATTATATTTTTTCAGCTCAGGCAGAGTGTGCTCCAAGAAGTACTCACTGCCGGGGTTTTCAAGACCGATGCAGTTCAGCATACCGGACGGGGTTTCTACCGCACGCTGGCCCTTATTGCCTGCCGCAGGCTCTAAGGATGTACCCTTTACGGTAACAGCGCCAACCTTTTCCAGGTCGAGAAAATCGGTAAATTCCAGGCCAAAGCCAAAGGTGCCGGAGCCGGTAGTAACAGGAGTAGCCATTTTCAGGCCGGCAATATCAACTGCCAGACGGCCATCATACAATGCTTTTACCATTCTCCTACCTCCTCTGCCCAGAATACCGGGCCGTCCTTGCAGACCTTGATGCGCTTGCCGATGCCTTCGCAGGCACAGGACAGGCACGCACCCAGACCGCAGGCCATGTATTTTTCCAGAGATACCTGACATTTTACGCCGGCTTCTAAGCAGGCATTAGCAACTGCGCGCATCATCGGTACAGGACCGCAAACGTATACGCAGTCATAGCCGCCCTCTTTTAACAGCTGCGGCAGCAGAGCCATTACGGTGCCCTTAGTGCCGACACTGCCATCATCGGTGGTCAGATAAATATTTTTGCTGAGGCTTTCATAAAGCTTGGTCCAGAACAATTCCTCGGCACTGCGGCCGCCCATCAGGATATCGGTATTGCCCTCACCGAAGCCCTCTGCCAAAAACAGCAGCGGAGCCAGGCCCAAGCCGCCGCCAACCAGCAGCGGTTTTTTGGCGCTCATATCAAAGCCGTGTCCCAGCGGACCGACGATGCTCAGCTCGTCGCCGCTGCAAACGTCAGCCAGAATATGAGTTGCTTCACCGATGATACGATAGATCATGGTGATGGTTCCCTCAGCCTTGTTAACTCCTGCTACGCCGAAGGGACGGCGCAGCAGCGGAGCAGTATTCTTGCACACCTTCACGTTGACGAACTGTCCTGGGACAGCTTCGTCAGCGATTTCCGGTGTATAAACATTTATTAATTTTGTCGTACTATTTAAAACTCGTTGACCAATTACCTTGGCACTCGCAATAGTTTTAGACATAATCAATCCTCCCAGGTCAGGTCCTGCAGAGCGGTAACTCGTACAACGCTACGACGACGCATTGCGCTCATAACGTTCAGCAGCTCGCGTGCAGTATCCATAGAGGTCAGGCAGGCAATTGCATGCTCTACGGTAGAACGGCGGATCTTGAAGCCGTCACGTTCAGCGTCACGGCCATGGTTGGTGGTGTTGATAACCATACCGATGCGTCCGCTCTTGATATCATCAATCAGGTTCGGATGACCTTCGCTTACTTTGGTAGCAACCTCAACAGTTACACCGTATTGCTGCAGATATTCCGCAGTACCGTCGGTTGCAATAACAGTGTAGCCCAACTCTTCAAAGCCGCGAGCAATAGCAACTGCCTCAGGCTTATCCATATCAGCAACGGTAATCAGAATTGCACCCTCGTGCGGTACATTGATACCGGAAGCGATGCAGGCCTTATACAGCGCACGGCTATACTGGTAGTCGCAGGCCATAACCTCACCGGTAGATTTCATTTCAGGTCCAAGGGTGATATCTACATTGCTCATCTTATTGAAGCTGAATACAGGAGCTTTAACAGCATAGTAGTCCGGGAAGAAGCGTAAACCTGCTTGCAGGCCCTGCTCTTTAAGGCTCATGCCCATTGCGCATCTGGTAGCAACGTCTACCATAGAGATGCCGGTAATTTTGCTCAGGAACGGTACGGTTCTGGAGGAACGCGGGTTAACCTCGATTACATATACATGCTCGTCACGAACGATGTACTGAATGTTGATCATGCCCTTAACTTCCAGGCCCAGAGCCATCTTGTTGGTGTATTCGATAATGGTACGGATAACACTTTCGCTCAGGCTGCGCGGCGGATATACGGCAATGGAGTCACCGCTGTGTACGCCTGCACGTTCAACGTGTTCCATGATGCCGGGGATTAATACTTCCTTGCCGTCGCAGATAGCGTCAACCTCTACCTCAGTACCCTGCAGGTAATGGTCAACCAGTACCGGATGCTCGTGAGAAGCCTTAACGGCATAGGTCATGTAGTTGCGCAGCTCGTCATCGTTATAAACGATTTCCATAGCACGGCCGCCTAATACGTAGGAAGGACGAACCATAGTCGGATAGCCAACCTTGTGAGCAGCAACCAGCGCACCCTCGGTGTCGAATACGGTGTGGCCTTGCGGACGCGGGATATCGCAGCTTGTCAGCAGCTCATCGAAGCGTTCACGGTCCTCGGCACGGTCGATGCTGTCAACGGAGGAACCCAGAATCTTCACGCCTGCGCGGGAGAGCGGGCCTGCCAGGTTGATAGCGGTCTGACCACCGAATTGAACGATAACGCCTTCCGGTTTTTCTTTGTCGATAACATTGAGAACATCCTCTACAGTCAGCGGCTCAAAGTACAGTTTATCGGAAATATCGAAGTCAGTGGAAACGGTTTCCGGGTTGTTGTTGATGATAATGGTTTCATAGCCCATTTCCTTCAACGCCCATACGCAGTGTACGGAGCAGTAGTCGAATTCTACGCCCTGACCGATACGGATAGGACCGGAGCCAAGTACAACTACTCTCTTTCTGTCGCTTACTTCAACCTCATCCTCGGTTTCGTAGCAGGAATAGTAGTACGGAGTTGCAGCTTCAAATTCCGCAGCGCAGGTATCAACCATTTTGTAGGTCGGCAGAATGCCGTTAGCCTTACGCATATCGCGGATTTCGAACTCAGTCTTGCCTACGCGTTTGCCGATAACAGCATCGGCAAAGCCCATTCTCTTAGCCTTACGCAGCAGGCTCGGAGTCAGCTCGTGAGTTTCCAGAGCTTTTTCCATTTTAATGATGTTTTGGATTTTGGAGAGGAACCACAGGTCAATCTTGGTGATATCGTGAATCTCTTCCAGAGTAATACCGCGGCGGATAGCCTCAGCAACAACGAAGCAGCGCTCGTCGTCAATGCGTTTGATGCGGTCATGAATTTCTTCATCACTCAGAGCCTTCAGCTCAGGCATTTCCAGATGGTTGAGGCCGATTTCCAGGCAGCGAACTGCTTTCAGCATGGAAGCTTCAAAGCTGCGCTCAATTGCCATAACCTCACCGGTAGCCTTCATCTGAGTTCCCAGGGTGCGGTCAGCGGTTACAAATTTATCGAACGGCCAACGCGGGAATTTCAGTACGATATAGTCAATGGTAGGCTCGAAGCAAGCCTTAGTCTTTTTGGTAACAGCGTTTTCGATTTCGTCCAGGTTGTAGCCGACAGCGATTTTGCTGGTAACCTTAGCAATCGGATAACCGGTAGCTTTGGAAGCCAGTGCGGAAGAACGGCTTACACGCGGGTTAACTTCGATTACATAATAGTTTTCGGAGTACGGGTCGAGAGCCAGCTGTACGTTACAGCCGCCAACTACACCCAGCTCACGCACGATATCGATGGAAGCCTGACGCAGCAACTGTACCTCTTTATCGCTCAGAGTCTGTGCCGGAGCCACAACTATGGAGTCGCCGGTGTGTACACCAACGGGGTCCAGGTTTTCCATGGAGCAGACGGTGATGCAGTTATCAGCAGCGTCGCGGATTACTTCGTATTCGATTTCTTTCCAGCCGGCGATGCTGCGTTCAATCAGGCATTGGCCGATGGGGCTGTAGCCCAGGCCCTTTTGCACGATATCAATCAGCTCTTCCTCGTTTTCAGCAATACCGCCACCGGTACCGCCGAGGGTATAAGCAGGACGGACAATCAGCGGATAGCCGATTTCCTTGCCGAAGTCGCAAGCAGCCTCAATGGTTTCTACAATGGTGCTTTCAGGAATCGGCTGATGGATTTTCTCCATAGTTTCCTTGAACATTTCGCGGTCTTCGCCACGTTTGATTGCGCTGATCTGAGTGCCCAGCAGACGAACATTGTACTTGTCCAAAATGCCTTGCTCTTCCAATTTCATAGCCATGTTCAGACCAACCTGACCACCAAGAGTTGCCAGCAGGGAATCAGGACGCTCACGTTTGATAATTTTTTCAATGAATTCATCGCTGATAGGTTCAACATATACACGGTCAGCCACATGCACATCAGTCATAATGGTTGCAGGGTTACTGTTAATCAGTACAACCTCCAGGCCTTCTTCCTTCAGAGCGCGGCAAGCCTGAGTGCCTGCATAGTCAAACTCTGCTGCCTGACCGATGATAATAGGGCCGGAGCCGATAACGAGAACCTTTTTAATATCTTTAAGTTTCGGCATAATTAACGACCCTCCATCATATCAACAAAATGTTTAAACAAATAATCATGATCGCCGGGGCCAGGGCAGGCTTCCGGATGATATTGAACGGTAAAGGTAGGATGCTTGGTGTATTCCAGGCCTTCGATAGTACCGTCGTTCATGGAAATATGGCTGATGTTGATGCCCTTGCCTTCCAGAGATTTTTCATCTACAGCATAGCCGTGGTTTTGGGCGCTGATGTAGATGCGGCCGGTTGCCAGGTATTTTACCGGTTGGTTGATACCGCGATGGCCGAATTTCATTTTATAGGTATCAGCGCCGTTAGCCAAAGCCATGAGCTGATGACCGAGGCAGATACCGAAAATCGGTTTCTTGCCGATTAATTTCTTAATGTTTTCAATAACCTCAGGCAAATCCTTCGGGTCGCCGGGGCCATTGGACAGGAAGATACCGTCCGGGTCGCAAGCCAGTACTTCTTCTGCGGTAGCGGAAGCAGGGAATACTGTCAGGCGGCAGCCAAAGGCTTCAATGGATTTCAGGATATTGCGTTTAATACCGAAGTCCATCACAGCTACATGCAGCTTGCCCTCGCCCATGGTGTAAACCTCGGGAGTGGTAACCTCCTCAACCTGGTTGCGTACTGCCGGTAAGTCCAACAGTTTCTGTACTTCCTCATCAGGCATTTCTGCCGGAACGATTACGCCCTGCAGTACGCCGTGATTACGGATTTTACGGGTGATAGCACGTGTATCTACACCTGCTAAGGTCGGGATATCCTGTTCAGTCAGGAAATCCTCCAGGCTCTGCTCATTGCGCCAGTTGCTGGGGCAATCGCACAGCTCGCCGATTACGAAGCCCTGGAAGAAGCATTTCTTGCCTTGGTTAAACAACGGATTGCAGCCATAGTTGCCTACCAGAGGATAGGTCATTACTACAATCTGACCGCAGAAGGACGGATCAGTCAAGGTCTCCTGGTAACCGCTCATGCCGGTGGTGAATACAACCTCACCTACAGCATTGCGCTTGCCGCCATACAGAGTGCCTTCAAAAACGCTGCCGTCTTTTAAAACTAATTTTCCTTTTCTTACTTTTTCGTGCATACTACACCATTCCTCATTACAAAATTACCATGCAGCATAGTAGCAACAGCCTTGCCGGTGCAAGCCTTGCCTTCGTACGGGGTGAATTTGCCGCGGGTATAGAATTTGGAGCTGTCAACAGTCCATTTTTTATTCAGGTCCATAATAGTGATATCAGCAACGCTGCCTTCTTTCAGAGTACCGCCGGCCAGCTTGAACAGCTTAGCAGGCTCACAGCTCATTTTGCTGATAATAGTATTCAAGTCGAATACATGGGTGTGATATAAGTCAGTCAGAATTACTGCCAGAGAGGTTTCCAGACCGCAGAAGCCGTTCGGAGCATAACGGAATTCAACATCCTTTTCTTCCGGTGCGTGCGGGGAGTGGTCGGTAACGATAGCGTCAACAGTGCCGTCTAAAACAGCCTCACGCATAGCCTGTACGTGGTCTGCACTGCGCAGCGGCGGGTTAACGCGGGTTGCAGAATTATAATCTGCGCAAGCCTCATCAGTCAGAGTCAGATGATGTACGGTTACTTCACTGGTAACATTTACGCCGCGTTTTTTAGCCTGGCGGATGATATCGATAGCACCCTTGGAAGCAACGTGGCAGATATGTACATGTGCGCCGGTGTATTCAGCGATGATGCAGTCACGTGCAACAGCGATATCCTCACTGATTGCCGGTACGCCTGGTACGCCGATACGTGCGGAAACAACGCCTTCATGCATGTAGCCTTCGGAATCCAGCTCAGGATCAATTGCATGGCACAGCAAAGGTTTGTCAAAAGCAGTTACATATTTAGCAGCCAGCACCATCAGGCGGGAGCTCTTTACATAGTGGCCGTCATCAGAGAAGCCCATAGCGCCTTTTTCTGCCATATCGCCCATCTCTGCCAGCTCTTCGCCCTTTTCGCCCTTGCTGATTGCGCCGATAACTTCAACGTTAGCGTAGCTTTCTTCGCGAGCACGTTCTTTAATACCGCTTACTACGATGGAGGTATCGATAACAGGCTTGGTATTAGGCATGCAGGCAACGGTGGTTACACCGCCGGCAGCAGCAGCCTTGGTACCGCTGATAATATCTTCCTTAGCTTCCAGGCCGGGCTCACGCATATGAGTGTGTACGTCAATCAGACCGGGAGTTACTACGAGGCCGGTTGCATCAAAAACCTCGTCAGCAGCTTCGGCAATATCCTTGCCCAAAGCTTTAATTTTGCCATCCTCAACGAGGATATCCATTACAGCATCTAATTGTTGGCTGGGGTCTACTACCCTGCCGTTTTTAATCAACGTTTTCAATGTGTTTACCTCCTGTCAAAGTCAAGAATAAGAGTGCCATACGTACAGCTACGCCGTTTTGTACCTCAGTACGGATTGCGGCGTTATCGCAGTAACCAACCTCCCAGGAGATTTCCAGACCACGGTTCATCGGGCCGGGATGCAGCACGGTTACGTCAGGCTTAGCCAGCTTCAGGCGGTTTTCGTTAATACCGAAGATACGTGCATATTCACGCGGAGACGGGAACAGGCCCTTTTGCTGACGTTCCAGCTGAATACGCAGGATATCGATTACGTCAGCGCCTTCGATTGCTTCTTCAACGCGTTTGTGTACGGTAACGCCCAGAGAAGCAATATCATGCGGCAGCAGAGTCATAGGACCTGCAACGTGTACCTCAGCGCCCATTTTGGTCCAGGCAGCAATATTGGTGCGGGCAACACGGCTGTAGAGAATATCACCGATGATTGCCATTTTCAAGCCCTTCAGATTTTTGCCCTGCTCACGGATAGTAAACATATCCAGGAAGCCTTGAGAAGGATGTGCGTGTGCGCCATCGCCGGCGTTGATGATTACAGGGTCTGCAACCTTAGCAGCATATGCTGCAGCGCCTTCAATGGGGTGACGCATAACAATCGCATCACAAGCCATGGATTGTACAGTCAGGATGGTGTCGCGCAGGCATTCACCTTTGACAACACTGGAGGAGGATGTAGTGATGTTTACTACATCGGCACCCAGATATTTGCCTGCCAGCTCGAAGGATGTACGGGTACGTGTACTGGGCTCATAGAACAGATTGATGATAGATTTACCGCGCAGTGAGGGCACCTTTTTGATATCCCTCTTCATAATCTTCTTCATTTCCTCAGCGGTTTTCAAAACCAGCTCGATTTCCTCAACGCTGAGGCTTTCCAGATCCAGTATATCTCTGCCACCCAGAGATACATTTGATTTAGCCATTAGCTTTACCTCCTGTTTTTTATAATAAAATTGCATAATAAAAGGCCTTCTCGTCCCATGATGGTGCAAAAAGGCCTTAGGTTTCATAATAACTTATACCTTGCAGTCTCACAGGACCAATTTAAAGGTGCAAATTGATTGTATATATTTTACACCTTAATGAAGAATACGTCAAATACTTCGAGGTAAAATCTTGGCAGGATTTTTTTACTTATAGTATAATAAAGAAGATTAAAAATTAGCGAGGTACTTATGCGAAACACCATTATAGATAATCTGCGTGGCATCTGCATGCTTGGCGTCATCGGTATTCATATCGGCAGCCTGGCACTTGCCCCCAACAACTTTACTCTTTACTTATTACTGGAGATTTTAAACCGTTACAGTGTCCCCTCCTTTTTCTTTATCTCCGGCTACGGCCTGGCCTGTACGGATAAAGGCCTATTAAGCGGCAGCCGGCTGAACTATATCGACTTTATGAAGAAGCGTCTGCGGGGAGCAGGCCTGCCCTATCTCAGCTGGTCGCTTTTTTACATGCTTTACTTCTGGCTGATTCTGCCACCGGGCTTCGTCAGCTGGAATCCGCTGCATGTGGCCTATGTGTTATTCTTCGGCCTGGGCTGCTACCATTTGTATTTTATGGTCATCCTGCTGTGGTTTTATGCAAGCTATCCGCTCTGGCGCCAACTTCTGCGTATAATTATACACAAAAGCATACCATTTATGCTAGTGCTTTTATTCATATTCCAGCTTGCATTTAACTGGTGGACAACGCATCCTGGCCTGAATACAGCGGGTTGGAGCGTCATAGCTAAAAATTTCTTTGATTATCGCCTCAACTATCTTCCCTTGCATTATTTACTTATTTTTATAAGTGGCGGCTTGGCAGCCTGCTATTGGGAAAAATTCATCGCCCTCCTGCGCAGATACAGCGCCATGGTATGCATGATTTTTGCTGCAAGCATGGCCTGGGACGTGCAAAGCTGTTACGAAGCAGTTACGGTCAAAGGCTACACGCTGATTGATCTGGCCAACACCTATCACCAGCTCAGCCCGCAGGGACTCTGCTACACCGTAGGCTCGCTGCTCTTCTTCTGCCTGGCACTTGATTGGCTGGAGCGCAAGGCGCAAAGCGAAGGTTCCCTCGCGAAGCCTTTCTATAAAGCCATCAGCATCCTTTCCGCCTACTCCATGCTCATCTACTTTGTGCATCCGCTGCTCCTGGACTGGCTCAGCAGCGCCTACAACCATTTCGGCATCATCATGACCGTCAAAAAGGTAGCACTGTCCTACGTGCTGCTGGTGCTTGGCTCTCTGGCCCTCAGCATCCTGCTGACGAAAGCATTTGAAAAATGCAGTATGGCAAAGCTGCTGTTTACAGGTAAACGCTGAATTTAATACATAGCAAAAAGACGTTGCGTGCTTTTTCAGCACACAACGTCTGCTTTTTTGCCATCTTAAATTTTACAGCTGAGCCTTCATTAATTTCTTATAAACCTCAACGCCAGGCTGGTCAAATGCATCCACATCCGCCAGCTCGCCCTCGTAGGCAATCGTCAGCATCAAAAAATACATCAGCTGACCAAGATAATATTCATTCAGCTTCGGCAGCGTAAAGCGCGCATTGTAACGGTTATCACCCGTCAGCGCCGCTTCATTGGCATTCAGCGCCGCTTTAAGAGCCTTCGCCATATCCATGCCCTCGTACTTATCAAAGAACGGTACATCCGCAAAGGGATTGTGCAAAATTGCCTCCTCCTCAGGGTTGGCAACCTCCAGGAACTGTACCACCTTGTTCAGACGGCCGTCCTGATGCTGCTGCGTCTGCGCATGCATATCCGTCGTGCCAACAGCAACAATCGGCGTTCTACCGTAGTAAACAACCTCACCCTCACGGTTGCAGCGCTTGCCCAACGATTCCGCCAGCAGCTGCACGTACCATTCGCTCAAGGATTTCAGGCGCATGCTGTACGGCATGAACACTTCTATATCACGTCCGCGCTCATAGGCCATAAATTTCAGTAAAGCGTTGAGCAGCGCAGGATTCTCCGCAAGCTCTGCCTGCCGGCAATAGATGTCCATATCACGCGCACCACGCAAAAATTCTTCGATATCTCCGCCCAAGGCAGCCATCGTCACTAGGCCCGGGTCCGTCATGATGCTGAAGCGTCCGCCGATGCCTTCCTTGATATCAAAACGCTCCCAGCCGAATTTTTCCGCCAGCTGCAGCAGCGGCGCAGATTCAATCGGTGCCTGCAAATCGGTAACCACCGTACAATCAAGGTCGATGTCTGCGTTTTGAGACAGATTAGCATAGAAATACGTAAAGGCAGAAATTGTTTCCAGCGTAGTACCGGATTTAGAAATCGGCACCAGCATAATCTTTAGCTTCTTGCCTTCCTGCGCACTTACTCCAGCCATACGGCGCATCTTGAACAGCAGTGAATTGCAGTCCACCGGATCAAGATTATTGCCGGAAAAATAAATGCAGGGCTGCCCCTGACGCAAGGTTGCGCTGGTATTCCAGTGATAACCGCCAAAGGCATCAAACAGCACCTTGTTGCCCAAGTAGGAGCCGCCAACGCCCAAAAATATTACGACATCCTTACTGCGCAGATGCTTGCTGTAGCGCATCAGCTTGATAATCGACTGCTCCGTATTGGGGTTGCCGTCAGCAATATACGGCATGCGTGGAAAATAAACATGCTCAGGCGTGCCGTCCTTAGATAAATGCTTCTTGGCAAAGCCGCTGCGGCGCAGCTCACACACAGCCTTCTCGGCTACGGCTCCCTGCTGCTGCAGTGCCTGCTCCACTTCCTGCGGCTGCAGTCTGCCTGCTCCCAGCATATTATTGAAATCAAAAACGATTCCGCTAGGCACCACAATTCTATAATCCACCATAAACACTCCTAAATATCAGTTGCAAAAATGCACGTATGCTATTGTACCATATCAGCACTGCAAAATCTATGGCCAAAGCAAATTGCATTTTACTGTATGGCAGCAGCAATACTTTATTTTACCTCTACCAGCTCAATGTGGAAGTTCAGTTCCTTGCCGGCCATTTCATGGTTAGCGTCAAAGGTAATGTTGGTATCATCCTTTTCGGTTACCAGTACAGGAACAGGCTGACCGAATTGGTTCTGCAGGTAAACTCTCTGGCCAACGGTCAGGTTTTCAGAACCAGGCAGCTGGGCAATCGGCATGGTGAAGATAGCCTTCGGATCAGCCTCACCGTATGCTTCTGCCGGCAGCAGATGGATGTCAACCTCAGCGCCAACCTCCAGGTCTGCAACAGCTGCATCAAAGCCTTTAATCATCTGGCCTGCGCCGCAAACAAATTCCAACGGCTCGCCACGATCATAGGAAGAATCAAATTGCTTGCCGTCATTAAAGGTACCTTTATAGTGTACGCGACAGGTTTTTCCTACATTACGTCCGGTTAATTCATTACTCATTATTAAATCACCTCATAAAAATATTTGATATAAAGCCGGTATAAGCGTATATCAGTCACAGTTATGTATATTATACTATAAATTTCGCCTTATTTCACCTCAAAAAAAACGGCAGCCAGTTAAATTCCGACTGCCATCATATTTCAGGCTCATCACATCAGCCCTTTTATTCACCTTCCTGCAGAAAGATACTGCCTCATCAGACCCTTAAAGCCCTGCTTTTTGAAGTCCTTCAACGGTAAAAATTCAATCTCAACACTGTTATTAGCGTATTCAGACCTCATTTCATTGAACTCTTCCACAGTCATATCTGTTTCCTGCGAAGCATCTGCCTCACTCCTGCAGCTCATGTTGCGGTAAACGCCAAGGCCGTCATCCTTTGGCCAGGTAAAATAAAGCTCATAGCATCCTAGGTTGCCGTCAGGCTGCAAATGCTCAACAGCAAGCACCTGATGCGAAATGCCGGTGCCGCCTCGTGTCACCAGATTGTCATTTGCCATAAGCTGCAGACTGCTACGGCTCCAGCCCTCCGCAACGTATTTCACGCTGTCGTCCGCAAAGGTGTAAATCGCATAAATCTCCTTACCGTAATGCCCCGCGCCGCGTTTTTGGCTAATCCAACCGATAAGCAGCTCCGGAACACCGTTGCCGCTGATATCCTGCAGCGTGTAGCCAAGCTGCTGCAGGGCCGCCTCCCGCTTGGCGAAATCCCGCACCTCACAGATGCCTGTTCTTCCCTGCTCCGGCAGGTTATCACTCGTACCGTCAGCGATAAATTCATAAACACTGTCTACAACCTTTGCATATTCCTGCTCATAGGCCGGCGCTGCTTTGGCAGCGGCCTCAGCCTTAGGCAAATCCATCTGCGGTAATACGGAATTTTTTTCTGTGCCGCAACCGGCAAATGCCGCCAGAAGCATTGCCAGGCACATGCTCTTAAACAGCTTACGCTTCATTACGCCACCTCCTGTCAAAAGATGTTTTTAGCAAAATTTGCTTCATCCGTCAGTTCGCTAAATGAACATCACTCTCACAGTACATAATTTCTGCAATCACATCACGAGAATCCAGTTTTACATAAAAGCTCTTATGCAGGCATTTTTGCCCCCTTGCGTTGTATGCATATTTTACCCAACCGATCATATGATGCGTATCCGATATACCCACACCCATAGAATCGTTCTCCCAGCCATTCATTTTCAGGTACCCGTCCAGAGCAATCTGCCTGTCTGTGTCAAGCTGCTGACCGACAGCATAGCCTGCCATGCTGCCATGAAGTTTATTAATCTTCACATCATTTACTTTGTTTCTCGCTGAATCTATATAGAACAGACGCGGTCCGACCTGCATCTTTTTATCAGCATAGGAGATAATATCATCCGTATTCTGTTCCACAGGCCCCGGGTAATAGGCACCTGAAGCAAAAATCTCGGGATCCATAATCCAATCTGCTTCGAGGGCAGCATTAAAGCGTCCTGCTGCGCTGGCAGCTCTCGGGGTTGTATCAAGATATTTGCTTGCCATAAAACCAACATGGCCCCTTTCAGTAGTTCCAAGAAGCCATTTGTATTCACTGTTTACTACATCTACAACCATGCTTACATAAAATTTATCTCCCCTTTGCAGCATGGTGATAACATCACAGTCAGTATTAGGCTGTGTTCTGACATTAACATCGGTTGCGTTGCAATATACCTCCAGCGGCCAGCCGGGATAAGACCTGAGCTCGTTGGCCAAATAATCTGTATTAACCTCGGCAAAGGCAGTGTTGGCAAACATTGCCAGACCAAGCGCTGCGCTTAAGAATATTCTCTTTTGCATATCCATCCCTCCTATTCCTGCCATCTGCGTTACGGGCAGTTGTTTTCCTGATTATATTTTAACTTGAAAATAAGCAAAGCGCCCCACCCGAAAGCGTGAATTCGGGTAGGGCGAGAGGGAAATTTGGGGAGAAAGGATATATTTTTATGCCTCATCAAGCTCCTGCAAACGTTTCAACCATCTTATAACAGAGCCACTTTCGATAAAGCCTAATAACGCACCATCACAAAAGCGCTCTGCCCTAAGAGAAGCTATCAGTAAAGCCAATATACATTGAGCATCTAATTCAGAAGCATCGGCTTTCATCATGGAATCATAACCCCATTCTATGCCATTAGCCTGAATAATTTCTGCATATTTACTCGGTACTATTTCATCACTTTCTTTGGCAAATTTATAGATATCATCTGCCAAGTTATTAACCGCTATAGAATAACTGACGAAAGGAACATGTATCGGTCTTTCCGAAGAACCATCATTTTCCTTATCACAACTCCATTCTCCAGCATTATCATTTTTCAAAAGGTTGATATATTTTGTCAATGCAGAGTATTTTTTCATCACACTTCATCCCTCTTACAATCTCTCCACACCATCATAGCACGACAATTTATTTTTATTGTCTATATTATAC
>ENA-UEOM01000053-UEOM01000053.1-human-gut-metagenome-genome-assembly--contig:-NODE-53-length-54133-cov-21.680369_pt1 | contig 54133 bp, 45 predicted proteins | sample MGYA00242993_ERZ507994 | MGnify/ENA primary metagenome ERZ507994 (study PRJEB26167, sample SAMN06115536) | human gut metagenome | host: Homo sapiens | place: China:Neimenggu | collected 2014-11-07... | reverse complement strand
CGGATTTCTTCTTGGGTTAACCCCGTTATTTCCATGATGGTATTTTCATCCATACCCTTTGCCATCATTTTTTTGGCAATTTCCAGACTTTTATGATGGCTACCCCTTGCTTCACCTTTGGCAACACCTTCATCAATACCATTCATGTAATAACTCATCAGGACGCCGTAGTAATCATCGGCAGCCTTAATACTTTATCGTATTTTTCCCGCTCCTCACTACTCAAGAAACGAACATCTGGCAATTTTGCAAGATGATCGAGCATCTTCTCCACCCAGTGGTCTATAATATGTCCTTGTATATCCATAATTATCTTGTATTTTAGTATTCTTTAAACTTTCGCTCGTAATTCGCTCGTACTTTTTATATCTTCGCCAAAAATAATTACGTTATTATTCTACTAATAATCAACGCATTATAATTCTATCGCTCGTAAGTTCGCTCGTAATTCGCTCGTAATTCGCTCGTAATTTGCTCTTATTTTACGAGCGACCAATTTGATACATTACCTTTGGTTTCATTTTGCATGATTCCATCCTTACGAAGCTTACGTAGGATATTTCCTATTTTTGTCTTTTTCTGGGTATCATCCAACTGGTCAGAAATGACATTCCACAGCAGTTTGTCTATTTCTCCTCTTGACAACACCCCATGGTCTTTCAATGAATCTACGAGCAATCTCTCGCACGACTTCGAGTCAAGCCCCTTATGCATCGAATACTCCACCTTCTTGTCTGCACGCTGTGCAATGTGTTTCGCCACAAACAAATGAGGCTTTCTGCCTTCTATAAGATGCTTCTTTCTTAATTCCTTGATAGCTTCGTCACCGATTGGCTTATCACGCTGTACTTGATCAAGAAGTACAGCCTCCGTAAGGTTGATGTTCTGGTTGGCGAACAACATAAGACTATAATTCTCGTCAATAACCGTACCATACATGTGCATTACAACATGCGAGTCATCTGTCCCATTGTAGTCGGGCATCGGCAGAAATCGTTCCTTCTGACGCACAAACAGGTTGTGTATGCCATAACCTTGCGAATCTATCATCTTCAAGTTCACCATGGCCCTCATAAGGAAAGGGTTGCGATACAACTTCGGCGTCTTTGTACCAAAGATATATTGTGTATAGTCACCTTCAAGGAAACCGCCTGCGTTCTCAAACGTCAGTTTGTCCTTGTCTTCAGTAACTATAATACGCTCATTCTGCAAGTAATTCTGATGGGCTATGCAGTTATGCAGCCCCTCAAGTATGCTGCGCGTATCGTATTTCCAAACCTCGGCTGGTATAAGCGAATCCTGCGGATATATCTTGAAACGATAGTTGCGTATACGGCTCATCAAGGCCGTTGTCGCTTTGATGTATGGAATGGTGTAGATGTCACCAAACACCTCACCGTCCTGGTAGCATTTCCAAACTATCTGCGAAATGTGATAAAGTTTATGCACCTTTTCCGACTTACCCACAAGCAACAATGCCGTACGCGTAATCAGTCCGTCCTGTGTAAGATGGGCTTTATCCAAGAATGTGGCATCATCCCAAGTCTCCACGGCTTCTGCAAAATCGGGATAGCGCAGTTTATAACCTGCCCGAGCCAATTGTATTGCCTCAGGATCAAGATCGTCGAGTGTTGCATCCTCTACTATCTGTGCCGACCAGTCGATTTGCGAGGTATATATCTGGCGCATCCAGTCAACGTATGGAGTAAGGTCTGTAACATGGCTGTCCACTCTGATATATGGTTTCTGTTTATAAGTAGTTGGCTCATTAACAGCAGCAGGAATCTTGAACAGCACAACACGCAGTTTCCCTTCATACATGAACTCTATGATAGAGAAATTCACCTTAGGAACAACCATTCTTCTTAGGTAAAGTTCCAAAGCCTCATTACCTACCGCTTTCATCCTTGCACAGTCAAAGGTTGTACCTTTTATTTCTAGAGTTTCGTCATCTACACCAAAATACAGATAGGCAAAATCCTTATGATCAAGGCATGCACCATTCGACAAGGCTGAGATATATCGCCCCAGCTTATCTACTTCCTGATAATTGGATTTGAACTCCAAATATCTACATTCTTTTCCTATTTTGGCAATCTGCTCATTAAGCAGACTGGTATACTTCTGATTAACATCCATATTTAATTCTGTTTTGATGTACTTAAAATAGTAACGATGCCTGGATAATGCCAGTAACCTATTTATCTACCTAGGTAAACTTCATCCGCAACAGATGCTTTCCCCTGCATTTTCTTATACAGATAATCGATGCTGCAAAAAATAGTATTTTCTTCGTATTCATTATCGTTAGTTGTTGTTACTTTTTTGAGAGCAAAGGCTTCCGACATCAAGGTGCGGCATCTCGGCAATGTTGAGATCCAATCCGGAGATGAGATCAGCGAGAGCGAAATCATCAAGGTAAAGGTCACCCCGAAAAGCGGGCAGTATGAGCTTGTATCCCTTACCCTCGACAACGGCGGTGAAACAATGGTATTCACACCCGAAAAAGACGGAACAATCGTATGTGCCTTTACTCTGAACGGTGAAGCCAATATGCGTGTTTCCACCAAGCGAGCAATAAATTCCGCTCAGATCACATTTACCGATACCTACACGGCAGACGGCATGGTGATTGGTACGGTCAGCGCGGCGGTGGGCGATGTTCCTCTGAATGCCCCCGGCGGCACGGTTACCGATAATGTGACCTTTACCGCCGTACCCGGCAAGGGCTACAGACTGAAATCATGGAAAATTACCGACGCAAGTGGCACCACCGAAACTATAGACGCGGCAGGCTCTAACAGCTATACATTGGGGCTTGCTTCCGAAAAATACACAGTCGAGGCAGAATTCGTAAGTCTTTCTGAAATCGGCAGGCTTGTAAAGGTCAATATCCCGGCAGAGGGCGGCACGGTGGAAATCACCGATACAAACGGTGACAGCGTTACTCTGAATGAGAATAACAGCGTGTATGTTCCTGTAAATTCCAAGCTGACCTTCACCGTCAAGACGGACGCAGGCTGCAAGTTCCGCGCATGGACGGACGATGCCAAGGGACAAAGCGGCGAAAGCTTCACCATGACCATCACAAAGGACACCGAGATCGGTGTGGAATTTGATGTTCCCGTGCGTGTAGGCTTGACCTATTCTGCCACAAGCGGTGAACAGACCGGTGCCGTAGCGACCAAGCAGGGCTATCAGTCAGGCGCAGGCGTTCCCGTCGGCACGAAAATTACTCTTACCGCACAGGCGGCGGAAAATTACCGTGTGCAGAAGCTCGTCATTACCCGTGGCGGCAAGGTTGACACCGTAACGACCGACGACAAGTTGTACAGCCAGTATGATTATGAGCTTGTGGTGGATACCGAAACCGATATTCAGGTGTATTTTACCGAAATCGAGCAATACACGGTTATGGTGGATAGCCCGAAGCACGCAGATATGACAATCAAAAACGGTGACAAGGATTTCGTAAGTGGCAAAACCGTTCGCTACGGCGATGAAATCACCGTCACAGTCAAGCCGAAGGAAAACTACCGCCTTGCAGATGCAGATTCGTGGATCGACAACGGCGACGGCAGCTATACCTATAGAACCGGTGCAATCAAGGCGGATACCAACATCTCAGTGAAAATCGAGGAGATACCGGAATATACAGTCACATTCCCCATGACTTTGGACGGCTGTATCCTTTCGGTAAAGAACGGCAGTGAAAAAATCGCCAGCGGCGACAAGGTGTGCGAGGGAACGGTGCTTACCGCAACCGTAACGCTTGACCCGACCTATATTCTCAAGGGCTGGTACATCGGCGGCGAGCTGCTTTCTGAAATCAATAAGACCGAAGTCACCTTTACGGTGGACGGCGATATGCTCATTACCGTTATTGTAGCCGATGTCAAGGGTGACAAAGGCGACCAGGGCGATGCCGGAAACAACGGCGCTGCCGGTGTCGGCGTCAAGGATGCTGTTGTAGATGAAAACGGCAACCTCATCATTACTCTGACCGACGGCACTGTGTACAATCTCGGAAATGTCACCGGAGCCAAGGGCGACAAGGGTGACGCAGGCAAGGACGGTCAGGACGGTCAAAACGGTCAAGACGGATCAAATGGTTCAAACGGCTTGAACGGAACCGGAATTCAGTCAGCGCATATTGACGCAGACGGCAATCTTATCATCACCTTTACCGACGGGGTTGTTACCAACCTCGGCAAGATCGTCGGCACAGACGGAAAAGACGGTAAGGACGGTGCTGACGGTAAAGACGGCATCGGAATCAAGGGCTGCCGCATTGACGATGACGGCAATCTGATCCTTACGCTGACCGATAATACAACGCTTGACGCAGGCAATATTTCCGCGATCAGCGACAGAGTCAGCGTTTCCAAGCCCCTTGCTACCGCAGCCGTATCCGTTTCGGTTACATCCCTGCTCTGGAACATCGTAACTCTTGTTGTTGCCATCGTCAGAAAAAGAAAGGTGATCTGATCGCACCCAAAGCTTCTGATGAAGCAGCACAGCGTGTATGATAGACAAGGCATCGGATTCAACCGGATAGGATAGTAAAAACAACACCGTAGGAGGTAGTGTCAAGAGTTATGCGCAAAATTGATTTTGGAATCTGGCAGAAATCTATTACAGGGGGCGGCTTAACCGCCCCTTGGTTACTTTTCAGCAGGCAGGACGCAAAGGGTCAAGGGCGGCGGTACGCCGCTCGTCTTGCCCTTGACGCTTTGTGACCTGGCTGCTACTTATCCAACCAGTGGCTCCTGCTCCATGGCTTCCAAGTGCTTCATATTCATGTATTTCTTGCTGCCCCACTGGGTTCCGGCTACATGACGAAGCCGTGCGCAGACCAGCATCAGCGCAGAGTTTCCGTCAGGAAACGCACCGACTACCCTCGTCCTGCGCCGGATCTCACGGTTCATCCGTTCGATCACATTGTTGGTTCGGATCTACATACACCCAATGCTCAGAGGGGAAGTCACAGTAGGTCAGCGTTTCCTCAATGCCATCCGCTACTTTCTTCGCAGCCTCCGGCAGCTTCATAGCCTTCAGCTCAGAAACCACTGCGACAGCCTTCTCCCGGGATGCCTTCCTGCTCCTTTGATATTGCTGCCCTCTTTTGCCCTTACTTCGTTTACCTTAATTGAATACTTCATATGCTATTCCTCGCTCGTATAATAAGTTTATAGTCCTCATTCAAAGAGGCTATAGACTTATTTTTTATGATGCAGGTAAGGATGAATGCTGATCATCCATTTCATACCTGCATAGTTAATAAGTTACTTTATAGTCATGGTCTCAGATGTTACAATAAGTTCTATAAGAACTGTAGCTATGGTCACTGCTTCATTCCTCCAGCAAAGCTTTTGCTATTGCCAAGAAAGCCTGCAGCCCTAATGCTACGCCAAGACTTATTACACAAATGCTGCATTCCGGTATCTAGCCACCAGCAGGGTATTTCTTACCGGATAATGCTAATAACGCGAGGTTTAGGGCGGCGTAGTGATCTGGGATAAGCCATGATTACATTTTCTTTTTTTCTTGCTATGAAAGGTGGTGACTATCCGTGAAAGAACATATCGATTACCTCTCAACGCTTTTTGTTGGGATTGACATTGCATCCCGTATTCATGTCATATCTGCACTTGATTTCAACCAGGACTTTTACATCAAGATGAAGCCTTTTGAAAACACTAAAGATGGTGCAGGTATTGTTGAAAAATTGATTGCCGATGTCCTTGCTGATAACCATCAGTTCAAGTACGTTGTCATTGGCATGGAATCTACCGGCTTCTATGGAGTACATTTGGCTAACTATTTATCAACCAGTGAACTACTTGCTCCATTCTCTGTCCGTGTTTACTGTCTTAATCCTAAAGAAGTTAAGAACTATAAGAAGTCCTTTAACGATATAGGTAAAAATGATGGTATTGATTCCTTTGTGATAGCTGATTTTGCCCGTGTTGGGCGTATTGCCATCAAACCATGGCGTGGTTCTCAATACCTTGCCTTACAACGTCTTACAAGACATCGCATGCACATCACTGAATGCATTACCAGAGAGAAAACTTACATGTTAAATAACATCTATCTCAAGTTCAGTCAGTATGCTTTACTTAGAAATGGGGAACACCCATTTTCAAACAAATATGGTGCCACAGCAGAGGCTATCCTTACTGAATTCACAACGAACGAAGACATCGTTAACTCATCCATTGAGGAACTGGTGGAATTCATTAATTCTAAAAGTAAGGGGCGTATTGCTGATCCAGAAGAAACAGCAAAAATAGTACAGGCTGCTGCTCGTAATTCATACAGACTTGATAAATGTCTTTATGAACCACTTACGATTTCAATAGCTTCCTCTTTTAACTGCATTAGCTCCTTTGAAAAGGAATTAAAAGCTATTGATAAAGCAATCCTTCAAACAGTTCAGGGATTAAACCCTGAGGAATACACTGTGCTTAATTCTATACCTGGAATAGGTAAGGTTTATTCGGCTGGCATTCTCGCAGAGATTGGTTCAATCAAAGCATTTCAAAATGCCAATCAGCTCGCCAAATACTGCGGTATCGTTTGGAATGATAACGACTCAGGCGACTTTGAATCCGAAGATTCCCGAATGAGCAAAGCCGGAAACCGTTACTTACGCTATTACATAATAGAAGCCACCGGCAGTATGATTAACCACTGTCCTGAATATAAAGCCTTCTATCAAAAGAAATATGCTGAAACAAGAAATCATCAGCATAAACGAGCACTCGCGTTGACTTCCCGTAAATTTATACGTCTGCTCTTTGGTCTGCTGGACAAAGGCCAACTCTACTCTCCGGAAAAGAGTAGGTAATCCATATCGAATTCCTAACTTACGTCTTTTTTGAAAAACAAGCCGTAGGTCTATTAAAGTTACCCTTTTATCTGAAAATCATTTCAAAATAATTCTTGACTATTTACCAAATTGCTTTCTTTTTGTTCTTTGTTTTGATTTGGTATGATAAGCTCACACCAAAGCTGTTCTATCTGTTCACAAGACAATCTGCCATTTAACCAGTTGCCAAGTGTAACGACCATTCCGTCCTGCTCATAGTAGAGCCACTCCTGTGTTTCAATGTTCCCCTCATACACGATGGTCACATCAAAATCAGGCATAAATAATCCTTCCTCTGCATCCCATACACAGGCTATTCCCTGTCTGAGTGTCAGATTCAGGCTTTCGACATACACAGACCAGCCGCTTACGACTATCTGAAAGTCATCATCAATCTCAGCAATATCATCCTCGATGTCAATTAGCTCTTCCATTTCTGCTACTGCCTCTTCTATCTCACCTAATCGGTATCTCTTATTCATCCATCACCGCCTCCTTATAAATGCACCTGACCACAAAACGCATGGTTCCTTTCTGGGAACAGGTAAAAAGAGTTAATTCTTTTTCTGTACCCTGTGTCTTGATGCTGTTATCATACGGATTTACTACCTCTGTCTCTATTACCTCATAGATATGCTTCAGCCCATTTTTGTCGGTTATCATTACTTCATCACCTATGGATATCTGACTTAGTGGTGTAAAAAATGTGCCATATCTGCTGCCATTATGACCGCACAATACACAGTTGCCACTTTCTCCGATTCCTGCAGTCTCTTCTATATGACCAATCCCTGCATTAAGCACTTTACTTGTGGTTCCTTCCATTACCGGATACCTGATATCTAAGCCCGGTATCTCAATGATGCCGATAACACCGCCTTCTTTAAGAATGGCTTCATCCTCTTTACTAATGGAGGTTTGCTCTTCCTCCACATCTGTTTCTTCATCGTAATCATCCTCCAATGTCTGCTCAAATTCACTTATGAGCTGTTCTGTCTGTTTTTCTCCGGTTGTCCGCCAGAAAAAAGGGACTGCCATAATGGCAATCCCTGCTGCAATCAGTAGTCCTGCGACCACTTTTCTTATGCTCATATTATTCACTCTCCTATCGTGTTCTGCCCTCTCTGTCGGCTGGATAAGCACCTTTATCCTCTGCTACAATTGCTGCAGATTCCATTCTGTCATCAGCTTCTCTTTCTTCCTCCGGTCCGCTCAGGTCTGCATCCACAGCCTTTGCGTTCTCAAGGTCAAGCTGGGCATTCAGTTTACACTGCCTAGCCAGCTTTTCTTCCAGTTCCTTGCTGTACGCAAATGGCTTGTCATACTCTGCCTTTGATGCTTCAAGGTCATTCTGGTACTGCTCAATCTTCTTTTCAAAGAAATCAATGTTCTCATGGAGTCCATTGAACAGGTTTTCCAGCTTCACCATGCTGCCGACAGGACTTGTGGAAAGCTCTGCTTTATACTCTGTCTTTCCACGAAGCACCATATAATTGATGCCAAGGAAGTTCTTTTCCACAAGCAGCTCAAATCCGTGGAATTTACCGATTACAGTTGTCTCTCCGGTCTTACATTTACTGATTGCTTCAAGCATCATCGTTCCGCCATCCACACGCTCTGTGTAAGTTACTTTGCCTATGGTAATGGCAAATTCCGGATTATCAATCAGCTCTTTATCCCTTGCCTTTACATCCTCTCTTACATTGGCAAGCTTTTCTGTTGCTGTCTTAATCAGCTTCGGATACTTAATCATAAAGTTATCCTGCAAGCCATATCTCTGATTGTCATAGGATGCCTTTAAGAGCTTTAATCTCTGGACATCATTGTCAATCTCCATCTTTTCCTTGATTAAAGGATTGCCTGTGGCAACCGCTTTAATCTCTGCATAGGAAAGTGTTGCCTCGTCGATATCCTCACAGCTTCGGCTTACAGCCTTGCTTGTCATGACCTGACTGATGAATCGCTGCTTATTTTCAACAAGCGACCAGTTGTATGCATCAAATGTCCCTTTGGTGACATATCTGTAGATTGCCACCTCTTCATTTTCATTACCCTGTCGTATGCCTCGTCCTTCCCTCTGTTCAATAGAAGAAGGCTTCCAAGGGCAATCCACATGATGCATTGCAACAAGGTGTGTCTGCACATTGACACCTGTTCCACACTTGTCCGTTGAACCGATAAGAACCTTCTTTTTACCTGTCCTCATCTCCTTAAAAAGTGCGTCCCTTTGTGCATCCGTCTTGGCATCATGAATAAAAGCTATCTCATCTGCCGGAATACCATACTGGATCAGTGTTTCTTTCAGATAATCGTAGATGGTAAAGTCCTTATCTGGTCCCGGTGTGCCGATGTCCGAAAAAATAAGCTGGCAGCCTATATGACCATCAGCATTTCCTTTCTCATATTCTTTCCATACATTCTCCGCTACCTTATTGAGTTTTCCATCCGGATTGTTCGGCGCATCCTTATCAATCAGTCTGGCATCCGTTCCAAGAAGTCTTGCCTCATGGGTAATCTTTAGAAAGTTATCCACGCTTGGATCAACTCCACCGCCTCTGATACGCTCTGCCCTCACAACAAAGTCTTCCATGACCTGCTTCACATACCAGTCAGGCTCCGACTCCACTATAATAGGCTTGCCGCCACGGAGAGCTGGCACATCAAGGTCAAGCATGTCTGCGGTCTGCACATCTGCTACCTCACGGAAGATATTCATAAGCTCCGGCAGATTCGTAAACTTATTAAATCTGCTCTTAAAACGAAATCCGCTTCCCTCTACAGTAAGCTCAAGTGCTGTTGTCACTTCACCAAAGTTCGCTGCCCAGGAATCAAAGTGATAAATCCCCATCTCTTCAAGTGCCGCTTTCTGTAAGTAAAGCTGCATGACATACATCTCACACATGGTATTGGATATTGGCGTACCTGTCGCAAACACAATGCCTCTGCCATCATTTATCTCAGACAAATACTGGCATTTAAGCTGCATATCCGTTGACTTCTTCGCTCCACTGCTGCTGATACCTGACACATTATTCATCTTGGAAAAAATCGCAAGGTTCTTAAAATTGTGCGCTTCGTCAACCATGATAGAGTCCACACCAAGTTCCTCAAAGGTTATAAGGTCATCCTTCCTGCTCTCATCTGATAAGGATTTCAGCTGCTCCTCCAGCTTTTTCTTCTGGCTTTCCATCTGTTTTACAGTCCAACGCTCCCCGTTACGCTCCTTCATCTCATCAATCGCATAGCTGATTTCATCAATCTGCTCGTTAAGCATTCGCTCCTTTCTCTCTGCGGAGATTGGGATTTTCTCAAACTGTGAGTGTGACATGATGATACAGTCATAGTCACCAGTTGCAATCCTTGATACGAACTGCTTTCTGCGGCTTTTTTCAAAATCACGCTCCGTGGCAACTAAGATATTTGCTGACGGATAAAGCCTTAAAAACTCTGATGCCGTCTGACCGATAAGCGGCTTTGGTACAACCATGATTGTCTTATTGGCAAGTCCAAGTCTCTTCTGCTCCATGCAGGCAGCCATCATCTCAAATGACTTTCCGGCACCGACACAGTGTGCCAGCAGAGTATTTCCCCCAAGAAGAATTCTTGCCACCGCATTTTTCTGGTGTGGCTTTAACTCAATCGCCGGATTCATTCCCGGAAACTGTAAGTGACTTCCGTCATACTCACGCAGGCGGATGTTATTAAATGTCTCGTTGTAATACTCCACATATTTCTGTCTTCGCTCCGGCTCTGCAAACAGCCACTCCTTGAACTTCTCCTTGATCATGTTCTGCTTTTCCCTTGCAAGCATTGTCTCATTCTTATTGACTTCGTAATGATACCTGCCATCACCGTCATCAATCCTGTCCCTGACTGTTACTGTCTTTAGATTCAGCGTATCCTCAAAAATAGAATAAGCATCCATGCGGCTTGTACCATAGGTCTTAGTAGCCGCCACTGAATGCTTATCCATGCTTTTATTCTCGATGAACCATTCCATGCTCATCTTATTTAAGTGTACCTGAATGCCTGTATTGTAAAACTGGCTTCTGACTGCCCTTGCCCGTCTTGGTGTATTGAGAAGCTCATAGATAAACTGCTCATAATCAAGCGGCTCAATCCATGTCGTGCCAATCTTTACATCAATATCCGAGGCTTCAATCCACTCCGGCTGTACCTTTTCAAGTGCTGCCACATTGCCTGCAAATTTTTCTGCCTGCGGATTGCCTGTATCCGCTGCCATAGCCTTTGCTACACGAAGCTTGTCTCTCACATTGCCGGAAAGATACTCGTCTGCTGTCTCCCAGCCGATATCAGGATTGTTCTCGTTGTAACGTTCGGGATTAAGGAAAATCAGTCCATCCAGTTCTTCCACAAGAACTGCCCTTCTAAGCTCTGCCAAAGCATCATCACTAAATGTTATCTCATCAGCTGTCTGCCCGGACTTTTCTGCAAGTTCTTCCTTTACATTAGTAATATCCGGCTCATAGATAGAGAGCATATAGGCAAGATTTACATATCCAAATTCATTGACGGATACATTCAATGCTTCCACAGCAGTCTCAACCCTGTCTATGACAGTCTTTGCCTTAATCGTCTGCTTATAAAACATATCCGCTTTTTTCACCTCCCCGTCTTCATTTACTTCTTCAAGACTGCAAAGAAGTGGGTAATCGCTGTCATCTCTGAAAGCTATTCTGTTTGCTTTTGAAGTAATGGCTCCATACTGCTTTACGAAGGCATCATATTTTACATTAAGAAGTCTCTGCTTATCAGAAAGCTCCTCCTCGCTGCAGCCATCCATCTGGATATCAATCAGCTCTCTTGTTATCTGTCTGATTTCATCAAGGCTTCTGATTCGCTCCTCGGCAGTCTGTGATACTTCTTTTCTTACCATCTCGGAATTTTCCCTGTAATAGAGTTTTCCTTCAAAAAATGTGTAAGTGTAGTTTCTCACATCCGGATCAGCCGGGATAACTTCCTCCGTCTGCTCCGCCTCATCTGCCACTCTCTCAAAATCTGTCATCTGGGCTTTGATATTACCGATAGCTTTGTTTAATGCTTCATAAATATTGAAGTTCTCATCATCATTCACGCAGACTGTGTATCTGCTGTCCTGTCCGTAAATCCTTGTGTCATATTCCATAGATCCAAGCATCATTTCCGGATGCTCTGCAAAATAAGAGTTGACTGCAATGCCATTCTCAGTTACACCAAGGTGTACCCAGTCCGGCTCAATATCAATCTTTCTCTCCCTTTTCTGCAAAAACAGGATATCTGCTGTCACTTCGGTTCCTGCATTATCTTTAAATGCAGTATTCGGAAGTCTTATCGCTCCCACAAGCTCTGCTCTTTCAGCCAGATACTTTCGGATAGTAGGATTTGCCTTATCAAGTGTTCCCTTTGTGGTAATCACCGCAACCATGCCTCCCGGTCTTACCTGATCAAGTGCTTTTGCCAGAAAATAATCGTGGATACGGAAGTTATACTTGTTGTACTTCGGATCAAAAACCTTATAATCACCAAATGGCACATTTCCGACAACCACATCAAAGAAGTTATCCGGATATGTGGTATTCTCAAATCCTGTGATACTGATATTGGCATTCTGATAAAGCTGCTTTGCAATTCTTCCCGAAATGCTGTCAAGCTCCACCCCATACAGCTTACTTCTCTGCATAGGTGCCGGCATACTCCCAAAGAAGTTACCGATACCCATAGATGGTTCTAATACATTGCCGCCTCTGAAACCAAACTGGACAAGTGCCGAGTTCATGCACATGGCAATCTCCGGTGAAGTATAAAAGGCATTGTTTACTGTTGCCCTAGCTGCAGCATACTCTTCATCCGATAACATCTCTTTGAGTTCTTTGTACTCTTTGCTCCAGCCTGCGTTTTCCTCGTCAAATGCCTGTGACAGTCCGCCCCATCCGACAAACTTCGACAAGGTTTTCTGTTCCTCCGGTGTTGCAAGCCTGTTTTCTGATTCAATCTGCTTTAAAGTACGAATTGCATCCATATTCCACTGATATCTGGTCTTGGCACCGCCTTTTTCCATTTCCCAGAGATTGTAATGGAAGTTGTGCTTCGTCTGCCCGGCAACATTCTTCTCATTTTCAAGACTTTCTACTTGCTGTACTGGTTCCTGCTTTGGTGTAAAATCTACAGTTTCCTGTGATTCTGTATCAGCCTGAATATCATCCACAGATACTGATACCACATCATCTGAAACTACATGTCCATTCTCATCAATCTTGGTTTCCCATCCATTCGCTATTGCTCTTTCCCTGGTTTCAAGACGATTAGCTTTTACACTATCCTCGATGTCAAAGAATCTCTTATAGACCGGATTCATCTTATCCCTGTCAGCCTTCTGCTTTATCTCTTGATAATACTTTTTCTGGTCTTCTCCGCAGTAAAATGGCTGTTTTACCATATAGGATAAAATCTCATATAACTCACGCCAGTCGAGAGCACCTTCCTTACGCACACCATTCCTGTTCTTATAGCTGATCTTCACATATCCACTTCTGATTGAGTACTCCACAAGACCATACTTATTGTTGGAATATGCCTTTCTTTCTGCATTATCTGTCCCTAATGCAATATCCCTGATAAGGTCAAGTTTATTTGGCATAAATGCAAAATCAGACTGCACCACATCCATAAGGAATGCCCTAAACGGAGTGTAGCAGCTGCAATCTGTTACAAGAATCTCCGCCGCATCACGCAGGTCTTCATCAAGCTCTGCAATACGCTTGGCATAATCAATCGGTGTAATATACTGAAGCTCTGATGGATCTTTTTCAGTTGTTTCAGCTTCTATCTCTGCACCATATTCTGCCTGTGTTACCATGCGGTCTTCATCGGCAGTTTCCTGTGGTGTCATGCCTTTTGCACTTACATAATCTCTGTTAGAAGCATAGCTCTCCGGCTCATCCGGTATTGCATAATCATCAATCTCTGATTCTGCCTCCTCCGGTTCCACTTCCCGGTATTCGGCATCAATGACCTCATCATCCTCACGGAGTCCGTCCATCGCAAGCTCATCAATACGAGGTGTCTCAGGCTGGTATTCCCCTGTAAGAATAAGGACACCAAGCTCTTTTTCGATATCTTTCCACGAAACATATCCTTCAACCTCTCCATCCTCATCTCGCCACTGAAAACGCAGTCCATTCCCATGAAATGTGTCATATCCGTGCAGTCCCAGTCCGTCAACCGGCCAGCCTGCACCTCCCTGACCATATTCTGCTTTGATACGCTTTGCCCTGGTTCCTGCATCAATCTCAGTTTCAAAAATCTTGCATACCCTGCCCTTGCCACCGATAAAACCTGTACCTCTCATAAGCACCTGTTTGATATACTCACTTGGTACTGTTGCAGACTTTTTGGGATTCAGGTAATTGTATTTACCTGCTAATGCAGCTTTTCTGTCCTGCTCGAACTGACGCATAAACTGATTATTGTTTTCGTCCTCAGTATGAATAGTGCCAATGCTTGCCTGCCCATTCTGGTCGAAAAAAAAGGAAGCCTGTGTATATTCGGCTTCCTTACTAACACCCAATGAATTGATTTCATCAAGTTCCCTATTCAGTTCTGTATCATCTGATTCTAGTGGAATCGCATCACTATCTGATTCAGTACCACTTCCTCTGCCTGCATCTTCGCCTGCTCTCTTATCTTCCACATCTCCATTGTCGATGACGGATTCTGTGGCTTGTGCTTCGCCAGATACTGCATCTCCAGCTGGTCGTACAGCTGGTTCGCTTCCTCCTCTACCGCTGACATCTTCTCGTACATCTTCCCGAATCTCATCAGCGTCTTGTATCTTGCCGGCTCGTTCTCCTTTAGATAGTTCATCGCCATCCTTCCGTATTTGCCCAGCTTCGTGAGATCCTCCGTCTCGTCCGGCATCTCTATCTGCGGATAAAGCAGTCCGTCCACTTCCTTGTAAGTCATTTCTTCTAACATATCCAATTCTCCTTTCGCTCTCGATTGCCTTTAAGTTACGACTAAATTCTCTAAGAACACTACAGGAGACATCGCATACAATGGAACCAAGACGGTAAATGATCTCTTCGTCTTTGATATTTACGATCTGACTAAAATCCTGTTCTTGCACAGATAAGTCAAATCCGCATCTCGTCCCTACAGCATACATGACACTTGCATATACAAGCTGCTCCATGTCCATTTCCTGCTGTAAGCCATTGCGTTTCTTACTTTCTTCCTTTATCACACTACCTGATAGCTGCATAAGTTCGGTCATTCGGTCTCCGAACTCTTCTTTTATTATAAGCCAAACATCTGTTCCTGTAAACTGTTTTAATATATTTTTTAGAGACTCCCTGTCGCTGTTATCGTACTGCTCAATCTGACCTTCTGACACAAGAAAATCCACATAATCCTTAAGATTTTCTCCCTCAAGGTCCCATGTCAGCTTAACATTCTTCCCTCCGGTATCACTGATATCAAAGATATATCTCATACGGGGATTCAGTGCCCTTGACGGGAAAATGGCACAGCCTTTCGCACCACGCTTTACATATCTTCCCACCTTTTTCCAGGTATCATAATCTGCCATAAGTGTGCTTCTCTCCGGAGATCTCTGAGCTGTTACCATAACGATATTGTCAAATTCATAGCGGTACAACTGACCTGCAACCTTTAAAACATCTTTCCAGTTCTTATCTGTTCTGGTGATGTTACCAATTTCAGAATCGTATATCGCTTTGACCTTCATATCAACGCCCATACCTTTGTCCTCCTCTACTTAAACATCTCTGCAAACAATCCCTTAAAGAGCTTTAACTCATCCTTATCCAGCTCGATTGCAAATTCATTGTCGATTGCCTGTTTTTCGCATTTATCCTTTTCCTTTGCAATCTTACGCACCACACGAAGAAGCACATAGCACTCCTTGGACTTTGCAATGCTCTGTTTAAAGGTCAGCTCATCCTCATCGACTGACTTCTGTGTCTGATAGATAATCTCTTTTAACTTATCATTGATACCATCTACTTCCTCAAGGGAAATAATAACGGATGCCTTAGAAGCACCCGATCTGTCCCACTCCTTATGAAGTTCCTTTACTAAAAACTCCATGTTCTTAATTACTGTTGTTGAATCACTTTTCATCTTGCTCTTCCTCCGTTTTCTTTTAATGAAGAAGGGAGCTGACTTTCGCTGATAGGTGCAAAATCAACTCCCTTCATGTCCTCTGCTCCAAGGACTATCTGCTCTGCATAATACATATCCATTGCCTTATTGATGGCATCGTCAAGCGACTCTGCCTTTACTTTCTGTACTCGTGAAAGCACTTCTTTTATCTCAACATCAAATTCCTGTTCCATATGATATCGCCTCCTGTAAAAATCTCATCACCGGCTCTTTTCTTCCTTTACCTGTCTTTCCTTAAAGCCTTCATCGTACTTTCCATCTTCCAGCCTGTCGTAAAAACAGTCCTCTTCAATCGTTCCGAAATCCTCATACATCTGGTGAAGGAAATCATTCTGCAGTTTCTTTGGCACATCATCATCCTTTGACATATCCTGATAAAAATAGAACTTCTGCTTTAGCTTTGCCCTGTAATCATAGATATCCTCTATCTTTTCCGGTGTGCCATACTCCCTCTTGTATGCCTTGAAATTTGTAGTTGAAAGTGTGGAACCTAGATAAATGCCATGCTCCCACGATACCCCGATTGTGGTATTGTCCTTTGTAGGCTTCTCATCCTTCGGATAACGCTTATACTCTGTCGCACCAAGGGCGATTGTAAGGGAACCTGACTTCATATCCATCACCACAAGATTCCTTGGTGATAATGCTTCAAGCACCATGTAATCATGGTCATTGAAGTTATGGAATGTCTGTCCCCTTTCAAATAATCTGTCCACACTTTCATAATGCAGGTTAAAATCATCCACCCAGCCCTTATCGGTCATTCCAATCTCCTTAAGCTTTGCAACACATTCAGAAGAACTGGCTTCTTTATCAAACCGAAATTCTTTGGAATCGTTATAAAATCCCTGAAGAAAATGTCCCAGCTGAATATCATCCAGACAGAATCTCGCAGATACAGTTACATTTGCTGCCCTGTAATACTCTGTGAAGTTATCTGCTTCACCAAGTGTCCTTCCAAGCTGCAACAGATGGTCTGCAAGCTCTGACATGTCATCAATTGCTATAAAACTCTTATAATCATCCAGAGTCATCAGCATATTTGTCTCTGTTCCCCTGTCGTTTTCTGTTACCAGTATCATATCTTTTAAATCCATTCTTACCTCCAGTCTCAGAGAGGGACTATGCCCTCTCTGCAAATTTCCTGTTATGGTCTTCCTATCACAACAATCTTTCCTGTGCTTGCCACATCCCTGTAGACCACACCAAGACTTTCATTAAGTGCCTCTACCACCTTGCCATTTCCGACATATACTGCCACATGGCTGATGTTCTTATATCTTCCGTTGCTTGTAAAACTGTAGAAGATAAGGTCTCCCGGCTGTAACTCATCAAAGGAGACTGTCTTTCCGGCTTCATCCAGTCCCTGTGCCTCCGCTGCCGCTGTGGTTGCACCGCCGTAACTAATATCCACGCCTGCATCTTTCCATGAATAATAGGCTAAGGAACTGCAGTCATAATAGTTACCGCTGTCTCTTAAATCCTGACTATAAGGGAAGCCAACTCTGTGAAGTGCATAGGAGCAGACTGTTTTCTGCCTGCTGTCTGTAATTCCGTTTAGGATGGCATTGATTTCATCCTCAGTCATGGAGCTTACTCCCGGACTGCCGCCTCCACCTCCACTTCCGCTTCCGGCATATCCAAGCTGTCCCATAAACTCAGGACTCATGATCTGCTCAAGCATTTCCACCTGATCAGAATTAAATCCATAGACCGAAATCATATCCCTGTACGATTTTAGTGTGACATTCACATACAGAACCGACTTTGTGACAGTAGTTACACTGCCGTCTGCATCCGTTTCTTCCACATCCTTTGTTCCGGTGCTTGTGGTGTATGAACACATATCATTTACAACTGCCTGCAGCCAGCCTTTTGAAGTATCATTCATGACTGTTGCAGTATCTCCGACACCATGCTTGACCATATAGACAGCCATGATGTCATAGTAATTGCTTGGGTTTTCTTCCATACCTTCATAGTCCACATATACAAGCTCTCCAAGGTCATATCCGGTATGCTCATTCACTTTCGTATTCACATCCCGGTTAAATTCCTGCACATAAGCACTCGTTACTGTCTGCACGGTATCTCCTGATTCAAGTGGTGGCAGAAATAAAGCAAATGGAGAATTGTAAAGGATTGCTATCACCGCTATAACCGGAACCGCAATCATGGCAACTACAAGAACAAGTAATAAAAGCACCAATCCGATAATCGGTGCAGCTGCCTTTACCCAGGTAATCGCTTTTCGCACAATCAGATCCTTTACCAGCTTTGCCACGCTGTCTGTCTGATTCTCCTGTGCTTTCATCTTATCCAGAAAGAATTTTATCTTCCTGCTCCGGTTGGTCATCTTTTCATCCTTGACCTCTATGGACACACCTGCAGCATATCCGGCTACCATGCCGATTGCAGTTCCTACTCCCGGTGCAACCGCTGTTCCTGCCGCTGTAGCAGCTGCCTTTGTAGCAGTTTTCGTTGCAACCTTGGCAGTAGTCTCGGCTGTTTCTTTTGCCGTCTCTTTAGCTACCGTCTTGGCTGTATCTTTGGCAGCTTTCTTTGCTGTCTTTTTTGCCAGCTTCTTTCCTGCCTCTACCTTCTTGATACGCTTCTTTGCCTCGGCTGCCGCCTTTTTCCTGAAAAGTGCTGCACCCTTAGAAGCAGTTCCGGTAACAGGTCGGCTTGATTCATATGCAAGATATGCTGCCTGCGATACCTCCTGCCCACCCTCCACCTGCTCCGTTACTGCCCCAGCTGCAAGTGCTCCTGTTCTTCCTGCAATGTGAAGATTGGTGTTCTTGGTCTTGATGGAAATGTTTGATTCTTTAAGGTTTCGCTTGAATCTTGATAATCCCTTATTCTTCGGCTCTGACTGATGAATGGTGCTCTTGCGATAGGACTTCTTTTTATCATCAGATACCTTTGCACCGATAGTTTTAGGACCTCTCTCTACTGTATAGATGTTGCTGCCTTTAATCTTGGCACCCTTTGGCTCGTGGGCATGAATCTTGGCTTTCTCCTTGGTGTGAATGACCATCGGTTTGTCATCAACCTTTCTAATTTTCAATTTTCTCACCTCCTACTTTGAAAAATAAAATAAGCCGCTAGGGAGCAAAAATTACTCCTTAACGGCTATGTAAAATCATTCAATATTCAATTATTAAAAGCAACATGAAACTGGGAGTTTCCATTTATTTCTTTTTGCGGTATTTGGGTTCAATACCTACTACATACGCTACCATAGCCGCAATACTAATAAGCATTGCACCCAATATAGGTATAATAATCAAACCCGAATTCTGCCCATCTAATAAAGGCAATCCAATTAACGTAAACAAAACACCATACACGCACCACAATATGCCCAAAGCACGATTATAGCCTTTCACATCTTCTATGGGCGCTACCTCAGCATTTGCCCAAAAACCGAAAGGTTTTGCTTTCTTGGAATTAAAATCATAAATGCCCATTACAATAAATAATACGCCGATTATTACCCAAATAACAAATGCTATTAATCTTCCTTCCATAATATGTATCCTTTCTTTGTAGTTCTGTAAATTCAAAGCTTCGCGAGCTTTGTACTTTCTTTAATTTTCTCAGTATTACTGAAAGTTTCAAGTGGAAATTATCAAATCAATTTTTTCGCATTATCTGCATTCAATTCAACATATCCACATTTTGGACATACATAACATGAAACAGTACTATTCTTTTCATTCTCAAAGATACCGTTTTTCTTATTAGTTAAATAAACAACCGTACCTACTGCATCTCCTTTTAATTTTGCTTTAATCATTTCCTCTTTACATCTTAAACAATCCATCTTTATTCCTCCATAAACTTCAAATTTGTAAATATCATTTTACATTTTTATATGAAATCACAATATGACTTGGTGCAAATAATACTGATGCAATAATCAATAGCACTGACCTACTCATAATCCCACTAAATAAGAACAACATTGAAGGAATAATAGAAAGTGCTAATGCTCTGAAAATGCTGTTTTTCTTAAAACATATAATCCAAATAGCACAATAAAGCATTACCAATATGGTATCTACAATCAGATATACTGCAAATGTTTCGTCAGACCACCACCCGAACCAAGTTCCCGGAATATTGATTATCATGAATCCGAAACAACCCAATCTCCCTACTTGTTCTGTGACCTCAACATATTTATTGTTCCACTTATTATCAAATCCATCTTTGCACTTAATCGCAAATACAACATTGGGTATCATAATGACTGCAATAAAAATCAGCCCAAAAACATTAAACCATTCCATATTATCTACCATCACAAACTTGAATTTATACCCGGTACTTGTCTCGATTTATAGTCATATCAACTAAATGAAATACAAGTAAGATAATAAAAAAAACGGAAACTATTATTATTCCTGCGCCCGGCTTGATAAAATCAATTATACCGCCAAGACAAAAGAGCATTGCCCATGTCTTAATCCGTTTTCCAGTAACTCTGCATATTTTCTCTGTATTTAATCCAGTATAATCTCCTGATAAAAACAGCACACTTCTTTCTGTATTCCTTGATTTGATAAAAAATCTTCCAACAAAAAAGAGAACAGTTGCCATCAGTAAATCAATAAATATAATTATTATTTTCATTTTCAACACCTCTAATTCTAAGTTTACAACTTTCGATTTGTTGAACTAAGCCGAGTATACCATACCAGCCAATGAAAGTATACCCCTCTAGGGGAGAATTGGCTGAAAAAGCGTTCAAAGTGCACCGCAGAGCACTTCAAACGCGAACCATAATAAAAATATTATTTCCACCCTCGGTCGGTGGGGTCCAGCATTCCGGCGGCGGAATACACCAGCGCGTTGCAGATGGCAGCGGCAACATTGCTGCCGCCCTTGCGCCCCATGGCCACAATAGCGGGCACACCGTGGGCGGTGCACACCTCAAACAGCCGCTCCTTGCTCTCCACCACGTTCACAAAGCCCACCGGCACCCCGATGACCAGCGCAGGGCGCAGCCCGGCGGTTTCAATCAGGTCGGCAATGGTCAATAAGGCCGTAGGGGCGTTGCCCACCGCAAGGATGGCACCGGGGTGTTCGGCGGCGGCTCTTTGCATGGACGCCACCGCCCGGGTGGTGCCGTTGGTCTTTGCCAGTGCGGCCACCTCCGGGTCAGCCATGTAGCACAGCGCTGTGCCGCCCAGCCGCGCAAGCCCCGGCTTTGTAATGCCGGAAAGCGCCATGTTGGTGTCGGTAACGATGGGTGCAGCGGCTTGTAGCGCCGCTACGCCCGCCGCCACCGCGCCGGGGGTAAAGCGCAAATTGCGGGCGTAGTCGAAATCGGCGGTGGTGTGGATGACCCGCTTGACTACGGCGGCAGTCTCCGGCGGCGGGGTCAGTCCCAGTGCGTCCAGCTCTGCGGTGATGATAGAAAGGCTCGTCCGCTCGATGTCGGCGGGCAGATGATGCTGCGGGGTCATAGGGTGTTCCTCCCTTCCAGTCCCATGGCGGCGTACAGGGCGTTCATGTCCAGCGCCCGGCGTACGCCGTTGGCCAGCAGGTCGAACTGCTGCTGCCGGTACTCGGCCATGGAGAGCAGCGGCGCACTGGCAGGGGAGATGCCCTTGCGGCTGCACAGCAGCTGCACCAGCTTTTCGGTCAGTTCCCCGGTATCAAACAGGCCGTGCAGATAAGTGCCCGCCACGTTGTCCTTTACGCAGCCCTCGGCGCTGCCGTCTGCAAGGCGGCAGAAGGGCACGCCCTGCACAGCGGTGCGCCCGGTATGGATCTGGTAACCGGTCAGCACTGCCCCCGCCAGCTGCGGCGCGGTGACGGTGGCGGTGTCCTGCGTGCGGTGCTTTGCGTCCGTGAACACAGTCCGGGTGGGCAGCAGCCCCAGCCCGCGCACGGTCTGGCTGCGTCCGCTCTCAGTGCCCTCGGGATCGGCAAGGGTCTCGCCCAGCATCTGGTAGCCGCCGCACACGCCCAGCACCGGTGTGCCGGCAGCTGCCAACTTTTGCACGGCACTTTCCAGCCCGCACTGCCGCAGCCAGAGCAGGTCATCTATGGTGTTTTTTGTGCCCGGCAGAATGACCACATCCGGTGCGCCCAGATGCCGGGGGCTTTGCACATACCGCACGCTCAGCAGCGGGTGCTGTTCCAGCGGCATGAAATCCGTAAAATTGGAGATATGCGGCAGCCGCAGAATGGCAGCGTCCAGCGGTTTGACGGCGGTGTTGCTTTCCAGCCGGGAGGAGAGGGAGTCCTCGTCCTCGATATCTACCCGCAGGTAGGGCACAACGCCCAGCACGGGCAGATGAGTCTTTTCTTCCAGCATGGTAAGGCCGGGTTTCAGGATGGCAGCATCGCCCCGAAATTTGTTGATGACCAGCCCCTTGATGCGTGCCCGCTCGGCGGGTTCCAGCAGCTCCACTGTGCCGTATAGCTGCGCAAATACGCCGCCCCGGTCGATATCTCCCGCCAGCAGTACCGGTGCATCCACCAGCTTTGCCAGCCCCATATTGACGATATCGTCCGCTTTTAAGTTGATCTCTGCCGGGCTGCCTGCACCCTCGATGACGATGATGTCTACCTCTTCGGCCAGACTGTCGTAGGCGGCTAAAATGTCCGGGATCAGGCTCTTTTTCAGTTTGAAGTAGGCGGCTGCGGGCATCTGTCCGCGCACCTCGCCGTTCACGATGACCTGACTGCCCACATCGCTGCTGGGTTTGAGCAGAATAGGGTTCATGCGCACATCCGGCTCCATGCCGGCGGCCTGTGCCTGCACCACCTGTGCACGCCCCATTTCCAGCCCATCCCGGGTGACAAAGCTGTTCAGCGCCATGTTCTGGCTTTTAAAGGGGGCTACCCGGTAGCCGTCCTGTGCAAAAATACGGCACAGCGCGGTGCACAGCAGGCTTTTGCCCGCCCCGCTCATCGTGCCCTGCACCATAATGCATTTTGCCCGGCTCATGCAAGCACCTCCTGTAAGGTTTTTAAAAGCTGCTGGTTTTCCGGCGCGGTGCGCACGGCGGTGCGGTACCAGCTGTCGTCCAGCCCGGGGTAGTTGCCGCAGCTGCGCAGCACGATGCCGCGCTGCCGCAGGGCATCGCCCAGTGTTTCCGGCGCTTGGAACAGCAGATAATTCGCACTGCCATCCAGCACCCGCAGCCCCAATGCGCGCAGCCCGTCCCGCAAAATGGGACGCTGCTGCGCGATAAGTACCTGCACCCGGGCTACATAGACGGTCTCGTCCAGCGCTGCCAGCCCCGCCGCCTGTGCAAGGCTGGAAACTGCCCACGGCTGCCCGGCGGCCTGCATCTTATCCAGCAGAGCGGTGTTGCTGCACAGGCAGTAGCCCAGCCGCACTCCGGCCATGCCGTACAGCTTTGTAAAAGCTTTCAGGATGATGAGGTTCGGGCTTGCCAGAAGCTTTTTGGCAGACAGCACCTCACTTTGCGGCAGAAAGTCCAGAAAGCACTCGTCCACCACCAGCAGCGCACCGCAAGCTTCGCACCGGTGCAGCAACGCCTCTACCAGCGGCAGCGGCGTCAGCTGCCCGGTAGGGTTATTGGGCTGACAGAGGAATACCATGTCGGTGTGCTCGTCCACAGCGGAAATGAACGCTTCCGTCACTGCAAAATCTTCGCTTTCCCGCAGGAAATGCCGCCGGACGGTGCAGCCCGCGGTTTCCAGCGCGGCGGCATACTCCGCAAAGGTAGGGGCGGGCAGCAGCGCGGTGCGGGGCTTTGCCGCCCACACCAGCCGGAAAATGAGGTCTGCCGCGCCGTTGCCGCACAGGATATGCGCTGCGGGCACGGTTTCGTGCACTGCCAGCTTTGCCCGCAAAGCGCGGCAGAGGGGGTCGGGGTAGCGGTCTGCGGTGGCAAGCGCGGCGGTGATGGCCTTTGCCACCCCCTCCGGCAGTCCCAGAGGGCTGACATTGGCCGAAAAGTCCAGCGCGTCCTGTCCGTACTGCGCCCGGTAACCGGCCCAGTCGCCGCCATGTACCAGCTGCATCATAAAATACCTCGTATCAATAGCCCAAGCGCCAGCGCCAGCAGGCTTTCGGCGTACATCATGCGGTCAGCGCGGCGGATATCCTCCGGCTCAATGGGACGCACGGCATCGCCGATGGTGGGCTTTTTGTAGTATTCACCAAAATAATAGGCGGGCCCGGCCAGTTGCACATTCAGTGCACCGGCACAAGTGCTCTCGGTCTGGGCGCTGTTGGGGCTGGCGTGGTTGCGCCTGTCCCGCCGCCAGATGCGCCACGCACTGTGAGCATCGTTTCCGGTCAGGGCGGCAGCGGCTACCCACAGCAGGGCAGCAATGCGGCTGGGCAGGTAGTTCGCAATATCATCCAGCTTTGCCGCTGCACGGCCGAAATAGAGATACTGCGTGTTTTTGTAGCCCACCATGCTGTCCATGGTGTTGATGGCCTTGTAGGTCAGTGCCAGCGGAGCGCCGCCCAGCAGCATATACAACAGCGGCGCGATCACGCCATCGCTGGCGTTTTCGGCAACCGTTTCCACAGCCGCCTTGGTCACGCCTTCGGCGGTAAGCGCCTGCGTGTCCCGCCCCACGATGCGGCTTACCGCAATGCGGGCGGCGGGCAGGTCGGGCTTTGTCAGTTCCCGGTAGACGTTCATACTTTCCTGCACAAGTCCCTTTGCCGCCAGTGCCTGCCCGCACCAGAACATCTGTACTGCCAGCCCCAGCAGCGGGTGCAGGGCGGCGGCTCCTATGCAGACAAGGCTTGCAAGCGCAAAGGTGCCCACCGGCAGACAAAAGGCTAAAATGCGCCCGCCCCAAAGCTCGCCCTCCGGTGTTTTGGGCAGACGGGCACGCAGCCCTTTTTCCAGCGCAGAGATGGCCTTGCCCATGTACACCACCGGATGCGGAAGCCACGCAGGGTCGCCGAAAACGGCATCCAGCACAAAGCCGCCCAGTACCGCGTAGCCGATCATGCCTGCGCCTCCTTTGTGTACTGCACGGTCTTTACCAGATACAGCACCCGCTTTGCTGTCCAGTCCTTGGCGTCCAGCACAAAGCCGCCGGCGTTGGGGGCGCACCATTCGTAATAATCCTTGTGGGGCAGGGCATAGCGTTCCATGGCAGCCATCTGGGTGCCGCCGTGGGCTAAGATGACCAGCATCTCCTCGCCATCCGCAAGGGCTTTGTCCACCAGTGCGGAAAATGCTGCGCAGATGCGCTCACAAAACGCGGCCTTGGTCTCGCCGTCCGGGCAGGGGCTTTCACAGTTGGCGGCTACCCATGCAAGGTAGTCCGGGTCGTGCTCCATTTCAATATAATTTCTCCCCTCAAAGCTGCCAAAGCACATCTCCTTCAGCCCATCTGTTTCTACGAGCCTTGCGCCCGGGAACAGCACCTCGGCGGTCTGCCGGGTGCGGCAAAGCGGGGTAATATACACAGTCTTAGGGGAAATATCTGCCCGGCACAGCATAGCGCGCCCGGCGGCAGAAAGCGGGATATCCCGCTGCCCCTGATAGCGCTTTTCGGCGTTGTATTCAGTCAGGCCGTGACGTAATAAATAGATCAGCATTCCGGCAATTCTCCTTTCAAAACGGTGGGGATGCCGCAGAACATCTGCACCACGCACTTAGCGCGTGTCGCCAGCATACAGGCCAGACGTCCGGCGTTTTCCCGCGCGGCACGCTCTGCCGGGTCTATGGGCACCACACCGCCGCCCACCTCGGTGGACAGCACGATATCATAAGCGGATAATTTGTCCGCAAGTTTCTCAAGTTCAGTGTTGTCCTTGCACCCGGCGGCAAGCTGCTGCACGTCTGCAATGCAGCGGCCGGGCAGGGTGCGGGCAAAGGTACGCTTGCCGCTGTAAAGCGGCCCGGTGATGAAGATCATAACAGCCCTCCCCACTGGCAGGCGCACAGCGCCGCCAGCATCCACAGTTCAGTCTTTTGCAAAAACCACCCGGCAAGATCTCCGGTAATGCCGCCCAGCTGCTGCACGGCTACATGGTGATACCACAAAAACAGCAAGATTGCAACTGCTGCCAGTGCTCCGCCGCCTAAAGCCAGCAACGCCCCGCAAAGCAGTACCGCCAGCACTGTCAGTACGTTGCGCACAGCGGTACGGTCGGCAGCGGAGGCAAAGGTATGGGCAAGGCCGGTGTTTTTTGCCATGGGAAAGGCCGCCACCGCAAGGCCGGAAAGTGCCCGCTCCAGCACCAGCGCCAGCGTCCACAGCGCGCCCACCCGGGGGGTGAACTGCACACAGGCGGCGAGGCAGAGGTAAGCCGCAAAATAGCTGCACAGCCGGATGACCGCAAAGGCACCGCAGTGCGGGTCCTTTAAAATTTCCAGCTTCTTTTCCCGGTCGCCGTAGCTGGCAAGGGCGTCACAGGTGTCGGCATAGCCGTCCAGATGGATGCCGCCGGTCACCCACACCGGCACAAGGCAGAACCCTGCCGCCCGCGCCGGGGCAGGCAGAGGCAGCACCCCGCACACGCACCACAGCACCCCGCATAAAAGCCCTACCAGCGGGAAGGCGCACAGCGCGTACCGCATATTCTTTTCGTCCCACACAAACTGCGGCACCGGCACCGCCGAAAACATGGCAAAGGCCACCGCAATGGTCTGCAAAACGATCATTTTTCCACTCCTTTATAATAGACAGGGATGCCGCACACCACCCGCACTACGGCGTCTGCCCGGGCGGCAAGGGCGTTGTTCACCCGCGCCAGCGCCAGCAGATAGCGGTCCGTGTCTCCGACATAGTCCGCGCCGCCACTGAAAACCTCGTTGGAGACAATAACTAAATTTTCACACTGCGCGGCAAGGGCGTCCAGCCCCTGCAAGATGCGCTCGGCAGCGGCATCGCCCGCACCGGCGGGGTCGTACAGCTCGTTGGCGGTCAGATTGCCTAAGTCTTCCAGCAGCGCCGTGCCCCTGCAGGGCAGACGCACCGTCTCTAAATGCAGCGGACATTCGAGGGTCTCAAACTGCTTCGCAGCGCGCATTTTGCGGTGCTTTTCCACCCGGGTGGCGCACTCGGCATCCCACACCTGCATGGTGGCCAGATAATACCGCGGCAAAGCACTGCGCAGCACGAGAGCTTCGGCGTATTCACTTTTGCCGCTGGCAGCGCCGCCCAGCACCAGCGTCAGCATTGGGGCGTATACGGCGCAATGCCGCCCTCCGCAAAGGAATAGCACCCCTCGTACACCGCCAGCGCCATGTCCCACAGCGGGATGGTGGCCACTGCGCCGGTACCCTCGCCCAGATGCAGCCCGGCGGTAAGCAGGGGCGTTTTGCCCAGCGCGTCCAGCACCAGCCGGGCGGCAGGCTCGGTGGAGCAGTGGCTGGCAAACACGGCCTTTGCCGCAGCCGGGCACAGCCGCACGGCGCACAGCGCCGCCACCCCGCTGATAAACCCATCCATCAGCACTGGCACACCCGCCAGCGCTCCGCCCAGAAACATCCCGCACAGACCGGCGATATCAAAGCCGCCCAGTTTGCCCAGTACGTCCAATACGTCATCGGGGTCGGGGGCATTGCAGGCGATGCCCCGCCGGATGGTGTCCACCTTGCGGGCAAGCCCTGCATCGGAAAGCCCCGCACCGCGCCCGGTCATGGTCTGCACCGGCTGTGCCAGCAGCACGGCGGCTATGGCGCTGGAGGTGGTGGTGTTGCCAATGCCCATCTCGCCGGTGGCCACAAGTCCGTAGCCCTCGGCGGCAAGCTGCCGGGTCAGGGAGATGCCCCGGCCAATGGCCTCCACTGCCTCGGCGTGGGTCATGGCAGGGCCTTTGGTAAAGTCCGCAGTCCCGGCGGCAATGCGGCAGTCCCGCACGCCGGGTACGGGCGCACCGGCAATGCCCAAATCCACCGGCAGCACATCGCAGTGCGCCGCCTGTGCCATCCTGCATACGCTGGTGCGCCGCGCAGCAAGGTTCTCGGCTACGGCGCGAGTCACGCTTTGGCCGGTCTGGCTTACGCCCTGCGCCACCACGCCGTTGTCCGCACAGAGCACCACCACCGCTCGGCGGGAAAAATCAAACTGCGCCGTGCCGGTCAGCGCGGCGGCATCCTCCAGCATCGTCTCCAGTGCACCCAGTCCGCCCAAGGGTTTGGCAAGGCTTGCCCAGTGGGCGTGGGCGGCGGCGCGGGCGGCTTCGTCCGGCGGGGTGATGGCAGCAAGCAGCTGCATCAGTTCAGCTTCGGTCATTTTCGTCATCCTTTGTGTTTCAAAAAGTGCTGCGCCGCCTGCACAAAGCGGCGGGGCAGGGCAGTACCTGCCCAGTAAAGATGCGGGAAACCGGCATACAAATGCGTGTTTGCAAAGCCGCATTCCCACTGCCTTTTTTCGGTTTTGCGCACAGAAAAGTCTGCGCCATTTTCGGAGGAATCCCAGTGGTGAAATTCATGGATGGGCAGCGCTTCTCCGGCGTGGAAAAGCATACTGCCAGCCTTTGCCGTCATGACGGCATAGCCAAAGCGCACCAGCCGCCCGGTATTGTGCCCGCTGCCCGGCAGCACACCCGCCATGGGGTAAACCTTGCTGTCTGTACCCTCCAGCGTCTGCCCTAAGTACAGAAAGCCGCCGCACTCGGCAGCAGTGGGCAGACCCTCTTGCACTGCGTCCCGGATAGCAGTACGCAGGGCGCGGTTCTCACTCAGCTGACGGGCGTACAGCTCTGGGTAGCCCCCGGGCAGGTACAACCCGCCGATATTTTCCGGCAGGGCGGCGTCCCGCAGCGGGCTGAAAAACACAAGTTCCGCACCCGCGTCCCGCAAGGCGTCCAATGTTTCGGCGTAGGCAAAGCAGAAGGCTTCATCCCGCGCTACGGCAATGCGAACGGAGGGCGTGCACGGCGCGGCAAGCGGCGGCGCAGCCGGGGCAGGACGGTCGGTCAACACTGCCAGCTGTGCCCAGTCCAGCACAAGGGCATCGGCAAGCTTGACCAGCTTTTGCTGCAAGTCCGATATCTCTCCAGCGGTTTTCAGCCCGAGGTGGCGGCTTTCGATGACGCACCCCGGCAGATGGGGCAGATACCCCACCACCGGCAGACCGGTCTCGACTTCCAGCATTGGACGCAGCGTTTTGTACAAGGACTCAGAGCAATCATTGAGCAGAATGCCCACGATATGGCTGGGTGTGCGAAACTGCAAAAGCCCCCGCAGCTCGGCGGCAAGGGTGATGCTTGCCCCTTTTGGCTGCACTACCAGCAGCACCGGCAGCGCCAGCGTATCGGCCAGCTCCCAAGCGCTTGCACGGGTTGTCAGTCCCTGCCCATCGTAAAAGCCCATGGCACCCTCGCATACGGCAGCGCTGTGCCCGGCGGCATACCGGGCGTAAAGCGTGCGCACCGTATCCGGGGCAGAGAGGTAGAGGTCTAAATTGTGGCTTTCCACCCCAAGCGCGCTGCGGTGGAACATGGGGTCGATATAATCCGGCCCGCATTTGAAGGCGCAAGGGTCAGCCCCGCGCCGCTGCAAGGCGGTCAGCACGGCACAGGTAACGGTGGTCTTGCCGCTGCCGGAGCGCGGCGCGGCGATGAGAAACTGCATCATGTCCGTGCCCCCGTAATGAGAAACACAGGGTTGTTAGCCATCAGCAAATGTAGACTGCCCGCCTTTTTTGTGCGGCTGACGGCGATCTGTGTCACCTCCGCAGAAAGGCCGTGGGCGGTCAGGACAGCTACGGCAGCACTGAGCGTTTCCAGCGCAATGGCGGTAATGCACAGCCGGGCGACTGGATTTTTGTGCAGTACGGCGTCTATAACAGCGTCCATATTGCCCTTTGTGCCGCCGATGAATACAGCATCCGGGGCGGGCAACGCGTCCAAAGCATCGGGTGCTTTGCCTTCGATCAGGGTCAGATTGTAAGCAGCAAATTTCTCCCGGTTTTGCTGGATCAGTGCACAGGCCTCCGGGTCACACTCCACGGCGTATACCTGCCCGGCAGGGGCGGTAAGCGCCAGCTCCACGCTCACGCTGCCGGTGCCCGCGCCCACGTCCCATAGGGTGTCCGTGGGGGTGACCGCCAGCTTTGCCAGTGCGGCGGCGCGCACCTCCTGCTTTGTCATGGGCACAGCGCCCCGGATAAAAGCATCGTCCGGCAGGCCGGGAGTGCGGCGGGGCGGTAAAGCCTCCCGTTCGATGAGCAATACGCTCAGCGGTGCAAAGGTTTGCTCTGCCAGTTCCCGGGCAAGGCCAAAGCGGATGGCTTCTGCCGGGGTGCCAAGGTTTTCGCCCACAAGGGCGTGAGCAGCGCCCAGCCCGGCAGCGGTCAGCTTGGCGCAAAGGGTGGCAGGGGTGTCCCCGCCGCCGGTGAGGAAAAACACCTGTGGATGCGCTAAAATCTCGGCTACCGGGTCGCAGGCGCGGCCATGGGCCGACACCAGTTTCCAGTCCTGCCAGGGGCGTCCTACAGCAGCAGCTAAAAGCTGAACGCTGGAAAGCCCGGGCAGCACCCGGACGGAGTATCCCATGACCCGCAGCAGGGGCAGCAGCTTTGCCGCACCGGAGTAAAACCCGGTGTCGCCGCTGTACAAAACAGCGGTGTCCGTATCCGGCTGTGCGGCAAGACACGCAAGGATTTCCTCCGGCTTATACACGGCTTTGCAGTTGTCAGTGCACCCCGCCGGTAAATGCTCCAACAGGCGCTTGGCCCCAAGGATGAGCCCTGCGCTTTGCAGTGCAGCCAACCCTTGCGCGGTCAGGCTTTCCGGGCAGCCGGAACCCATTCCAATCAGAGAGATCATACCAGAACCTCCTTGCAGCGTGCCAGAATTTGTGCGGCAGTTTGTCCGTTTTCAGCCGGGCGACGCACCACGATCAGCTGTGCACCGGTATCCTGTGCGGCCTGTGCTTTTTCGGCAAAGCCGCCCACGGCACCGCCGTCCTTGGTGACCAGATACCGGATGGAGAATTGTTTTATCAGGGCGCAGTTCAGCGCATAGCTGAATGGCCCCTGCATGGCAATGATGTTCTTATGCGGGATACCGGCGGCCTCGCAAGCGGCAATGCCCTCCCGCGTGGGCAGCACCCGGGGGAACAGCCGCTCCGGCCCGAGCGCCGCAAAGGCGGCAAGCTCTTTCGCGCCGGTAGCCAGCAGCACATTGCCGCTGCACCCGGCCAGAAATGCAGCCGCGTGGGCGGCGGTGGCAAACACCATGCTCCCGGCAGGCAAGGGGCTTTCTTCCCGCAGCAGCCGGTGGTACTCCACCCCGGCCATGGCACACGCAGCCCGGATGTTTTTTGTGGCGTCCACCGCGTAGGGGTGGGTGGCGTCCACACACAGAGCAGCGCCCTGTAAAAGAGCGGTCATTTCCTCGGTAGTCAGCCGACCGCAGTGCACAGTAATGCCGTCCGCTTCGCCCTGTTCCTCCGCGCCCAGCAGGGTGGCGACACTGACCAGCACCTCCGCGCCCAGCGCCGCCAGCTGCCGGGAGAACACCCGCCCCTCGGTAGTGCCGCTGAAAACCACTGCCTTCATCTGCGGTACCCCCGCGGGGTGACCATTCTGCCGCCCAGCTGCTTTGTGGCAGCGTTGCCGATATATACGGTGGTAAACATATCCACCGTGATGCTTTCCAGCTGCGCAAGGGTCAGGATTCGGGCGGTCTGTCCCTCCCGGCCAATGTTGCGCACGATGCCGCAGACGGTATCGGCACTTTTGCCGTTTTCCAGCAGGATGCACACCGCCTTTGCCAGATAGTCCGGCCTGCCCTTGGAGGAGGGATTGTACAACGCAACGCAGAAATCTCCCATAGCGGCGCAAGCCAGCCGCTTCTCGATGACCTCCCACGGGGTTAGCCGGTCGGAAAGGGAAATGACGCAAAAATCGTGCGCTAGTGGTGCGCCCAGCACTGCCCCGCCGCTGAGGGCAGCGGTCAGCCCGGGCACGATTTCCACGGCAACGTCCGGATAATCCGGGGCAAGCTCCAGCAGGGGGCTTGCCATGCCGTACACCCCGGCATCGCCGGAGCAGACCAGCGCCACCCGTTTGCCGGTGCGTGCTTTTTCCAGCGCCCAGCGGCAGCGGTCGATTTCCTGCGTCATGCCGGTGGCGTAGTATTCTTCGCAGGGAAATTCATCGCGGATGAGGTCAAGATAGACCTTATATCCACAAATCGCGTCAACGCTTTCCAGCGTATTCGCGGCCTGCTGGGTCATATAAAAAGGCTCGCCGGGGCCAAGCCCCACGACATAGACTATCTTCTCGGGACGGTCAATATCGATTTCCATCACGTCAAGCATTCTGCCACCTCCAGTCCGGGGCAAAGGGCCTGCACGCCAGCGCAAGGGTCACGCCGCTGCAGGCAAATTTCGGGTAAAACAGGCTGCCGTCTGCGTCCAGCACAGCCGCCCGCTCACAAACATTATCCACTCCGGTCACGCGTTGTACAAAAGGGGAGGGAGTGAACTGCCCGGGCAAGCTGCGCAGCTGTGCGGCAGAGTAAAACCGCACCGGCCAGCCACGCGCCTGACAGAAGGCCAGCAAGCCCGGTTCATTCTGCTTCAGGTCGATGCTTGCGGCGGCGGTGACTGCCTGCGCAGCAAGGCTGTGTCGGGTGCAGAAGGCGGCAAAGGCAGCCTCCAGCGTGTCGGCGCTTGTGCCCCGCTTGCAGCCGATGCCCAGCACCCCGATGCGCGGCACAAGATGCAGTGCCTGTCCGGTGGGGCAAAGGGTGAGTGCAAAGTCGGCTTTTTCCGGGGTATCAGCGGGGAATAATCCTGCGGGCACGGTGCCTGTTACCGGGAAATCAGTCCGGTAATATACCGGTTGCCCGGCCAGTAATTTGCCGCTGACCAGCTTGATGCGCTCCGGCTCCAGCACCATGCAGTTCTGGTGCTTTGCCCACTCGTCCACCGCAAAAATGCCGTGGGCATCGGTGGCGGTGGTGATCACCGGCACAGCACCGCATACAGCGGCAATGGCCCGCGCCAGATCATTCGCACCGCCCAGATGTCCGGACAGAATGGGTACGGCAAACCGCCCGCATTCGTCCACCACTACCACAGCCGGGTCGGTAGTCTTGCTCTTGCAGTGGGGCGCGATGGCCCGCACCGCAATGCCCGCTGCGCCTACAAATATCAGCGCATCCGACTGCACAAACTGCGCGCTTGTCCATTCTGCAAGAGAAACACCATTCTGCCCGCACCGGGCAACGCTGCCGGGCAAGGCGGCGGCCAGACGCTTTGCTAGCGCAAGGCCGGTATCCGTAAAAGCAAGGTAGTCGCGGGTCATACCGGTTCTCCTTTGCGGAACTCGGTGGTAAAGGCGGGGTCGTACAGCTTGCTGCGCTCGTACTGCGTGCCGAGAAAATCTCCCACTACGATAAGCGCCGTCTTGGTAATGCCCGCTGCACGGGTGCTCTCGGCCAAAGAACCAACTGTGCACCGCACGATTCTTTCTTCCGGCCAGCTGGCCTTGTACACCACGGCGGCGGGGGTGTCCGGTGTATATGCACCCTGCAAAAGCGCCGCCTGCACCTTATCGATCAGCCCGATAGACAGGAAGATCACCATGGTCGCGCCGTGGGCGGCAAGGCTTGCCAGCTTTTCCCGCTCCGGTACCGGGGTGCGCCCCTCCATGCGGGTGATGATGACCGTCTGGCTGACCGTGGGTAAAGTATACTCGGAGTTCAGCGCGGCGGCAGCGCCGCAAAAGCTGGAAACACCGGGGGTATCATCGTAACAAATGCCGTCTGCATCCAGTGCATCCATCTGCTCCCGGATGGCACCGTACAGGCAGGGGTCGCCGGTGTGCAGACGCACGGTGGTTTTGCCTGCGTTCTCCATCCGATGCATCACGTCCAGTACCTGCTCCAGCGTCATCTCGGCGCTGTTATAGATAGCACAGCCCGGCTTTGCCAGCCCCAGCAGCGCCGGATTGACCAGACTGCCCGCATAAATAATACAGTCTGCGGCCTGTAAAAATGCTGCACCGCGCTGGGTGATCAGATCCGGCGCGCCGGGGCCTGCGCCCACAAAATGTACCATGTGCGTTACTCCTTCCATTCGTCTAACAGGCGGGCGGCAGTCTCGGTCTGTCCCAGCGGGCCGTGCTGGTTTGAAAACAGCACCGCGCCCACCCGGAACGCCCCGCCCGCGCGGCGGTCAAGATGCAGCTGGATGGCGGCAAGCAGGCTTTGCAGCACCGGCTCTCGCAGCCCGGCTGTATCCAGAATCTCCAGACAGGCATCCGTGGTGGCTGCATTGTACAGCGCAGTGCACACTTCCCGGCCGGCACCGCACAGGGCGGCGTGGGTGCAGAACAGCTCCGTGCGGCAGTCTGCCGTGTGGGAGTGGGTGTTCATAATGCCGCCCGCCAGCTTGCACAGCTTGCCGATATGCCCCACCAGCAGCACCTGTTCAAAGTGTGCCGCTGCTGCCATATCCAGCGTATCTCCGATAAAGTTGGACGTTTTGACCACCGGGATAGCGGCAAACTGCGGATACGTTTCGTGCAGGTAGTCCAGCCCGTAGTTGCCCGGGGCGAGGATGAGCCGGCGGTCGTTTGTCCGCAGCGCCGCCTGATTCATCTCCAGCTGGATGGTGTCCAGAATGGCCTGCTGGCTCATGGGCTCTACGATACCGCTGGTGCCCAGCACCGACAGTCCGCCCTCCACCCCGATATGGGGGTTGAAGGTGCGCCGGGCCACCTCCTCGCCGCCGGGGATAGAGATAGTCACGGCAAAGCCGCCGGGATAACAGGCGGCTTCCGCCTCCCGGCGCAGCGCCTCGGTGATCATCTGCCGGGGCACATGGTTGATGGCGGCCTGCCCGACCGGCTGGTCCAGCCCGGGTTTCGTCACCCGGCCCACTCCCGCGCCGCCGGTAATGCGTACCTCGGGCGTGCCGGGCAGCAGCGTCACCGTGGCGGTCACCGGCAGACCGGTGGTCACGTCCACATCGTCGCCGCCGTCCTTTTCAATGGCGCATTCCGCGCCCTCGGCAACGGTGCGGCAGAACAGGGGAGCCACCTCCACCACAATGCCTTTCGGCGTGCGCAGAGCGACAGTTTCCGGTGCAGTGTCAGTCAGCAGCAGCCGGGCGGCCCCGGCAGCGGCCAGTGCCGCACAGGTGCCGGTGGTGTAGCCGCAGCGCAGCAGCTTCTGCCCGCTGCGCACATAGTGCTCAAATTGCAGCTTTTCCGGCTTTGGTGGACCAAAAACAGCGCTGTACTGTGCTTCCGTCAGGCCGTAGAGCGCTTTGATATTTTCCCGGGCAAAGGCCTGTGCCGGGGACATGGGCGCAGAAACGCCGTGCGGCGAAACGCAGACCACCACGTCCGCGATCTTCTGCGCCATGTCCAGCTCGTGCAGGGTCACGATGACCGCAAGCTGCTGCTCATGCGCCAGCTTTTGCAAAATGGTCAGTAGTTCGATCTTGCCCTTGATATCCAGAAAAGAGGTGGGCTCGTCCAGCAAAAGCACCTGCGGCTGCTGACAGACTGCCCGCGCCAGCAGAATGCGCTGCCGCTGTCCGTCACTGACGCAGTTGAAGTCCCGGTTGGCCAGATGCGCCGCGCCCACCAGCTCCAGCGCATTCTGTATCTGCTTTTTGTCCTCGGCGGAAAGGATGCCCAACCGCCCGGTGTAGGGGATGCGTCCTGCCGCCGCAAACTCAAAGCAGGTGGTCAACTCGGTGCGGCGGGTGTGGGGCAGCATCAACGCCAGCTTTTGCGCCCGGGCATTGCCGGGAATGCGGGCAAGCTCCTGCCCGTCCAGCAGCACCGCGCCGCCCAAAGGGGCCAGCTGCCCGGCCAAGGTTTTGAGCAGGGTGGATTTGCCCGCGCCGTTCGGGCCAATGAGCGCCAGCACCTGCCCTTTGGCAGCGCCCAGCGCAATATCCCGGGCAAGGGCAGCTTTGCCGTAGCCGATGGCAAGGGCGTTGGTTTCAACAGAGTACTTCATCGCACATCCTCCCGGTTGCGGCGCAGCAGCAGCCCAATGACCACCGGCGCACCGAATACGGCGGTGACCGCGCTGATAGAAAGCTCCATGGGCGCAAACAGGCTGCGGGCAATTAAATCACACAGCAGGCAGAACGCCGCCCCGCCCAGACAACACCCTGGCAGCACATACAGCGGGCGGGCGCTGCCCAGCAGCTGCTTGACAAGGTGCGGCACGGCGATGCCCACAAAGGAGATAGGACCGGCAAAGGCGGTGACACAGGCGGCCAGCAGGCTGGAAAGCAGCACCAGCAGCCGGGAAAACCGCCGCACATCCACGCCCACACTGCGGGCGTAGGCTTCGCCCATCTGGTAAGCGGCCATGGGCTTTGCAAGGCAGAAGGCCGCCGCCAGCGCGGGCAGCACCACCAGCGCTGCCGTGCGCACGTTGCCCCACGTCATGCCGGAAAAACTGCCCTGTGACCAGTTGTGCAGGTTGACGATGCTGCTGTCCTGCGCAAAAGCCACCACAAACTCGGTGATGGCAGAGCAGATGTAACCGATCATTACGCCGCAGATTACAAGGATGCTCATGCGCTGCACCCGGCGGGCAGCGGCCAGCACAAAAGCCATGGCCGCCATAGCGCCCGCAAAGGCTGCCAGAATGAGCACAGCAGAGCTTGTCAGCAGGCCGTAGTTCAAAAACAGCACCATCACCAGTGCCACCGCCAGCTTAGCCCCGCTGGAAATGCCCATCACAAAGGGGCCGGCAATGGGGTTTGCAAAAAAGGTCTGCAACAGATAGCCCGCTGCCGAGAGCGCAGCGCCCAGCAATGCGGCCATCACCGCGCGGGGCAGGCGCAGCTGTGTGATAATGCCTACGCTCAGCGCGTCCTGTCCGCGTCCGGTCAGGGCTGCAAGCACGGCCTGCGGGGTAAGCGCAACGCTGCCCCAGAACAGGCTCACGGCAAACAGCACTGCCAGCAGCAGGGCAAGGCAGCAATAGGAAAAAACAAGGCGTTTGCGGCTGGTCATAAGCGGCTCCTCAGGTGATCTTGGTCAAAAAATGCAGGGTGTCGGGGCTGGCAGTTTCCCCGGTAAAAACAGCGTGGAGGTCCAGCATAAAATCTGCCAGTGCCATGCTCTGCTGGAAAAAGCTGGGCGTCGTGCACCAGATATCTCCGCTTTGCACCGCCTTGCACTCTGCCAGCAACGCGCAGCGGGCAAGCAACTCTTCCTTGGTGGAGATGGTGCCCTCGATGGTACCATTATAAATAAGCACATCGGCATCCTTGACCCCGGCGTAAAGATCCTCCAGCGGGATATTCATGGTGGAAAGGCTGTTGCCGCTGTCGGTAAGGGCCGTAAAAACGTATTCGCCACCGGCCATGCCGATCATCTGCGCCACATAGTCTCCGCTTTTGCGCACAGTGGCAAGGCCGCTGGAAGTAATGGAGAAAAACGCGCAGCGTTTGCCGGTGGAGGGCTGCTCCAGCAGCGGTGCAATGCGCTGCGCCTGCTGCGCAAAAACCTCCTCGGCAAGGGCTTCTTTGCCCAGCAAGATACCGTACAGTTTGATCCATTCCATCCGTGCCAGCGGGCTGCTCTCGTAGCTGGAGCGCTCCACCAGCACCGGAATGCCGAACCGTTCCAGCTGCTCCTTTACCTCCGGGGTGTGGTAGATCATGGTATTTTCCACCGCAAGGCCGCATTCTGCGGTCAGGATGCGTTCGTAGTCCGGGGCGCTGTACTTGCCTGCGTAGGCGATGCGCCCGGCCTGCATGGCCTGCTTTGCCTCGTCCAGATACCAGCCCTCGGCGCGGGTGCCGGAAAGGGCAATGCTGTCCAGCGCGTCCAGATGGAGGAACAAGTCCATGGCAGAGGTGGACACCAGATAGATGTTCTGCACCGGCTGCTGTAAAACGGTCACTCCCTCGGGCACGGTGTGCAGGGTGGCAGCGCCCTCCGGCCGGACAAGAAACTTTGCCTGTGCGTCCGGGATGGTCAGCAGGGTAGAGCCGTCTGCATAGCAGTCGGCGGTAAACTGGGTGGCATAGTCCAGCGGGTAGGCGTGGTCAAACATCAACTCGTCCGTATCGGCGGGTGCGGTGGGCGCGGCGGTGCAGCCTGCAAGCACCAGCGCGGCGGCGGGCAGAGCCTTTAAAAATTGAGCGCGGGTCAGCTTCATGGAAGATTACTCCAAGGTAAAAGTCAGGGTGTATTCGATCTCGTGGGGCTTGCTCATGGCAACAGTGTCGGCGGTAACAGCCAGCGGAGTGCCCAGTGCAGCTACAGGAATTTCAAAGGTGGAGTTGCCCTCGGTATTGGTGGGCAGATACTTCTCGCCGTCCACGATCATGTAGTCGTAGTTGGGGCTGCTCCACACGATGGTGGCGGTCATCTTGCCCTCTGCCACGGTCAGGGCAGCGGGGCTTTCCACGGTGGCGCGGCCGGAGCCGCCCTCCAGCACTACGGCAGCGGTGTATGCGCCGTCTGCGGGGGTCTCGACGGCCTGCTCGGTCTTGGGCTCGGCGTTGCGCACGCTCACGATATGGTCGTACCACTTGCCCTTGGTGCCAAGCAACGCCAGCTGGAAGTCGGTATCCAGTGCTTCTACCGGGATGTCGTAGCCGTACACTTCCTCAGTGGTGCCGTCTGCGTAGGTAACCGTGTCCACGGTGGGGATGAGCCATGCGGTCTTGTTGGCCTCGGCATCGGCGGCAAGGCCGGGGTAGAGGTTCACGATCTTTTTGGAAGCCAGACTGACGTGGAAGGTCATCACGCCGTTTTCCACGGTCAGTGTGCCCTTGCCGTTGCAGGCTTCATTGGGGTGGAACATACTGCTGTCGGTCTCGAAATCAGCGGTATATACGCCATCCGGCAGGGCAGCTTCGGCCACAGCAGAGGAAGCCACCACGGAAGAAGCAACAGAGCTTGCCGCAGCAGAGGAGGCGGGGACAGCCCCGCCGCAGCCTGCCAGAGAAGCAGCCAGCACCACACCGGCCAGAGAAACGATGATAAACTGTTTGCAACGCATAAAATAAATACCTCAGTATCCTAAATTTTTGCCCGGCGTCTAAGCTGCCGGGGCAGGGGGCGTTTTCTCCTCGTGCGGGGAATGCGCCCATAAAAGAAGCCCTCTCCGTATGCTTGGCAGCGCCGGAGAGGGCTTCTGAATCCATTAGCCGTTCAGAAGATCCATAGCGGCCTTGGTATGTGCAATGTACAGCTGCTGGATGTCCGCAATGCGGCCCAGACCCGAGATCTGGCAGTCCACATTTTCAAAGCAGCCTGCGGCGGTAAACTGGCTCAGCCAGCTGTCGGCGTCCTCACCGGCCATGTCGTTGTTGGCGTGGTCGCCTGCCACCACCATCAGCGGGCGCAGGATGACCTTGGTGTAACCGGCAGCCTTCACAGCCTCGATGACAGCCTCGCAGGAGGTGTCCTCAGGCTCGCCCTCCACCGTGCCGATGAACACGTTGTCGTAGCCCAAGGTCTGCATGGTGGTCTGCATCTGGCTGTAGCTCACCTTGGCAGTGTGGGAAGTGCCGTGACCCATAAAGACGAAAGCGGTCTTATCGGCGGCGGCAGCGGCGGCGCTGTCGTAACCGGCTTCCTTCACAGCGGCAGCGGTAACAGCCTTGGCAACAGCTTCCTTGTCAGCATTGATGACGGAGGCATCCGCGCCCACCTCGCCCAGCAGGGGCTCGGCCACAGCAACACTCTCGAACTTGTCGCGGTACTGGTCCAGCATCTCGTTCATCTCGTCATACTCTGCACCGTGCATCAGATGGGTAGGCTGCACGATCAGGTTCTTCACGCCGTTTGCCACAGCGCGGTCCAGTGCCTGCTGCATATTGTCGATCTTCTCGCCATCGCGTGCCTGCACATGGTTGATGATGATCTGTGCGGTAAAGGCACGGCGCACGCTCCAGTCGGGGTAAGCGGCCTGCAAAGCGTCCTCGATACCCTTGATGTCGGCAGCGCGGCTGTCGTTGAAGGAGGTGCCGAAGGACACGACCAGCAGCTCGTTTTCGCCGATCTCATCGGCGTTGCGGGCATCGTCCTTGGAAGCATCGCCGGTGTCGCGGCCAAAGTAGTCAGGGTCGGCATTTTCGCCCTCCACCAGCTCCTTCTGGGCATCGGTCAAAGCGTCCCAAGCGGCCTTTGCGGCTTCGCACTGGGCATCGGTGTCATCGGTGCGCTGCTGCACATAGATGGCGTCAATCAAGTCTGCCACGTTCTGTGCGGCCAGTGCGTCAGCGTCTGCGCTGGAAGCTTCGCTGCTGGCGGCAGAGCTGGCAGCAACAGAGGAAGCAGTGCTGGATGCAGCCCCGCCGCAGCCGGTCAGTACACCGGCGCACAGAGCCAGAGCGGTCAGAGCGGCCGCCGTTTTGCGGATGTTGCGTTTTTTCATCTTGTTTTCCTTTCCTGATGTGGGTGAAATACGGCACCGAACAGAAGGGTACAGGAAAGAGAACCTGTAAAAAAACGGGGTCTTCCGCTTGCGAAATGGCAAAGCAAAAAGACCCCGTATCTTACAGGCTTTTTGGTACAACCAATTCCTCGTGATCTGGGGCGGCAAAGCCCCGGTACCAACAGCGGGCAGGTTTCCTGACTGAAAGCTCAACGCCCGCTGCCGCCTTCCCAAGCCGGATGGCTCAGTGACCGGTGCAAAAGCACCCTGACAGTGGACTCCCTTATCACAGTGACGAGATCGTGCGGGATTGACACCCGCTTCCCTTTTAACGTCCCTGCCGCCGCCCGGTGGGGCAAAGTGACGGAACGCACCTGCTGTTTTCTGTTCAGTTCGTCAAAAAGTATAGCACAGCCCTATACAAAACGCAAGAAAAAACGGAGAAATGCTTGACCTTCCCCCTGCCGGAAGGTGTATACTTGGCTCGAAACTGAAAGCAAGGAGGCAGCCCATGTTAAAGATAGAGCATCTGACCAAAACCTACGGCGGCAAGCCCGCCGTGCAGGACCTTTGCCTGCACATCCGCCCGGGGGAGCTGTGCGCCTTTATCGGCCACAACGGCGCGGGCAAGACCACTACCTTAAAATGTTGCTGCGGTATCCAGCAATTTGATGCCGGAGAAATTTATGTGGACGGCATTTCCGTGCGGGAGAACCCGCTGGAATGCAAGCACCGTCTGGCCTATCTGCCGGATGACCCGCAGCTGTACGAGTATATGACCGGTATCCAGTACCTTGATTTTATTGCGGATATCTTTGGCGTAAGCGCCGCACAGCGGACGCAGCGCATCCGGCAGTACGGCGATGCCTTTGGCCTGACACAGGATTTGGCGCAGTCCATCGGGGCATACTCCCACGGCATGAAGCAGAAGCTTGCCATTATTGCGGCGCTGCTGCACGAGCCGAAGCTGATTTTAATGGACGAGCCCTTTGTCGGGCTGGACCCGCTGGCTTCCCATCAACTCAAGACCCAGATGAAGGCCTTTTGTGCGCAAGGCGGGGCGATCTTTTTCTCCACCCATGTGCTGGAGGTGGCCGAAAAGCTTTGCGACAGGGTAGCTATTCTGCGTAAAGGTCAGCTGGTGCGCGAGGGTGCCATGGAGCAGGTACGTGGTGACGACACGCTGGAAGAGGTCTTTCTGGAACTGGAGGATACGGGGGAAGCGCTATGATCCGTGCATTGCTCAAAAAACAGCTTCTGGAACTGGGCGCGGCCTTTGTGCGCAGCAGCAAAACTGGCAAGCGGCGCTCCCGGGCAGGAGCATTCGGGTATGCATTGCTGTTTGCGGTGCTGATGCTGCTGGTCATGCTCAGCTTTGGCTCGATGGCATTGCCTCTGGCAGTGACGCTGGTTCCGCAGGGGCTGGACTGGCTCTATTTTGTGCTGATGGAGCTTTCGGCGCTGACGGTCAGTGTGCTGGCCAGTGCCTTTACCAGCTACGGGCATTTGTTCCGCTGCCGGGATAACCAGAAGCTGCTGGCGCTGCCCATCCCGCCGGGCGCTATTTTTGCGGTGCGCTGCGGCGGGGTGTACCTGACCGGGCTGATTTATCTGCTGCTGGCGTGGGTGCCCTCGGTGGTCTGCTATGCGCTGGCGGCACCCCGCCCCGGCGGTGCCCTGCTGGCGGCGCTGCCGGTAGCACTGGCGCTGGCGGGAGTTTCCATGGTGCTGGCCGTTCTGCTGGGCTGGGCGGTGGCGCTGCTCAACCGCCGCGCCCGGCACAAAAGCCTTGTCACTGTGGTGGGTACGCTGCTCTTTCTGGCGGTCTATTATGCGGTATTCCAATGGGTGGGCAACGCGGTGGAGGCCCTTGCAGTGGATGCCGTACAGGCAGGCGCAACCGCCGGTCGTGTTGCTGCACCGCTGCGTCTGCTGGGTCTGGCGGCAGTGGGCAACGTCCCGGCGCTGCTGCTGTTTCTGGCGCTGGCTGCGGCCTGTATGGCGCTGTGCGGTAAGGCGCTGGCAAAGCCCTATCTGCGGCTTTTGACCCTTGAACCGGGCAGAGCCAAAGCGGAATACCGCGCAAATACGCAAAAAAAGCAGCCCCCGCGCCGGGCATTACTGCGGCGGGAACTGTTGCATCTGGGCGCTTGCCCCATGTGGCTGCTCAACTGTGCACTGAGCAGCCTGCTGCTGCCGGTGCTGGGCGTGGCAGCACTGTGGAAGGCCGCAGACCTGCGCGCCTTTACTGCTGCTTACCTGCCGGAGAGTCTGCCTATGCTGGTGTGCGGGATGGTGTGCGCCATAGCCGCCATGAACTTTATCACAGCGCCATCGGTGTCGCTGGAAGGGGGCACCCTCTGGCTGCTGCAAAGCCTGCCGGTGCCCCCGCAGCAGGTGCTGCGGGCAAAGGCAGAGCTGCAATTGCTGCTCACGCTGCCGGGGGCGTGGTTTTGCGCCGGGTGCGCCATGGCGGCGCTGCGCATTCCGGCAGGGCAGGGGCTGCTGGTGATGGTGGTACTGGCAGCCTTTGTGTGGCTGACGGCGCAGTTTGGGCTTGCTTTGGGGTTGTGCCTGCCCAACCTCCACTGGGTAAGCGAGGCCGCCGTGGTCAAGCGGAGCGCCGCCAGTATGCTGGCGATGTTCGGCGGGTGGCTGCTGGCGGGCGGGGTGCTGTTTTTGCCCCTGATCTTGCTGGACTACGCTGTGCCGCCGCTGGCCGCACAGACTGTTTGTCTGGCTGTGCTGCTGGGGTTGGACTTGCTGCTGCACCGCTGGCTGTGCACCCGCGGCGCAGCCCGGTTTGCCGCCCTGCACTAAAGTGGGAAAAACTTTATTAGAACAAAATCGGGCAGCCTGCGGGCTGCCCGATTTTGCATTTTCACGGGAGAGGGTCGTAATGGAAAACGGCAGGATGCAGTGGCTGTTTCCTGCGGAAACAGCCACTGCGGGAAGAACGATGTTTTTTGCAGTTACAGCGCATCCAGTACGGTGCGGGCGGCGCGGATATTTGCTTCACTGGTCTGCCAAATCTCAAACTCCGAAAAGCCCGGCAGACCCATGGGCACGCCCTCTCGCCGGAAGGTCATGCGGCTGTCCAGTACCTGCTTGCCGGAAAGGTGGAACGCCCGGGCACCGGTCTGGGCAGCAAGGGCGGGGATGTTGGCAGCGGATACGCCTGCGCCCACCAATATCTCCACCTCCTGCCCGGCAGCTTCCACCAGCTGCTGCAGCAGGGCAGCGCCCTGTGGGGCACTTACTGCCTGTCCACTGGTCAGAATGGTAGCAAGCCCTAGCTGCTTTGCGGCTTCCAGTGCGGCAAAGGGGTCGCAGCAGACATCAAAAGCACGGTGCAGGGTGCAGTCCACGGTGCGGTGGGCTTTTTCAGCCGCCTGCCGGGCTGCGGCATAGATGGGGCGCAGAGCGTCTGTGTCCAGCGCTCCCGTCGGGGTCAGCACACCGGTCACGATGCCGTCGGCACCGGCAGCGACCAGTTCGGCGGCGCACTCGGCCATTTGTGCAAGCTCGTAACGGTCGTAGCAGAAATCGCCAAAGCGGGGACGGATAAGTGCCCGCACCGGCAGGCCGGTCTCAGCCTTGACCTGACGCAGCAGGGCAGGGGAAGGGGTGGTGCCGCCGATAATCAGGTCGGCGCACAGCTCCAGCCGGTCAGCGCCGCCGCGTTTTGCCGCCAGTGCGCTGGCGGTGCTGTCTACGCAAACTTCCAGAGTGCAGTGCATAGCGATACCTCCATCTACAAAAAACGATTTTGAATGGCCGCCGCGCTGCTTTGGCCATTTTCAGCGGAATGAATACTTTAATTTATCAATGGGAAAATCTGCGGATTTTCCCATTGATTTTTTCACAGGGGGGGGGAGAGCAAAGGAAAAGTGCTTTTGTTCGATGCTGTGCTCTAAAAAAGGCTGTTGCGCCATGATATGTGCAACAGCCTCGGGGAGTTATGGTTTATTTTACGCTTTCAAGGAAGCGGACAAAACCGGCGCGGCCTGCTTCGTCCAGCTTGTACACACCGGCATCGGCCAGCACCTGTGCGAACACATGGCCTACCTCGTCCTGCAAGATCAGGTGCACATTGTCGGCGTTCAGCTCCGGGTGCTTTGCAAGGATCTCCTCGGCCCACTCGGCATGCTTTTGCAGGGCTTCGGGGTACTCTGCGGTGGGCAGATGCGCCACCAGCACATCAGCAAGGTCGAACAGCTCCTGCTTCAGGCGGCTGGGCAGCACGGCCAGACCCATCACCTCAATCAGGCCGATGTTCTCTTTTTTGATGTGGTGCAGCTTTGCATGGGGGTGGTACACGCCCAGCGGATGCTCCGGGGTGGTGATGTTATTGCGCAGCACCAGATCCAGCTGATACTTGCCGTCCCGCATCCGGGCGATGGGGGTAATGGTGTTGTGGGGCTCGCCGTCGGTCTCGGCAAAGATAAAGCAGCTCTCGTCGGTGTAGCTGCGCCAAGCAGCCAGCAGCTTATCGGCCAGCTCCACAAGGCGTGCATCGTCCGCACAGGTCAGACGGATGCAGCTCATGGGCCAGTGCACGATACCGGCCTCCACGTCCTCAAAGCCGGGGAACACCCACGTCTTTTCAATGGGAGCTTTGGCCATGGCAAACTCGTAATGACCGCCCTGGAAATGGTCATGGCTCAGGATGCTGCCGCCCACGATAGGCAGGTCGGCGTTGCTGCCCACAAAATAGTGGGGGAACAGACCCACAAAATCCAGCAGCTTGCGGAAGGTTGCCCGCTCGATCTTCATGGGTGTGTGCTGGTTATTGAACACGATGCAGTGCTCGTTGTAGTAAACGTAGGGACTGTACTGCAAATTCCACGCGCTGTCGTTGATGGTCAGCGGGATGATGCGGTGGTTTTCGCGGGCGGGGTGGTTCATGCGGCCGGCGTAGCCCTCGTTCTCCACGCACAGCTGACACTTGGGGTAAGCGCTCTGGGGTGCAAGCTTTGCGGCGGCAATGGCCTTGGGATCTTTTTCCGGCTTGGACAGGTTGATGGTGATATCCAGATCGCCGTACTCGGTCTTGGTGACCCACTTCAGATCGCGCTTGATACGGTAGCGGCGGATGTAGTCGGTGTCCTGACTGAACTTGTAGAACCAATCGGTGGCGGCCTGCGGGCCCTCGTTTTCGTACCGCTCCTCAAAGTTGGCGCGCACAATGCTGGGGCGCGGGGTCAGCACGCCCATCAGCTTGGTGTCGAACAGATCGCGTGCGGTGGAGTTATCCTCGCACACGCCGCGGGCAACGGCATCGTCCACAAGGGTCTTGAGGATGCTTTCCAGATCGGTGTAGCACACCTCGCCCTCCGGGGCGGTAAAGTCGTCCAGCTGCATGGTCATCAGCAGCTGATTGCGGATATAGATCTCGTCATCGGGCAAGATCAGCCCGGTGTCCAGCCCGTAGTTCACGAGCTGCTGGATGGCAGTAGAGATCACAGCACAGCACCTCCCTCAGGACGAATGCTCAGCACATGGCAGCGGCCTGCGCCGAGGATCTTTTCCATGTTTGCCTTAAAGTCTGCCAGCATCTCCACCGGCACAAAGGCCTGCACCGTACCGGCAAAACCGCCGCCGTGTACGCGCACAGCACCCTTGCCGCCCAGATAGTGCTTGGCAGCGGCGATGGTCACAGCCACCTCCTGATGCTCCTTGTAACCGGCAGGGATGACGTTCTGCAAATACTCCCAGCTACTGTCGCCGGAGGCAGTTACCATCTGCAAAAAGGCATCAAAATCGCCCTCGCGCAGGGCAGCCACCTGCTGGGGCACACGGTCGTTATCGGCGTAGAAGTGGAAGGCGCGCAGCACAGCGCGGTCGCCGCACTGCTTGCGGCAGGCCGGAATATTTGCAAGGAAGGTTTCAAAGGGCACGTCCCGCAGCACCTCGCCGCCGCACACAGCGGCCACAGCGCGGCACTCGTTGGGGATGGCGGCGTACTCGTCGGTCAGGTCGGCATGGTCTGCACCGGAGTCCAGAATGCACAGCGCCAGGCCGGCCTTGGAAAAGTCCACCTGCACTGGCTCCACGTCGGGGTTTGCCTTGTCGGCAAAGTCGATGGTGATAATGTTGCCCACGCTGGAGGCCATCTGATCCATCAGACCACAGGGCTTGCCAAAGTACACATTTTCAGCCCACTGGCCGATCTGTGCAATGGCAATGGGGGAGACTTTTTCATCCATGAAGCAGTCGTTCAGAATCACGCCGACCAGCACCTCAAATGCGGCAGAGGAAGAAACGCCGCTGCCCTTGGGCACATTGGAGGAAATGTACACGTCCAGACCGGACAGCTTTGCGCCACGCTGACGGAAAGCCTCGCACTCGCCGCGCAGTAGGGAAGCAGTGGTGTTCTCCTCCTCCTTGCGGGCGGTCAGGTCATCAAGGTCGATGACGCACAGGTCGTAGCCCTCGCTCTGCACGCGCAGCTGGTTCAGGCTGTTGGGGGCGGCAGCAGCGATCATATCAATGTTCACGCTGCCTGCCAGCACGCGGCCATGCTGGTGGTCGGTGTGGTTGCCGCCGATCTCGGTGCGGCCAGGGGCACTATACAAACCGGCCTCGGTATGTGCGCCGAAGGTGGTCTCTAACCCGTCCAGAACAGCCGCATAGCGGGCTGCCTGTGCAGGGGTCTCGTCGGGGGTGCAGCAGTACAGCGCAGCCAGACGCGCAGCGTGTGCGCCCTTGGTCAGCTCCTGCTTCCAGGTGGAAATGGACTTCATCATGGAAATTTCCTCCTACTATTATGATCGGAAAAGTCGATGCAGCCGTTCGCAGCTGCCGTAGCTGCTTCTATAATAGTCAAACGCAACGCAAAAAACCATGTGTTATTGTTGCATCTCGATGAAAAGTTGCAAAAAGCGCCTGTGCAGCTCAATCGACTGCTGTCGAACAAATAAAATAAAAGTTTTTCGGGCGAATCAAAATGCTTGGCATAAATGCACACAAATCCCGGAATTTTGAGCGCAGCGCCCAAAAAAGACGGGATGGAAAATTGCACTTTGCACAAAAAAATACCCCCGCACCGATGCAGCCATCGGGCGCGGGGGGTGTAGTTCAGCGGGTAAATTCGCTGCCAGTCAGACCATCAAGGTTCAGCATTCCTTCCAGAGCGGCAATGTCGGCGTTCACGTCCAGCGCGTCGGCTTGGAACAGCTTGTCCAGCTGGTTTTCAAAGGCGGTCACCAGCAGGTCCATGCTGCGCTCGATGCTGTGCTTGGCCTCGGTAATGTTCGTGCCCTCCACCGCCTGCCCGGAAAGGCTGGCGTAGGTGTTCAGCAGCTTGAGGGCGGTAGGCAGATAATAGTTCATAAATTTTTGCAGCTGTGCTTTTTTGTCCGGGTCCTTCTGCGCCAGCGCAAAGATGCGCCCGCTGACCTCTTCCAGTCGGGAGATCTTCGCGCTCATCACTGGGTCAGGGATGGCATCGTTCACCTCCCGCAGCTGGCGCAGCAGGACGGCGTACTCGTCCTCTGCGGCGGGCTGGGGCTTGGATACCGGAGCTTGTGCGGGCTTTTTAGGCTGCGGTGCCGCGCCCCGCACCACCAGCGTGTCGGTGCGGTTGTCAATGTAGGCATCCGCGCCGAAGTATCCGTGCTCAATGGCGCTTTTTACGGCGGCACGTCCCCGGGCGGCGTCCACCCCGGCAGCGGCAAACAGCTCCGGCAAAGAGATGTTATCCCGCTCGCCTACCACCTTATCAAGCAGCCGCTCCAGCTTGCGGGTGCTCTTCATCCGCAAGCCGGTCAGCAGTGCACCGCCGCCGCCAATGGCCATGGCAATATTGGAAAACAGCTCCCCGGGGTCGGGCCAAAACTTCCACACACTGATGACATCCACCGCATCCGTCACGCCGGCAAACAGAAAGACCGCACCCATGATGGTGCAGAGGGTGGCAATGGTCTTGTGCCATTGTTTGGCGCTTTTCTGCTCTGCCGTTGGGATGTCCTGCCCATAGGATGCGTTTGCTTTCTGCGTTGAGACAGGTTCTGGGGCGGGGCGGTAGCCGCCCCGGGCAGCGGCGGCTTCCTGCTCCTCCTTCTGCACCTTCTGGTCGATGCCTTTCAGGATGAACAGCAGCACCCCCAACGGCCCGGACATCGCCATCACGATAAAGATGGCAATGGTGGGGATCTTTGCAAAATAATGTTTTCTCGGCTCCATGAAATAAATTTCCTTTCACAGAAAGATAAAAATAAAAGACCGCGTTCCACTCTATTATAGCGGAGCGCGGCCTTTTTGTTAAGGGGGTATTTCTGTGCGCGAAAAGTTTACTTCATCAGGCTGCAAACGGCTTCGGCATAAGCGGCGGGGTCGTCCACGGGCAGACCCTCGATCAGCTGTGCCTGTGCGTACAGCAGAGCACTGTACTTGTTCAACTTCTCGGTGTCGCCAGCCTCCTGCGCGGCCTTCAGGGCGGCAAACACGGGGTGGTTCACGTTCAGCTCCAGCACCTTGTCGCTCTTCACGCCCTCGCTGCCGGGCTGCTTGGACAGCACCTTCTCCATCTCAATGGACAGCGGGCCGTCAGCGCTCAGGCAGACGGGGTGATCCTTCAGGCGGGTGGAGACCTTGACCTCCTTCACCTTGCCGTTCAAAGCGTCCTTCATGGCGTCGAACAGTGCCTTGTTCTCGGCAGTGGCATCCTCGGCGGCCTTCTTCTCCTCCTCGGACTCCAGACCCAGATCGCCGCTGTTCACGTTCTTGAACTCCACGGTGCCGTCCTTGCCCTCGGCATCCTTGCGGGGGTAGCTGTGCAGGATCTGCAGGCAGAACTCGTCCACGTCCTCGGTCAGCAGCAGCACGTCAAAGCCCTTGTCCAGCACCAGCTCTGCGGAGGGCAGCTTTGCCAGACGGTCGGTAGAGTCGCCTGCGGCAAAGTAGATGTACTTCTGCTCGGCGGACATCTTGTCGATGTACTCCTGCAGGGTGACCATCTTCTGCTCCTTGGCAGACCAGAACAGCAGCAGGTCGCGCAGCAACTCGGCGTGCATACCGTAATCAGAATAAGCACCAAACTTGATCTGACGGCCGAACTCCTTCCAGAACTCTTCGTACTTTGCACGGTCGTTGTTCAGCATGGCGTGCAGCTCGTTCTTGATCTTCTTTTCCAGTGCATTGTGGATCAGCTTCAGCTGGCTGTCCTTCTGCAGCATCTCACGGCTGATGTTCAGGCTCAGGTCCTGACTGTCCACGATGCCCTTTACAAAGCTGAAGTAATCCGGCAGCAGGTCGGCGCACTTTTCCATAATCAGCACACCGGAAGCGTACAGAGCCAGACCCTTCTCGTAGTCCTTGGTATAGAAATCGTAGGGGCGGTGGCTGGGCACGAACAGCAGGGCGTTGTAGTTGGCAGTGCCCTCGGTGCGGCTCACGATGACCCGGGCGGGATCGGCGTAATCGCCGAACTTATCCTTATAGAAGCTGTTGTACTCCTCGTCGGTCACTTCGCTCTTCTGCTTCTTCCAGATGGGGATCATGCTGTTCAGGGTCTCCAACTCGGTGTAGGTCTCCCACTCCGGCTTGTAGTCCTCAGGCTTGGGATCCGGTTCCGGCTTCTGACGGCTCTTTTCGCGCTCCATCTGGATGGGGTAGCGCACATAGTCGCTGTACTTCTTCACGATAGCCACGATGCCGTATTCGTCCAGGAAGTTGTCGTATTTCTCAGTGTCGGTATCCGGCTTGATGTGCAGAATGATCTGGGTGCCCACGGTATCCTTCTGGGCGGGGGTCATCTCGTAGCCGTCCACACCGGAGGACTCCCACTGCCAAGCCTCGTCCGAGCCGTAAGCCTTGGAGATGACGGTCAGCTTATCGGCCACCATAAAGGCAGAGTAGAAGCCCACGCCGAACTGACCAATGATATCGATGTTTTCGTCCTTGTTGTCCTTTTTGAAATCCAGAGAGCCGGAGTGAGCAATGGTGCCCAGATTCTGCTCCAGCTCTTCCTTGGTCATACCGATGCCGTTATCCTCTACGGTAAGGATGCGGTTTTCCTTATCGCGGGTGATGAGAATGCGGAAATCGCCCTTGTTCATGCCCACGGAGGTGTCGGTCAGGCTCTTATAATACAGCTTGTCGATGGCGTCTGAAGCATTGGAAATCAGCTCCCGCAGGAAGATCTCTTTATTGGTATAGATGGAGTTGATCATCATGTCCATCAGCTTTTTGCTCTCTGCCTGAAATTCTTTCTTGGCCATAATACAAAACCTCTTTTATCACATATTTGGTGCGCCGTACCCGGTAAACTGCCGGGATGCTTAGCACTCATAACTTCTGAGTGCTAATATACAACGACTTGCAGGGAAAATCAAGGCTTTTCATAAAAAGTTAAAAAAGTAAAAGATTTGCTGCCCCGGTGCACGAAACGGCGTTCCGGGATCGTTTGTTATATAAAGAACGATATTTTTTCGGAAAAGCTTTCCCACTTTTGCGCAGACTGTGCTATAATGGAGCGAGTATGCCGGAAGGATGTGAGAAAATGTCAAAACAGGGCGATGCCGCCTACGCATGGTTCTTAAAGGGCTATAATTGCAGTCAGAGCGTGGTGGCGGCGTTTGCACCCCAGCTTGGCCTGACCGAGGAGATGGCGCTGCGCCTTTCCGCAGGGTTTGGCGCAGGCATTGGCCGGATGCGGGAGGTGTGCGGGGCGTTCTGCGGTGTGGTGACCGTGCTGAGCATGGTCTACGCCGACCCCGCCGACCCCAAGGATAAATCCCGGATGTACGCACTGGTGCAGCAGGCGGCAGAGCAGTACCGCGCCCGCAACGGCGGCAGCATCATCTGCCGGGAATTGCTGGCAAAGGCGGGTGCTGCCCCTGCCGGGGGCACAGCGGCAGAGGAACGCACCGCAGAATACTATAAAAAGCGCCCCTGCCCGGAGCTGTGCCGCATCTGCGCCGACCTGTGCGCAGAATTTATCGCAGCCCACCCGGAGGGGCGGCACGGCTTTTATAAGGAGGATGCGTAAATGCAGCTTGAGCAACTGGAACTGACCGGCGGCGGTACGCTGACGCTCTACCTGCGGGAGAGCGTGGAAGCCATGCCGCATTTCCGGCAGCGCCCGCTGGTACTGGTGGTGCCCGGCGGCGGTTATAACCACGTCAGCCCTCGGGAGGGCGACCCCGTAGCGCTGCAATTTGCAGCGGCGGGATATCACACGGCGGTACTGCACTACGCAGTAGGGGAGAACGCCCGGGATGCGCTGCCCATGCGGCAGCTGGCACAGGCCATCGGCCTTGTGCGGCAGCACGCAGAACAGTGGAATATTTTGCCGGATCAGATCGCTTTGTGCGGCTTTTCGGCGGGCGGGCATCTGGCACTGTCCGGTGCAGTGTGGGAGATCCCCAGCATGGCAGACCAGCCGCGGCCCAACGCCCTGCTGCTGGCCTACCCGGTGGTCACCGCCGGAGAATACGCCCACAGGGACAGCTTTGTGCAGCTGACAGGCACGCAGGATGTTGCCGCCCACCAGCGCTTTACACTGGAGGATAAGATCACCCCCGCCACACCGCCGGTGTTCGTCTGGCATACCATGGAGGACGAAACTGTCCCGGTGGAAAACACCTTGCTGCTGCTCAGCGCCCTGCACAAGGCAGGCGTGCCGTGCGAAGTGCACCTGTTTGAAAAGGGCTGCCACGGCACCAGCATCTCCACCCCGGAGGTGGACGCCGACAGCACCCACCGCAACCGCTGGGTGCAGCTTGCGGTGGAATGGCTGAACGATACCTTTTCCTTCCACGCCTGAGATAACCGACTGAAACAGGAAAAACGTGTGTAAATTTTAGTCATACCTACAAAAAATTCACAAATAAACCGTTGACTTGCACAGGCGTATGCCGTATACTGTCCAACGGGGATAAAACCACGAAAGAAGGAAACAAAAATGGTTATGGATCCCACACTGCCGCGCATCAAGGTGCGCGATCTGCTTATGCAGGCATTTCTCACCGGCTGGGAGCGCTCCGATAAGAGCACCTCGCAGGACGAGTACCTGCAAAGTTCCATTCAGGTCATTGAGATGCTGCAGGTAGAGCCGGAAAACCTCTACGCAGAGGAGGGTCTTGGCCTGCCGGACGGCGAAGAGGTGGATCATCTGGACGATCTGCTGCGCGCGGACGGCTTCTGGCTGTACTACGGGGTGGAAGCGGAAAACTTCTTCCTCATCCAGTGGTACCCGGACGAGGCTTCTGCCAATGCAAAGCTTGCCCAGCTGGAAGAACTGGGCGACGGCAAGCAGTATCTGGTAGACCTGACCCTCAAGCGGGCAAACCCTTCCGAGGCTGAAAACTTCGGCAATTCCAACCCGGTGCAGCTCCGCTCCTGAAACAAACGTTAACGTATTGAGTTGAAAGGAAATTTTGCTCATGCAGCTTTCTGTTACGGAACGCGAACGGCTTTATGCCATTTTGGAAAAATACGATCAAAACCCCAAGGTGCAGCAGATGCGGGAGTTCATCCAGCACGGGGACGTTACCACCTATCAGCACTGCAAGAATGTGGTGCTGGTCAGCTGTTGGCTGAACCATCGGCTACATTTGGGTGCAGACGAGACCTCACTGGCTGTCGGTGCTTTCCTGCACGATTTTTATCTGTACGACTGGCATAAAAAAGGTACCTTCCATGGCATCCGCCGCCTGTTCGAGATGCACGGCTTCTCCCACCCGGGCTGCGCCTGCGTCAACGCAGAAAAGGTGTTCCATATCACCAAAAAGGAACAGAGCATCATTTCCAGCCATATGTGGCCGCTGACCTTCCGTCATGTGCCCAGCTGCCGCGAGGCCATCATCGTCTGCCTTGCCGATAAGTACTGCGCTGTGGTGGAAAGTATGTTCAAGCACAGCCGCGTGGCTGCCGCCAAAAACGCCAACGGCGAATACGACGAGTGGTAAAACCGAAGCATCACAAATAACAGGAGCCGCTGCACTTTTTGGTTGCAGCGGCTCCTTCTGCCTTATACGTCGTGAAAAAAGCAGAGCGGGAAAATCTGCGGATTTTTCCGCTCTGCAAATAAAAATAATTCTGCGTCCGGTGGGGCTGGTTACAGCTTTTTGAACCCCTCCGGTTCGTCTGCGGCGGCGCGGCGCTCCATCAGATAGGTGTCCAGCCAGTGGCCGTGGCAGTCCCGCGCAATGCGCTCCCGATGCCCCACCAGCCGGAAGCCGCACTTGGCGTGCAGGGCACGGCTGGCAGCGTTATCCTGTAAAACAGTGGATTGCAGCGTCCAGTACCCGGCTTTTTCGGCAGCGGCGCACAGGGCGCTCAACAGCTGAAAGCCCAGTCCGTGCCCACGGAACTGCTCGCCTACATAGATGCTTACCTCGGCCACGCCCCGGTAACACCACCGGGGGTCTACCCGGTGCAAAGCACACCACCCTGCCAGAACCCCGCCGGAAAGGATGACCAGACGGCACTCCTTTGTGTGGGAAGCGTCCCACGCGGTATAGGGCGGGCATTCGGTCTGGAAGGTGGCGTATTCCGTGGCAATGCCCTCAACATAAATTCTGGAGACCGCGCCCCAGTCCTCCGGCGTCATAGGCCGGATGATGATCTTATCCATACTTTCATCCTCGGCGGGCCGAAAATTGCCCGCATTCTCTTTCCACTCCCGGATAAATTTCAGTATAGCAGAATTTGCCGCGCGGTACAAGAAGCGGACTGCACAGAAATTGCTTTGACATCCTACTTGTTTGTGATACAATAAGGGAACAAGAATGCGGCGCGGGGGGTGCGCCGTCTCCCATGGAGGATGT
>ENA-UEOM01000032-UEOM01000032.1-human-gut-metagenome-genome-assembly--contig:-NODE-32-length-65234-cov-14.291450_pt1 | contig 65234 bp, 54 predicted proteins | sample MGYA00242993_ERZ507994 | MGnify/ENA primary metagenome ERZ507994 (study PRJEB26167, sample SAMN06115536) | human gut metagenome | host: Homo sapiens | place: China:Neimenggu | collected 2014-11-07... | reverse complement strand
TATCACCAATTAAGGAGGACTTTTTCATGAGCAAAATTCAGAAAATCTACGATTACCTCAAAGAATGCAACGGTTTCTTCTTTGCCAGCTGCGATGGCGATAAGCCCCGCGTGCGTCCTTTCGGCTTTATGATGATCTACGAGGATAAGCTGTATTTCGGCATGGGCACCCACAAGGAAAGCTACAAGCAGGTAAAGGAAAACCCCAATGTGGAGATCAGCGCCATGAACCCCGATGGCAGCTTCATCCGCGTCAAGGGCGTTGCCAACTTTGATATGCGCCCCGAAGTACAGGCCCATATGTTTGAGGTTTCCCCCAGCCTGCGCAAGCTGTATAATGAGGAATCCGGCCTGACCCAGGCTACCTTCTACCTCACCGATATCGTAGCCGAAACCAGCAAGGACAATGTTTTCACCCCCATCACCGATTGATCCATGCACCACTCTTTCCCCCGGGCAGCCTTGTCCGGGGGGATTTTTCTTTATCCCGGCCGAGTGCAGACCGCCGGCTCGGGGCACAGCCCCTTCCGGCTCCGCCGGAAGCAAGCAGGCTCCGCCTGCTTTCCGCCGCCTGCGGCGGCGGGGGCTGCGCCCCGGCCTTCCCCCTGCACCTACCCTCCCCACGCAAAAATCCCGCCCCGGTGCTTCCACACCGGGGCGGGTTCTATCATTATGAATTATCGTTCGACCAGCGCCTGCAATTTCTTCAGCGCGCCGCTGTCGCCAGTATTGTAAATCTGTTGCAGTACAAGGACATCTTTGATGTCCTTTTCCTCCACCAGGTCGTAGATCGAACCCTTGTAGTACCGGAACTCGATCCAGTACAGGTACTGGTAGTGGTCCACCAGGTAGGGGATCAGCGCATTGCCGTAGCTGTCCTTTATCACCAGGCAAGCGGAACCATCGGTAATCTCCGGGTTTTCCACCACGCTGTACGGCTGGTCGCCGCCTGCAAAGGCCCCGTACTTCATGCTGCTGCCATAGCCGGAAACATCATTCACCACGAACCAGTCGTAGGTGGTGCCATCGGCCATGGTCATCTTCATTTTGTTGGTGCCCATCGGCTTGTAGGCGATCACCGTATCGGGATTGGCCCCCAGCGAAGTGATACCGCTGACTGAATAATAGGTCCCCAAAAAGTTCGGGAACTCCACCTGCTCAAACTGATCCAGCATGTGCGGGGTCAACCCAGCCGCCTTGGCATACTGGGTGTAGGCGTAGTAGGCGCCCAGCGCTGTCCAGTGGTGGTCGGTGTGGAAGTAGATATACTCATCCACATGCTCCCGCAGCGCGTCAAAGACCTCCACCCCATTGATATCCGCCGCCATGCGGCTGTAAATGTACCGGATGGCCTCCCGCTGGTCACTGATGTGCAGCTCCTTCTGCAAGGAATCACTCAGCAGCACCCCACCGTTGATAGGCGCCACCAGGCTGTACAGCTGGGCTCTGCCCGCCAGCCGCTTATCCATCTCATTCAGGATCGCCGCGTACCAGTCGGAATTTTCCTGCTGGAAATAATAAAGTCCATAGCCCACATTCCCACTGACGAAAATCCCGCTGATCATCTCGCCATCGGCGCTCACATTGCCATCGCGGGGCGGCTCGGTATTATTATCCTGCTGGGGATCATCGGTCTTATTTTCAGGATCATCTTTCGGCAGGGTGGGCAGCTCTCCCTGCCCCCCTTCGATATCCGGGATCTCCTCACCCTGATTTTCGCCGCCCACTATCACATCACTGCGGATGCCGTAAAGGCTCTGTACCACCTTATTCCCGCCAATGAGCAGCTCCCGCAGTGGGTAGGTATCGGCATACCAGGTATCTATCCCGCTAAACCACTTTCCACTCCAGAAGCTTTCCCAGGTAAAGGCCGGGAACTCGGTCAGCTTTCGTTTCTCTATCTCACTTTCGGTGGGCCGGGGCAAAAAGATGCCAATGACGCACAGCACCGCCAGCACGCCAAAGAACGCCGTCAGTTTTATCCACCGGGTCCTGCTCTCCCGATCCGATTGCTTCATCCCGTTCCCTCCTTTTTCGCGCCCCACTCATACTTTGTATGGGGGCATAGTTTCTGCCCTGCTTATCGGCTCGTTAAAAAGCCGGTTTCCAGTCTTGGCCGGTCCCTGCAAACCGCGGGTAAATCATCCCTACATCTCCGCCAATCCGCAAAAACCGCGGGGATCGGGGCGCAGCCCGCCCGCCCGGAGGACGGGCTCCGCGCGCTTCGCGCGCGGCTTTCGGCTTTGCCGAAAGGGGCTGCGCCCCGCCTTCCCCCGCATGCTTTTCTTTCCTCAGAACTGGAAATACAGGAACGGATTGTAGCTGTCCCCGGCCAGCGCCATTGCCGCCAACAGCAGCAGCAGAACCGGATGGATCACTTCCCATACGGCAGCCGCGCCCCGCAGCAGCCGGTTCCCGGCAAAGGCGCTGTCCCCCTGGGCCGCCGCCTTCCAGCGCTGCCACAGCTTTGCCGTCAGCGGCGTGCAGGCCACACAGGCCACCAGCAGCAGGAAAATGTTATTCTTCAGGCTGAGGCCCACCGCCATACCGGCCGCAGCCGTCCCGCCGCCAAAGAGTCCCCGCAGCGCCATGCCCAGCGCCGCCGCATCGCGGAAGCGGAAGATGACCCAGCAGAAGTATACAATAATGAGCAGGAAGAGGTGCCGCAGCACCGCCGGTATCCGTTGCTGCTTCTCCCCCAGCAGGAATTTTTCAATGACAAGAAACAGGAAAAAGTACAGTCCCCACAGCACATAGTTCCAGCTGGCGCCATGCCACAGGCCGGTCAAGCCCCACACAATGAACAGGTTGAGGAGCTGCCGCCCCTTGCCCCGGCGGTTGCCGCCCAGCGGGATATACACATAATCCCGGAAGAAGGTGGAAAGCGAAATGTGCCACCGCCGCCAAAAATCGGTGACGGAGGAGGCGATATAGGGATAGTTGAAATTCTCCTTATAATGGAACCCGCACATCAGCCCCATGCCGATGGCCATATCGGAATAAGCCGAAAAATCCAGGTAGATCTGCAGCATATAGCACAGCCCGCCCAGCCACAGTCCCGCCGTCGGAATCTTCGCCAGCCCCTCGGTGGTCATGGGCAGCCAGCGGTCAGCCAGCACCGCCACCGAATTAGCCAGTACCGCCTTTTTGGCCAGCCCCACCGTAAAACGGCTGATGCCCCGGCTCACTTCCTCCGCGTGCACCTGGCGCTTCGCCAGGTCCTGCGCCACATCCCGGTACCGCACAATGGGCCCGGCAATGCACTGGTGGAACAGGCTGGCATACAGCAGCAGAATCCAGTATTTCTTCTGGGCCCGTACCTCGCCGCGGTATACATCCACCACATAGCTGATTAGCTGGAAAGTGTAGAACGAAATACCGATCGGCAGCACGATCTGCGGGATCACCTCCGGCCAGCCGAAAAGGCTTTGCAGGTTCCCCATCAGGAAGCCCGTATACTTAAAGATGCCCAGCACCAGCAACACCAGCGCCACGCACAGGCTCAGGTGCAGCTTTTTACGCTGCGGCTCCCGCTCGATGCAGATAGCAAAAAACCAGCACAGGGCGGTATCCAGCAGGAGCAGCACCACATACCGCGGTCCCGCCCAGCTGAAGAACACCAGCGAGAAGAGAAGCATGGCAATATTCTTCTGTCGCGCGCCGCGCAGCGCCGCCTGGCTCACCAGGTTCAGCGCCAAAAAAAGAAACACAAACAGCAGGCTGGAAAATACCATCTCGTCCTCCCAAAAGAGCAAAAAAACGCCAAAAAGTCCCCATTCCCGGCGCGAAAAACTCTGTCGGAAACAGGAACCCGCTGTATTTAGTGTAGTCTTATTCTTCCCTATTTGCAAGGGGACAAATATTAAATTTTTATAAATTCAGCACAAAGGTTTGCTTAAAGCAAAAGCCCCTACGGCCCGCAGGGCAAACCGCCTTTTCAAGCGGTTTCGGCGGGGCTCCGCCCCGCCTGCGGCCGCCTGCCGGCGGCAGGCCCTGCGGACCCCCGGAGCCTGCACAAGCCACGGGTTCGGGGCGCAGCCCGGCGGCTTCGCCGCCTAAGTGGCGGACCTCATGGGCCCGCCACTACCGCCGCCTGCGGCGGCGGGGGCTGCGCCCCCTCTCGCCCCCAACATCACCCCGCAAAAGCACCCCCACCCGGTCTCCCGGATGGGGGCTCTCCACTTTTGCTCATTTCCCGTAGGAATCATAAACCTCTTTCAAAAGGTGCGGGTAATCGGTCATAATGCCGTCCGCCCCTATTCCAATGAGATACCGCATCTCCTCCGGGTCGTTGATGGTCCAGTAGTGTACCGCCAGGTTGTGGCTGTGCATCCGCTTTACAAAGGCCTCGGTCGCCAGGTTTAGGATGGAAGCCTTCACCGGCAGCTGGAATACGCACATCTGGTCGCCGAAGAACACATCCGCGTTCACTGCCTGCAAAAGGTAGAACTTTGCCACGCCGCCTACCCCCGGCGAGCACATAAAGCTCTCCGGCACCTCCCCGGCCTTTTGAAGCCGCTGGTACTCCTCGTATATCTCATCGTGGAAGCTGGCCAGCACCACCCGGTCCCAGGCATCGTACTGCTCCAGCAGGCGCAGCACCTCCTTCATGGCCTTCATGCCGGTCTCTCCGCTCTGCTTTATCTCCACATTGATGCGGTTCTGCGGGAAGGCCGCCAGCAGCTCCTCCAGCGTCGTCACCAAGAAGACCTCCTCGTCCCTCGGCGTCACCCCATCAGGGTACTCCACATCAGCCGGGGTCTTTTGCCGCCCGTCCCTATCGGTAAAGCGTACCCGCTCCCCGCTCAGCTGCATCTCCTCGGTGGGGTTGGTGTAGCCAAAGTCCACCTTCTGCGCCATCAGGTCGCTGTAATTCCAGTCGATGATCCGCCCGGTCACATTGGTCTTGCGGTCCAGCGTCGTATCGTGAGAAAGGATGACCACCCCGTCCCTGGTAATGGAAACATCGGTCTCCATCATTGCATTTTTATCCACGCTGTATGCATTATAGAAAGCCTCCAGTGTATTATCCGGGAACTCCTTATTCCCGCCGCCGTGGGCGATCAGCAGCGGCAGCGCGCCCTCCTTCATCATCGGGTTCGCCAGGGCATAGTTCTCCCGCCGGGGCAGTACCCCCAGCACCGCGTAAAGGAGGATCAACCCCGCCAGAATCCCCAGCACGATTCTCCAGCCTTTCTTCAGTCCCTTCTTTTTGGTCATTGTCTGCTCCGCCATGGGCCGCTCCTCCCCGTTTCTCCTGTTCTTGTGTATCTTGCTTCTTCATTATAGCAAATTCTCCCCCGCAGCGCAAAGCAAAAAACCACCCCCACCCGGTCTCCCGGATGGGGGCAGTCGTTCTTCTGTTAAGGCTTATTTCCCGGCCTTGATGGCAGCCTGCGCGGCAGCCAGACGGGCGATAGGCACACGGAAGGGAGAGCAGCTGACGTAGTCCAGACCGACGTTGTGGCAGAACTCCACGCTCGTGGGGTCGCCGCCGTGCTCGCCGCAGATGCCCAGACCCAGATCGGGGCGGGTCTCACGACCGTCGTGGGCAGCCATCTTGACCAGCTTGCCGACGCCGACCTGATCCAGATGCTGGAACGGATCGCTCTCGTAGATCTTGTTCTCGTAGTATGCGCCCAGGAACTTGGCAGCGTCATCACGGCTGAAGCCGAAGGTCATCTGGGTCAGGTCGTTGGTGCCGAAGCTGAAGAACTCAGCCTCCTTGGCGATCTCGCCAGCAGTCAGGGCTGCACGGGGGATCTCGATCATGGTACCGACCTGATACTTCATGTCAACGCCAGCAGCAGCGATCAGCTCGTCAGCAACCTTGACGACAACGTCCTTGACGAACTTCAGCTCCTTGACCTCGCCAACCAGCGGGATCATGATGTGCGGGGTGATCACATGGCCGGTCTCAGCAGAGACGTTCAGAGCAGCCTTGATCACAGCGCGGGTCTGCATAGCAGCGATCTCGGGGTAGGTAACAGCCAGACGGCAGCCACGGTGACCCATCATGGGGTTGAACTCGTGCAGAGAAGCAACCACGTTCTTCAGGTCGTCGTAGGTCATGCCCATGTCGGCAGCCAGTTCCTTGATGTCCTCGTCCTTGGTGGGCAGGAACTCGTGCAGGGGCGGGTCCAGATAACGGATGGTCATCGGGCGCTCACCCATGATGCGGTACATAGCCTCGAAGTCGCCCTGCTGGAACGGCTCGACCTTGGCCAGAGCAGCCTCGCGCTCTTCCACGGTGCGTGCGCAGATCATCTCGCGGACAGCCTTGATGCGGTCCTCAGCGAAGAACATGTGCTCGGTACGGCACAGGCCGATGCCCTCAGCACCCAGATCCACTGCCTGCTGTGCGTCGCGCGGGTTATCAGCGTTGGTCATGACCAGCAGCTGACGTGCTGCGTCTGCCCAGCCCATGAAGCGGTTGAAGTTCTTGTTGCCGGTAGCGGCCACGGTAGCGACCTGCTCGCCGTAGATGTTGCCGGTGGAGCCATCGATGGAGATCCAGTCGCCCTCGACGAACTTGTGGCCGTTGATCTCGAAGGTCTTTGCCTCCTCATCGATCTTGACCTCGTTGTCGTTGCCGCAACCGGAGACACAGCAGGTGCCCATACCACGGGCAACAACGGCTGCGTGGCTGGTCATGCCGCCGCGGACGGTCAGGATGCCCTGAGAGACCTGCATACCCACGATATCCTCGGGGCTGGTCTCCAGACGCACCAGAACGACCTTCTTCATCTTGCCGGACTTGACCATCTCCTCTGCCTCTTCAGCAGTAAAGACGATCTGGCCGCAGGCAGAACCGGGAGAAGCTGCCAGACCCTTGCCGACGACCTCTGCAGCCTTCAGGGCAGCAGCGTCAAACTGGGGATGCAGCAGGGTATCCAGCTGCTTGGGCTCCACGCGCAGGACAGCCTCCTGCTCGGTGATCATGCCCTCGTCCACCAGATCGCAGGCGATCTGCAGAGCAGCCTGAGCGGTACGCTTGCCGTTACGGGTCTGAAGCATATACAGGTGGCCGTCCTCAATGGTGAACTCCATATCCTGCATATCGCGGAAGTAGTTCTCCAGACGGGTAGCGATCTCGACAAACTGATCGTACACCTCAGGCATCTGATCCTTCAGGTGGCTGATGGGAGAAGGAGTGCGCACGCCGGCAACAACATCCTCGCCCTGTGCATTGATCAGGTACTCGCCCATCAGCTTCTTAGCGCCGGTGGCGGGGTCACGGGTGAAAGCAACGCCGGTGCCGGAACGGTCGCCGGAGTTACCAAAGGCCATCTGCTGCACGTTGACAGCGGTGCCCCACTCGTAGGGGATCTCGTTCATCTTACGGTAGACGTTTGCACGGGGGTTATCCCAGCTGCGGAACACGGCCTTGACAGCCTCGATCAGCTGATCACGGGGATCCTGCGGGAAGGGACGGCCTTCGTTCTCCTCGTAGATCTTCTTGAAGGTGCCGACCAGTTCCTTCAGGTCATCAGCAGTCAGGTCCACGTCGTTCTTGACGCCCTTGGCTTCCTTCATCTTGTCGATCTCGACCTCGAACAGGCTCTTCGGGACCATCATAACGACGTCGGCGAACATCTGCACAAAGCGGCGGTAGCAGTCGTATGCAAAGCGGGCGTTGCCGGTCTTCTTTGCCAGACCCTCAACAGCCTCGTCGTTCAGGCCCAGGTTCAGGATGGTGTCCATCATGCCGGGCATGGACTGACGTGCGCCGGAACGGACGGAGACCAGCAGGGGGTTTGTGTTGTCACCGAACTTCTTGCCGGTGATTTCTTCCAGACCCTTGAGGTGCTCAAAGATGTCAGCAGTGATTTCGTCATTGATCTGACGGCCATCTGCGTAGTACTGGGTGCAGGCGTCGGTGGTGATGGTGAAGCCCTGCGGCACCGGCATACCGGCTGCGGTCATCTCGGCCAGACCGGCACCCTTGCCGCCCAGCGTGTTCTTCATGGTGACCTTGTCACCGCCGAAAGCGTCATTGCCTTCGCTGAAGTAGTACAGATACTTTTTGCTCATGCGTTGTTTACCTCCCATTCGTGACCGGCGGCATGGCAGCCGCGGTCTCATCGTTTGCCTTGTCTTGAACGTACGATGAACATTGTTTTATGAATGCTAAACTATTATACCAGAAAATCCACTCCTTTCCACCATGCAAAATCCCGAATTTGTCTGTTATTTTTTATGCAAATCTCTTGAAATTCTCCAAGTTTTAAGGTAGTATAGAATGGGAGAAAGTTCGAGAGGTTTTTTGTTTGTACACGCGATTTCTCGTCCTGTTGGATACAACTTTCTATCCCTGTAACTTTTTCATTTTTATTTTGTCGGAACAAAGCTTTCCGCAGCGGAGATGCTGGGCGGACAGGCAACAATTTTCCGGTCGCCTTTTCTGTCTCTCTTCCGCCGCGCGCTTTGGTGGGAAGGGAGATTTTTTTCATGCAGAATTCCATTTCTGAACAGGCCCGCGCCGCAGCTTTGGCACAGCTGGATGCCGCCGAGGCTGCCCGCGAGGACATCCTTGTACAGCACATTGCAAACGGCGTCGTCATCGACAGCCGCACCGTGCAGATCGACCCGGAGGTGGTCATTGCTCCGGGTGCTGTGATCCTTGCGGGCACCATCCTGCGGGGCAAGACGGTCATCGGCGCGGGCTGTGTCATCGGCCCCAACACCCTCATCGAGGACAGCACCGTGGATGAAGGCACCACCGTGAACGCCAGCCAGATCTACGGCAGCCACATCGGCCCCCACAACAACATCGGCCCCTTCACCCATGTGCGGGTGAACACCGTCACCGACTACGGCGTGCATCTGGGCGCCTATGTGGAGACCAAGAACTCCAACTTTGCCCGCGGCAACACTGTGAGCCACCTGACCTACATCGGCGACAGCGATGTGGGCAAGTACTGCAACTTCGGCTGCGGCACCGTCACCTGCAACTACGACGGCAAGGATAAGTTCCGCACCCAGATCGGCGATTACTGCTTCATCGGCTGCAACACCAACCTTGTGGCCCCGGTCAAGGTGGGCGATGGTGCCTACACCGCCGCCGGCAGCACCATTACCAAGGACGTGCCCGCACAGGCACTGGGCATCGCCCGGGAGCGCCAGACCAATCTGGATGGCTGGGCAGAGCCCAAGATGGAAGCCTACATCGCCAAAAAGCAGAAACTGGAAAACGAGCAGAGCAAGTAAACCTCTGCCGGAAGGGAGCTGCGTATGAAATCTGAAAGCTTTCGCAAGCAGGCGCTGAGCCTTGTCCTTTTCTTCGTGGCTGTTGCCGCCGTGTTTGCCCTGACCCGTCTGCGCAGCGACCCGGCCAAAAAGCAGGCCGAGTTCGTGGTGCAGCAGCTGCTCTCCTGCTCCTCTGCCGTGGAGCAGGCGGTGGACGCAGCTACTTCGACTTCCGGCAGTGAACCGGGGCTTGTTGCTGTGGACACCGATGGGCTGTACGCCTTTCTTCAGGCGCAGCTGGGCGATGCCATGACAGCCGACTGCCTGAACAAAGTCATGGCAAACCGCCTGCCCACCCGCATCACCGCGCTGGCCGGGCAATCCGGCGACAAGCTGGTGCCCGCTGACCTCACCCTGAAAAAGCGCGCCGGGGCAGAAAACTGCTACGACTTTTCTGCCGCCCTGCTGACCGCTGCGGACAGCACCGCCGCCGCGCAGGTGTCCGGCACCATCACCATGGTGAAGGAGGACGGCCGCTGGAAGGCCTCTGCCATCACACTGAACCTGTAACAAGCCCTTTTGCCCCTGTGCCCTGCGGCATGGGGGCATTTTTTGCCTATAATGTATATCTTTTTGTGCGCGCGTATGTTATACTTAGATGTTGTATCACACTATTATCAGGAAAAGGTATTATCATATCATGAATGAAAACGATATCTGGCTCATTGCAGGGCTGGGCAACCCCGAAGCAAAGTACGATGGCACCCGCCACAACGCCGGCTTTGCCGCGCTGGACGCGCTGGCCGACAAGTGGAACATCTCTGTGGGCAAGACCAAGTTCCAAGGCCTGTGGGGACAGGGCGAGGTGGATGGCCACAAGGTGGTGCTGCTTAAGCCCCTGACCTACATGAACCTTTCCGGCGATTCCATCGCCCCTATGGCGGGCTTTTTCAAGATCCCTGCCGACCATGTGCTGGTGCTGTGCGATGACATCACCCAAGCCCCCGGCAAGCTGCGCATCCGCCCCTCCGGCTCTGCGGGCGGACACAACGGCCTGAAGAGCATCATTGCCCGGCTGGGCGGGGAGAACTTCCCCCGCATCCGCATCGGCATCGGCGCAAAGCCCCACCCGGACTACGACCTTGCCGCATGGGTGCTGGGCAAGTTCCCGCCGGAGGACGCCAAGGCCATCGCCGACCGCTACCCCGACCTTGAAGCCGCCGCAAAGCTCATCATGGACGGTAAGCTCAGTCTGGCACAGAGCAAGTATAACGGGTAAGCGGAACGAACCCTCTCAGTCGCCTGACGGCGACAGCTCCCCCGAGGGGGGAGCTGTTCCGCATCGCTCCATAAACTTTCCCTTAAACGATAAACAAAATCTCTTTGTCAAAAGCTCCCCCTTTCGGGGGAGCTGGCATCGCGCCAGCGATGACTGAGAGGGTTTTGAGAAAGGAGGTTTTTCCATGTACGAAGCCTTACTCAAGGCCACACCGGAATATCAGAAGGTCGCCGCAAGCTTTGGCTCGGCAGGGCCGGCGGCGCTGTTCGGTCTGCCGCCCGCAGGCCGGGCGCTGCTGTATGCCGCACTGCAAAAAGACCTTGGCCGGGTGCTCTGCATCGTGACCCCCGGCGAAGCCGAGGCCACCCATTTTGCGGACGACCTCAAGGCGCTGGGGCTTACCGCAGCGGTGTTCCCCCCGCGCGACTTTATGCTGCGCCCGGTGGAGGGTGCAGGCCGCGAGTACGAGTACCGCCGCCTTTCGGTGCTGGGCGCACTGGCGGGCGGGCGGCTGCAGGCTGTCTGCGTGCCCGCCGAAGCGCTTTTGCAGTACACCGTGCCCCGGGCTGAGTTCATCCAGAATACCCTCACCTTAAAGCCCGGCATGGTGTATAACCGCGAAGCACTGGTAGCGCGGCTGTTTGCCGCCGGGTATGTGCGGCGCAGTCAGGTGGACGGCCCGGGACAGTTCAGCGTGCGCGGCGATATCGTGGATATCTACGCGCCGGATATGCGTCAGCCCGCCCGCGTGGAGTACTGGGACGACGAGATCGACTCCATGTCCTCCTTTGACCTGCTGACCCAGCGGCGGGACGGCGCACTGGAAAAAATATACCTCTCCCCTGCCCGCGAGGTGCTGTTCGGCAGCACCGCCGAGACCGCCGAAGCACTGCGCGATGCCATCAAAAAGGCGCGCGGCAAGCACCGCACCGCGCTGGAAAAGGCCACCGAAGCCGATCTTTCCCAGCTGGATTCCGGCCTGATGCCGGAGGCCATGGATAAATATTACGGCATCCGCTACCCTGCCCCCGCCACGCTGCTGGACCATCTGGACGCGCCGCTGTTCATTCTGGATGAAGTTGGCGGCATCCGGGATGCCCAAAAGGCTACCGAGTTCCGCCGCAGCGAGGAACTGACCGGGCTGCTGGAAGAGGGCGTGCTCTGCCCCGGGCTGGACGTGCTGTACCAGACCATGGACGATCTTGTCATTGCCGCCCAGAGCAACAGTACCCTGCTGTGTGAGAACTTTCTGCGCGGGATGAACGAGTTCAAACTGAAAGACCTCATCAACGCCGAGGCCTTTACCGCCCCCAACTGGAACGGCGACCTTGCCTCCCTGCGGGAGGACTTAGACCCGCTCATCGCCCAAGGCTACGCCGTCACCCTGTTTGCCGGTACGCCCAAGGGCGCAGCCGCTCTGACCCGCGACCTTGCCGACAAGGGCTATGCCGTGAGCATGAGCCGGGATGTGCGCCCCGCCAAGGGCATTTTACAGGTGCTGCCCGGGCATCTGACCGCCGGGTGCACCTTTCCCTTTGCCCACACGGCGGTGCTTTCCAGCCGCCGTCACGGGCTGGACGAGGAAGCCGCCGCCGAGGCCAAAAAACGCAAGAAGAACAAAAACGCCCTGTCCAGCCTTTCGGACATCAAGCCCGGGGACTATGTGGTGCACCAGAGCCACGGCATCGGGATGTACGCCGGTATCCAACGGCTGGAGGTGCAGGGCGCTACCAAGGACTACCTCAAGGTGCAGTATTCCGGCTCGGACGTGCTGTATGTGCCGGTGACCCAGCTGGATCTGCTCAGCCGCTACACCGCCCCCGGCGATGAGGAAAAGGTAAAGCTGGCAAAGCTGGGCGGCACCGAGTGGCAGCGCACCCGCGCCAAGGTGAAAAAGGCCACCGAGGAGATGGCGCAGGAGCTGATCGAGCTTTACGCCCGCCGCCGTCAGGCCACGGGCTATGCCTTCCCGCCGGACGGCGACTGGCAGCGGGACTTTGAGACCCGCTTTGACTACGACGAAACCGACGACCAGCTGCACGCCACCGCCGAGATCAAGCAGGACATGGAAAAGGGTTACCCCATGGATCGGCTGCTCTGCGGCGATGTGGGCGTGGGCAAGACCGAAGTGGCGCTGCGCGCCGCCTTCAAGTGCATCATGGGCGGCAAGCAATGCGCCCTGCTGGCACCCACCACCCTGCTGGCGTGGCAGCACTACAACACCCTGCTCTCCCGCATGGAGGCCTTCCCGGTAAAGATCGGGATGCTGTCCCGCTTCCGCACCGCCAAGCAGCAGAAGGAGACGTTGCGCGGCTTACAGGCCGGCAGCGTGGATATCGTGGTGGGCACCCACCGGCTGCTCTCTAAAGACGTGAAGTTCCACGACCTCGGCCTTGTCATCATCGACGAGGAACAGCGCTTTGGCGTGAAGCACAAGGAAAAGCTGAAGGAAAACTTCATCGGGGTGGATATGCTCACCCTGTCGGCCACCCCCATTCCCCGCACATTGAACATGGCAATGAGCGGTATCCGGGATCTTTCCACCATTGAGCAGCCGCCCATCGAGCGGCAGCCGGTGGAGACCTTTGTGCTGGAATACAACGATGTCATCCTTGCCGAAGCCATGAAGAAGGAGCTTGCCCGGGGCGGGCAGGTGTACTACCTGCACAACCGGGTGGACAACATTGAAGCCTGCGCCGCCCATGTCAGTCAGATGGTGCCGGGGGCGCGGGTGGGCATCGCCCACGGCAAGATGACCGAAGAAGAGCTGAATCCCGTATGGCAGCACCTGCTGAACGGCGAGATCGACATTCTGGTCTGCACCACCCTCATTGAGACCGGCATTGATGTGCGCAACTGCAACACCCTCATCATTGAGGACGCCGACCGCATGGGTCTGGCGCAGCTGTACCAGATCCGTGGGCGGGTGGGGCGCTCCGGCCGCAAGGCCTACGCCTACTTCACCTTCCGCCGGGACAAGACCCTGACTGATATCGCCCAGAAGCGGCTTTCCGCCATCCGGGAGTTCACCGCTTTCGGCTCCGGCTTCCGCATCGCCATGCGGGATCTGCAAATTCGCGGCGCGGGCAGTCTGCTGGGGCACAGCCAGCACGGCCACATGGAAGCCGTGGGCTACGACCTCTACGTTAAAATGCTGGGACAGGCCATTGCCCGGGCGCGGGGCGAGCCCGTCCAGCGGGACAAGAGCGATTGTCTTGTGGACCTGCGGGTGGACGCCTTTATCCCGGAAAAGTATATCCCGGACGGCGCGGGCCGCATCGAAGCCTACAAGCGCATTGCCGCCATCCAGACCCCGGAGGACGCCGCCGATGTGCTGGACGAGCTCATCGACCGCTACGGCGACCCGCCGCCCTCGGTGAGCGATCTGGTCAACGTTTCCCTTGTCCGCGTACAGGCCGCTGCCGTGGGCGTGTACGAGGTGACCCAGAAGAAGGATACCCTGATCCTGAATCTGGAAACGCTGGACCTTGCCATGATCCGCGGCCTGCTGCAAGCTTTCAATGGCCGTGTCACCGCCGGGGCGGGTACAAAGCCCTATCTCTCGGTGGTATTGCAGCCGGACGAAAAGCCGCTGGAACTGCTGCAAAACATCCTGAAAGCTATGGCAGATATCCTGACCGGCACCGAACGCGAAAAAGCTCCCCAAACAGGGGAAGCTGGCACGCGCAAACGTGACTGAGAGGGTTTTATAAAAACAAATAAGGAGCAAAACGCATGAAAAAGAAACTGCTTGCGCTGGTATGCGCACTTGCACTGACCGTCAGCCTTGTGGGCTGCGCACTCTCCACCCCGGACACCGTGGGCAAGATCGGCGATTTTGAGGTGACCAGCGGCCTGTACCTGCTGGCGCAGTACGATGCCTACCAGCAGGCTGCACAGCTTGCGGACTCTGAGCAGGACACCAGCAAGGTGAATTCCTTCCTCAAGGCCACCATCACCACCGATGCCGACACCGGCGAGACCGCCGTGGTAAAGGACTATGTGGCGCAAAAGACCCTTGAGACCTTGCAGACCCTTGCCGCTGTGGATGCCCGCTTTGCCGAACTGGGCGGCGAGCTGACCGAGGAGCAGAAGTCTGCCGCCGACAGCTACGCCCAGCAGCTGATGGATAACTACGGCGATGCCTACACTGCCAACGGCATCGGGCTGGAGACTTTGAAGCTGTTCCAGCAGCTGCAGTACAAGCAGGTCCTGCTGCTGGATCTTGTCTACGGCAAGGACGGCGAGACCCCTGTGGAGGACGGCGAGCTGACCGAGCATCTGGACAGCACCATGTACGAGATCGGCTTTATCACCGTGCCCCTGTACAACACCAGCACCTTCGCCTTTGCCAGCGATGACCAGAAGGCCGAGATGCTCTCCCTTGCCCAGAAGGCTGTGGACAGCTACAACGCCGCCGCCCCGGAGGACGCCTCCAGCCAGATGGCCGCCTTTAACAGCATCGCAAGCAGCGCACTGACCGATATTTGCGCCGTGCTGGATGCAGAGGTCCCCTCCACCAGCACCCTGCAGACCGACCTGCTGGGCGAGAGCGACCTGACCGACGCCTTTACGCAGGAGGGTGCCGCCGATACCCTGCGCGGCCTTGCCTACGGACAGGCAGCCGCCATCCAGTACTCCGGCTACGCCATGATGCTGGCCGTCCGTCTGGACCCGCTGGGCGTTTCCACGCTGGATGCTCTGCGCAGCCAGATTTTGAGCGACATGAAGGGCGAGGAACTGAACGATGCCCTTGCCGCCTACGGTGCCCAGCTGGACAGCACCCTGAGCAGCTCTGCCATGAGCAAGCTGCCCGCCGCCAAGATCGTGAACGCCAACAGCGCAAACAGCTAATAACTGCATAAAAATTGCAAAAACGGGTTCGAGATTTTTCCTGACCCCGTTTTTTATAGCGCTATAAAACAGACCCGGCAGGCCTTTTGGGCTTGCCGGGTCTGTTTTTGATTGGAGCAGTGGGGCAGGGACACAGCACTGTCAGGCCTTACTTCTCGTTCTCATAGCTGAAGACAGCGTAGGGGTAGAAGATGTTGGCGTCCAGATAGCCTGCCCAGCGGCCGGGCTTACGGGTGTAGTAGCCGATGGGGATATCGCCCCGGATGACGCCCTTGACCAGGATCAGCATGTGGCGGAGGTACTCCACGCTGAAGGGGTTCAGGTTCTCCCAGTGGCCCGTCAGCAGCTCATAGTCCACATCCTCGTTCCGCAGCAGCACCTCTGCCATGAAGTGCTCCAGACCCGGCAGATAGGTGTCGGTGGCAGCCTCCATCATGAACAGATCGCCGGAGCCAACAGCGTCACCGGTAAAGATGTAGTCCTTGTAGAAGAACACCACAGAGCCCTTGGTGTGGCCCGGCACATCCACCACTTCCAGCTCCTCAGAGCCGATGCGGACCGTGTCGCCGTCCACGATGTTCACCAGCTTCAGGTCCTCGGCGGTGAGGCCGAAGAACTTCTGCATGCTGGAGAGCAGGCCCTCCTGGTCATCGGGGTGGATGTAGGTGCGGCGGACCTTGCCGGACTTCAGCAGGGAGGGAATGCCCAGAATGTGGTCGCCGTGCTTGTGGGTCAGCAGGATATCCAGCTCTGCGTCAGGGTTGGTCAGCACGTTCTCCCGCAGGTAGGCGTAGAGGTCTGCTGCGCCGGAGCCGCCCATGGCGGTGTCAATGATCAAGGCTTCCTTGCCCAGATCCATTACCCACAGGGTGTCCATGCCAAAGTCCATGACACGGGTGATGTTGTACTTCACCGGGTAGTGGCTGAACATCATGTTGGGGTTCAGCTTGCCGTGCTGGGTCCGGGTCAGGGACTGGGTAAACATCCAGTTATAGGGAGTGCCGATGCTGTACACACGCTCCCATACCTTGTGGGGCTCCGGCATGGAACCGGCGGTAAAGCCCTCGTACTTCACGCAGGAGCAGCCGGCATCCTTCAGGGCCTGCACAGCCTTGGCAGTCTCGGCCTCCGGCATCTCCGGGTCATCCTTGCAGTGGTAGGCCCACACAGGGGTGTTCTTGATGGCCTCAAAGGCACCGGGGACGGTGTACCACTGGGCAGGCACCATGCCGCACATGGGGATGGCTGCGGCAAAGTAGTAGGGGTAGCTCAGGATCATGTTCCAGACACCGGTGCCGCCCATGGACATACCCTCGATGTAAATGCGGTCCGGGTCAATGCGGTGGGCAGCCACATAGCTGTCGATGGCAGACTTCAGGGCCGTAACGGTGTCCGGGTCGGTCCAGTTCTTGCCGGGGCACTGGGGTGCAAACAGGTAGGTGGGGTTCTTCCGGATCATTTCGTCAGAAATGTAGAAGGTAGCACCGTCGTTGGCGGTAAGCTGGGTGCCGTTGGGACCTACGCCGTCCTCGCCGTGGAGGAAAACGATCAGGGGCAGGCGCCCCTTTAGGGTCGGGGCGTAACGGCGGGGATTGTAGGCGTAGTACTCCACCCCGGCAGCACTGCCCGCCTTAAAACGCTTGGCCAGCTCTGCCCGGTCGGGGCTGTCCACCTTGACCAGACAATTCTGGTCGGCGTCCGCTGCAAAGGCAATGCCGCTGGTACCCAGCACACTGGCAACAGCCGCAAAGGCAGCAGTGTTACGCATAAAATCACGTCTGCTCAGTTCCATAGTTTCTTCTCCTTTTGGGGCCAAAAAATAAATACGGATTGTGAATACTGTACGAAACTTCCTCACCATATAAGATGAGAGCTGTCACTAATATATTAATATATCAAAAAAGTGCTGTCAAGAATGTGTCAAAATCTTTGGAGAAGGCTCTAAGCCAGGCTGTCGGGATTTGTCAAAAATGACGAAAATCATCCTACCAAAAACCACCGTCCATCCCGGACGGCGGTGCAAAGTACCAGTGGTAATGCGACCACAGCCCGGGGCGTTTGTATACCGGGGTGAGCACGATTTCAAATGGCCTCCGCGTGCGCTCTAGCCATCTTCAGCGGAAAATATATTTTTATATTTGCAATTCTGGAAAATCTGCGGATTTTCCAGAATTGCCTTCTCACGGGAGGGATTGCAACGGCAGACGGCATTTCCTGCAACAGCTCCTTTTGTGAAAATGCGTTTGGAGCGCTCCGCAGAACGCGCCAAAGGCGCTTTATTTTACCACCCTTGCAAACTCTGCGGCAAGGGCGGCGTTCACCGAACGGACGGCGTTGGCGTCCGGCTTGATGGCGGTGCGGTCGTAGGTAAACAGGCCGTTCACCTCGTCCTCCACGTCGGTCAGCTGGGTGTATACCAGCGCCGAAAGCCCCTTTTGCAGCTGCGGCAGCACCGTGCCCAGCTGCAATTTTTTGTAGCGGGCGGTCAGTTCCTCCCGGCTTTTGGCTGTGCCGTAGCCGTAGGTCTTGCGGGGCGGCTCGTGCCCCGGCATGGGCCATGCAATGCCGCCGTACTCGCTCAGCGCCACGGCGCGCGTCTGCGGGCGCACCCGCAGGGGGTAGAAGTAGTTGTGCAGGGAGTATACATCCCCGCCGCCCTGATCGTACCAGCCGCTGGCTTCGTCCACAAGACGGGTGTCGTCCAGCGCACGGATGGCTTGCACCGCCCCGGCGGCATCGTACTGTCCCCAGCCCTCGTTAAATGGCACCCAGCAGCCCACGCAGGGGTGGCAGCGCAGCGCCTGTACCGTATCTTCCAGCTCCCGGCGGTATTCTTCCCGGCTTGCCTCGCTGCCCCGGCTCAGCAGCCCCCACAGCGCCGCCTTGTCCGGCAGGCGACGCATAAGCGGCTGCAAAACATTGGTCAGGTAGGTGACGAACCACAGGTTATACTTGCTGCCGCCGTTGACCATATCCTGCCAGACCACAAGTCCCAGCCTGTCGCAGTGGTAGTACCAGCGCTGCGGCTCGATCTTTGCGTGCTTGCGCAGCAGGTTGTAGCCCAGCGCCTTTACCTCGCTCAGCTCCCGTTCCACCGCCGCATCCGAGGGCGGGGTGTACAGTCCCTCCGGCCAGTAGCCCTGATCCAGCAGGCCGTTGAGCAGGATAGGCTTGTCGTTCAGGCAGAAGCGCAGCACGCCCTTTTCGTCCGGTGCGCAGCTCCACTTGCGCAGGGCAAAGTAGCTGTGCACGGTGTCGAACTGTTCTTCCTCTCCCTGCGTGGTGCCCACGGTCAGGTCGTACAAAAAGGGCGTGTCCGGGCTCCACGGAAAGAAATACTCGTCCGCAATATGCAGCGTCACCTCACCGTCTTGGCCGGCCTCATCACCGCCCCAGTCCTCGGCAATGGTCACGCCCCCGGCGCGCACCACCGCCCACAGGTTCGCCGCGCCGCCGGGTGCAGAGGTATGGGCTTTCACGGTCACGGTGCGGGCATCATAGTCCGGCGTAACGGTGAGAGACTGGATGTAATTTTCCGGCACACGCTCCAGCCAGACCGTCTGCCAGATGCCGCTCTGCGCGGGGTAGAACATCCCGCCGGGCTGCAAAGTCTGCTTGCCCCGCGCCTGTGTGCCGTGGCCGGTGGGGTCCTGCACCGCCACCCACAGGCTGTTGCGGCCTGTGCCGTTGAGCTGCGCGGTGATATCCAGCGTAAAGGGCCAGTAGCCGCCCCGGTGACCGCCCACCAGATGGCCGTTCACCTGCACGGCGCAGGCGTAGTCCACTGCGCCGAAATGCAGCAGCACCCGGCCGCCCGTCCCGGCGGGCGGCGCAAAATATCGGTGGTAGTGCAGCCACTGCCCGGGCTGCAATGTGCGCCCCACCCCGGAGGCGCGGCACTCCGGCGCGTAGGGCACTAAGATCTCGCCATCCCAGCCCGCCGGGCGCTGTGCCGAGGCGGTGATGGCGTACTGCCACAGGCCGTTCAGGTTCTCGTAGCTGTCCCGGCGCATGGCCGGGCGGGGATATTCCGTCAGAGGGTGCATACACTCACCAGCCTTTTTTCTCGTTTGCTCCATTCTAGCACAGCCCGGGGCATTTGTATACCATTTTCATGGGAGTAAAAAAGAGCCGCCGCACGGCGGCATGGCTGTGCGGCGGCTTTGTGAGAAGGTGGGAAATTGTTTAGTTCTCGGCCAGATTACCGGTATAAAGCTGGTAATACTTGCCCTTTTTGGCGATCAGCTCGTCGTGGCTGCCGCGCTCGATGATGCGGCCCTGCTCCAGCACCACGATGCAGTCTGCATTGCGGACGGTGGACAGGCGGTGGGCGATGACAAAGCTGGTGCGGCCGTACATCAGGCCGTCCATGCCGCGCTGCACCAGCGCCTCGGTGCGGGTATCAATGGAGGAGGTCGCCTCGTCCAGGATCAGCACCGGCGGGTCTGCCACGGCTGCGCGGGCAATGGCCAGCAGCTGGCGCTGTCCCTGCGAGAGGTTGGCACCATCGCCGGTCAGCATGGTGTTGTAGCCCTCCGGCAGACGCTTGATAAAGCCATCTGCGTTGGCCAGACGGGCGGCGGCGATGCACTCTTCATCGGTGGCCTCCAGCCGGCCGTAGCGGATGTTCTCCATCACCGTGCCGGTGAACAGGTGGGTGTCCTGCAGCACGATGCCCAGCGAGCGGCGCAGGTCAGCTTTTTTGATCTTGTGGATGTTGATACCGTCATAGCGGATCTTGCCCTCCTGAATATCGTAGAAGCGGTTGATCAGGTTGGTGATGGTGGTCTTGCCCGCACCGGTAGAGCCGACAAAAGCGATCTTCTGTCCCGGACGGCCATACAGATTGATGTCGTGCAGCACCGTTTTTTCCGGCACATAACCAAAGTCTACGTCCGTAAAGGTGATATCGCCCGCCAGCTTGTGGTAGGTGGTAGTGCCGTCGTGGTGGGGGTGCTTCCACGCCCACAGGCCGGTGCGCTCGGCAGTTTCCACCAGCTGGTCGTTGCGGTCGTACTTGGCGTTCACCAGTGTCACATAGCCCTCGTCGGTCTCGCTGGGCTCGTCCATCATCTTGAAGATGCGCTCGGCACCAGCCAGTGCCATAATGACGCTGTTGGCCTGCATGGACACCTGACTGATGGGCATATTGAAGCCCTTGTTCAGGCTGAGGAAGGCCACCACGGTGCCAAGGGTCATGCCGCCAACGCCGCCCACAGCCATGGCTGCACCAGTCAGTGCGCAGATGGCGTAGCTGATGTTGCCCAGCTGGGCGTTGACCGGCATCATGATGTTGGAGAAGGCATTGGCCTGCTTGGCGCTTTCCTTCAGCTGGTCGTTCAACTCACGGAAGCCGGCAAGGGTCTGCTGCTCGTGGGTGAATACCTTGACCACCTTCTGGCCCTCCATCATCTCCTCGATGTAGCCGTTCACCTTGCCCAGATCCCGCTGCTGCTGGATGAAGTACTTGGAGGAGCTTTTTGCGATCTGCTTGGAGCAGAACAGCATCAGCGCCACCATGAGCATGGTAACGATGGTCAGCTGCCAGCTGAGCATGCACATACTGAAGAACACGGATACGATGGTGATGACGCTGGACACCAGCTGCGGGATGCTCTGGCTGAGCATCTGGCGCAGGGTATCCACATCGTTGGTGTACACGGACATGATATCGCCATGGGGATGGGTGTCAAAATACCGGATGGGCAGGCTTTCCATGTGGGTGAACAGCTTGGTGCGCAAATTGCGCAGCGTGCCCTGCGTTACGTTGACCATGATGCGGGCGTTGGCCCATGCGGCCAGAATACCCACAAGGTAGATGCAGCACATCCGCACCAGTGCACCGGCCAGCGGTGCAAAGCTGGGGTTCTGCTGGCGGGTCATGGGCACGATGTAATCGTCCATCAAAGTCTGCAAGAACAGGCTGGCCTGCACATTGGCCAGCGCGCTGACCACGATGCAGACAAGCACAAGGATGCAGTGGGGCAGATAGTTGCGGAACACCTCATCCATAATGCGCTTCAGCAGCTTGCCCGGGTTTTCCACCTTGGGGCGCGGCCCCCGTGCGCCCCGCGGGCCGGGGCCATGTACTTCTTTTACTGCCATTACTGCGCACCTCCCTGCTTGTCAAAATCGCCGCCGCCCTGCGTCTGGCTGTTGTAGACCTCCTGATAGATGGCATTGGTCGCCAGCAGCTCTGCGTGGGTGCCCAGACCGTTGATCTGGCCGTTCTCCAGCACCAGAATGCGGTCTGCATCCTGCACCGAGGAGATGCGCTGTGCAATGATGATCTTGGTCGTGCCGGGGATCTCCTCCCGGAAGGCCTTGCGGATCTTGGCATCGGTCGCGGTATCCACGGCGCTGGTGGAGTCGTCCAAAATCAGCACCTTAGGCTTGCGCAGCAGGGCGCGGGCGATGGTCAGGCGCTGCTTCTGGCCGCCGGATACGTTGGAGCCGCCCTGCTCGATCCATGTATTGTACTTATCCGGGAAGCGCTGGATGAACTCATCCGCGCAGGCCAGCTTTGCCATGCGGATGCACTCTTCCTCGGTGGCGTTGGCATCGCCCCAGCGGAGATTATCCAGAATGGTGCCGCTGAACAGCACGTTCTTCTGCAGCACCATGGAGACCTCGCGGCGCAGCACGTCAAGGTTATAATCCCGCACGTCCACGCCGCCCACACGCACGGTACCGCTCTCGGCATCGTACAGGCGGGGGATCAGCTGCACCAGACTGGATTTTGCGCTGCCGGTGCCGCCGATGATGCCCAGCGTCTCGCCGGGCCGGATGGTAAAGCTGATATCGTTCAGCACCGGCTGACCGCTGCCGTGCTTATACTTGAAGGTAACGTGGTCGAACTGGATGCTGCCGTCTGCCACCTGCTGCACCGGCTGCTTTGCCGGGGGCAGGTCGGTGTGCTCGTCCAGCACCTCCACGATACGCTTGGCAGAGGCGGCAGACATAGCGATCATGACAAAGGCCGTGCTCAGCATCATCAGTGCCATAAGGATGTTCATGATATAGCCGAACAGGGCGTTCAGCTGGCCGGTGGTAATAGCACCGTGCAGCACATATTTTGCGCCGAACCAGCTCAGCGCGATGTTGCAGCCGTACACCGCCACCAGCATGGCGGGGTTATTGAAGCTCAGGCGGCTTTCCGCGTTGACGAACTGCTTGTACAGGCTCTCGCAGGCGGCAGTGTATTTTTCGTTCTCAAAGCCCTCGCGCACAAAGCTTTTGACCACGCGGATGGCAGAGACATTCTCCTGCACCGAGGCGTTGAGGTTATCATAGTTCTTGAACACCCGGTCAAAGATGCGGAAGGTAGGAATCATGATGGCAGCCAGCACCGCCACCAGAAAGGCCACTGCCACCACGAACACCAGCGACAGCGGGCCGCCGATGACCACGGCCATGAACATGGCAAACACCAGATGCACCGGGGCGCGCACGCACATGCGCAAAATCATCTGGAAGGCGTTCTGCACATTGGTCACGTCGGTGGTCATGCGGGTGACAAGACCTGCCGTGGAAAATTTGTCGATGTTGGAAAAAGAGTAATGCTGGATGTTTTCATACATGGCATCGCGCAGATTTCCGGCAAAGCCGGTGGATGCCTCGGCGGCATACTTGCCCGCCAGTACGCCCAGCACCAGCGCAATGGCTGCCACCAGAAAGGTAAGCAGTCCGTAGCGGATGATGGCGTTCATATCGCCCTTTTCAATGCCCTGGTCGATGATAAAGGCCATGATGGTGGGCAGCAGCACATCCATAATGGCTTCCAGCGCAGCAAAGAGCGGTGTCTTGATCGAGGCGGCTTTATACTCGCCCAGATGCGACACAAGCTTTTTGATCATCTGAGTTCCCTCCTGTTGAATTTATTTGTTTGGTACAAAACAATTTTATACATAACAATTTAAATGTCAATAGCTTTCGAAAAATGTTCATAATTGCTAATTTAACAAGTCCTTTTTCGGCGCTTTGACGGAAAAGGTGGTTATTTCAACGCTTCCCGCAGCTTGTTCAGCAGCCGCAGCAGTTCTGCGTTCTCCTCCTCGGTCAGCAGTCCGGCCACATAATCGTCGGTCTGGTGGAAGGAAAGCAGGGTCTTTTCGTGCCGTTGGATGCCCTCCTCGGTCAAAACCAGCTGCTTGAGCCGGGCATCCTGCGGCACGCTCAGCCGCTGGATGTAGCCCTTGCGCTCCATCAGCTGCAAAATGTTCGTCACCGTGGAGCGGGTGATGGAAAACTCCCGCTCGATGTCCCGCTGGAACACCGGCTCGTCCCGGTGGCGGTAGAGATACTCAATGATCCACCCGTGCATGGGGGTGGTCTGCTCTACCCCGTTGGCGCGGGAAAACTGGTTCAGCCTGCGGAAGATCAGGTTATCCACCCGGCGCAGCTGGGCGGGGATGACCTGCGGCCCTTCCCACGGCGGGTCCAGCTTGCAGGGCTCTTCAATAGGGTGCTGTGTACACATAATGGTTTTCCTCTGTTCAAGTTGTTCGATGTGAAACTGTTTGATACGATACATATATTACTCATATCCCCACTCAATGTCAAGGGGCGGGGCGCAAAAAAGGCCGCTGCGGAAAATTTTCCGCAGCAGCCTTGATTTTTATGGATACGGGATACGCTTACAGCTTTTTGCCGGTCAGCAGCTCATAGGCCTCCAGATACTTGGCAATGGTCTTGTCAATGACATCCTGCGGCAGGTCGTAGTTGCTGTCGGGGTTGGCCTTCAGCCAGTCGCGGACGAACTGCTTGTCGAAGGAGGGCTGGCTGTGACCCGGCTCGTAGCCCTCCAGCGGCCAGAAGCGGGAGGAGTCCGGGGTCAGCATCTCATCGCCCAGCACCACGTTGCCGTCCTCGTCCAGACCAAACTCGAACTTGGTATCGGCAATGATGATGCCGCGGGACAGTGCATACTCGGCGCACTTCTTGTACAGGGCAATGGTGTAGTCCCGCAGCTTGGTGGCGTACTCCAGACCGTGGCCGGGGAACTTCTTCTCCAGCACGTCGATGCTCTGCTCGTAGGAGATGTTCTCGTCGTGGTCGCCGATCTCTGCCTTAGTGGAGGGGGTGTAGATGGGCTCGGGCAGCTTATCGGACTCCTGCAGGCCCTCGGGCAGCTGGATGCCGCACACCTTGCCGGTCTTTTGGTAGCTTGCCCAGCCGCTGCCGGTAATGTAGCCGCGCACGATGCACTCGATGGGCAGCATGGTCAGCTTGCGGCACATCATGCTGTTGCCGGTGAACTGGGGCTGGCGGAAGAACTCCGGCATATCCTGCACATCCACGCTCAGCATGTGGTTGGGCAGCAGATCGCGGGTGTAATCGAACCAGAACTTGCTCATCTGGGTGAGCACGGTGCCCTTTTTGGTGACCTTGTTTTTCAGGATGACGTCAAACGCAGAAATGCGGTCAGTGGCAACCATGATCAGGCTGTCGCCATTGTCGTAGATCTCGCGGACTTTGCCTTCTTTGATGGGTTTGAACTCAGTCATAATCAAACACTCCATTTTTTCCATGTTCTCAGCAGCGCAGCAGCGCAGCGCAGTTCTTACCCTATTATTCTACCATACTGCCGCGCGGTTTAAAAGGAACAGAATAAAAGAAAAACGGGCAAGTTTTGTGTTTTTATCGTGAAAAGTGCGCAAAAAGCAGCAGGAAATTTCGGCGTTTTGACGATAAAAGTCGTACTTTATCCCCAAATGCACGCACCTTTGCAAAATGCAGTCATGGACAAGCGCCGCCGGTTGCGGTATCATAGTAGTATGCGTATATCTGCGCTCCGCAGGGGCGCAAAAGTAAACAAGGAGGTAAAGAGTATGGGCAAATTTCCCAAGGGCTTTTTGTGGGGCGGCGCTACCGCTGCCAACCAGTGCGAGGGTGCATGGCAGGCAGACGGCAAGGGTCTGGCTACGGTGGATGTAACCCCCTTCGGCCCGGACCGTTTTCCGGTGGCAACGGGCTATATGGAAATGCTGGGCTGCGATGACGCACATTTCTACCCCAGCCACGAGGCCATTGACCTGTATCACCATTATAAAGAGGACATCGCCCTGTTTGCAGAGATGGGCTTCAAGTGCTTCCGGCTGTCCATTGCATGGACCCGCATCCTGCCCAACGGCGATGACGCCCAGCCCAACGAGGCAGGACTAGCCTTCTACGACAGCATTTTTGACGAGTGCCATAAGTACGGCATCGAGCCACTGGTCACCATCTGCCACTTTGACACTCCCATTGCCCTCATCAAAAAATACGGCGGCTGGAAAGACCGCCGCATGGTGGACGCCTACGTCCACTACTGCGAGGTGCTGTTCGACCGCTTCAAAGGCAAGGTGAAGTACTGGCTCACCTTTAATGAAATCAACATGCTGCTGCACCTGTCCTTTACCGGCGCCGGGCTGGTATTCCACCCCGGCGAGAATGTGGAGCAGGTCAAGTATCAGGCCGCCCATCACGAGCTGGTGGCCAGCGCAAAGGCGGTAAAGCTGGCGCATGAAAAAATGCCGGACGCCATGGTGGGCTGTATGCTGGCGGCGGGGCAGTTCTACCCCCGCACCTGCGCCCCGGAGGATGTGCGGGCGGCACAGGAGGCAGACCGGGACAACTACTTCTTTACCGATGTACAGGTGCGCGGTGCTTACCCCGTGTGGGCTAAAAAGCGGATGGAGCGCGCCGGGGTGCAGCTGCACACACAACCGGAGGACGACCGCACGCTGCGGGAGGGCACAGTGGATTTTGTGTCCTTCAGCTACTATTCCAGCCGCTGCATCACGGTGGATAAGGAGCTGATGGCGGCAGAGAATGCGGAAGGCAACGCTGTGTCTGCATCGGTGAAGAACCCCTACCTGAAAGTCAGCGAGTGGGGCTGGGCCATCGACCCTGTGGGTCTGCGGGTGACTCTGAACACCATTTACGACCGGTACGAAAAGCCTATGTTCATCGTGGAGAACGGTCTGGGTGCGGTGGATACCGTAGAGCCGGACGGCTCCATCCACGACAGCTACCGCATCGACTACCTGCGGGCGCACATCGAGGAGATGGAAAAGGCCGTCAATGAGGATGGTCTGCCGCTGATGGGCTACACCACATGGGGTCCCATCGACCTTGTGAGCGCCTCCACCGGCGAGATGAAAAAGCGGTACGGCTTTATCTATGTGGACAAGGACAACGACGGCAACGGCACCCTCGCCCGCAGCCGGAAGGACAGTTTTTACTGGTATAAAAAGGTCATCGCTTCAGACGGCGAGGACCTGACCTGAGCAAGCGCCCCGGCACTGTTTGCGGTATGGCAGCGCCGGGGCGTAAAAGTGTGAGGAAGAACCGATAACGGAGAAAATTTATGACACCACAAATCATTGCACACCGCGGTGCTTCCTATCTTGCACCGGAAAACACCCTGACAGCCTTTAAAAAAGCCATGGAGATTGGCGCAGACGGCGTAGAGATGGACGTACAGCAGACCATTGACGCCGGGCTTGTGATCCACCACGACTATATGATCGATCTGCACACGGATATTTCCGGCAAGATCTATGATATGACCATGGGCGATTTAAAGGAACTGGATTTTGGCAGCTGGAAGGACGCCATCTATCAGGACGAAAAGATTGCTACCTTACAGGAAGCCATGGAGCTGTGCAAGCAGATGCCGGGATGCACCGTGCATCTGGAACTAAAATCCACCATGAACAACGACCCGGACTTTGTGCCCCGGGTGCTGGAGGTGCTGCGGCAGACGGAGATCGTGGATCAGGTGATCCTTGTTTCCTTCAACCACGCGCTGCTGCGGCAGGCAAAGCAGCTGCTGCCCGAACTGCGGGTAGGTGCACTGGTATACGGCGAGCTGGAAAGCATGCTGCTGCCGCCGCCCATCATCTGGAAGGATCTGGGACTGACCAACGGCATAGACGACATGGAAGCCATGGATGCCGCCCTGCCGGAGAGCGCAGCCGACGAGGAAAATTGCAGCTGGATGACCCGCTGGATGAGCGATAAGGTAAGTATGCTGCGGGCAAACTTTCCCGGCGAGAGCCTGAACGAGATCTATAAAAACCTGTTGTCGCAGCGGGATCTGCCCGGCTACATCCGCAGTCTGGACTTTGTGCCGGAGTGGGTCAGCTGTGAGTACCACACCGCCTACAAAAACGCCGGTTTCATTGACAAACTGCACGAGATGGGCATCAAGGTGTCTTTGTGGACGGTGGACACGGAAGATTCCGTCCGCAGCCTGCTGCGCACCAGCGCCGATGCCTACATCACCAACCGCCCCGACCGCGTGCGGGAGTGGATGGAGAAGGAGCAGGCAGCGACCGCCCCAACAGAAACCGCCACGGCAGAGTCTGCCCCCGCTGCTGAAGCAGACGCCGGGACAGCTGCCGCAGAGTAAACCGACCGGAACAGACACAAAAAAGAGATAGGCTTTCCCGAAAAGGATCGCCTATCTCTTTTTTCATTCATTTTTATTCTGCTGCTTCGGTCAGCACAAAGGTCAGCTCTGCGGTGACGGCACACTTGCCGTCCACCCATGCCGAGGCCTTGCCTACGCCCACAGCGCCGTGCTGCTGTACCAGCTCGCAGTGGAGGGTGAGCACGTCCCCGGGGGTGACCTGCTTGCGGAAGCGGGCACTCTTGATGCCGCCGAACAGCGCCAGCTTGCCCTTATTTTCCGGCAGGCTCAGCGCCGCCACAGCGCCGGTCTGTGCCAGCGCCTCCAGCAGCAGTACGCCGGGCATGACCGGCTGTGCCGGGAAGTGGCCGTTGAAGAATTCCTCGTTGCGGGTGACGCACTTGCGGCCGATGGCCCACTGCCCCGGCTCGTAGTCCAGAACGCGGTCCACGAGGGCAAAGGGGTAGCGGTGGGGCAGAATTTCTGCAATCTGCACGCTGCTCAGGGTGTTGGCGTTTTCACGCACGGTACGGGGTTCTGCCATGGGTCAGCCCTCCCATCTGCGCAAGGCGATGCAGGCGTTGTGGCCGCCAAAGCCCAGACTGTTGCTCAGCGCATACTGCATTTCCTGCTGCCGCCCGGTGTTGGGCACATAGTCCAGATCGCACTCCGGGTCGGGCTGGGCGTAGTGGATGGTGGGCGGGGCGAACTGGTCCCGCAGCGCCAGCGCAGTGAACACGGCCTCGATGCCGCCCGCGCCGCCCAGCAGATGGCCGGTCATGCTCTTGGTGCTGACCACGGTCATCTCCTTGGCGTGTGCGCCGAACACGGCGTGGATGGCGGCAGTCTCGCAGGCATCGTTCATGTGGGTGCCGGTGCCGTGGGCGTTGATGTGATCCACCTGCTCCGGTGCGATGTCGGCATCCACCAAGGTCAGCTTCATGCAGTCGATGGCACCTGCGCCGCCGGGAGCCGGAGCGGTAAAGTGATAGGCATCGCAGTTGGCACCGTAGCCCACCACCTCGGCATAGATGTGTGCGCCGCGCGCTCTTGCGTGCTCCAGTTCTTCCAGCACCAGCACACCGCTGCCCTCACCCATGACAAAGCCGCCGCGGCGGGCGTCAAAGGGCAGGCTGGCAGCGTCCGGGTCGGTGGCGGTGGAAAGTGCCTTCATGCTGGTAAAGCCGCCGATGCCCAAGGGGCTGATGCAGCTTTCCGCGCCGCCGCAGACCATCACCGGCTCGTAGCCGTCCCGGATGCGGTGGAAGGCGTCGCCTACGGCATTGGTGCCGCCGGCGCAGGCCGTGACCGGGCAGGTGCACATGCCCTTCAGGCCGAAGCGGATGGCCACCTGCGCCGCTGCCATGTTGGCAATGGCCATGGGCACAAAGTAGGGGCTTACCTTCTCCATCCCCTTTTCCTCGCCGCGGGCGTGCTGCTCCTCGATCGTGGGCAGACCGCCGATGCCGCTGGACAGGATGACGCCGATGTCCTTGCCCTCGGCCTCGGTATCAAGGCCGCTGTCTGCAATGGCTTCGGCGGCAGCACCCAGTGCCAGCAGGGTGAAGCGCGCCATCTTGCGGACTTCCTTTTTGTCCACCACGGTCTCGGGGTCAAAATCCTTTACCTCACCGGCCAGCTTGCACTTGAAGTCGGTGGTGTCGAACTGGGTGATGGGGCCGATGCCGCATTTACCGGCACGGGCTGCTGCCCAGCTGTCGGCCACATTGTTGCCCAGCGGGTTCACCGTGCCAAGGCCGGTGATCACAACTCTGCGTTTTTCCATAAGGGTTCTCCTTTACATTGCCATGCCGCCGTCCACACAGAGCACCTGCCCGGTGAGATAGCTGCTTTGTTCTGCGGCAAAAAACGCCACTGCCTGTGCCACATCCTCCGGCTGGCCTGCGCGGCCTGCGGGGATGCCCTGCGTCATGCCGGTGCGCACCGCCTCCGGCAGCACGGCAGTCATGTCGGTGTCGATAAAGCCGGGTGCTACCGCGTTCACGGTCACGTTCCGCGCGGCCAGTTCCCGGGCAAGGCTCTTGGTCAGACCGATGAGCCCCGCCTTGCTGGCGGCGTAGTTGGTCTGCCCGGCGTTGCCCCGCAGCGCCACCACGCTGGAAAGGTTCACGATGCGGCCATAGCGCTGGCGCACCATGCGGCGGGCGGCCTCCTTGCAGCAGAGAAAGGCGCTTTTCAGGTTGGTGTCCAGCACCGCATCAAAATCCTGCTCGGTCAGGCGCAAAATCAGGTTGTCCCGGGTGATGCCCGCGTTGTTCACCAGCACATCCACCCGGCCAAAGGCCTCTGCAGCGGCATCGAACAGCGCCTTGCAGCCCTCGGCGGTGGATACATCCGCCTGCACGGTCACCGCCTGCACGCCCTCGGCGCGGCAGAGCGCTGCCGTCTGCTTCGCAGGCTCTGCGCCGTGGCAGTAGTTCACCACCACGTTGCAGCCCTGCTTTGCCAGTGCCACGCACACTGCGCGGCCAATGCCCCGGCTGCCGCCGGTAACAATGGCGGCGCGGGTCAGCTTTTCTTCGCTCATTCTGCATCCTTCCATGCGGTCAGCACCGCATCCAGCTGTTCCGGGGTCTCCACTGCGGTGCAGACCACCCCGGGCAGGGTCTTTTTCACAAAACCGCTCAGGGCATTGCCGGGACCGACTTCCAGAATGTGGTCCACGCCCAGTTCACCCAGACGGCGCAGGGTATCTTCCATGTAGACGCTGCTCTGCACCTGCTTTACCAGCAGCTGCGGGATGCTGTCGGTCTCGGCCTTTTCATGCCCCAGACAGTTGAACAGCACCGGCGTCTCCATGGTGCCGAAGTTTTCGCCCGCAAAGCGCTGTGCCAGCGCATCCCCTGCGGGAGCCATCAACCTTGTGTGGAAGGGGCCGCTGACCTTCAGCGGGATGCAGCGGCGGGCACCGGCTTCCTTGGCCAGCGCGGCGGCCTGCTCCACAGCGGCCTTTTCGCCGCCGATGACCAGCTGCCCCGGGCAGTTGTAGTTGCAGATCTGCACACAGCCCGCCTCTGCTGCCTGTTCGCAGCAGGCAGACAGTTTTTCTCTGTCCAGTCCCAGCACGGCGGTCATGCCGCAGGCAAGGCCTTTTGCAGCTTCGGCCATGGCCCTGCCCCGGAAGGCGGTCAGCTCGATGGCCTGCTTTGCGGTGAACACCCCGGCTGCCTGCAGCGCGGAGTATTCGCCCAGCGAAAGCCCCGCCAGATAGGCGGGTTTTACGCCCTTTTCGGCCAGCACGGCGGTCACGCCGCAGGCAAAGGCCACCATGCAGGGCTGGGTGTATTCGGTCTGGTTCAAAACGCCGTCCGGGTCCTCAAAGCAGACGCGGTGCAGGTCAAAATCCAGCACTGCGCTGTCAAAGGCCGCCCGGAAGGCGGGAGATGCTTCGTAAAATTCCTTGCCCATGCCGGGGTGCTGCGCACCCTGACCGGCGTAAAGTACGGCAAGCTTCATAAGTTCTGCCTCCATTCGGTCACAAGTTCGTCCATCAGCTCGCGCACGGTGCGCATCCGATCCAGCCTGCCCACGTTTTCGCCGCAGAAGAAGAGCCCTTCCTCCACGTTGCCCTTCACCGCCTCGATGAGGGCGTGGGTAATGCAGTAGGGCACAGCGGCGGGGTCGCAGGTCTTGAGACACCGGGCGCAGTGCTTGGGCGGGAAGCGTTTGCCCTCGGCCAGCGCCTGCACCAGCGGGGTGTTCAGCGCGCGTCCGGGCATTCCCACCGGGCTGTGGATGATGCGCACATCCTCCGGCTTTGCCGCCAGCAGCACGTCTTTGTAGGTCTGGGAGGCGTCGCACTCGTAGGTGGGGATAAAGCGGGTGGCCAGCTGCACGCCCGCAGCGCCAAGCTTTGTAAAGTGTGCCATGTCGGCACCGGTGTACACGCCGCCCGCCACAAATACCGGGATGGCGTGGCCGTATTGTTCCTCGTAAGGCTTTACCTCGGCCAGCACCCCGGGCAGAATCTCGTCCAAAGTCTGGCAGCGGTCTGCCAGCAGGTCCTCCTCGGCAAAGCCGAGATGTCCGCCCGCCTTGCAGCCCTCGATGACCACAAAATCGGCGGTGCGGTCAAAGCCCTTTGCCCAGCGGCGCAGGATGAGCTTTGCCGCCCGGGCGCTGGATACGATGGGCGCAATGGCCACCTCTTTGGTGCCCACGATGCCCGGCAGCTCCAGCGGCAGACCCGCACCGGAGACCACGGCATCCACCCCCGCCGCTACGGCGGTGCGGATGGCGTCGGCATAGTCCCGGGTGGCTACCATGGCGTTGATAGCTACCAGACCCATGCCCCCGGCAATGGCCTTAGCCTTTTGGATCTCTGCGGTCAGGGCGCGGTGGTTGGCAGCCGCCGGGTCACGGGCAAAATCCGGCTCGCGGTAGCCTGCATCGGCGGTGGAGATGCACCCCATGCCGCCGCAGGCTGCTACCGCACCTGCCAGCCCGCCCAGCGAGACGCCTACGCCCATGCCGCCCTGCAAAATGGGTACTTGCAGGGGCTTGCCGCCAAGGGTCAGCATTCGGCATTCAGCGCGGCAATGCGCTGCCTCCCGCCCTGCCACAGGTCTGCAAGGATGTCCGCCACGGGGCGCACCTCGTGCAGCATTCCGGCTACCTGACCGGCCATCAGGCTGCCGCTTACCGTGTCGCCCTCAAAGACGGCACGGCGCAGGCTGCCCAGCGTGTATTTTTCCAGCTCCATCTTATCGGCGCCCGCCTTTTCCTGACGGACATACTCCCGGCTCATGCGGTTTTTCAGCACACGCACCGGTGCACCCACGGTGCGTCCGGTGACGATGGTGTCACTGTCCCCGGCTTTGAGCAGCGCGGCCTTGTAGTTGGGGTGAATGGGGCACTCCACGCTTGCCAGCAGGCAGGTGCCCACCTGCACCCCGCAAGCGCCCAGTGCCAGCGCAGCCGCCAGCTGACGGCCATCGGCAATGCCGCCTGCGGCGATGACCGGCACGCTGACCGCGTCCACCACCTGCGGCACCAGTGCCATGGTGGTCATCTCGCCCACATGGCCGCCGCTCTCGGTGCCCTCGGCAATGACGGCGTCAATGCCCAGCGGCTCCAAATGCCGTGCCAGCACGGCAGCAGCCACCACCGGGATCACCTTGATGCCGACAGCTTTCCACATGGGAACGTACTTTCCCGGGTTGCCTGCGCCGGTGGTGACCACGGCGACTTTTTCCTCCACCACGATCTGGGCAAACGCATCTGCCTGCGGGTGCATGAGCATGATGTTTACACCAAAGGGCTTGTCGGTCAGCTCCCGGCAGCGGCGGATGTTCTGGCGCAGGGTATCGGCATTCATGCCGCCTGCACCGATGATGCCCAGTGCACCGGCGTTGGAGCAGGCTGCGGCAAACTCGCCGGTGGCAATGTTTGCCATGCCGCCCTGAATGATGGGGTATTTCGTCCCCAGGATCTCGTTTAAAAGTTTCATGGTCTTTATCCTTTATATTCCACGATCATGCCGCCCCATGTCAGGCCGCCGCCGAAGCCGATGCAGGCAAGGGTCTGGCCGGGGTGCAGCTGGCCGCTTTCAGCCAGCTCGTTCAGCGCCACCGGGATGCTGGCAGCACTGGTGTTGCCGTGGCGGTCCATGTTTTTGTAGAACTTTGCACCATCGGCGTGCAGCGCCTTGACGCAGTGGTCGATGATGCGGCTGTTGGCCTGATGGCAGACCACCCAGTCCAGATTGTCCAGCGTAAGGCCGGTCTCGTCCAGCACGGTGTGCAGGCATTTGGGCAGGGCATCCACCGCAAAGCGGAACACTGCCCTGCCGTCCATGCTGATGGGTGCCGAGCCTGCGCGGCTGGGGCCGCCGGCATGGATGGCGGCATCGCCCCGGGCACCCAGCGTGATGGCAAAGGGCGCGGAGGTGTCGGTCAGTTCAAACACCGCCGCACCGGCTCCATCGCCAAACAGCACACAGGTGGAGCGGTCGGCGGGGTCCATCAGGCGGGAGAGTGCTTCCGTGCCGATAACCAGCGCGTACCGCCCGCCCAGCGTAGCCAGTAGGCCGCGCGCCACCGCCGTTCCATACAAAAAGCCGGAACAGGCGGCGTTGACATCCAGTGCGGGGCGGTTTTCCGGCAGTGCCAGCGCCGCCTGCACCTGACAGGCCACGCTTGGGGTGGCGTCCGGTGCGGAAAGGGTGGCGCAGACGCAGCAGGCAATGTCTGCCGGAGCAAGACCGCTGCGCTGCAGCGCCTGCTTTGCGGCAGCAATGGCCAGTGTAGCGGCATTTTCGCCCTCGGTGCAGTAGTGCCGTGTGCGGATGCCGGTGCGGGTGGTGATCCACTCGTCGCTGGTATCCACGGTGCGGCTCAACTCTTCGTTGGTGACCGTGCGGCCGGGCAAAGCCCCGCCGGTGGCGATCAGACGCAAACCCTTCATGCTTTCCTCATTTCTCCGATCTGACGGAATTTCTGGTAGCGCTGCTCGGCCAGCTGACGGCCGTTCATGCGGGCAAGGCTGCGCAGCTGACGCTGCAGTGCCTCGTCCAGATTGCCGAACAGTACCCCGTGGGCGCGCTGTGCGCCGCCCACCGGCTCCGGGATGATCTCCTCCACGATGCCGTCCTTGTACAGATCCTGTGCGGTCAGCTTCATGATCTCGCAGGCTTCGCCGCTGCGGGAGGAATCCTTCCACAGGATGCTGGCAAAGCCCTCGGGGCTCAGCACCGAGTAGACGGCGTTTTCCAGCATGAGGATGCGGTTTGCCACACCCAGCGCCAGCGCGCCGCCGGAGGAGCCCTCGCCGGTGACCACTGCGATCACCGGCACGGTCAGGCCGCTCATCTCCATCAGGTTGCGGGCAATGGCCTCGCCCTGTCCGCGCTCCTCGGCGTCCTTGCCGGGGTATGCGCCCGGGGTGTCGATGAAGGTAATGATGGGACGGTCAAATTTTTCCGCCTGCTTCATCAGGCGCAAGGCCTTGCGGTAGCCCTCCGGCCCGGGCATACCGAAGTTGCAGCGCAGGTTTTCCTCCAGCGTGCTGCCCTTGCGGTGGCCGATGACCGTGACCGGCTGGCCGTGGAACAGCGCCACACCGCCCAGAATGGCGGCATCTTCCTTGCACTGGCGGTCGCCGCACTGCTCAAAGAAGTCGGTGAACAGTGCATCCACGATCTCGTCGATGTGGGGGCGCTCCGGGTGGCGTGCCAGAAAGACCCTGTCCTCTGCGGTCAGTGCCCCGCAGCCGGACAGCAAAGCGTCCTCCTGTGCGGAAAGCTCTGCCAGCTCGGCAGCGTGGTTGGTGATATCGGTCATGTTCTCGTCCGCCGGGTCGCCGCGCAGGGCGGCGATCTTTTCATCCAACGGTGCGAGCTGTTGTAAGATGTCCTTGATCATAAGGCGCTCCCTCCTCAGGCGTGCAGCCGCAGCAGCTGCGCCAGTGTTTCGCGCATCTCGGTACGGGGCACTACCTTGTCCACAAAGCCGTGCTCGTACTGGAACTCGCTGCGCTGGAAGCCTGCGGGCAGCTTTTCGCCGATGGTCTGTTCAATGACCCGGGGGCCCGCAAAACCGATCAGCGCCCCGGGCTCGGCCAGCATGATATCGCCAAGGCTGGCAAAGCTTGCGGTCACGCCGCCGGTGGTGGGGTGGGTCAGCACGCTGATGTACAGCCCGCCCCGGGCGGAGAACCGCTCGATGGCGGCAGAGGTCTTTGCCATCTGCATCAGGCTGAAGATGCCCTCCTGCATCCGGGCGCCGCCGCTGGCCGAGAAGATGATCAGCGGCAGATGCTTTGCAGCGGCGTGCTCCACGGCGCGGGTGATCTTTTCGCCCACGGTGGTGCTCATGCTGCCCATAAAGAACCGGCTGTCCAGCACTGCAACTACCACCGGGGTGCCCTCGATGCGCCCTGTGGCGGTGATGACAGCCTCCTTCAGGCCGGTCTTGCCGGTCTGTGCTTCCAGCTTTTCCGGGTAGCCGGGAAACTGCAGCACATCCTGCGGGGCAAGGTCGGCGTCCAATTCCCGGAAGCTGCCCTTGTCAAGGACGAGGCTCAGGCGGTAGTACCCGCCAATGGGCAGGTGCACCCCGCAGTTGGGGCAGACGTACTGCGCCTTGTTCCAGATCTGGCGGGTGGCGCGGCGTCCGCACTTTTTGCATTCCACGAACTGCGGGTCGTTCCACACGGCACCCGCATCCCGCCGGGCTTTCAGCTGGAAGGTGCGCTCCCGCATGCTGCCCGGCAGCAGGTCTTTGATACTGTTCATCTCGTTTCGCCTCGGTCAGCCTCAGACATGGGCATTGATGTAGTTGAAGATATCGCCCACGGTCTTGAGGTTTGCCAGCTCCTCATCGGGGATGGACACGCCGCAGGCCTCTTCCAGTGCCATGTTCAGCTCCACAGCGTCCAGGCTGTCGGCCTCCAGATCCTCGGTCAGGCTGGCCTCCATGGTCACCTTGTCCTCATCGCAGCTCAGGGTATCGACAACGATCTTCTTCATTTCCTCGAAAGTCATGGTAGTATTCTCCTTTATGTTCACTGTTTGTTTTTAATTATTTACCTAAAATTTATGAGGTATCGAACACGACCATTATAATCAAACCGTTGGATAAGTCAATGGTTTTAGTTAAAAATTTTTATCTTTTACATTTCTGTCACAGTTTGCTTCCTTTTTATATAGGGGCACCCGCAGGGCGCAAAAAGGCCGCTGCACAGTACTTTGTGCAGCGGCCTTTCCGGCAATAATAATATTTCTTATTCCAACCCGATCTGCTGGGCGTATTCCTCCAGCAGTTCCCGCTCAAGGAAGGGGGTCTTGACGCCCTCGCGGTCGCGGTAGGTCTCGTGACCCTTTCCGATGACGGCGATCAGATCACCCTCCTGTGCGTGATCCACTGCGTAGTGCAGCGCGTCCAGACGGTCGGGGATCTCCACGAACTTTGCGTCCGGGTTGCCCTTGTTCATGCCCTCGCGGATATCCGCAATAATATCCTCTACCTTTTCAAAGCGGTTGTTGTCCTCGGTGAGGATGGAGAAATCGGCCATCTTGGCGCAGATCTCGCCCATGCCGTAGCGGCGCAGCTTGGAGCGGTTGCCGCCGCAGCCAAACACCACCACCAGACGGTGGGGCTTGTAGGCGCGCAGGGTGGTAAGCAGGCTCTCGGTGGATACCTCGTTGTGGGCGTAATCCAGCAGAATGGTGAACTTTTTGCTGATGGGCACCAGCTCCACACGGCCCTTCACCACGCACTTGCCCAGACCATCGTGGATGGCGGCATCCGGCAGACCCAGCACCTTGCCCACAGCCAGTGCGGCCAGCGCGTTGTACACGCTGAACTCGCCGGGCATATTCACCTTGACGTCCATCTCGTCCTTGCCGGTAACGTGGAAGGCAACGCCCAGAAAATCGTGGGTGCGCAGCAGTTTGTAGCCGGTCTCGCGGTAGTCGGCCTTTTCATCGCGGCCATAGGTGACCAGCTTGCAGGTGTGGCCTTCCAGCAGGGCGGCGGTGTTCTCGTCATCGATATTCACCACGCCCACATCGCAGCGCTTGAACAGCTGTCCCTTCCAGCTGCGGTACTCCTCAAAGGTCTTGTGCTCGCCGGGGCCGATGTGATCCGGCGAAAGGTTGGTGAACACGCCCACATCGTAGTGCACGCCCGCCACGCGGTCCATCATCAGGCCCTGACTGGATACCTCCATCAGCGCGGTATCGCAGCCGGCATCCAGAAACTCCCGGAAGGTCTTTTGCAGCTCGTAGCTTTCCGGGGTAGTGTTGGCGGTGTCCTTGTGGCGTCCCATATAGTAGATGCCGTTGGTGCCGATCATGCCCACCTTGCGGCCTGCGGCCTCCAGCACGCTTTTGATCATGTGGGTGGTGGTGGTCTTGCCCTTGGTGCCGGTGACGCCGATCATGGTCATCTGCCGGGCAGGGTTGCCGAAGAGGTTGGCGCTCATCAACGCCATGGCATAGCGGCTGCTCTCCACCTTGACCACGGTCACCCCGGGCAGGGTAGAAAGGTCGATGTCGTGCTGGATGACCAGCGCGCTGACCCCCTTGGCGGCGCAGTCGGCGGCAAACGCGTGGCTGTCCCGCTGGGTGCCCACGATGCACACGAACAAAAGCCCCGGGGCAGACTTGCGGCTGTCGTAGATGATATCCGCGATCTCAGTATCCAGACTGCCCTGCACAAGGGTAAAGGGCACGCTTTCCATCAGTTGTTCCAGCTTCATACAGTCTCCTCCAAAGAGCTTCTTTACATGGGGTTTTCTTCTTCGTTGGCCGTCATGCGGTCAGGGTGGGTCAGGGGCAGCTGCTCGGTGTCCGTTTCAGCCGCCGGTTCGGTGGTGTCGGCAGTATCCGTGCTTTCTGCACTGTCGGTGCTGTCGGCAGTGTCCTCTGCCTTGGGCGGCACCACATAGCCGGAAGGCAGGGTGGGCTCGCCCTGTGCAAAATAGATCTTGCGGGTGCTGCTGGCGCTTGTATGGCTGAAATCCAGCCGCCCGGTGTCGGTGGGGCCGCAGCCCTTGCCGTCGGCGTTGGTCAGCACATAGCGGGCGCGGTCCAGCTTATAATCCAGATCGTTCAGCGTACCCAGCAGCACGCTGATGCGGTCCTGATACAAAAATGCGAGCTGCTCGGTGTCTGCCACTTCCAGCCGTGTTACGTCCTGCGACAGGCCGTATTCCTCCAGCTTGCTGCGCAGTGTGCGCAGCGCTTCCATACGGGCGGTCTCGGTGCTCACCGTGCTTTCACTTTCGGCACTTTCCGACCCGGAGGCGCTTGCCGCGTCCGCATCGTCCACGAACCAGAAGCCCTGTCCCGGAGTGGTGTCCTGCAGCTTGCCGCCGTACAGGGTGCAAAGCCCCTCGGGCTGGGTGCTTTCCTCGGACAGGATCTTCCATTTATCCGAGATCACAAGCCATTTATTGCCGTTTTGCACCGCATAGGCGGGCACGGCTTCGGTCACCTGCACCACCACAGTATTGGGGTAGTCCCGGATCACCTTGATGGAGCCCAACAGCGGGAAGTTCTGCTCCAGCACAGCGGCCTTTTCGCCGGGTTCAAAGCTGAAGATGTTTTCCTCCAGCTGCACGCCCATCCGCTGCAAAATGCTGTCTGCGGAGTAGCCAGCGATTTCGGTCACCTGCTTGCCGTCCGGGGTCTGCACCTGAATGGAGTTGATGCGGAACAGCATGGTCATGGTCAGGTAGATGCCCGCGCCAATGACGCACAGCAGCATGGCAAAGGCGGTCAGGCGGCGCAGTATCCGGCGGCGCCGCAATGTGGCGCGGGTCACCTTGCGCTTTTTGCGCATTTCCCGCCGGGCAGGGCTTTGCTGCGGGGCGCTCTGGCTGCCTGCCGGGTGCTGCCGGTTCGGGCGGTTTTGCGCGTTCTGGTTTTTCCGGCTGCTCTGCCCGCTGCGGGCATTGTTTGCCGGGCGGCGCTGTTTGCCGCCGGACTTCGCGTTTTTGGGTCTGCTGCCCGCCGGGCGGCTGCCAGAGGGGTACTGGGTGGTATTGCTCCCCTGCCCCTGCGCCGGGCGGCGGGTCTGGGACTGGGTGGGGAACTGGATGCTGTTATCTGCCCGGGAGGAGCGCACACTGCCGTTGGCGCTGCGGGAGGGCGGGCGGCTGAGCGGCTCGCCGTTGTAGCCGTAGCGGCTGCTGCCGGTGCTCCGGGGCGTATTATGATTCTGCGAAGGCGCAGAGGTGCGCGCCACATCCCGGTTCAGATCATAGGGTCTCGTGCTCCGGGGTCTGCCGTTGCGGTCACGGTTCTGCTGCATCATTCGCACCTTCTTTCCTGTTTATTCCGGAGCTGCATCACGGGGTCTTTACCAGCTTGAGCAGCGCCGCAGTGATGCGGTCCAGACTGTCGTCCACAGACAGGCTGCGGGCGTTTTTGCCCATCTCGGCCAGCTTGCCGGGCTGTGCCAGCATGGCAGAAACAGTCTGCACCAGCTTTTCACCGGTCAGGTCTTTTTCTTCAATGACCACAGCCGCCCCGGCCTTCTGCAGCTCCATGGCGTTGTAGTACTGGTGGTTCTCCGCCACATTGGGGCTGGGGATCAGCACAGCGGCGCGTCCCACGGCTTCCAGTTCGGCCAGCGTCAGCGCACCGGCGCGGCTGATGACGAGGTCTGCCGCTGCCAACAGCTCCGGCATATTGTTGATGTATTCCTTTACCACAAGGCTGTCGCCGGGGGCAAAATCCTTCTGCTTTTGCAGCTGCTCAAACAGCTGCACCCCGTACTGGCCGGTGGCGTGCAGGTGCAGCACCGGCTTGTGCTCATGCTGCTCCCAGGCGCACAGGTCTGCCACCACCTCGTTCACCCGGCGTGCGCCCAGGCTGCCGCCGAAGGACAGGATGACGGTGCGGTCGCCCGCACCCAGCTGTGCGCGGATGGCCTCGCGATTCGCGGCCTGTACAAACACCTCCGGCCGCACGGGGTTGCCCACCACAAGGGTCTTGTCCGGTGCACCCAGCTTTTCCACGGCGGCGGGCACGGCGGCAAACACGATATCCACATCCGGGGCCAGCAGCTTGTTGGTCACACCGGGGAAAGCGTTCTGCTCATGCAGGGCGGTGTGAATGCCCATTTTGGCGGCGCAGCGCACCACCGGGCCGGACACATAACCGCCGCAGCCGATGACGAGATCCGGCTTTACTTCCTTCATCATGGCCTTGGCCTTGGGACCGGAGAGGGCCAGATTCCACAGGGTAATGATGTTGCGCTTGATGTTGTGCAGGCTGAGCTTGCGCTGAAAACCGGTGATCTCAATATGGTGGAAGGGGTAGCCCGCCTGTGTGACCAAACGGTACTCCATGCCCTCCTTACGGCCTGCAAAGTGGATCTCGGCGGTAGGGTCGGCTTTTTTCAAAGCACCGGCAATGGCCAGTGCGGGGTTGATATGTCCGGCGGTGCCGCCGGCTGCGATGAGAACACGCATGGTGATTCCTCCTTATAAACGCCCGGCCTGCGGCCGGGCGGGCTTGCGGTTTGTTTTACTGTTCTGTACGGGCTGCGCGGGCAGAAGCCAAGTCAATGGTCTTGCGGGCAAGCTCTGCTTCCCGCTCGGCGCGGGCGGCCTCCCGCTGGGCACGCATCTGCTCCCGCTGCTGCGCTGCCCGCTCGCCGTTGCGGCCGATGTTCACCATTACGCCCATCTCTGCCAGCAGCAGGATCAGGCTGGTACCGCCGGAGGAGAAGAAGGGCAGGCTGATGCCGGTGTTGGGCAGGGTATTGGTGACCACGGCGATGTTGCAGAACACCTGCCACGCGATCTGCGCCATAATGCCGATGCCTACCATGGTGCAGTACAGATTTTCCGCTTTATAGGCGATGAGTAGCCCCTGCACGATGAACAGCACGAACAGCACGATGATGAGCACTGCACCAATAAAGCCCAGCTCCTCGCACACCACGCTGAAAATGAAGTCGTTGGTGCTTTCCGGCAGCCAGAGCTGCTTTTCCACGCTGTTGCCCAGCCCCAGCCCCTTCAGTCCGCCGGAGCCGATAGCATAAAGGCTCTGCACGGTCTGGTCGGTCATCTGGCTCAGATCCTGCGTCCAGCCGTCCAGACGCTTTTGCAGGTAGGGGATAGAGTCCACATGGGAGAGCAGGGTCTCCAGCAGGGTGCCTGCCGTGATGGCACCCGCCCATGTCAGCACACCGCCGCTGCCGGACAGCAGCAGGATGGTGCCCACCACCGCCACCGTCAGCACGATGCCGGACATGTGCGGCTCCATCGCCAGCAGGATGACCACCGGTATAAGGGGCAGCACCGGCACCACCAGCTGCTTCCATACCCGCACCCGCAGCCACTCCCCGGGGGTAAGCAGGATGCGGCGCTCCGGGTCCAGCCGCTCCACCTGCGGTGCTTTGGCCGCAAGATGGGAGCTGAACAGGATCATTTCAAACTTTGCCACCTCGGAGGATTGCAGCGTAAGCCCGCCGAAGCGGATCCAGCGGCGGCAGCCGTTCAGAGGGGCCATGGTCAGGGTGACGGCCAGCATGGCCAGCACAATGATGTAGCCCGGCACCACCATCTTGCGCAAAAAGCGGTGATCCATATAACTCATCAGGAACATACAGGCCAGCCCGATCATCATGCACAGCGCCTGCTGCTTGATGTAGTGGAAGCTGTCGCCCATGCGCAGGTAACCGGTGGTGTAGCTGGCGCTGAACAGCATCACCAGCCCAAAGATCATAATAACGGCCAGCGTGGCCAGCCAGTCGATCAGCAGCCGGGACCACGGGCCCGGGTCTCGCTGGAACACCGACACCGGCGCTCTGTGTTTTTTGCGGATAGTCGCCATCTGCGCTCCCTTCCCTCTCTGTGCCCGGTCAGCACCAGCGCAGCAGCGCCAGCGCCAGTACATAGCCGACAGCGCTCAGCGCAAAGCTGCACAGGAACACCGTCTCCGGGCTCATTTTATGCTTTTTTACCCAGCAGCGCAAGGGCTTGCCGGTGCGTTTTGCACCCAGCAGCTGCGCTGCCAAAAGACCGCCTGCCGCCCAGAAGGGCAGCGCCAGCGGCACAGTCAGGCTGGTCATATCCAGACTGAGCGGGATGCAGCCGATGGCACCCGCCGCCAGCAGGCTGCCGCAGCAGCCCACCCCCAGCCTTGCCGGGGGGAACGCCCACAGCAGCAGTGCCACCAGTGCCCCGGCAAGCGCGGCGGGCAGCACCGCCAGCCCGGGCACGCCCAAGCCGGCCTCTGCCATCATCAGCGCCAGCATAGCCACAAAGGCCGCGCCGCACACCGTACCCTCGTCCCGCTCGGCGATGCGGGCACACTCAGCCAGCGCCACCATGAGCACCGCCCACAAAAAGGGCACGGCGCTGCCCAGCAGCACATACCCCGCCCCAGGCACGTCCAGTCCCCGGGGCAGACAGCCCGCTGCCTGCAGCAGCAAAAGAACGAATGCCGCGGCCAGTGCCTCCAGCAAAAGCCGCACGTCCCGCCGCAGCCCCAGCGCCGCCGGGCTGCGCATCCGGGCAAGGTCCTCTGCAAGACCCACTGCCCCAAAGGCAAGGCTTCCGGCCAGCGCCGTGAGCAGCCGTGTCATCAACCGGCCCTCGCTGCCCAGCAGCTCCGGCTGGCCTACGCAGGCGGCAAGCCAGCCCACGCCCACCGCAGCCACCGTGCCCGCCGCCGCACACAGCCCGCCCCACAGCGGGGCGCGCAGGGGTACAGGCCGGGGCTGCTCAGGCTGTACCGGCTGCTGGTTTTGTTCGCGGCGTTCCAGCACCCGCCGCAGCGGCACAAACAGGCTGCACAGGGCTGCCGTAAGGGCAAAGCCCAGCACCACCGCCGCTGCCAAGGCGAAACGCTCCATAACTCAGACACTCCATTTCGCCAAATAGTTATACTTCTGCTTCTTTATGCTCTTCGTAGAAGATATCCAGCACTTTTTCCAGTGCCATGCCGTGGCTGGCCTTTACCAGAACGGCATCGCCGGGCTGCACCCGGTCCAGCAGGGCATCGGCGGCCTCGCGGTAATTTTCTGCGTGCAGGGTCTCTACCCCCTTGGCGGCAGCCACCACGGCGGTGCGCTTGGCCTGCTCGCCGTAGGTGATCAGGCAATACAGCCCGCTCTCGGCGGCAAGACGTCCCAGCTCCTCGTGTGCCTCGCGGCTCAGCTCGCCCAGCTCCAGCATATCGCCCAGCAGGGCAAAACGGCGCTTGCAGGGGAAGTCCTTAAACATCGCCAGCGCGGCCTTCATGCTGTCCGGGTTTGCGTTGTAGCAGTCCTCGATGACGGTCACGCCCTCGCTGTCCACCACCTTCTGGCGGCGGCCGGTCTGCTCAAAGTTGGAAAGACCCCGGATGACCCTCTTGGCGTCGCAGCCCAGACGGGTAGCGGCGCAGTAGGCAGCCAAGGCGTTTGCCACATTGTGGCGTCCCATAGCGGGGATGTTCACCACAAAGGTGCCGTGCTCCTGATCCTCCAGCACAAAACTCATGCCGTCAGTCTCCTGCCGGATGGACAGGGCGCAGACGTCTGCGTTTTCATCGCTCAGGCTGAACCACACCGGGCGCACATGGGCGGGCAGTACTGCCTTGCGCAGGAAGGGGTCGTCGTAGTTCAGCACCAGCGGCGCGCCCTCCGGCAGACCGTTGCAGATCTCCAGCTTTGCCTTGCAGATGTTCTCCTGACTGCCCAGATTGCCGATGTGAGACACGCCGATGCAGGTAATGATGCCCACATCCGGGCGTGCTGCCCGCACCAGACGGTCAATTTCACCGGCGTGACTCATGCCCATCTCGATGACCGCGTACTCGGTGCTGCTTTCCAGCCGCATCAGGGTGCGGGGCATTCCCAGCTCATTGTTCTGGTTGCCCTCGGTCTTGATGGTCTCGCCAAAGCCGCTCAGGGCGGCGTAGGTCATCTGCTTGGTGGTGGTCTTGCCCACGCTGCCGGTCACGCCCACCATCTTGGGGTGGTACTGGCTGCGGTAGTTTGCGCCCATCACCATCATGGCGTGGTAGCTGTCCGGGCAAAGGATGGCCTTTTCTTCCGGCACACCGGGCACGGGATGGTTGACCACCACATACTCCGCGCCCTGCTCCAGCGCACGGGCGGCGAAATCATGGCCGTCGAACCGCTCGCCGGGGAAGGCCACAAAAATGCAGCCGGGCTTTACCTCACGGCTGTCGGTGGTGACCAGTTCCACCTCCGGGTCACTGGTCAGTTTTCCGGCAGGCACCAGCCCTGCCAGAAGCTTGCTTGCATGGATCTTTTCCATTGTTCTATCCCCTCTCGTTCTATTGAATGCTGCACCCTCATCCGTCACTGCCTTGCGGCAGTGCTTTATGCTGAAAGCTCTGGGCGAAGATGCCGGAAAAGCTGTTTTACCCACAGGTCAGGGTGATGATGGTGCCGCGCTGTACGCTGGAGCCGGGCTCGTCGCTTTGCGCCTGCACCGTGCCACTGCCCTCCACCATGCAATTCAGCCCGGCGGCGCTCAGCATCTGGCGGGCAAAGTCCGGGCTCTTGCCGGTCACATCCGGCACCTCGGTGCGGCTGCCCTCGTAGGTATCGGTATACAGGTAGATGGTGGTGCCGTAGGGCACCTTGCTCCCCGCGTGGGGGTACTGGTAGGTGACCGGGGCAGCGGACTGGCTGCTCTGGCTCTCCTGCAACTGATGCTTCAGGCCCTGAATGTTCAGCTGCACCTGCGCGTTGCTCCACTCGGTACCCACAAGGTTCGGCACGGTAACGATGGTACCGCTGCGGTCCTCGCCGTCGGTGGCGATGCCCAGATAGGGGGCTACCTCGCTGATGATATTGCCCGCCACAGGGGCTGCAAGGATGGAGGAATAGTCTGTCCTTGCGTTGTTGGGGTCGTCCAGCATGACGTAGACCAGAATTTCCGGGTCGTTGGCGGGCAGCACCGCCACGAAAGAAGCCACCTTCTTATAGTCGCCATCGGCGCGGCGGTGCATATTCAGCTGCTCGGAAGTGCCGGACTTGCCGCCGATGCGGTAACCGGACACATAGGCGTTTTTGCCGCCGCCGGTGCCGTTGCCCACCTCGTACTCCATCATCTGCCGGATGACCTCGCTGGCGCTCTGGCTGATGACCTGACGGCGCACATTTGCGCCGATCTCCTGAATGACATTGCCGTTGGCATCGGTGATCTTATCCACCACATGGGGGGTGACCAGATACCCGCCGTTGACGGTGGCCGCAATGGCGGTGCACATCTGCAGCGGGGTGATGGCCATGGCCTGACCGAAGGAGGAGGAGGCCAGCTGCACCTCGCCCAGCTGGTCTGCGCGGTAGTACTGCATAAAGTTGGTCTCACTGGGCAGGTCCACCCCGGTGCGGGCGGTAAAGCCGAAGGCATCGAAGTAGTTATAGAACTGCTGCGAGCCGACGCGCTGCCCCAGCTGGATGTAGTAGATGTTGCAGCTCTTGCGCAGCGCCTCGGCCATGTTGAGCAGGCCGTGCGCCTTGCGTCCGGCGCAGTGGTAGGTCTCCTTGGCTACGCCGTAAGCGCCAGAGCAGGTAAAGGTGGTGTTCATGGTGGCCACACCGGAGTCGATGCCCATGGCGGAGGTGATGACCTTGAACACAGAGCCCGGGTAGTACAGCTCCGTGATGGTCTTGTTTTTCCACAGGATATCCCGGTAGTAACCGGAATAGTCCGCTTCTTCGTCCAGAATCTTGTTGCCCAGCTCATCGGTGATATAGTTGCCGTCGGCATCCTTTTTATAGATGCCGTAAAGTTCCGGCTCTGCGTGCACCAGCTCGTTGAGGTAAGCCTCGTTGGCAGTGAAGTTCAGCGGGTCGTTGGGGTCAAAGTCCGGCTTGGAAGCCATGGCAAGGATAGCGCCGGTCTTGACGTCCATCACAATGGCGCAGCCACGGTTTTCTACCGTATTGGCTGCAATGGCTTCGTTCAGGTACCGCTCCGCGATCTCCTGCACGTTCACATCCAGCGACAGCACCAGATTGGAGCCGTCCTTGGCGGCAAAGGTGGTGGCGTTGGCGTCTGCAATGGCGTTGCCCACCGCGTTGCGCTGGGTGATGGTGCGGCCATCCACACCGGCCAAGGTGGACTGGTAGGATTTTTCCAGTCCGTAGGTGCCGATGCCGTCCGCGTCCGTAAAGCCCAGCACCGCTGCGGCAAAGGCGCCGTAGGGGTAGTTACGCTGGAAGCTTTTTTCCGAGGACACTGAGATGCGCCCCTTGCGGGAGGTATCGGTGGCCTTTTTGTGCGCCTTGTTGAAGCTGGTGACGTACTTTTCAATGGAAAGCTTCACCGCGTTGTTCACCTTGGTGGCAAGGGTGACGTAGGCAGAATCCATTCGGGATAGTGCATCGTAAACGTTCTGATACTGCTGCTGGTACTCTGCCGAGGAGGTGTCCACGCTGTCCAAGCTCTCGCCGTCCCCGGAGAGCAGACGCAACGTCAGCTCCCGGCTCACCTCGGCGCACATGGCGGGGTCCAGCGTTTTGGTCACAGTGTCGTCATCGTTGGTCTTGCTGGTATAAAGGATGCTGCTGTAACTGGGGTCTGCCCAGATGGTCCACACCACGCTGGTGGAGGCAAGGGTGATGCCGGAGGCATCGTAGATCTCGCCCCGGGTGGCCTTGATGGTGGTATCCAGCAGCTGCTGCTGGGCGGCGTACTGGCGGTACTCTGCCCCGTGGATGATCTGGATATTATACAGGCTGCGGATGACGATGGCGGCCGCCACCACCACCGCAAGGATGCCCAGACGGCTGCAAAGCCGCCGCACCCGGCTGTCCAGCCGATCCCGGCCGGAGGCCGGACGCAGGCGGTAGCCCCTGTTTTTTTTGTTACGGAAAGGTTCTTGCATTGGTTCTCTCCTGCGGGGCGTGCACTGCATTCCGCGCGCCCTGCGCTGTTATTTATTCAGACTGCGGTGTCCATAAACCGAAAAAAGCGTGCGCTGCCGCACGCTTTCTTCGTTTATCTCACGGTGCCCAGAATGTTCACCGCGCCGGTGTACAAAAAGTCGGTCCATTGCCGCACGGTGGACTCCCGGCGCACCAGTGCGCCGCTTTCGCCTAGGCGGATGTAGGTGATCTGGCTGGGGTCTACTTTCATCAGACCCAGCCGCCCTGCGGTCTCCTCCACGCTGGCAATGTTGGTCTTGCTGTTCAGGGTGCTGTTGTAGTAGGTATACTGGCTCTGCTCGCTGACCAGCTGCGCCTTAGTGGCTTGGATCTGGTCGTTCAGCTCCACCAGCTGTGCCTCGCTCCACAGCAGACTGATGGCAAAGCCCACCAGCAGTGCTGCCGCCACCAGATTCATGGCGTTATGTACGGCGGCCTGCAGCGGGTTCAACCGCCGCTTGCCGCCCTTTGCTACCCGCAGGTTTGCTTTGCGCTGCGGCTGCGGTGCCCTGCGGCGGCGCACCGCATTACGATCATATGCTGGCTGACCCATGGTTTCTCTCCTCCTCACAATGCCGGTGCTTCCGGCATCTCAGCATTTTTCCAGCACACGCAGGTGGGCGGAACGGCTGCGCCGGTTCTCCTCCAGCTCCTGCGTATCAGCTTCAATGGGTTTACGGGTGATAAGCTTTGCCTTTGCCTTGCCGCCGCATACACACACCGGAAACTCCGGCGGGCAGGTACAGGCTGTGGACCAGCGGCGGAATTTGTTCTTGACCAGCCGGTCCTCCAGAGAGTGGAAAGTGATCACGCACAACCGGCCGCCCGGTGCAAGGTGATCGAAAATGGTATCCAAGCCCTCCTCCAGCGCATCCAACTCGTGGTTCACTGCAATGCGCAGTGCCTGAAAGGTGCGGCGGGAGGGGTTCTTGTTCTTGCGGCGCTCTGCCGGGGGCATGGCGCTTGCTACGATATCTGCCAGCTGCAGGGTGGTCAGGATGGGAGCAGTTTCCCGCGCCTCCACGATCTTTCCCGCGATCTGCCACGCATAGGGTTCCTCGCCGTAATCCCGCAGAATGCGGGCCAGTTCCTCGCGGCTTTCGGTGTTCACAAGGTCTGCGGCGGTCTCGCCCTGCTGGCTCATGCGCATATCCAGCGGTGCGTCCGCCCGGTAGGAAAAGCCCCGGGCGGCATCGTCCAGCTGGTGGCTGGAAACGCCAAGATCCAGCAGTGCGCCGTTGATTTTTTCAATGCCCAGCTGTTCCAGCGCCTGTCCCGCATAACGGAAATTGATCTGTACCACGGTAGCAGGCAGCCCGGCAAGGCGGGAGCGCGCGGTCTGCACCGCGTCCGGGTCCTGATCCAGCGAGATGAGCCTGCCGCCCTTGGCGGCGTCCAGCCGCAGGGCGATCTGGCGGGAATGTCCCGCGCCGCCGGCGGTGCCGTCCAGATAGATGCCCGCCGGATCAATGGCAAGCCCCGTCAGGCACTCGTTCAGCAAAACGGGGATATGCTCAAACGAGGCCGGGTCAAAGGGCTGCTGTTCTTCAAAGGCCATTGGCACGGCCTCCTTTCTCGGTTTAGTTTTTTTGCATCAGAGGTGCAGCTTGCGCAGCCGCTCGGCGCGCTGGTCGTTGGTCACGGCGGCGCGGCGGGCATTCCAGACCTCGGTGGCCCAGATCTCAGCATGGTTGCGGTTGCCGATGATGGTCACGTCCTTTTCCAGCCCGGCGTAGGCGCGCAGCTCTGCGGGCAGCAGGATGCGCCCCTGCTTGTCCGGCACCACCTCGCAGGCGGTGCTGAACAGGTCGCCGGAGATCGCCCAGCTGTCCATCAGTTCATCGCTTTCCAGCTTGTCCGCCAGCCGCTGGACTTCCTCCATGGGCAGTGCGAACAGGCAGCTGTCCACCCATTCCAGCACCACGAAACTCTCGCCCATGGCGTCGCGGAATTTTGCGGGGAAGTTCAGCCGCCCCTTGGCGTCGATGGTGTAATCATAACGGCCAAAAAACACGCGCTGTTCCCCCTTTCAGGGGCGTTTTCAGGGCATGCGCCCTACTTTTACCCACTTTGCCCCACTGACACATCTTTATTGTAGCAAATCAAGTTCGTGAATGCAAGGGTTTTCGGGCGGCTTTTTGCCGCAAAAATCCACAAAAAAAGTCCCTGTGAGCCGTCATTTTTGCTCGCAGGGACTTCGTTTTCCGCAATCTGTGGAATTTGTGTGGAAAGTTGACCGTTATCAGCCGTTTTTCTTGGCGTTCTGGCGCAGGCTGGCACGGATATTTTTGACCTGTGCGGCGTTTTCCACCATGGTGTCCTCGGTGGTGCGCAGCATATTCTCGCAGTAGTCGGTCACGGTCTGGCGCAGGGTGCGCGCCTCGGTCTGGGCTGCGGAGGTGATCTCAGAAGCGCGCTGCTGGGCGGCCTTGACGATCTCGGCGTCACTGACCAGAATGCGGGCGCGCTCCTCGGCCTTTTTCACGATGGCCTGTGCCTGTGCGTTGGCGCTGTCCACGATCTGCGCCCGGTCGTTCACGATCTGCTGCGCCTGCCGCAGCTCGCCGGGCAATGCCGCCCGCACCTCGTCCAGATAATCCCGGATCTGCTCCACATCCACGATGCGCTTGCCGCCGGAAAGGGGCACGTTTGCGCTCTCTTCCAGTGCATCCTCAATGGTATCCAAAAGCTCGTTCACGTTCATAAGGCTTCTCCCTCCTGCTCAGCGGCGGACTGCATGGGCTTTGTATACTTCCACAGCAGCACCTTGCCGTATTTATACTGTTTCTGCAGGGTCAGACTGCCCGTCTGCGCGGGCAGCACGATGCCTGTTTCGCTCTCGCACAGCACGGTGCCGCCCGGAGCAACGCACTTTTCCACGGCAGGCAGAATCTTTTCCAGCGTACCGCCACGGAAGGGCGGGTCCAGCAGCACCAGATCGAACTGCTCCCGGCAGGCCGATAAGAACCGCGCAGCCTCGCCGATATTCACCCGGCTGCGGTCGAACACGCCGCAGGCCTTGCAGTTGCGCATCACGATGCTTACGGCCTCCCGGCTCTCGTCCAGAAAGACGCACCGGGCCGCACCCCGGCTGAGCGCTTCGATGCCCAGCTGGCCGCTGCCGGCATACAGATCCAGCACCCGGGCCCCGGGCAGGTCGAACTGTACGATGCTGAACATCGCCTCCTTCACCTGCGAGAGGGTGGGGCGGGTGACATCGGTGCCGGGCAGTGCTTCCAGCCTGCGGCCCCGGGCTTCTCCTGCGATCACGCGCATGATGTTACCTCCTTGCCGTAGCTGCCGTCCCCGCGGCAGCCGGTTTGAACTCTTTCGTATCCTTTATTATCTCCCAACTGCATAGCATTGTCAAGAGCCCGCATTGCGCTGCGGGCGGCTTTGTGCTACAATCATAGCAGCAATATTGCGCATTTTACGGCGCATTTCAGCAAAGGAGAGTATACAGCATGAAAGTTCTGCTCATCAACGGCAGCCCCCACGAGAAGGGCTGCACCTACACCGCCCTTTCCCTTATTGCCGGGGAGCTGAAGGCACAGGGCATCGAGACCGAGATCCTGCACGTCGGCGGTCAGCCCGTAGGCGGCTGCATCGGCTGCGGCGGCTGCCGCAGCGGCAATGGATGCGTGTTCGGCGGCGTGGTCAACGAGGCCATTGAGAAGGCCAAAACCGCCGACGCCTTTGTGTTCGGCAGCCCGGTGCACTACGCCTCCGCTGCGGGCAACATGGCCAGCTTTATGGATCGTCTGGCCTACGCGGGCGGCAAGTATCTGGCCTACAAGCCCGCCGCCGTCTGCTGCTCTGCCCGCCGCGCCGGTACCACCTCCACCCTTGACCAGCTGGTCAAATACCCCCAGTTCTTCCACATGCCGCTGGTCAACGGCTCCTACTGGGCGATGGTACATGGCTCCAACCCCGAGCAGGTACTGCAGGACGCTGAAGGCTGCGCCGTGATGCAGGAACTGGGCCGCAACATGGCATGGCTGCTGCGCTGCATCGAGGCCGGTAAGGCCGCAGGCATCGACCACCCGCAGAACCCGCCCCGCCCCATGACCAACTTTATCCGCTGAGGTATGAATAAATTTGGAGCCCCGGAACGCCGCTGGCGTTCCGGGGCTCCATTTCTATGGGCGATTTTATACAATTTTTCCAAGCATTTCTTGGGCAACCTGCCACCGGCAGCTTCCGCGCACTGCAAAATTTCTGCTGTTCCGGCACAAAAGGGGCGTGAATGCTTTTTTCGTTCATAACTTTGTGATACCATACCTCTATAAGCATATCACTCAGACGGAGATCCTGCTATGGAACACTACGATTGGAACGAGGGCTGGCTGTTTGCCCCCACCTTTGACCCGGCGCTGGTGCGCCCGGAGTGCCCGGAGCTTTCCCTTACCCCGGTGCGACTGCCCCACACGGTCAAGCCTCTGCCTTATAACTACTGCAATGAAAACGACTACCAGCGCCTGTGCGGCTACCGGCGGGAGTTTTTTGCGCCCAAGGAGTGGCTGGGCCGCACCGTGCTGCTTACCTTCGGGGCGGTGGCGCACGACGCCACCGTGTTCTGCAACGGGCGGCGGGTGTTCCACCATGGCTGCGGCTACACCGCCTTTACGGTAGACCTGACCGGCGCGCTGCGTCTGGGACAGAAAAACGTGGTGGCTGTGCGCTGCGACAGCCGGGAGGATCTGAACATCCCGCCCTTCGGCGGGCAGCTGGATGCGCTGACCTACGGCGGCATCTACCGCGCCGTCAGTCTGGATATCAAGGAACCCGCCTACCTGCGGGACGTGTTCATCGAGGCAAAGGCCGAGGGCGATTTTCGCATCTACACCGCCACCGTGGGCGAGACGGTCGGCTGCACGCTGCAGGCCGAGATCCGCAGCCCCGCCGGGAGCCGGGCAGTGTACAGCGGCGAGCTTTCCCTGCCCATCACCGGCACACTGAACAACGTGCACCCGTGGAGCTTAGAGCACCCCACCCTGTACACCCTGACCATGCGGCTCATCCGCCCCGGCACCGGCGGTCTGCCCGACCGGGTGCTGGACGAAAAAACCGTGCGGTTCGGCTTCCGCACCGTGCAGTTCGTGGCAGGCGGGCTATACCTGAACGGACAGCGGGTGGAGCTGCGCGGCCTTGACCGGCACCAGAGCTACCCCTATCAGGGCTACGCCATGCCGGACAGCATCCAGCGGCTGGACGCCCAGCTGCTGAAAAAGGAACTGGGCTGCAACGCCGTGCGCACCTGCTATGCGCCCCCCAGCCCGGCGTTTCTGGACGCCTGCGACGAGCTGGGTCTGCTGGTATTCCCCGAAATGCCCGGCTGGCAGCACATCGGCGATGAAGTATGGCAGGCGCAGGCGCTGCAAAACTGCCGGGAGATGGTGTGCCAGTACCGCAACCATCCCAGCATCTTTTTGTGGGGTGCACGCATCAGCGGCAGCCCCGACAACGAGGCCTTTTATAAGCGTACCAACGAGGCCATCCACCGGCTGGACCCCACCCGCCCCACGGCGGGCACCCGCAGCACCCGCAAGAGCCAGCTGCTGGAGGACGTTTACGCCTACAACGATTATTCCTACGCCGGGCGCGGCGCGGGCTGCGAGAACCGCGCCGCTGTGACCCCTGACACCCGTAAGGGCTACCTTATCAGCGCGTTCGGCGGCCAGAACTTCCCCGCCAAGCCCTTTGACGATGAACCCCACCGTCTGGTGCAGGCGCTGCACCACGCCGCTGTGCTGAACGACAGTATCGCCCAGCCGGGCGTGGCGGGCAGCTTTGGCTGGTGCATGACCGACTACAACACCCACCGGGAGTTTGGCAGCGGCGACCGTATCTGCTACCATGGTGTGATGGACCTGTTCCGCAACCCGAAGCTTTCTGCCGCCGTTTATGCCAGCCAGAAAACGCCCCGCGCACCCTCTGACATCGTGCTGGAGGTCTCCTCTGCCATGACGCTGGGCGACCTGCCCGGCGGCGCAGCAGCCGCCTGCTGGGTGTTCACCAACGCCGAGAGCGTTCGGTTGTACCGCGGCAACGACTTTGTGGCCGAGTTTGGCCCCGACCGCCGGGGACGCTTTGCCGCCCTACCCCACCCGCCCATCGAGATCAACGATTTTGTGGGCTCGCTGCTGGAAAAGTATGAGGGCATGGATCACGCCACCGGCGCACAGGTCGCCGCCATCCTCAACGAGCTGCGGCGGGACGCCATGGCGCTTTCGCCCCTTTCCAAGGCGCGGATGCTCTCGCTGCGGCTGAGCTGGAACGAGCTGCTGCGGATGTACTACAAATACATCGGTGTGCTGGGCAGTTCCGCGCCGGTGTACCGGTTCGAGGCGGTGTGGCATGGCCGCGCCGTGCGCACTGTGGTGCGGGAGCCGGTGCAGAGCGTCCGGCTGGAGTGCACTGTGCACAACCCCCTGCTGACCGATGGCCCCACATGGGACTGTGCCGCAGTCAGCCTGCGCGCCATCGACCAGAACGGCAACCTGCTGCCCTACTGCGGCGAGGCCGTCTGCCTGTCCGTGGAAGGGCCGCTGAAAATTCTGGGCCCCAGCGTGGTGCCTCTGCGGGGCGGCATGGCGGGCACCTACCTTGCCACCACCGGCGAGGCCGGACGCGCCGTGCTGCACTGCCGCATGGAGGGCGCACTGGACACCGAAGCGGTGCTCACCGTGCGCAGCCGGGAGGAGCAAAACGTTTAATTTTCGTCCTTTCATGATAGATTTGCAGTCTGTTCAAAATTTTATCATGGTTGGCTGATATCCTAAAGGTACAAAGTATTCCGCAGGGCGGCGCTGCTGCCCTGCGTTTCCGTGTGTAAAGCCCCAGAGAAGAGGATGCGAAAACCTATGAGAGAAAAGTTCCGTCAATTCATGATCGGGCGCTACGGCACCGATGGCCTGAACCAGTTTTTGAGCATGAGCTCCATCGTGATGCTGCTGGTATCGCTGCTCACCCGCATTTCCCTGTTCACATGGCTGGGCGCAGCGCTGCTGATCCTGTGCTACTACCGCAGCCTGAGCCGCAACATCTCCAAGCGCACCGAGGAGAACTACCGCTTTTACAGCCTGAAGGACCGGTTCAATAACAAGTTCCGCAGCCTGAAGGAGCAGTGGGCCAACCGCAAGCAGTACCACTACTACCGCTGCCCCCAGTGCCGTCAGAAGCTGCGCGTGCCCCGGGGACGCGGACGCATCCAGATCTCCTGCCCGCGCTGCGGCACCCAGTTCATCAAAAAGAGCTGAGCCGCCATGTTTGGATATGTGATCCCGGATCGGGCCAGCCTCAGCCCCGAGGCGCAGAGCCGCTACCGCTCGGCCTACTGCGGGCTGTGCCGCCGCATCGATGCTCTGCATGGGCTGCGGGGACGGTTCAGCCTGAGTTATGACCTGACCTTTTTAAACATTCTGCTGTGCAGCCTGTACGAGGGCGAGACCCCCGCAGACAGCGGCATCAGCCGCTGCCCCATCCACCCGGTACACGGTGTACTTTGGCGTAGTGCCGACCCCACCGACTACTGCGCCGACCTGAGCGTGGCGCTGCATTACTACAACGCGCAGGACAAATGGCAGGATGACCATAATCTGCTGGCACTGGGGTACAGCACCCTGCTGGACAACAGCACCGCCGAGGCCGCCCTGCGCTGGCCGCGGCAGTGCAATGCCATCCGCGCCTGTCTTGCCAAGCTTGCTGAGTACGAGGCCGCCGGCAGCACTGACCTTGACGCGGTGTCCGGCTGCTTCGGTGCGCTGATGGCAGAGCTGTTCGACTACCGGCAGGACCGCTGGGCACCGGAGCTGCGCAGCATCGGTTTCCATCTGGGCAAGTTCATCTACCTGCTGGACGCCTACGACGACCTGCCCCGCGACAAGCGCCGGGGCGCATACAATCCCCTGCGGGAGCTGAGCACCCACCCGGACTATGAGGAAGAGATGCTGGACATCTTTGAGCTGTTGCTGGCACGCTGTGCGCAGAACTTTGAGCGTCTGCCCTGCGTGGAGGACGCGGACCTGCTGCGCAACATCCTGTATTCCGGCGTATGGCTGAAATACAACTGCAAAAACGCAAAACGCACCGGAAAGCCCGATGCGTCTTGATTTTGTGCCGATGTTCCGGTAAAATAAAACGGATGCGGTGCAGCGGTGCTGTACCGTCAGTATAATGAGTGAGGAAGTATACCGAGCATGAGAGATCCCTATGAGGTGCTGGGCGTTCAGCGCGGCGCAAGCGACGACGAGATCAAAAAAGCATACCGCGCCAAGTGCAAACGCTGGCATCCGGATTTGAACCCCAACGACCCCACGGCCGAGGAGCACTTCAAGGAGGTGCAGGCCGCCTACGATGCCATTACCAAGGGCGATGCCGGCCCCCAGATGGGCGGCAACCCTTACGGCGGCTACCAGCAGCAAAGCTATAACCGGCAAGGTTATGGTCAGCAGGGCTACGGCCAGCAGAACTACGGCTACACCGGCTTTGACGGGTTTGAGGGCTTCGACCCCTTTGGCTTCGGTTTTGGCTTTGGCGGCTATCAGCAGGCCGGGCCCAGCGCCTCCGGCACCGACACCCCGGAGATGCAGGCCGCCCGCAACTTTGTGGCCAGCGGCCGCTACGCCGAGGCGCGCCGGGTGCTGGACGGCATGACCGGCCGCAATGCGCGGTGGTATTACCTCTCTTCGCTGGCCAATCAGGGGCTGGGCAAAAGCGTGGACGCTTTGCAGGACGCCCGCCGCGCCGTGCAGCTGGACCCGAACAACACCGAGTACCAAATGCACCTGCGCCGGATGCAGAACCCCGGCCAGACCTACCGCACCCAGACCACCTACGCCCAGCCCGGTGGGCTTTTGCGCTGGTGCTGGAGCATGATCCTGCTGAACCTGCTGTGCAACTGCTGCTGCGGCGGCTGGGGCTTCCGTGGGTTCAGAATGTAACAGAAAGAGAACGATTTAAAATGGCTTCCGCTGCGCTCTAGCCATATTCAGCGGAAAAATTATTTTAAATTTCGGGATAGCAGAACGCCTGCGGGCGTTCCGCTATCCCATTTTCACAGTAGGGGTCATAAAGGAAAACCACCTGTCAACCGCTACGCTCCTCCCTGTAAAAAAGTAGTTCCGAAACGCCCGCAGGCGTTTCGGAACTACAAATAAAATTCTTCTTTCCGCTATTTATGCGCAAAGCGAACGCGGAGCGCATTCCAAATCGTCTGCTTTAACCAAAAAGGCTGCTGCACGCACGGTGCAGCAGCCTTTTTCTGTTTGCGGATGTAAGGGTTTGCTCTTACTTCTGGGGAGCCTCGAAAGCAATAGCGGTAGCACCGGCAGCAGCGTCCACGCTCTTCAGAGAGATGGGAGCCACCTCGTAGTGCAGGGTGTCAAAGCTCTGGGTGCTGCCGTCCTCGGTGGTGAACTCCAGAACGTAGACAACGTCATCCTGCTTGTCAGCCTCGACATCGCGGGTGATGACGATACTCTCGCCGTCAGCCAGACCCTCGCCTGCCAGGTTCTCGCCCTTGTCCTCAGAGCCTGCATCGTACAGGTACAGCTCAGTCACCTTGCTGCCGGTGGTGTTGTACACGGTGTACTCGGCAGAAGTGGCCTCAGCCTCAGAGGAAGCAGCCTCGGAAGAGGCAGCAGCAGAGGATGCGGTAGAGGATGCGGTGGAGGATGCAGCGGTAGAGGCAGCGCCGCCGCAGGCGGTCATGCCGACAGCCAGTGCCAGAGCGGCAGCGGCAATTGCAACAGTCTTGAGCTTCATAGGGATTATCTCCTTTTTCTTCTTTTTTCTGGTGTCAGCCCCCGGCAGCATACCAACTGCCTTGGTTGGGCTGATGTTCTCTTATTATACGCACATTGACGAAAAAAGCAAGCTTTTTTCGTCAAAATTCAACGATGAAGCAAGAACTGTTACCATTTTGACATGAATTTGGCACATTTTAGGTGGCAGAAACATGAAACAGGTTGCATATATACAGCTTTCGTTTCCTGCCGCTGTGCAGACGGCGAAATAGAGCTGCAAAAAATTTTATTTTCCCCTTGACAACAGCCCACCGCCGCTGTATACTGTGCATCGTGAACAGTGTTCATGTTGGAGGGTGAGTGTATGAATCCAATGGCAACATCCAAGGCGGACATCCTGAAAACCAGCCGGGAGCTGATCCAGCAGAACGGCTGGGCAGCGGTCAACATCCGTGCGGTCGCGGCCGCCTGCGGGGTCTCTGTGGGCTGCATCTACAACTACTTCGGCTCCAAGACCGAGCTGATAAGCGCGGCCGTGGAAAGCATCTGGAACGACATCTTCCACCACCCGGAGGATGAGACTGTGTTTCAGGACACCCTGTCCTGTATCCGGTGGATGTACCGGCAGATGGAATACGGCTGTCAGCAATATCCCGGCTTCTTCACCCACCACGCGCTGGGCTTTGTGCAGCAGGACACTGCCAACGGCAAGCAGCAGATGCGGCAGACATGGCAGCACATTCTGGATGCTTTGTGCAACGTGCTGCGCCACGATGCCAAGATCCGTCCGGGTGCTTTTACCGAGCAGTTCACCCCGGAACAGTTTGCGGGCATCCTGTTCTCCCTGATGCTGTCCGCAGTGGTGCAGCAGAGCTTCGACCCCTCTGCGGTGCTGGAGATCGTGCGCAGGACCATTTATTAAGCAAAAAAACATCCCACAAGCCTTGTGGGAGTTTTTTAAGCCCCAATGTGAACATAGTTCAATTTGGTTTCTGCGCCCCGCAGACCATACTACTGCAAGCCCTTTTCCCTTCGATGCTTCCGGTACGGCTCTGCCGCGCCGGTTCGCTATAAAATCAAAAAACTGCAATCAAAACAAATAAAGGAGAAAAACGTATGAGAGCTGTTATTGAAACCGTTTTCGACATCTTCTATCTGGTCACCGTGCTCACGGTGGGCATCCGCATGATCCGCGGCAGCAAGGCTGGCACCCAGTTCCGCCTGTTCGGTCTGATGGCCGTTGTACTGGGCGCGGGCGACTCCTTCCATCTGGTGCCCCGCGCACTGGCACTGTGCACCACCGGTCTGGAAAACTACGCCGTGCCGCTGGGTCTGGGCAAGTGGATCACCTCTGTGACCATGACCGTGTTCTATGTGCTGCTGTACTACGTCTGGCGCAAGCGCTACCAGATCGAGGGTCAGAAGAACGTGACCGTCGCCGTGTACGCCCTGTCCGCTGTGCGCGTTGTGCTGTGCATGATGCCGCAGAACCAGTGGCTCACCAACCACACCCCGCTGGCATGGGGCATCCTGCGCAATGTGCCCTTTGCCCTGCTGGGTCTGCTGATCATCGTGCTGTTCTACCGCAGCGCCAAGCAGAACAACGACAAGGCTTTCCGCTGGATGTGGCTGACCATCGTGCTGAGCTTCGGCTTCTATATCCCCGTGGTGCTGTGGGCAGATGTCAACCCCATGATCGGTATGCTGATGATCCCCAAGACCTGTGCCTACGTCTGGACCGTGCTCATCGGCTACAACGCCATGAAGGCTGAGGCCGGCAAGCAGAGCTAACCTTTTTCCCCGCTGCTTAACAGAAAGCCCGCCGACAGACAGCGATGCACTGCTCTGCCGGCGGGCTTTTTATATTGTATAAATAAATATGGCTCCAAAACACCTGCAGGCGTTTTGGAGCCATATTTAAACAATTTCTTTTCACCCTTCGGTGAAATACTCTGGATGGACGCTGCGGGCCTGCTCCACCGAGAGCTTATAGCGGTTCAGGTGGCTTTCCAGCGCCTCGCCCAGTTCATCGGCGGTGCCGTGCAGCACCATTTCCAGAATGCGGGTGTGGGCGGCGCAGACGGACTTGTTCTCGTTGGTCTGCAAGCTGAACTTGCGGATGCGCTCCACATGCTGCAGCTCACCCAGCATGTGGTCAAAATGCGCCTCCATGCCGGTGATCTCAAAGGCCTTGCGGTGGAACTGGTTGTCCAGTTCCAGCAGGCGGGTCTCCCGGTTCGGCTGGGTCAGGTCGGCTTCCAGTAAGCGGTAGTTCTCGATGATCTGCCGGTACTCCTGCTCCTGCTGGTCTGTCAAGCGGCCGCGCACGCGGTTCAAAATCTCTTTTTCCAGGGTGAAGCGGGCAAACTGCTCCAGCTCCATCCGCTTCAGGTCAATGGGCGCCACATGGGTACCGCTTTGCGGCTTGATGTCTACCATGTGGGCAATGTTGAGCATGATCAGCGCCTCCCGCATGGGGGTGCGGCTGATGCCCATCTGCTCCGCAAGCTCCCTGTCGTTCAGGGGGTCGCCGGGCTTCAGCTCCATGGTGATGATCCGGCTTCGGATGGTCTGATACGCCTGTTCCCTCGCACTCAAAGATGCCATTGCAGTGTTCTCCCTTCGGGGTCAGTTGGTGATATACTAGTATATGATCATATTACCCAACTGCCGGGCAACTGTCAATAGCAGGAGCAACCGAAAATCAAGGGCAATTTTTTGCTATTTTGTTCAATGAAGTGCCCGCGCCGGGCGGTACACCACCGGCAGCCACACAAAAGCCACCGCCAAGCCGCAGGCCACGTCAATGACCGAGTGCTGCTTGGTGAACACGGTGGACAGGCAGATCAGCGCCGCCCACACCCATGCCAACACCTTGCGCAGAGGCTTGCCCTCTGCCAGCTTGCTGTGGCTGAAGGCCATTGCCATGCAGGCAGAGCTCTGGCAGTGGATGGAGGGGCAGACGTTCACGGCGGCGTCCGCCTTCCACAGCAGCTGCATGATCCGCAGCGCCGGGTTGTCCCTGCCAAGGGTCTCCACAGCAGGGCGCAGTTCCAGCCCGTTGGGCAGGATCATGTACACGATCAGGCAGAAGGTCATGCCGGAAAACATGGTCAGGCAAAGCTTATCGTAGGTGGCGGTATCGCACCACCACAGCGCCGCCGTCACCCCCGCCAGCAGCAAAAACCAGCTGCAATAGGGGATCACAAACCACTCGTTGAAGGGGATCAGATCGTCCAGCGGGCTGTGCAGGATATATTTCGGGGCAGTGACGGTGAGGTCCAGCCAGAAGAACCAGATCAGGTACACCACCCAGTACAGCTGGTACCACAAATGCGGGCGGCACCGGCTGCGCAGTTGGCTAAGTTTCATGTCGTTTCTCCTATTTTTTATGTGAATTGACGTGTTATTATAGCACATTCCGTCCACTTGCGCAAATGTTTTCCCTGCGATACAATAAAAACAAGCTGCAACTTATTTATAAAAGGAGTACGTCATGCCACAACAATTTCCCGTCATCCGTCTGGTCGCGCTGGATCTGGACGGCACCCTGCTGAACCGCGAGGGGCACGTCACCCCCCGCACCCGCGCCGCTCTGCAAGCTGCTGTGGATAAAGGCGTGTATATCGTGCCCGCCACCGGCCGTCCGCTGGCCAGTCTGCCGCCGGAGGTGGCGCAGCTGCCCGGCATCCGCTACGTCATCACCTGCAACGGTGCCGCCGTGTGGGATTTGGGCAGCGACCCCGTGGGCGCAGTGTACAGCCGCTATTCCAACGCAAAAGAGCACCGCACCAGCACCCCGGTCTGCCTGCTGCACAGCCTGATGCCGGTGGAGACTGCCCGCGAAGCCTTTGCCGTCTGCGAGAGCTGCCACGCCGACCTGCGCATTTTCTCGGACGGATACGCCTGCACCGATGCCCACAGCATAGCGCTGGCCGCTGCCCGGGCAGCAAAGAAGGACGGCACCGAAGCGTGCCAGCCCAACGATGGCCGCTTTACCATTCTGCGGGACGCAGCCGAGTGGATGAGCCGCAACGCCTTTGCCATTGAAAAGCTCTGCGTATTCTTTGAAACCCCGCAGCAGGCTACGTCTGCGCTGCCCCGCTTCCGCGCCGTCCCGGGCGTAGAGATCGTACAGGGGTCGCCGAAAAACGTGGAGGTGACCGCCGCCGGTGTGGACAAGGGTGAGGCGCTGCGCGCACTGGCCGACCGGCTGGGCGTCCCCCACGAATGCACCCTTGCGGTGGGCGACAGCGAGAACGACCGCGCCATGCTGCAAAAGGCCGGGGTAGCCGCTGTGATGGTCAACGGCATGCCGGAGATCCGGGCGCTGGCGCACCTTGTCAGCAAAGCCGACTGCGACCACGACGGCGTGGCCGAGATACTGGAAACCCTTGGCATCTGAGCCAGTTTTTGCAGCAATTTTCCAGCATTTTTACCGGCTTCCGCCCCGATTTTTCGGGGCATTCGTCATTTTTGTGCAATGTATACAAGCTCTTATGCAAAACATTGTGCTTGTTGAGTATTACCAAAGACGGGCTGTTCGTTTATACTAGTACTATAAGCGCGTATGGGGGTATTGCGCCCACTGGAGCAAACCCGACGCACCGAGAGAGTTCAAATATAAAAGGAGAAATGCGTTATGAATCCCATCGTAGAAAAGGTCTATCAGATCGGCATTATCCCTGTTATCGCTTTCAACAGCGTTGATGAGGCCCTGCCCCTGTGCAAGGCTCTGTCTGAGGGCGGTCTGCCCGCAGCTGAGGTCACCTTCCGCACTGCCTGTGCTGAAGAGTGCATCCGCAAGATTCACGAGGAGATGCCCGAGATGCTGCTGGGCGCCGGCACCGTTCTGACCTGCGAGCAGGCCGACCGTGCTATGGCTGCCGGTGCTTCCTTCATCGTTGCTCCCGGCTTCGACCCCGAGGTCTGCAAGCACGTCATCGCCAAGGGCGGCATCATGATGCCCGGCACCTGCTCCGCAGGCGAGATGCAGCAGGCCATGAACATGGGCTGCGAGGCTCTGAAGTTCTTCCCCGCTGAGGCAAACGGCGGCGTGGGCATGCTGAAGAACATCGGCGCTGCCCTGAAGGGCGCACGCTGGATGTGCACCGGCGGTGTCAACGCCAAGAACGTCAACGATTATCTGGGCTATGACCAGATCTTTGCCGTGGGCGGCACCTGGATGTGCAAGAGCGATGTGATCAAGGCCGGCGACTGGGCAAAGATCACCGCACAGAGCAAGGAAGCTGTTGACACCATGCTGGGCCTGAAGCTGCTGCATGTCGGCATCAACACCGACAACGAGGAGGAGGCCATGAAGGTGGCTAACCTGATCGGCGCTATGCTGAACATGAAGGTCGCTCCCGGCAACTCCAGCATCTTTGTCGGCAACAAGGAGTTCGAGATCATGAAGAAGCCCGGCCGCGGCACCAATGGCCACATCGCCATCGGCTGCAACAACGTGGACCGCGCCATCTACCACCTGTCTCAGCGCGGCGTGAAGTTCGATCTGGACAGCAAGAACGTGAAGAACGGCAAGACCGTTGCCTGCTACATGGCAGACGAGATCGCCGGCTTTGCCTTCCATCTGGTGCAGGCATAAGCGCCTGTCCCCTTTTACCGTAAAAGCCCCGCCGCAGCGGGTATGCCCTGCGGCGGGATGATGAAACACCTGATATAAAGGAGAATAACCAATGAAAGTCGTTACTTTTGGCGAACTGATGGTCCGTCTGCAGCCCTTCAACTACGAGCGTTTCGTTCAGGCTAACAGCCTGGAGTTCAGCTTCGGCGGCGGCGAGGCTAACGTTGCTGTTTCTCTGGCCAACTACGGTCTGGACGCAGCTTTTGTTACCAAGCTCCCCGCACACGCCATCGGTCAGGCCGCTGTCAACAGTCTGCGCCGCTACGGCGTTGATACCAGCATGATCACCCGCGGTGGTGACCGTGTGGGCATCTACTACAACGAGAAGGGCGCTTCTCAGCGTGGTTCCGTCTGCATCTACGACCGTGCCAACAGCGCCATCCAGCTGGCTCAGCCCTCCGACTTTGATTGGGACAAGATCTTCGAGGGCGTGGATTGGTTCCACTTCACCGGCATCACCCCGGCTCTGGGCGAGAACGTTGTCGAGATCTGCCGCGAGGCCTGCAAGGCTGCTAAGGCTCACGGCGTGAAGATCAGCTGCGATCTGAACTACCGCGGCAAGCTGTGGACCCGTGAGCAGGCCCGCGCTGCCATGACCGATCTGTGCCAGTACGTTGACGTTTGCATCTCCAACGAGGAGGACGCAAAGGACGTGTTCGGCATCGAGGCCGAGGCTACCGATATCTACGGCGGCAAGCTGAACGCCGAGGGCTACAAGAGCGTTGCCAAGCAGCTGGCTGACAAGTTCCACTTCGAGAAGGTGGCTATCACCCTGCGTGAGAGCCACAGCGCATTCGACAACGGCTGGAGCGCTATGCTGTACGACGTTGCTTCCAACGAGTACTGCTTCTCCAAGAAGTACGACCTGCACATCATCGACCGCGTTGGCGGCGGCGACTCCTTCGGCGGCGGCCTGATCTACAGCCTGCTGACCGGCAAGAGCACCCAGGAGGCTGTGGAGTTCGCAGTTGCAGCTTCCGCTCTGAAGCACTCCATCGAGGGCGACTACAACATGATGACCGTGTCCGAGGTCGAGAAGCTGGCCGGCGGCGACGGTTCCGGCCGTATCCAGCGCTAAGAGCAGGAGGGAGTCCGCTATGGATATCCGTTATTCCTGCAACCAGAAGGATTTTAAGCGCTATACCACCGAGGAAATGCGGGACGAGATGCTGATCACCGGCCTGTATAAGGCGGATGAAGTGGTGGCCGTTTACAGCCATGTGGACCGTATGGTCACGCTGGGCTGTATGCCGGTGCACGAGACCGTGTCCATCGACAAGGGCATCGACATCTGGGCCAACTTCGGCACCCATTATTTCCTGGAGCGCCGCGAGATCGGCATGTTCAACATCGGCAAGGATTCCACCGGTATCGTGGTGGCCGACGGCGTAAAGTACGAGCTGGGCTATAAGGACTGCCTGTACATTACGCAGGGCACCAAGGAAGTCACCTTTGCTTCCGCCGACCCGGAGCATCCCGCCAAGTTCTACATGGTCTCTGCTCCGGCACACTGCGCTTACCAGACCCGTCTGATCAAGATGGCTGATGCAAACCACCGCCCGCTGGGCAGCGTGGACACCTGCAACAAGCGCACCATCAACCAGTTCATCCACCCGGATGTGCTGAAGACCTGCCAGCTGAGCATGGGTATGACCGAGCTGGCACCGGGTTCCAACTGGAACACGATGCCCAGCCACACCCACGAGCGGCGCATGGAGATCTATACCTACTTTGAACTGCCCGAGGGGCAGGTGGTGTTCCATATGTGCGGCGAGCCTACCCAGACCCGCCACATCGTGATGCACAACGAGGATGCTGTCATCAGCCCCTCTTGGAGCATTCACAGCGGCGTAGGCACCTCAAACTATACGTTTATCTGGGCAATGGGCGGCGAGAACATGGAGTTTGACGACATGGACAACATCGCTACCACTGACCTGCGCTAAAAAGCACCAATCAAACGCCCCGTACCGGGAAACCGGCACGGGGCGTTTTGCTAAAAAATTAACTTGGATACTGTGAAAAAAGGAGAACATCATGGATCTGTCTGCATTCAACCTGCAGGGCAAGGTAGCCCTGATCACCGGCGGTGCCCACGGCATCGGTTTTTCCATCGCAGAGGGCATGGCCAAGTGCGGCGCCGTCATCTGCTTCAACTGCTCCTCTGAGGCCAGCTTGGAGAAAGGCATGGCCGCCTACAAGGCTGCCGGCATCGACGCCCACGGCTATGTGGCAGACGTTTCCGACGAGGACGCCGTAAACACCATGGTGGCAAAGATCAAGGCCGAGGTCGGCCCGGTGGACATTCTGGTAAACAACGCCGGTCTGATGAAGCGCGTGCCCATGATCGAGATGAGCCACGCCGACTTTATGCGTGTGATCGACGTGCATGTGGGCGGTGCCTTCAACTGCTCCAAGGCCGTACTGCCCGACATGATGGAAAAGCGCGCGGGCAAGATCATCAACATCTGCTCCATGATGAGCGAGCTGGGTCGCGAGACCGTCTCTGCCTACGCCGCCGCCAAGGGCGCGCTGAAGATGCTGACCAAGAACATCGCCTCTGAGTACGGCGAGTACAACATTCAGTGCAACGGCATGGGCCCCGGCTACATTGCCACCGCCCAGACCGCGCCCCTGCGCGAGCGTCAGCCGGACGGCAGCCGTCATCCCTTTGACAGCTTCATCGTTGCCAAGACCCCCGCAGGCCGCTGGGGCGACCCGGAGGACATGGTTGGCCCCTGCGTGTTCCTTGCCAG
>ENA-UEOM01000024-UEOM01000024.1-human-gut-metagenome-genome-assembly--contig:-NODE-24-length-67513-cov-9.934827_pt1 | contig 67513 bp, 59 predicted proteins | sample MGYA00242993_ERZ507994 | MGnify/ENA primary metagenome ERZ507994 (study PRJEB26167, sample SAMN06115536) | human gut metagenome | host: Homo sapiens | place: China:Neimenggu | collected 2014-11-07... | reverse complement strand
TTAGCATTGCAAGACGATTTGCCTCTGCTTCTATCATCCGCTGTCGCTCTGCTAATCTTGTAGAAGTACAGACTAATCTCCGTCTACCGAGGCACTCAACAATGCGGCGAGCGCAGCAATGCCGCTATTTCGCAGGCAGTCTGCCGCCGAGGTAACGTCACTCGCGCCTCACGATAGTAAGGCGCGGTTGATCGTAGTAACAACTCGCAGGGATTCATGGCGAAGCCATGTACACCGCACTTACATTGCGCAGCGCGTGCAGTCATTCAAGCTATAAACTGCCAATGTCGGGGTCGAGGGGAACTCCCCTCGCCTTTCTCTGGGGGATTCAAAGGGGGTATTCTCTTCGGAAAGAGAATACCCCCTTTGGTGCCGCGGCGCGCACGCCGCTCCCCCTCCCGCGCTCGCGCGGGAAAATCAGGGCACCCCTTTGGAAAAGGGTGTAAAAAAGACCCGCCACGACATGGCAGGTCTTTTTTGAGCTAATTAGTAATAACGCTTGTTGCGGTTCTTACGGGCGGCCTCGCTCTTCTTGCGGCGCTTGACACTGGGGCTCTCATAGCACTCTCTCTTGCGGACCTCCGCCACGATACCGGCCTTGGCGCAGCTTCTCTTGAAGCGCTTGAGCGCGCTGTCGAGAGATTCGCCTTCCTTGACGTGGATCTCGGACATTTATGTTTTCCCTCCCTCCGATACACCCGGCTTGATCCTGGGCGCTCTTTAAGAGTCATTCACATGACTAACGGTGGTATTATATGAGAAAAATCACGGCTTGTCAATAATCTTTCCTCATATTTTTGAAAAAAACCGAAATTCCGCTCAGCAGGGCTTCACGATCAGGTTGACGAGCTTGTTCTTGACGTGAATGACCTTGACGATCTGCATGCCGGCGATGGCTTTGGCGACCTTTTCATTTGCCTTTGCCGCTTCGACAACGCTTTCCTGATCGCTGTCCACGGGAACGGTGATCGTGCCCTTGAGCTTGCCGCCGACCTGAACGGCCATCTCAACGGAGGAGGCGACGGTCTTGCTCTCGTCATACTCCGGCCACGCGCACTGCATCGCCATCTTGCCCTCGTACTTGGCGGCAAAGCCCTTCTGCTCCCAGAGCTCCTCGACCATGTGGGGTGCGAACGGAGAGAGCATGAGCAGCAGCGCTTCAAAGTCGCCGCGGCTGACGCCGTTCGAATAGAACTCGTTGACCATAGCCATGAGGGCGGCGATGGCGGTGTTCATCTTCAGCGTGTCAATATCGTCCGTGACCTTCTTGATGGTCTTGTGGACGATGGGCGCGTTCTTTTCGGAAACGCCATCTTCCTCCGTCACCTGATCGGCGAGGTTCCACACGCGGTCGAGGAAGCGCTTGCAGCCCTTGACGGCGTCGTCCGACCAGGTCGCGACCTTTTCAAAGTCGCCGATGAACATGATATAAAGGCGCATCGTGTCCGCGCCATAAGCCTTGACGACATCATCGGGGTTGACGACGTTGCCGAGGGACTTGCTCATCTTGACCGCCGGGCGCAGCGCCTGATTGCCGTACTTGGCGATCAGCGCGTCCTTCTCCTCCTGCGTGGAGACGTTGCCGACGTAGTGCGGGTTCTGGCCGAGGATCATGCCGTGGCTCGTGCGCTTGGCATAGGGCTCCTTCGTGTGGACAACGCCGATGTCGTAGAGGAACTTGTGCCAGAAGCGGGAGTAGAGCAGGTGCAGCGTGGTGTGCTCCATGCCGCCGTTGTACCAGTCCACAGGGCCCCAGTACTGCTCCGCCTCGTGAGAGACAGGCTCATGGTCGTTGTGCGGATCCATATAGCGCAGGAAGTACCACGAAGAACCCGCCCACTGGGGCATGGTGTCGGTCTCGCGCTTGGCGTCGCACCCGCACTTGGGGCACTTGGTATTGACCCAGTCGGTCATCTTGGAGAGCGGGCTCTCGCCGTCGTCGGTCAGCTCGTAGCTGTCCACCTGCGGCAAAACGAGCGGAAGCTCCTCTTCGGGCACGGGCACCCAGCCGCACTTCGGGCAGTTGACGAGGGGGATGGGCTCGCCCCAGTAGCGCTGACGGGAGAAGACCCAGTCGCGCAGCTTGTAGTTGACCTTTTCATGGCCCCATCCCTGCTCGACGGCGTACTTCTTCATCGCGGGGATAGCCTCCTTGACGGTCATACCGTTTAAGAAGCCGGAGTTGACCATGATGCCGGTGTCATCCTTGAGCGTGAAGGCCTCCTTCGTGATGTCGCCGCCCTCGACGACCTCAACGATGGGCAGGCCGAACGCCTTGGCGAAGTCCCAGTCGCGCTGGTCGTGGCCCGGAACGCCCATGACGATGCCGGTGCCGTAGCCCATCAAAACGTAGTCCGAAACAAACATCGGCACGACCTTGCCGGTCGCGGGGTTGATGACTTCAATGCCGTCGAGGCGAACGCCGGTCTTATCCTTGTTGAGCTCGCCGCGCTCAAAGTCGCTCTTGCGGGCGGCGGCAGCCTGATATGCCTCGACCTCGTCCCAGTTCTTGATGATGCCCTTCCACTTCTTGAGCAGCGGGTGCTCGGGAGAGATGACCGTGTACGTCACGCCGAACAGCGTATCGACACGGGTGGTGTAAACGGTGATATCATCCTCGGTGTTGGTCTTGAACGTGACCTCGGTACCGGTGGAGCGGCCGATCCAGTTGCGCTGCTGCGTCTTCACGCGCTCGATGTAGTCGACGTCGTCGAGATCGTCGATCAGGCGGTCGGCATACTTCGTGATGCGCAGCATCCACTGGCTCTTTTCCTTGCGGATAACGGGTGCGCCGCAGCGCTCGCACACGCCCTCGACGACCTCTTCGTTGGCCAGCACGCACTTGCAGCTCGTGCACCAGTTGACGGGCATCGTCGTCTTGTAGGCAAGGTCGTGCTTGAACAGCTGGAGGAAGATCCACTGCGTCCACTTATAATACTGCGGGTCGGTCGTGTCGATCACGCGGTCCCAGTCGAAGCCGTAGCCGAGCATCTTGAGCTGACGGGTGAAGTTCTTGATGTTCTGCTGCGTGACGATGGCGGGATGGATGTGGTTCTTGATGGCAAAGTTCTCCGTCGGCAGGCCGAAGGCGTCAAAGCCGATGGGGTTCAAGACATTGTAGCCCTGCATGCGCTTTTTGCGGCAGATGATGTCCATCGCCGTGAACGGGCGCGGGTGGCCGACGTGCAGACCCGCGGCGGAGGGGTACGGGAATTCGATCAGGCCGTAGAACTTGGGGCGCTTGTCCCCCGTCACGGCGGCGTAGGGCTTTACCTGCTCCCACTTGTCCTGCCATTTTTTCTCAATGGCTGCGAAATCGTACTTCATGGATCTTCTCCTTTATGTGAAATAGTATTTTGATGCGAAAAAAAGTCCCTGACCGTTTTTCAAACGGTCAGGGACGTAACGAACACATTACGCGATACCACCCTGATTCAGCGCACGGTTCCCCGTGAGCCCTCAGCGGCTTCATAGCCTTGCCCGTAACGGGGGCGACCGTTCCGCCCTTTCAGGCGGACTGCTCGGGAGTGAGTCATCCACGCGCATTTTCCCACCGGCTCGCACCGACCGCCGGCTCTCTTCAGGTGAAAATCACGCGTCTTTTTGCTCCGTCATCGCGTTTTGCATAAATTCAGCATGACCATTTTAGGCGTTTTGTCCCGCCTTGTCAAGCGTTATTTTTCCTCGGCGTGGGGCAGGATGGCGCTCAGGTCGACTTCCTCGCCGTCGGCCCACAGGTGCTCGAGGGAATAGAACTTGCGCGCCTCGTCGTTGAACACGTGGACGACGACGCAGCCGTAGTCGAGCAGAACCCACGTGCCGCCGCGGTAGCCCTCGCGGTGCAGCGGCTCTTCGCCCGCCTCCGTGAGCTGCTTTTCCACCTCGTCGCACAGGGCGTTGATCTGCGTGTTGGACGTACCGGTGCAGATGACAAAGTACTCCGCAAGCGTCGTGATCTTGTCGATGCGAATGAGTTTGATCTCCTTACCCTTTTTGCCGTCGAGTGCTTTCACGGCGATCTCGGCCATTTCTCTGGAAGGTAACATAGGGTTCTCCTTTTCTTATTTCAGTCTGATATTGTTTCGTGTTGTTTCCCGTTACGGGCGCAGCCAATCGGGCATTTCATCAACGACGGTATCGCTGCTGCCGGTATCGCCCGTATTGCCGCCCTCTCCCGTGCCGGGGTCGGTCGGGGTCACGGGATCGACAGGCGTGGTGGGCTCGCTTGGCGTGGTCGTGCCGCTGTTATCGCCCGTGTTGCCCGGATCAACGGTCGTACCGCCGCTGTTGTCACCGGTATTGCCGGGGTTGACCGTCGTGCCGCTGTTGTCGCCGGTATTGCCGGGATCGGTGGCCGTACCCGGGTCGGTCGTCGTGCCGCTGTCCCCTGTGCCGGTCTGTGAGCCGGAGGAGGAATGGTGGTTCTGCGGCTGGGCGGCCTTGCTGTCCTCCACATGTCCCGTGGACGAGGACACCGAGCCATCCGCGTTGACGGACATGATGTCAAGGTCGCGCATTGTGAATGTCTCGACAAACGGGCTGAGCTCGTTGTTGACGAGATTCAAAAGCTCCTGCGCGTTCGGCACCACGTAGGAAAGCATTCCTCCGATTGAACGGCTGTAAACCATCTTGCCGGTGTTCGGCATCGTGACAAAGTTCACCGAGTCGATCGTCAGTCCGCCCATGACGGCCTGCGAGCCGAACCACAGCATTTCCTCGAACGTAAGGTCCGAGGTAACATTATTTTTCACCGCGCGGGCAAAGTCGCCGATCTTCGTCACGTTCTTGAGCTGCAAAAGCTGCTCGATCATCGCCTTTAAAAGCGACTGCTGCGTCTTGATGCGGCCAAGGTCACCGTCCGGATAGCCATAGCGCGAGTCGGTGTCGTGGCGGTAACGCAGCACCTGCATCACGTCGCTGCCGCTGAGAAGCCGGTAACCCTTCGTCTGGTGGATGTGCAGGTCCTGATAGGGGTCGTCGTAGTTCATGTTGCGCGGCACATCGTAATAGACGCCGCCCATGGCCTTCACGATCTCGCCGACGGCGTCCCATTCGACAATGACCTGATAGTCCGGTTCAAAGCCGACGAGCTGGGCGATCTCCTTGTAAAGCGCCTTGATGCCCTTTTCGCCCCCGCCGTAGTAGTTGTAGACGGAGTTGATACGCTTGATATCCCACGGGACGTTGACCATCGTGTCGCGCGGGATGGACATGACGGTCGCCTTCTGGTTCGTCACGTCATAGCTCGCGAGCAGCATCGTGTCGGTGTTGCCGCCGCCGCCCGTGTCGCGGCCGAGAATGAGCACGGTGTAGAAATCCTTGCTCTTTCGCTCGCCGCCCGCCTTCGGGCGCACGCCGTCACCATAGTCGATATCGTCGATCTGCTCACTATTGTTATTCTTGCTGTCAGTGTCCTTGCTCGGCAGCTCCGGCGCGCGGATTTTCAGCAGATAGCTGCCGCCGGCGACCACACCGCACAGCAGCGCGATGAGCAGCACCTTGGCAAAGAGCCTCCCTGGGTGGGAAAAGGTCTCCTTGACCTGCTCCCAGGCCTCGTCGCAGTTGCGCTCGAAAAAGCCCTCTTTCCGGTGCGTGTGCCGCCCCTCGTAATAGGGGTCTTCCCTGTCTCTCTCGTAAATTTCTCTTTGATCACTCATGGGTATGTCCTCTCAGATACTCCAGCGCTTGCAGCGTGTTATGGTGAACGGGGTTGCCCATCTGCTCCATTTCCTCCACGGTCATGGCAAGGCCCATTTCAAGGCCCTTGTCCAGATCCTCCCACACGACCTTGCGGAGGTCCTCCACGCCGTCAAAGTCGCGGCTCGGCTCGATGTAATCGGCAAGGTAGATGACCTTTTCAAGTAACGTCATATTTGCCTTGCCCGTCGTGTGCCACAGGATCGCGTTGTAAATCTCGTCATCCGCGCCGTACATGTCGCGCGCGAGCGCCGCGCCGGTCTTGGCGTGCAGCAGCTTGAGCGCCTTTTTCTCCAGCTCGTCGAGTTCGATGTGGTAGTGCTCGCACATCGCGAGCTGCTCTTCCATCGAAAGGCGCTTGGTCGCGTCGTGCAGGAGCGCGGCAAAGCGCGCCTTTTCGACGTCTGCGCCGTACTTTTCCGCGAGCGCCTTGGCCGTCTGCTCGGTGCCGAGCACGTGCGGGATGCGCTTGGCCTTGAGGTAGGAGAGCGCGATGGGTCTCAGGTCCTCTAAGGTTAGACGTTTTAAATCGAGATTTGTTCCATAAAGATGCTTGCGGTAAATATATCCCAGCACCGCGGGGGCCAGAAGCCCATCCGTCTCCCTCTTCGGGATGCGCGCGCGCAGCTCCGTCGACGAGACGTCGACAAGGTTCGGCAGCGTCATCGTCACGACGCGGCTGCCCGGAAAGCGCTGGCCGAGGTACTTGCGCTGCGGGGCGAAAAGCTCCTCGCCGTCCTTTTCCGTGCGGCCGAAGGCGCAGATGCCCGCATACTTCACGATCTCCTCGAGCCTGTACCAGTACTGGAACGTCAGGAACATATCCGTCCCCATCAGGAGCCACAGCTCCGCGCCGGGATACTGCTCGTGGATCTCGCGCACGGTGTCAACGCTGTAGCTCTTGCCCTCGCGCTCGACCTCCATCGCCGAGACCTCGACCTCCACGCCCGTGTCGAGCGCGGCCTGCTCCCCCATCAGGCGCGTCATCGCAAGACGGTGGGCCTTGCCCGGCTCATCCGCGGAGAGCGCCTTGTGCGGCGGGATACCCGCAGGGATGAGAATGAGCTTGTCGAGCTGCAAATACTTCGCCGCGCTCTCCGCCGCGGCCAGATGACCCAGGTGCGGCGGGTTGAAGCTGCCGCCGTAAATTCCGATCTTCAAGTTTGTTCGACCTCTTTTTCTCTTTTACACGGTCTTCTTCGCTGCCTTGGGCAGCACGATCTTGTCCTTCTTGTCCTTTTTGTGCGAGGGGCGGTAGAGCACGAATTTCGTGCCGATGACCTGCACCTGCTCGCTGCGCGTCAAGGCGCTCAGCTCGTCGCACGCCTCGCGCGCGGTGAGCATGCTGTTTTCAAGCACGCGGCACTTGATGAGCTCACGCGCCTCCAGCGCGTCGTTCGCCTGCTTGACGAGGTTGTCGCCGATGCCGTCCTTGCCGATGTGGACGATCACGTCGAGGTCATTGGAAAGGCTGCGCAGATACGCGCGCTGTTTGCTGCTTAATTCCATAGTATTTCCTTATCCTTTTTATTGATGTTCCGCAAGATAATTCTTGAGCGTTTCCTTGAATGCCCGCAGTGCCTTGCCGCGGTGCGAGATCTCCGATTTTTCCTCCGCCGTCAGCTGTGCAAAGGTCTTCCGCTTGTCAGGCACGAAGAACACGGGATCGTAGCCGAAGCCGTTTTCGCCCATCGGCGCGAACGCGATCGTGCCCTCGACCTCGCCGTCGTCCTGCAAGACGTCGCCGTTCGGGAACGCGCAGGTGATCGTCGTGTGGAAGTGGGCGCGGCGGTCGGCCTGCCCGTGCATCATCTGCAAAAGAAGACGGTAGCGGCCGGTGTCGTCCAGCCCCTCGCCGCCAAAGCGCGCGCTGTAAACGCCGGGGCCGCCGTTCAGCGCGTCGACGCACAATCCCGAATCGTCCGCGATGGCGGGCAGCTTCGTCGCCTCCATGACGGCCTTGGCCTTGAGAAGCGAATTCTCGGCAAAGGTCTCGCCCGTTTCCTCCACCTCGATCTTTACGCCGAGGTCGGCCTCCGACACGACCTCCACGCCGAGCTCGCCCAGAATAGCGCTCATTTCCTTCAATTTCTTGGGGTTCTGCGTTGCCAAAACAAATTTCATCGTCAAACCTCCCACGGGTCTTTTTCCCGTCTCTTCCTGCTTTTTTCTTCCCGCTTTTCTTCCTCGCGCTGCGCCTTGCGCTCTTCGCGCTGCGCGCTCATCTTTTCCTGCCATGCCGTGAACTTTTTGTCGAGCTTATCGAGCGGCCACTCGATCTCCGGCACGGGCACGATGACCACCTTGCAGCTCTCACAGTAACGGGCGGGCGTGTAATAATCTCCTAACAGCCCCGCTCTGCCAAGACAGACCTGTTCCTTCTCGTCGCCAAATCCGTCTTTGAGCATGCCGTCCTCACCTCTTGGACACCAGTAAATATCACGCAAGACAGGGATGGCTCCATCTCGCATTTCCTTTCCGCAATAGGGGCAAACAGAAGTGATTTCCATATTCGTCTCCTTATTGTCTCGCAGGTTTATGATTTTCCCATCAGATGAGCGCCTTGACGTATTCCTCCGCGTTGAACGGCTGGAGATCGTCGATGCCCTCGCCGAGGCCGACGTACTTCACCGGCACGCCCAGCTCCTGCGCGATGGCAACGCAGATGCCGCCCTTGGCCGTGCCGTCGAGCTTCGTTAAGATGATGCCGGTGAGCCCCGCCGTCTCGCGGAAGACCTTCGCCTGCTGAAGGCCGTTCTGCCCCGTCGTCGCGTCGAGCACTAAAAGCGTTTCCTTCGCGGCGTCCGGCGTCTCGCGGTCGATGATTTTGCGGAGCTTGGAAAGCTCGTTCATGAGGTTCACCTTGTTGTGGAGTCTGCCCGCCGTGTCGCAGAGGACAACGTCGACATTTCTCGCCTTCGCCGCCGCGAGCGAATCGAACAGCACCGCGCCGGGGTCCGCGCCCTCGACCGAGCGGACGATCTCGCAGTCCGCGCGGTTCGCCCAGATCTCAAGCTGATCCGCCGCCGCCGCGCGGAACGTATCTGCCGCGCATAAAAGCACGCGCTTGCCCTCGCCCTTCAGGCGGTGGGCGATCTTGCCGATGGACGTGGTCTTGCCCACGCCGTTCACACCGATGACCAGCACGACGCTCGGCTGCGTCGATAAGTCGAGCGCGGTGTCGCCCACGTTCAGCTTTTCAATCAAAATATCGCGCAGCGCCTGCTTCACATCGTCGCCGCGCTGGATGCTCTTCTGGTACACGACGTCGCGCAGCTTTTTCACCGCGTCGTGCGCGACCGTCGCGCCGAGGTCGGCCAGGATCAGGCTGTCCTCCAGCTCGTCGTAGAATTCGTCGTCGATGGTCTCCCACACGATGGTGTCGAACCACGCCTTTTTGATCTTTGCAAAAATACCCATTTGTTTCTCCTCGCGCTTTATTCCTTAATGTTGAGTTCCTTCGCCATGTCGTTCATATTGATCGTCAGCACCTTGCTCACGCCGCGCTCCTGCATCGTGACGCCGTAGAGGACGTCCGCTGCCTCCATCGTGCCGCGGCGGTGCGTGATGACGATAAACTGCGTTTTCTGCGTGATGCGGCGCATGTAATTGGCCACGCGCACCACGTTCGGCTCGTCGAGCGCCGCCTCGATCTCATCCATGACGCAGAACGGCGTCGGATGAACCTTCAGGATGGCGAAGTACAGCGCGATGGCGACGAACGCCTTTTCGCCGCCCGAGAGCAGCGTGATCGTCTTGAGCGCCTTGCCCGGCGGCTGAACCTTGATCTCGATGCCGCAGGAGAGCACGTCGTTCTCGTCCTCGAGCTCGAGCGTGGCCTTGCCGCCGCCGAACAGCTCCAAAAACGTCTCCTGGAAGCTCTCGCGGATCAGCGCGAACTGCTCTTTGAAGATGACGGTCATCTCGCTTGTGATGCTGTCGATCACGCCGACGAGCTCGCCCTTTGCCTTTTCCACATCGTCGCGCTGGGTCGTGAGGTAGGTGTAGCGCGTATTCACGCGCTCGAATTCCTCGATCGCGCCGACGTTGACCGCGCCAAGACCGCTGATGGCGCGCTTGAGCTCGCCGATGCGGCGGCTCGCCTTAGCGACGCTCTCTAATTCAATGCGCTGCTCCTGCGCGGCGGAGTGCGACAGCTCGTAGTTTTCCCACAGCTTGTCGAGAATTTGCTGCTCCTCCATCGCGCTCGTCGCGCGCTTCTGTTCAAGCTTGCTGACGCTGCGCTCGACGTTGAGCACGTTTTCGTTGAGCTCGCGGCCGCGGCGGTCGCTCTGGCTGCGCTCGGCTTCGAGCGCGAGCTTTGCTTTCGAGAGCTCTTCGAGCTCGGCGCGCTTTTCCGTCATTTTGCCGCTCAGCGCGGCGATCTCAGTCTCATGTGTGCCGATCTCGCGCTGTGACTGCTCGCTCGCGGCCCTGTACTGCTCGATGAGCGCTTTTCTGCTCTGCTCGTCGCCCTGCATCTGAGCACGCAGGCCCTCCAAGCTCGCGAGCGACTTTTCCGTCGTCTCGCGCTCGGCGGCATAGCCTGCGAGTACGCTCTTTTTCTCGGCGATCTCGTCGCCGAGGCGCGAGGTCGAACGCAGCAGCTCGCTCTGGCCGGAAAGGCTCTTTTCCGCCTGCGCGCGCAGCTCGCCCGCTTCCTTCTCCTGCGAAAGCGCGAGCGCTTCCTTTTCCTCCGCCACGCGCTTCACTTCGCCGCGGCGGCGCGCGATGGTCTCGCGCTCGGTATCCAAACTCTCGAGCCGCTCGCGCAGCGACGAGAGCAATAAGTCATAATGATTTTTATCGCCCTGCAATTTGAGCACGGCGTCCTCCGCCGCGCGCTGCTGGCCCTGTGCGACCTCCAGCTCGTAGCGCGCTTTGGCAAGCTCGCGCTTGGCGTCCTCGGCGGCCTTGGCGGCAAGGTCGAGCTTTTCGGCAAGGCTGCCGCGCCGCGCCGTCAGCTCGCGCAGCTCGCCTGCGCGGCTCAGAATGCCTGCGCTGCGAGAGATCGAGCCGCCCGTCATCGAGCCGCCGCGGTTCAAAACCTGGCCGTCGAGCGTCACGATGCGGAACGCGTTCGAAAACCGGCGCGAGATCGTGATGCCGCAGTCAAGGTCCTCGACCACGACCGTGCGGCCGAGCAGATTCTTGAAAATGCCGTCGTATTCGCGGTCGTATTCCACCAGCTCGCTCGCAAGGCCGACGTAGCCGTACTCGTTCTGCACGCGCGCATCGCGCAACGCCTCGCCGCGGATCGACGAGAGCGGCAGGAACGTCGCGCGTCCGCCGTCGCGCTGCTTTAAGAGTTGGATGGCGCTCTTCGCGTCCTCCTCGCGCTCGACGACGATGTTCTGCAAGCCCGCGCCGAGCGCGATCTCGATCGCGACGGCGTATTTTTTGCCGACCTTCATCAGGTTGGCGACCGGCCCGCGCACGCCGCGCAGCGCCTTGCGCTCCGACGCCTGCATGACCGTGCGCACCGCCTTGTTGAAGCCCTCGTACTCCTTTTCCATCTCGCCGAGCAGGCGGATGCGGGAGTCTAAGTTGTTCATCTCCATCGTGAGGGAAACGTGCTGCTCGCCCGTCTCCTTCTCGCGCTCGACGCGCCCCTGCATCTTCATCGTGTGGCCGGCGATGATGTTGCGGATGGCGTCGGCTTCCTCCTGCGCACTTTCGAGCGCGCGGCGGTTCTCCGCAGCGCTTTTGCGCGTTTCGGAAAGCTGAGCCTCCCCGCTCTCCTGCTCGGCGGCAATGGCGCTCTCGCGCTCGTCCATTTCCGAAAGCGTCGAGCGCAGGGCCGCGACCTCGGCGCGGCTGTCCGCCGCGGCGGACAGGGCGAGCGCCTCGCGCCCGCGCAGGGTCTCGGCCTCGCTCGCGGCCTCGCCCGCGTTTCTCGACAGCTCCTCCGCCTGCTTGAGCAGCGAAGAAAGCGCCGTTTCGACTTCGTTTTTGCCTCTCTCCAGCTCTTCGATACGCGCGCGCTGCTGCGCAATCTGCGCATCCATCGATCCCACGCGGTCAGACTGGCTTCTGAGTTCCTCCTCCACGCGCGCGATGTTCTCTTCGTTGTGCGCGATGCCCGTTTGCAGCACCGCGACGGCAGATTCCTGCTCTTTAACCTGCGCGTCGAGCTCCGAGAGCTGCGCGCGCTTTTCCTCCTGCGCGATGTCGTTCTCGTGAATGCGCGCGGAAAACTGCTCCGACGCGGCGTACAGCGCCTCTAAGTCCGCGTTCGCCTTTTTGAGCTCCTCGCGCGCGAGCGACAGGTCGGTGTCGAGCTTGATGGCGTTCGTCTTGAGCGTTTCCAGATTTTCAAGCCACACGGAAATTTCCAAAAGGCGCAGTTCGTCGCGGTAGATAAGATACTGCTTCGCCGTCTCTGCCTGCGCACGCAGGGGTTCGACCTGCAATTCCAGCTCGGCGATCTTGTCGTTGATGCGCACTAAGTTTTCTTCCGTGCGCTCCAATTTACGTTCCGTCTCCTCCTTGCGGTAGCGGAAGCGTGAAATGCCCGCCGCCTCTTCAAAGATCTCGCGGCGGTCGCCGCTCTTCTGCGAGAGTATTTCGTCGATGCGGCCCTGACCGATGATGGAATAGCCCTCGCGGCCCATGCCGGTGTCCATGAACAGCTCGTTCACATCGCGCAGGCGCACGGACTGCTTGTTGATGTAGTATTCCGATTCGCCGCTGCGGTAGTACCGGCGCGTGACGGCGACCTCGGTCTCCTCCATGCTGGGGAAGATGTGCTCGGTGTTGTCGAGCACGAGCGTCACCTGCGCGAAGCCCAGCTGGTTGCGCGTTTCCGTGCCGCCGAAAATGACATCCTCCATCTTCACGCCGCGCAGCGACTTGCTCGACTGCTCGCCCATGACCCAGCGAATGGCGTCCGAAATATTCGATTTGCCGCTTCCGTTCGGCCCGACGATGGCGGTGATGTCCTCACCGAAGTTGAGCACCGTCTTGTCCGGGAAGCTCTTGAACCCTTGGATCTCCAATGCCTTTAAGTACACGAGCGATATCCTCCTTGGAAAAAGGCGTCATCCCCCACGATAAGGGTATAATGACACATTTTGACTAATACTATATACCATTTTTCCGCCGCCTTTTCAAGTGGATTCGATAAACAAAGCGCAAAAAGACGCCCGAAGGCGTCTAAAACTGTCGAAAAAACCCTAACGGGTTTTTCCGACAAACTTTTTCACTCTATTTGCCGACTTCCGTCGGCAAACTCTGCAAGGCTTTTTTACTTCTTCTTTTCGTCGATCAGCGCATACAGCGTGTCCAGCGCGTCGGAGAGGCTGCCGAGACGCTGGATGAGACCGCAGGCCACCGCCTCTTCCCCGTAGAGCACGCTGCCAACATCGGAGGCTAAGTCCTGCGTATCCATCATCAACGCAAGAAAGCGCTCGCGCGTGATGTTCGAATGCTTGGTCACAAAGCGCACAATGCGCTCCTGCAAGCGCTCAAAATACTGGTACGTCTGGGGCGCGGCGATGATCGTGCCGCTCGTGCGCACGGGATGGATGGTCATCGACGCCGACGGCGCGATCATCGTCACCATCGGCGCGACAGCAAGCGGCACGCCGATGGAGTGTCCCCCGCCGAGCACGAGCGAGACCGTCGGCTTTTTCATCCCTGAGATGAGCTCGGCGATGGCAAGCCCCGCCTCCACATCGCCGCCGACGGTGTTGAGCAGGAATAAAACGCCGTCGATGTCGTCGCTCTCCTCTAAATACGCCAGCAGCGGCAGCACATGCTCGTATTTCGTCGCCTTCTGCGTATTCGGCAGCTGCATGTGCCCCTCGATCTGTCCGGCGATCGTCAGGCAGTGGATGGCCGCGCGGCTATTTTTGATGACGACCGAGCCGAAGTCGATGACCGGCTGAATGGGCGGCAGCAGCGGCTCCTGCCCGTTTTTCTCCTCGTCCTGCGAGGGTTTCGTTTCGCTTCTCATGGCAAAGTCCTCCCGAAAGTCATTTCCGGTAGGATTTGCAGAAGGCGCGAAAAGCATACCCTTTGTGCCGTCGGAAATACGAGCCTCAAACCGGGAAGCACTTTAATATCCCCAAGTCATCAGTTTCCATTCCCCGCCATCGCTGCGAGCCAACCACCAGGACCATGTGTATTCCGTGTCCGGCTCCCAAGCTCCGCCGCCCTCTTTCGGAGAGCGAAAGCTGCTGTCGAACATGATGCATTGTGTAAAAGCCAGATCGTTGTCATTTGCCTTTTCCAAATCATTCATCCACGAAAGGTTCTTTTCATCCGTGCAGACGTCATCTGACGAATATGAAATGCTATGTAATTCGCAGCCTTCCCACGAACCGATCATCTCTTCGATCACCTTTATCGCATCATCCATATCCTGTTCTGTGTAGACAGCCGAATCGCCATAATCGACCGTTATGTTTGACGTTTCCTTGCTGCCGCATCCAGCCAGCAGGGCAAAAAGCACTACGCAAATAACCGATAAGCTGTATTTTTTCATCTTATGACCTCCATATCTCTCATTTTTCTATATTTTTATACTGCTTATTTTACCAGAAAGCATTGTCCGAATCCAGCGAAAAAGCTCCCGAGGGCGTTTTCCTCGGGCGCTTGCAGCTTTTTATTTGTACGTCAGCAAATCTTCCACGCCCTTGCGCTTCGGCGCGGCGGGCTCCTCATCGGGATAGCCAAGACCGATAACACAGCCGACCTTCTGATTCTCCGGCAGGTTCAAAAGTCTCGTGATCTTCTCTTCGTCGAAGTAGCCCGTGATGACCGTGCCGACGCCGCGCTCCCACGCGGCAAGACAAAATGTCTGCGCGGCGATGCCCGCGTCGAACATCTCAAAGCCCGCCTCCTTCGGCGTCGAGAACGAGCCGTCGCGCTCGTAGCCCGAGCGGCCGGTCACATAGGTAAGCACCATAACGGCGGGGCAGTTTTTGAGCGTCTTCTCGTTCAGCTTGAAATCAAGCACCATCTCCTCCGCCATTTTGTCGATCGTCGTGCGGTCCTCGACGAGCACATAGCGCGCGATCTGCGTATTCTTCCACGAGGGGGCGTAGGCCGCGTCCGCGACGATCTGCTCGATGACCTCGTGCGGAACGGGTTTTGGCTGGTACTTACGGATGCTTCTTCTGCTTCTGATGGCCTGTATCGTTTCCATATTCGTTTCTCCTTTGCTGACGGTTTGAACGCAATGCCGATCCATGGCGTTTCTTTGGCGTTTATCATAACAGAAGCGTGCGCAAAAATCCAGTGGAAAAACAGCCGGTTCTGCCGATTCATCTTATTGCAGGCCCGTCAGCGGATTTTCCTGGCAAAATCCGTCGGTCAAACTATAGGACATGCCAAGCGTTCCAAACGGGAAATAGTGAACCGTATAATAGGCCCGTCCCGCTGAAAACTGCTCAATGGAAATGTAAATCGGCAGCAAGGGCACTTTCTTTGAGTAAACTCCCACCGACTGCGCGCGGATCTCAGCGACATACTCCTCCGGCACCTCGCACCTGCGTGAAACAAAAGGATGGGAAGAAATGCAGGCCAATATCATACCGAACAGGGCTACGATCAGCAGTGCGATCATCGCTTTTTTGTGTTTCCTCATGTTCTGTCACACCCCTGTGCGTTCCTCTGCTTTCTGCCTCTTCTCCATACGATGATCGCATGGATGATGAGGGACGCGACCGATATCGCGACAATCAGAGAGTGGGATGTAAACGGCTTGCAGTACCATTCCATCGGGTCTAACTGCGACAGCTTTGCCGTCAAATAGGAGGACATAAAGCTCAGTATATTCCCGATAAAAATGATGGGAACGTTATTTGTTTTCAGCGCGCACCGGTACAAAATCACAAAGCTGACGATCATCACGCCGTAATATAGCATCGTCCCCGAAGTAACGTCACCCTTCACAGAAAGGTAGGCAAACGGTACGCAATACGCGATGAGCAGCAGTGCTCTGATGAGCCACGATTTTTTCATAAAACCCTCCCATTTTTCTCTCAAAATCTCTCTTTCGTCATCATATCAGACCTTTTGCGCAAAGTCTACCATAAAAACCGCCCGAAGGGAGAGTCTTCGGGCGGTTCCCATATTCACTTTTCCGTGCCGTAGAAAAACAGCGCCACCGTTCCCGGGCCGACGTGGGCGCCGGTGACGGGCTCGTAGACCACGTTCAGGCATTCGCCGGTGAAGCCCTTGTCCCGCAGCAGCGCGATGAGCGCCTGCGCGCCCTCTTCATTGTCCGCGTGGGCGATGCCGAGCATCTCGCTCTTGTCGAGCGCGCGGCCGTCGTAGTAATTCGCAAGCTCCTGATACGCGCGCTTCATGCCGCGCACCTTGCCGCAGGAGACGATGTGCCCCGTCTCGTCACCGCACAAAATCGGCTTGATGCTCAGCACCGTGCCGATCAGTGCCGTCGCGCTCGAAATGCGGCCGCCGCGCTTTAAGTACGCAAGGTCGTCGACCGTGAAAAACTGGCACATGTGCGGTCTTCTCGAAAGGAGATGCGCTTTGATCTCATCGAGGCTCTTTCCCTCTTCGATCATGCGCGCGGCTTCGAGCGCCTGCAACCCCTCGCCAAGGGAGGCAGCGTAGGTGTCGATCGTGACGATCTTCCGTGCAGGGTATTTTTCCGTCAGCTCGCCCGCGGCGATAACCGCGGCCTGCGCCGTGCCGCTGATGCCGCCGGACATGCCGACGTAGAGCACATCGTCGCCCTGAGAGAGCGCACGCTCAAAGTAGTTCTCCATCAGGTCGGGATTGACCATTGAGGTCTTGACGACCGCGCCGCGGCGCATCGCGCCGTAGAACGCCGCGCCGTCGAAATCCACATCATCGGGATAGTCCGTCTCCTTTCCATCCACCGTGTAGGAAAACGGCACGACGGTGATGTGGTGTTGTTTCGTCAGCGCGACCGGCAGGTTCGCGGACGTATCGGTGAATAACTGGAGCATGACTCTCTTCCCTTCCTGATCCTTTGGCATTCTGACAGCTTATCACGCCACGCTCGCTTATGCAAGCAAAACCGCAGGAAACTTTACAATTTGTTCAATAATGTATGACTTTTTGGCAGAAAACGCCCTCCCACGGCACGTGGGAGAGCGCTTCTCGGAATCTCAGAATATTTTCTTACGCCTGCTCAAAGATGGCCTTCATACACTTGTAGGTCATGTAGCAGTCGAGCTTGGCGACCGTTTCATACGGTGCGTGCATCGAGAGCACGGGCACACCCGCGTCGAGCGTGTCGATGTTGCGCTGGGCCATGAACTTGGCGACCGTACCGCCGCCGCCTGCGTCGGTCTTGCCCATCTCGGCCATCTGCCAGAAGACGCCGTTGTCGTTCATCAGCTTGCGTACCTTGCCAACGACCTCAGCGCTTGCGTCGCTCGCGCCGCCCTTGCCGCCGGAGCCGGTATACTTGCACAGCGCCACGCCGTAATTGACGAAGGCGGAGTTGCGCTTGTCGTACACGTCGGCAAAGTTCGGGTCATAGGCCGCCGTCACATCTGCGCTCAGGCAGAAGGAGTTGGCAAAGCAGTCAGAAAGCGCGACGCCCTGCGTGCGGCACATGTCGCCCATGAACCACTCAAACGCCTGAGACAGCATACCGGACACGCCCTCGGAGCCGATCTCCTCCTTGTCCGCGAAGATGCAGACCGCGGTCTTCTTCGGGGACACAGCGTCAAAAATACCTGCAAGCTCTGCATACGCGCAGACGCGGTCGTCGTGACCGTAGGACGCGATGAAGCTGCGGTCAAAGCCGATGTCGCGCGCCTTGCCGGCGGGGACGACTTCGAGCTCGGCGGAGATGAAGTCCTCCTCCGTAATGCCGTACTGCGCGTTCAAATACTGGAGAACGCTGAGCTTGAAACGGTCGGAGCAGTCCTTATCTTCAAACGGCTTTCCGCCGAGCAGCACGTTCAAGCTCTCGCTCGGGATGGCCTCGTTGAGCGGCTTTTTGCCCTGCTCGCGGCCAAGGTGCGGTAAAAGGTCGTTGATGATGAACTGGGGATCGTCCTCCTTGCCGCCGATGTGGACGTCGACCTTCGAACCGTCGCGCAGCACGACGACGCCGTGCAGCTCGAGGGGGATCGTCACCCACTGGTACTTGCGGATGCCGCCGTAGTGGTGGGTCTTGAAGTAGGCCATCTCGGCCTCCTCGTAAAGCGGGCGGGGCTTTAAGTCGAGGCGCGGGGAGTCGGTGTGCGCCGCGCCAATGTTCGCGCCGTGGCTCAAGTCCTCGCTGCCGATGACAGCGAGCATGATGCCCTTGCCGCGGTTATTGAAGTAGACCTTGTCGCCGGCGCTCAGCTTCATACCCGCTTCGTAGGCCTTGAAGCCCTTCTTTTCCGCCAGCTCGATGCAGTACTCCACGCAAAGGCGCTCGGTCTTGCCGTTGTTGAGGAACTTCTTGTAGTCCTCGCAATAGGCCTCCATCGCTTTTTCATCCTCTGCGCTCAGGCGGTCATAGCCATTCTTGGGGGCGTAGAGCAGTTTTTCAGCGAGCTTGTTCTTTTCACTCATCTCTCAGTTTCCTCCTTCAAATTGTTGATGATCGTGTTGATATAGACCTCTGCCGCGTGTTCCGCCTTTTCAGCGGTCGGCAGATCGTTCACAAATTCATAATCGCACTGCGCGCGGAAATAGTCCGCGTCCTTCTGTGCCGCGATGCGCGACCTTGCATACTCCTCGGTGATGCTGTCGCGCGCCATGATGCGCTTGACCCGCACCTCTTCAGGCGCCGTTACGGCGACGGTCGCGTCGCAGATCGCGCCAAGGCCGCTCTCGATGAGCTTGATAGCATCGAGGCCGATGATCTCCGCGTTCGTCGCCGCCATTTTCTGCGCCAGCGCGCGCGGGATGCGCTCGTGCACGATGGCGTCGAGCTCGGCGAGCTTTTTTCTGTCCTTGAAGACGATCAGGCCGATGGCGTGGATGTCCACGCTGCCGTCCTGCCGAAAAATGACATCGCCGAACGCCTCGCGCAGCGCGCGCAGCAGCGGCTCGTCATCTTTTAACATCTCGTGATAGACCGCGTCGCAGTCGAGCACGCATGCGCCCTTTCTTTCAAGCGCGCGCAGAAGGCTCGTCTTCCCCGCGCCCGTGCCGCCGGTGATGCCGATGACGATCTTGCCGTCGTCCGCGTCCTCCACATGGAAGCCCGCGGCCTTTTTGAGGCGGTTGCCGATGGCAAGGCCAAGGCCTTTACTGTCCGGACATTGTGCCCAGATCTCGCCCACATTCGTCTCGTCGAACGTCCGCAGCGCGTCGAAGACGTGCTGCGCCTGCGCGCGCTTATCGTCGCTCGCACCGAGGGGGTGGACGATGTGCCCGTCGAAGAGCCGCGTGAACTCGTCAAAGCAGATGATGCCGGACTTCTCGCCCGCGTGTGTGAGCAGATAGCGCGCGCTCGCCTTCGCCCCGCCGGTCACGACCGTGACGGGGGCCTTAGGCGCATAGTGGCGGTACTTCATGCCCGGGGCGCGCGGCTTTTCGCCGTCATTCATCTTCTGCGTCACGGCCTTGTCGACCGTCACCTCGCCCAGCGCATCGCGCAGGCTCTCGAGCGGCAGTCCGCCCGGGCGCAACAGCTGCGGCGGCGTGACCGTCAGGTCGATGATCGTCGACTCCACGCCCACCTGACAGGGGCCGCCGTCGACGATACCGTCGATCTTGCCCCACATGTCCTCGCGCACGTGCTCTGCCGTCGTGCAGCTTGGGCGGCCCGAGGTGTTCGCGCTCGGCGCGGCGACCGGCACGCCGGATGCTTCGATGATGGCGCGCGTGACCGCATGGTCGGGACATCTCATGCCGACGGTCTCGAGCCCGCCGGTCGTGCGCAGCGGCACGCAGGGCTTTTTCTTTAAGATCATCGTCAGTGGGCCGGGCCAGAAGCGCTCGGCCAGCTTGTAGGCCGCGTCCGGCACGTCCTCACAGTAGCGCGTAAGCCAACTTGCGTCCGGAATGTGCAGGATGAGCGGGTTGTCCTGCGGGCGGCCCTTGGCCTCGAAAATGTGCAGCACGGCGGTCTCGTCCAGGCCGTCCGCGCCGAGGCCGTAGACCGTCTCCGTCGGGATGGCCAGAAGCCCGCCGCGGCGCAGAATGTCCGCCGCCTGCGCGATGCTCTCTTTATCCTCCACCGTGCGGAGGGTAAACCATTTTGTCTCCAATGTTCTCTCTTCTTTCTTAAGCCTCGGTGCTCTCGCGCAGCTTTTCGGCCTGCTCCTGCATCGTGAGCGCGTCGATGATGGGGTCTAAATCGCCGTTCATCACGGCGTCGATGTTGAAATTCTTGTTCTCGCCCGTCAGGCGGTGGTCAGTCACGCGGTTTTGCGGGAAGTTATAGGTGCGGATGCGCTCGTTGCGCATGCCGCTGCCGACCTGCGCGCGGCGCTCGCTCGTGATCGCACCCTCCACGCGCTCGCGCTCAGCCTCGTAGAGCTTGCTCGCGAGCATCGCCATACACTTGGCGCGGTTCTGGAGCTGGGAGCGCTCCTCCTGACACGAAACGACGATGCCCGTCGGCTTGTGGATGAGGCGCACGGCAGAGCTCGTCTTGTTGACGTGCTGGCCGCCTGCGCCGGAAGCGCGGTAGACCTGCATCTCAATGTCTTCGGGCCGGAGGTCGACGTCGACCTCCTCCATCTCCGGCAGCACGGCGACCGTCGCGGTCGAGGTGTGCACGCGCCCGCCGGACTCCGTCTCCGGCACGCGCTGGACGCGGTGGACGCCGGATTCAAACTTGAATCTCGAATACGCCCCATCGCCGCTGACGATAAAGTCAGCTTCCTTAACACCGCCCAACTCCGTATCGTTGTAGTTGAGCAGCTCCACGCGGTACCCCCGCTTTTCCGCGTACATCGCATACATGCGGTAGAGGTCGGCGGCAAAAAGCGCGCTCTCCTCCCCGCCCACGCCGCCGCGGATCTCGACGATGACGTTTTTGTCGTCGTTCGGGTCGCGCGGCAGGAGCAGCACGCGCAGCTCGTCAAAAAGGCGCTCTTTTTCCGCCTTGGCAGTGTTCAATTCCTCCTGCGCCATGTCCTTGAGCTCGGGATCGGATACAAGCTCCAGCGCCTGCGCGATGTCGTCCTCGCACTTCTGGTACGCGCGGTAGGTCTCCACCACGGTGGAAAGCTCCTTCTGCTCGCGCGTGAGCGCGCGCAGCTTCTTTGGGTCAGCGTAAATTTCCGGCACTTCGAGCAGCTCGCCGATCTCGTCATAGCGGCGCGCGAGCTGTTTGAGCTTTTCCCACATCAGGCCTTGTCCTCCGCAATGAAGTCAGAGCAGGCCTTGACGAACTGGTCTCGCCAGAAGTGGTAGCCCGCGGAATCAGGGCAGAGCGAGACCTCCGCCACGTGCGGCGTCTGCAAATAGAGGTCCATCTGGCGGAAAACGTCCTTGTAGTCCTGCTCGCTCTTGTGCGTGATGAGATACGCCGCGTTCTGGATCTCATAGCCGCGGCGCTTCAAAAAGCCGCGAATCACGCTCGAACAGCGGCCCGCCCACACGGGCGTGCCGAGGATGACGAGCTTGTAGTCCGACAGCGGCTTCTGGCATTTCGGGCGCGAAACCGCACTCGTGCGCTTGTGCATCGCGTCAAAGCAGCAGCGAAGGTAGCCCATCGTGCCGCTGCGATCGACCTTGTCGCGAATTTCGAGACATTCGCAGTCCAGCGCCTCGGCGACCTCCTCCATGGCTTTTTTCGTGTTTCCCGTGCGGGAATAGTAAAGGCATAAAATGTTATCGTTCATACTCAGTTTCCTCTCAGCAGGAGCCAACCGGTGGCAAAGGCCTCCCGCACATAGTAGTTGAGCTGTAAGGCATCGTAATAGGCGCTGCGCGGCAGCGTCGCCGCCACGCCGCAGGCCGCATCTGTTCCGGCGATGCGCCCAGCCCTAAAAATATGGTAGTCGTTCGTGACAAAGGCGAACGTGTCGCCCGCATCAAGCCCCAGCTCCGCCATGATCTCTTCGCTGTAAGCAAAGTTCTCCTGCGTACTGGTCGATCGGTCCTCGCGGTAGATGCGGCTCTCGTCCACGCCGTGGGCGATGAGCCAGTCGGCCATGCAGTCGGCCTCGGAGATATCCTCCCCCGGCCCCTGACCGCCTGAGCAGATGATGGGGATGTCCGGCTTGTCCGCGATGAAGTCAAGCGCCGCCTGCAGCCGCGACGAGAGCATCAGCGACGGCGTCGTGCCGTTCACGCCCGCGCCCAAAATAACCACGCACTGCGCGTCTTCCGCGCGCCCGTCCGTGTGCGCGCCGCGAATAACGAGCGATTCAAGATACCCGAATGCGACAAGGCCTAGGCACACGAGCGCGAGCAGAACGCGTTTTCCCCACTTTGCCCACGCATGCTCTTTGTACTGCTCGAGCATCGCAAAGACGATCAAAAGCGCCGTCAGGCACCAGAACAGCAGTCCTGCAAAGCGCACACCCGGGACGGCCCGGCACATCGCGCCGAGCACGGCACAGACTGCTGCCGCCGTCCACAGTCTTTTCTGTCTCTTCATGGTATGTTCCTCATTCGCCCGCCTGCTCGGCGAGCGTTTCCCACTTTTCCATCAGCTCGCTGAGCTTCTGCTCGGCGGCTTCCTTCTCCTTATAAATTTCGCTGTAGCGCTCGTAGTCGCCGCCCGCCTCTTCGAGGCGCTGCTCGATCTCGGCGATGGCGGTCTCCTGCGCGGAAATTTCCTTTTCACAGATGGTGAGCTGCCGCCGCGCCTGCTGGGCAGAGCGGTTCGGCTTCGGTTTTTCTGTAACCGTCTTTTCCTTTACAGCCTTTGGCGTGTGGTCGATCTTGTTCTGCGCCTCCAGTGCCTTGACCTGCCGGTAGCGCGCAAAGCCCATCGGATAGTCGGTGATGACGCCGTTTTCAAGCTCCCACACACGCGTTGCAAAGCGGTTGATGAAATAGCGGTCGTGGCTCACGAACAGGAGCGTCCCGTCGTAGCTCTCCACCGCCTCTTCGATCCACTCGCGCGACGCGATATCGAGGTGGTTCGTCGGCTCGTCGAGAATCAGGAGATTCACTTCCTCATCCATCAGGATGCAGAGCTTGAGGCGCGAAAGCTCGCCGCCCGAGAGCACGCTGACGCTTTTAAAAACGTCCTCGCCCGTGAAGTGGAACGCGGCCAGGCGGTTGCGCGCGCTCTGCGGCGTGATGTTGCGCTTGGAGTAGAGCATCGTGTCGACCAAGTTTCGTTCCGGCACGTCGAATTCGACGATCTGCGGCAGATACGCGATGCGCACCGACGGGCCGAACTTGATCTTGCCCTCATCGGGGTATTCCTCCTCCATCAGCATCTTGATGAGCGTCGACTTGCCCGTGCCGTTGTCGCCAATGAGCGCGATGCGCTCGCCGCCGCGCACCTGCAAGTCCACGTCGTGGAACAGCACACGGTCGCCGAAGCTCTTTTTGAGCTTTTTGAGCGCGAACACCTCGTCGCCGTAGAACTCCTGCGACTTGAACTGCGCGCTCAGTGCCCGTTCCTTCGTCGGCTTGTCCGTCGTGCGCATACGCTCGATGCGCTTTTCCATCGACAGCGCGCGGCGGTACGTCTTGTCCATGCCCTTGAAGGCAAACATGCGCAGCTGCTCGGCGCTCTTTTCAAGCTGGGCAATCTTGGCCTGCTCCTTTTCGTATTGGCGCATCTTTTCCAGGTAGCGGCGCTCTTTTTCCACCGCGTAGAAGCTGTAGTTGCCGCTGTAAAACTCCGCCTTGCCGTCGAGCACCTCAATGACGCGCGTGATGGTACGGTCCAAAAAGTAGCGGTCATGCGAGATGGCGACGACCGTACCCTTGAACGTCGAGAGATACTGCTCCAGCCATTCGATAGCGTGCAGGTCCAAATGGTTCGTCGGCTCGTCGAGCAGCAGAATGTCCGTATCCTCCAAAATGAGGCGGCCGAGGTTCACGCGCGTCTTTTCGCCGCCTGAAAGCGTGTCGAACAGGCGCTCGCGCATCTCCGGCGGGATGGAAAGGCCGTTGGCAACCTTGTTGATGGGCGTCTCGGTGTCGTAGCCGCCGAGACCCTCGAACTTGGCCGAAAGCTCGCCGTAGCGGCGCAGCGTCTCTTCGCTCTCGTCGCCGCTTGCCATCTGCTGGGAGAGGGAGTTCATCTCGTCCTCCATCCTCTGCATGCGCGAAAACGCACTCTTGAGCACGTCTTCGACCGTGTAGCCCTCGGGATACACGGGGATCTGTGAGATGAGACCGAGCCTGCGGCCCGAGGCGATGCTCACCTCGCCCGCGTCGTAGTCGAGCTCGCCCGTCAGGATGCGGAAGAGCGTCGTCTTGCCCGCGCCGTTTTTGCCGAGAAGACCCACGCGCTCGCCCGTGTCGATCTGAAAGGTGATGCCGTCCAGTATTTTCTTTTCGAGGTCAAAGGACTTGATGAGTCCCGTAACACTGATGTCGATCATGCTTTGGTCAGTTCCTCTACGATCTTCTCAAAGTGCATGGAGTGCGAGGCCTTGACGAGCATCGCCGTCTCCGCCGTGAACGCCGCCTTGACGGCGCCCATCGCCTCGTCCACGCTCCCGAACCACTGCGCAGAGGGGTTCCCTTCTGTAAAGTATTTTGCCCGTGCACCGATTGCGATGACAGTGTCGATGCCGAGCTCTTTGGTGAGTTCTCCGATTTCCTTATGCGCACGCTCGGTGAGCTCTCCGAGCTCCGCCATATCGCCGATGACGGCGGCCTTTTTGCCGCCGCTCGCGCCCAATACGCGCAGCGACGCCGCCATCGACTGCGGACCCGCGTTGTAGCAGTCGTCGAGCAGGCGGCGGTTTTCAGAGAACGTGATGACGTGCATGCGTGAGCCCGCGGGCTCATAAGCCGCGACACCGCGCTCGATCTCCTCTTTGGTCTCGCCAAGGTACTCGCCGATGGCCGCGGCCATCGCCGCGGAGTAGACCATGTGCTTTCCCGGCACGGGGATAGAGAGCGCGTAACGCTCCTTTGCCGTCGTCACGACGCAGCGAATGCCGTCGATGCCAAGGTCTTCGACCTCGCTGACGCGGACATCGCAGTGCTCGGACAGGCCGCAGCGCAACGTTTTCTGCGGCAGAGAGACGGTGTTCAAAAGCTCGTCGTCGCCGTTTAAGACGGCGAGGCCGTCTTTTTTGAGGTTTTCAAAGATCTCGCACTTGGCCTTCAGAATGTTCTCGCGCGATCCGAGGTATTCAATGTGCATGTCGCCGACGTTCGTGATGACGGCGATATCGGGCTTCACCATCTCGCCAAGGTAGCGGATCTGCCCCGCGCGGTCCATGCCCGTCTCGATCACCGCCGCCTGATGCGCGCGGGAGAGGCCCAGCAGCGTCTGCGGCGTGCCGATCTCGTTATTATAGTTGGCCGCGGTCTTGAGCGTGTTGAATTTCACACTCAGCACCGAGGCAATCATTTCCTTCGTCGTCGTCTTGCCGACGCTGCCCGTCACCTGCACAAAGGGAATAGAAAACTGCGCACGGTACCACGCGGCCAAGTCCTTGAGCGCAAGCAGCGTGTCAGGCACCTTGATGTAAAACTTTCCGGGCAGCAGCGTTTCCGGCACGCGGGCGCACAGACAGCCCTCCGCGCCCGCGGAAATCGCCTTTTCGATATAGTCATGCCCGTCGAAGCGCTCGCCGACGAGCGGCAGGAAAACTTCGCCCGCTTTGACGGTGCGGCTGTCGGTGTTCACGCCGAGGATTTGCGCCGTCTCATCTCCCTGCAAGAGCTCACCGTGCACCGCCGCGAGCAGTTCCTTTACCGTGATGGCCTCCATTTACAGCCCTCTTTTCTGCTTCAGCGACTCTTCGACGATCTTTTCACACAGTTCCTCGTAGCCGATGCCGACCGCCGCCGCCTCCTGCGGAAGAAGGCTCGTCTTCGTCATGCCGGGCAGCGTGTTGATCTCGAGGAAGTACGGCGTACCGTCCGGCGTGACGATGAAGTCCGCGCGGGAGTAGACGCTTAGGCCGATCAGGCGGTAGACCGTCTCGGTCGCGGTGCGCACGCGCATCTCCCAGTCCTCGGGGATGGGAGAGGGGCAAATTTCCTCCGCCGCGCCGGCCTGATACTTGTTCGCGTAGTCATAAAAGCCCGTCTTCGGGATAATTTCGATGGAGGGCAGTGCCTTGCCCGCGATGATACCAACCTGGATCTCGCGGCCGGAGATGTACTGTTCGAGCACGACCTGCGCGCCGAACTGTAAGCACTCTTCAAGCGCTTTTTTGAGCTCCGCGCCCGTATGCGCGATGGAGACGCCGACAGACGAGCCGTTGGCGACCGGCTTGACGACGCAAGGGAGCTTCGTTTCCGACACAAGGCGCGCGATGTCGCCTTCCGTGTAGCGCACGGTGCGCCACTGCGGCGTGATGACATATTCCGACACAAGACGCTTCGTCAGGTCCTTATCCATCGCAATGGCGCTCGACAAGTAGCCCGCGCCGGTATAGGGGATGCCGAGCAGGTCGAACGCGGCCTGCACGCGGCCATCCTCACCGCAGGTGCCGTGCAGCGCCAGAAAGACGACGTCCGCCTTGGCGCACACATCGAGCACGCCGGGACCGAAAAGGCTCTTGCTCTGGTCCTTGCGGCTCGCGCGCACGGCGGCGAGATCAGGCTCCGCCTCGGCGACGGAATAGTCGCCGCAGAAGCCGTCCGGTGTGTCGAAAACATCTTCGAGCTTACCGTCGTAGTCCTCAAAGCCCATGAACATATCCACCAGAATGGCCTGATGTCCGCGCGCTCTCAGCGCGCGGCAGATCTTGTTGCCGCTCGAGAGCGACACATTGCGCTCCATACTCAGGCCGCCTGCTAAAACAACGATACGCATACCGTTTTCCTCCTTATTTTTGAAAGGAACGTCGCCGTCCCCGTTTATCCATACTATACTAATTTATACTTTACCACAGCTTTTTCCCAAATACAAGCAAAAGAGAGCGGCGTGAAAACCGCTCTCTTTTGTTCGCTTTTCTCACTTTTTGCCCTTAGCCGAAAATGCCGGAGAGCAGTCCGCCCTTTCCCGCGCGTCCGTCCTTGAGCGTCATCGCCGCGCTGAGGATCTCTGCCGCCTGCGCACGTGTCACGCCCGAGCGCATCTCGTCAGTGGAAAAACGCCCACTCTCGATCACGCTGACGGACTGCAAATTCGCCACCGCCTGTGCGCACCAGGCGTTGTCCGCGTCCTGCACGTCGTAGTCCGAGAGGTCCACGTCCGTCACGCGAAGCAGCCGGTTCAGCACGACCGCGGCCTCATTGAGCGTAATGGCGTCATTCGCGCGAAAGGCAACGCCCTCCGCCGTGCTGACGCCGGACACAACACCCGCATTCAGCGCGCTCACGGCGTAGCCCTTCGCCCAGGTCGGTATGCTCGCATCGTCGCAGAAGCCAGTCATCTGCACATTCTCCGCGCTCACGTCCATTGCCGCGAGCGCCATCGCGACAAATTCACCACGTGAGAGCGTGCGCTCGGGCTCAAAGAAATAGCTGTCCCCGATCTTCGCGCCCACAAACACACCGTGCTCGGCAAGATCGACCGCCGCCGTATGCGCACGGCTGCCGCCCATATCAGCGTAGCAGACGCCGCTATTTGCCTTTTCGATCGTGATGCTCACCGTCGCGGGCAGCGAGATGTTGCCGTAGGCGTCGATCGCCGTGTAGGTGAAGCTGTCCGTCCCCAGCTTGCCGCCCGGCGTGTAGACAAAGCCGAGGCCGTCCTCCGTCAGCGCGACCATGCCCTTTTTCGGCTCCTGCGCGATGGCAAAGGTCACCTCGTCGCCCTCGTTGTCCACCGCGCGGAATTCGCCCTCATACGGGACGCCGCGGTAGACCTTGATCTCCATGTTCTCTGCCACCGGCGCGCCGTCGACAGCTTTCGCCTCCTCTTTTCCCTTGCCGAACAGCGCCGACGCACTCTGCATCGGCACGAGGGTAAGCAACAACAGCGCCATCACAAACGGCAGCGCGCGCCAGAATTCTTTTCGCTTTTCCATATTGAAATGCTCTCCTTCCAAATAAAACTTGCGGAGTTATTGTTTACCGCGCGGTGAAAAGTATGCAAAATTGCATTTCTACAGCGCAAAGCGCTGCTCCTTGTTCCCCGCGCCGCGCAGGGGGACGCGGACAAGGGGGCCATTCTCTTTCGCAAAAGAGAATGGCCCCCTTGAACCCCCAAGAGAAAGGTTTTGATCGGCAGTCTCAGGCTTGAATGGCCCTTGTGCCTCCGGAATGAGAATACCTGCGCGCGGCGTTGCCGCGTTTGGTGTTGCTATACGACTTGGCCTACTTCTACTACCCGCTGCCGCTCTGCTCATCTTGTTTTTGTGCAGCCTAATCACCTACTATCGGCAATACATATCGTCTTGGTAATGCGTACTGCGGCGAGCACAGCAATGCCGCCTTGGCAGGCAACAACAGAATTGATAAAATTCAAAGTAGACGGAAATTGCGTAAGACCTCCGACACGCAGGCATAGCGACAGCGAAGATAGAAGAAAGTCAAATCGTTTAGATACATCATCAAGCAGGCACCTGATTGCGCAGTGCGTGCAGTTCTTCAAGCCGCAATCTGACAATACAAAGTCTTTCTCTTGGGGTTCCAAAGGGGATATTCTCTTTTGCGAAAGAGAATATCCCCTTTGACCCGTGCAGCGCCTTTGGCGCTGCTTCCTCGCGGCACACGTGCCGCGACTCACTTTGCACCTGAGCAAAACCGCACAGAGAATTTTCCAAAAACCTATTGACTTTTTCAAAGTCAGAAGTTATACTTGAACAGCCGCTTTGAATGGGCTTAAAGTTTCGGAAGGTTTCGAGACTTTTCGAACGCCCCCGACAGCGAGTCCGTAATTAAGGAAAGAGGTGCAAGTAATGCAAGCGATCATCGTTACCGGCGGTAAGCAGTATGTTGTGAACGAGGGCGACACCCTGTTCATTGAGAAGCTCCCCGTCGAGGCGGGCGACGCCGTTACCTTCGATCAGGTTTTGGCGATCGTTGACGGCGAAAACACCAAGTTCGGCACTCCCGTGGTGGAGGGCGCGAAGGTGGAGGCCACTGTCGTTAAGAACGGCAAGGGCAAGAAGGTCCGTGTCTACAAGTACAAGGCCAAGAAGGGCTATCACAAGCGTCAGGGTCATCGTCAGCCTTATACCAAGGTTGAGATCGGCAAGATCTCCGTCTAAGGCATGACCACTGTTACATTCCTCACTGAGGGGAAGCGCATCATCGGTTTTGATGCTAAGGGCCACAGCGGTTACAGTGAAGAGGGCAGCGATATCGTCTGCGCGGCAGTCACAAGTGCGGTCCGCCTTGTGGAAAGCACCGTGAACGATGTTTTAGGCCTCGCCGCTTCCGTCAAGGTCCATGAACGCTCCGGCGCTGTGGAATTCCGGCTCCCCGGCGGTCTGTCCGCCACGAACGAGAGCACCTGTCAGGCTCTTTTAACGGGTTTGATGCTGCTCTTTTCCGAGCTGCACAGCGAATATCCGGACAATATCGAAGTCATGGAGGCGTAAGCCCCCTGTTCCGATCATCTTACAGAAAGGATGGCAAATCACCATGCTGAACATCGGTCTTCAGTTTTTCGCCCACAAGAAGGGCGGCGGCTCCACGAAGAACGGCCGCGACTCTAACGCCAAGCGCCTTGGCCCCAAGCGCGCTGACGGTCAGTTCGTTCTCGCCGGCAACATTCTTGTGCGCCAGCGCGGCACCCACATCCATCCGGGCGTCAACGTCGGTATCGGCTCTGACGATACTCTCTACGCCAAGGAGAGCGGCGTGCTCCGTTTCGAGCGTCTCGGCAAGGATCGTAAGCAGGCTTCTGTTTACCCCGCTGAGTAATTGCACAATGAAGAGCCTCGAGCGAATGCTCGGGGCTCTTTTCTTTATCTTTTCCGCAGGAGGTCACTTTTCATGCTCAAGGCAGTTTTGATGGATATCGACGACACGCTGCTCGACTTCGGCAAATGCGCCGAGCAGGCCATGCGCATCGGCTTTGCCGAATGGGGTCTCCCCTATGACGATTCCACTTACGCGACGTTCACGCGCATCAATGACGGCCTCTGGCTCATGATCGAGCGCGGCGAGCTCACGACGCAGCAGCTTTTTGAATTCCGCTGGAACCGCATCTTCGAGGCCCTCGGCATCCAGGCCGACGGCGCCGCGTTTGAAAAGCGGTTTTTGGACCTCCTCTACGAGACGGCCATTCCCGTCGACGGCGCGGACGAGATCTGCCGCTACCTCAAGAAAAAATATATCCTCTGCGCGGCGAGCAACGCCTTCCACGACCAGCAGCTCAACCGACTTGAAATGGCGGGACTTCTCCCCTATTTTGACCATGTGTTCGTTTCAGAGTCACTCGGCTACCGCAAGCCCGAAAAGGCGTTTTTCGATGCCTGCCGCGCTTTTCTTCCCGATGTTGCCGCGGACGAGTGCATGATGATTGGCGACTCGCTGACCGCCGACATCACCGGCGGCAAAAACGCGGGCATGAAAACGATCTGGTACAACCACACGCACCGCCCCGTTCCGGAGCGCTGCGAGGCCGACCAGATCGTCGATTCGCTGCTCAAATTAAAGAACCTGCTGTAATTTAAGAGATCGCTTCCGCGCCGACGGTGTATTCCCAGCCGTTATCGCCGCGGGAGGCCGTACACTTCGTAAAGTAATACGCGCCGAGCGGCGAGCGCCACTTTTCAGCGCTAAAGCAGACAGACGCGCCGTTTTCCTGCGTCTCGTCCGGCGTGATGGTAAAGAGCAGCCCGTTCGTGAACGAATAGGCCGTGCTGCCGCCCTCCAGCTTTTCGCCCATGAGGTACCCCTCCTCGCGCAACTCGTCGAACGTCATCGTCAGGCCCTGCACGCCGTGCTTCTGCGCATAGATGTAGGCGACCGCCGCCTTTTCGCCCGCGGTCAGCCCGCCGGGTGCCTTGCTCAGATCGACGCTCACGACCTCCGCGCCGCCGTTGAGCCCATCGTCCTCGTTCCACAGGTCCTCAAGCACCTGCAAGTAGAGGCCGCAGAGGTCATACTGCGCATTCTCCTCACGCGAGAGCGACACGGCCACCACCTGTGAAAACTTCGCAGGATATGTCTCCTGCACGCCGCCGGTGTACCAGACCTCGGCGCTCATGCCGCTTTCGATCTCGGAAGCGGACACACTGCCGCCGTCTAAGTACAGCGTCACGCCTTCGAGCGGCAGGGCGTAGACCTCCGTCTCTCCCGCTAAAACGAGCGTACCGTTTTCACCGTCGCCCACGACGCGCAGCGTCATCGTGTCCGCGCCGGCGTACTGCGGCTCAGGATCGGGCGTGTCATTTCCGTCTTCGTTATCGCGCCCGCCCTTCGTGCAGGCCAAAAGCGCCGCCGTTACGGCGACGACCATCATCAATGCAAGCAGTCTTCTCAAGGTTTCCGCTTCCTTTCCCGTTGTGTCTTTTCCTTTGACGAAAGGGAGCACAAAAAAGTTCCCAACTTTTTTCGATTTTTTCTTTTTTGTGAAACATTCCGTTTTTCTTGACGAATCGCCAAAAAACGGATACACTAATTGTTTAGGAATAACAAGAATCCAAGGAGGTGCCAACATGGCAGCATCTTTTATTGATAAGGCGCGCATCTTCTGCCGCGCGGGCAAGGGCGGCAATGGCGCGGTGGCGTTCCACCGCGAAAAGTACGTCTCCGCGGGCGGCCCCGACGGCGGCGACGGCGGCAACGGCGGCAACATCGTCCTCGTTGTCGACGACAACATGTCCACGCTGATGGACTTTCGCTACAAGCGCAAATACGTCGCCGACAACGGCATGGACGGTCAGGGCGCGCGCAAGTTCGGCAAGCAGGGCAAGGATCTCACGATCCGCGTGCCGCGCGGCACCGTCGTGCGCGACGCGGAATCGAACGAGATCATCAAGGATATGTCCGACTCCGAGCCGTTCATCCTCTGCCGCGGCGGCAAGGGCGGCTGGGGCAACGCGCATTTCGCAACGCCGACGCGTCAGGCGCCCCGTTTTGCCAAATCGGGCCTTGAGGGCGAGGAGCACGATGTCGTGCTCGAGCTGAAGCTGCTGGCCGACGTCGGCCTCATCGGCTTCCCGAATGTCGGCAAGTCGACGCTTCTTTCCGTTGTGTCGAAGGCGCGCCCCAAGATTGCAAACTACCACTTCACCACGCTCTACCCCAACCTCGGCGTCGTGTACGTCGACGAGGGCGTTTCGTTCGTCATGGCCGACATCCCCGGCATCATCGAGGGCGCAGCCGAGGGCGCGGGCCTTGGTCACGACTTCCTGCGCCATATCGACCGCTGCCGCCTGCTCGTTCATGTCGTCGACGTGTCGGGCAGCGAGGGCCGCGACCCGGTCGAGGACTTTGACGCCATCAACGCAGAGCTCTCGCAGTATTCCCCCGACCTTGCCACCCGCCCGCAGATCGTCGTCGCGAACAAGACCGACATCATGGAGGACGAGAGCCTGCTCGAAAAGCTGCGCGCGCATGTCGAGCCGCTCGGCTATCCCCTCTTCGCCCTGTCCGCCGCGTCGCACACCGGCACGCGCGAGCTCGTGCTCAAGATCGCCGAAAAGCTCTCCACACTCCCGCCCGTCACGGTCTACGAGCCCGAGTACGTTCCCAAGCCCGTGAAGATCGACGCGAGCGAGCCGCTCAAGATCACCGTCGAGGACAACACCTACATTGTCGAGGGCAAGTGGCTTGAACGCCTTATGAGCAACGTCAACTTCGGTGACTACGAGAGCCGGATGTTCTTTGATAAGATGCTGCGAGAAAACGGCGTTTTCCAGCAGCTTGAGGACCTTGGCATCAAGGACGGCGACATCGTCAGCATGTACGAGCTCGAATTCGAGTATCAGCACTAATTTCTTTCGGGAGATGATCTCATGTCCATCAGCCTGTGCGAGGACTGCGTTTATTACAGCTACGATGAAGAGTCCGACAGCTACTACTGTGACGAGCAACTCGATGAGGACGAGATGGCGTCGTTCCTGCGCGGCAAGCTGACCGCCTGTCCGTTCTATCATCCGGGTCAAAGCGACTACTACCTCGCGGGAAAGCAATAAAAATCGCAAAAAGGGAGCACGCGCAAGCGTGCTCTTTTTTTCTGTCAGTCTCGATCAAAATGTGATGCGCATCTGGTGCCAGACAACGCCGCCGTGCACGGACTTGTCTGTCACGCCCTCGTCGACAAAGCAGAACTTCGCGTAGTAGTCGACGAGCCGCTGTTTGCAGGTCAGGACTGCACCCTTTCTCCCCTGCTTTCTCGCATCCTCAACGGCACGGTGGAGCAGTTCGCCCGCGTAGCCGTTTTTCCGGTACTCCGGCAAGGTGTTCAGACCGAAGAGCATCTGCCACGCGCCATTTTCGTCGTGCATGGATGCTTTCGCGTACATTTCGTCGGTCAGGTCGGGCTCGTCCGTCACAAAGCCATCGAGAAACGCGATGAGCTTACCGCCCTCGAACATCAGCCAGAAATGGTCGCCGTAGTATCTGATCCGCTCGGCGAATTCCTCTTTTGTCGCTGCCTCGGCCACGGGAAAGCACTCGGCTTCCACCGCCGCGACCGCGTCCAGATCGTTCATCGTTGCTGTTCTGATCTCCATGGTTTTGCCCTCTCTATTTAGTCCCACTTTTCACGGCTGAGCTCGCGCATGTAGCCAGCCGTAATGATACCGGTGGGCAGCGCAACGATGGCGATTCCCATGAACGACGACATCATGCTCACGATGCGGCCGATCTCGCTCGTCGGATAGATGTCGCCATAGCCGACAGTCGTCAGCGTGACGACTGCCCAGTAGATGGCGTCGAAAAACGTGTCAAAGCTGTCGGGCTCCACCTGAAACATGATGAGCGCCGACAGCGCGATATACCCGCCCGCCAGCACACACACCGCCGCGATGCACACGAGCATGAAGCGGTCGTAAATGAGACTGTCGCGGTCGTCCTTGTCCGCGACCTCGATGACCTCGTAGATTTTTCTTCGCAAACTCATGCCGTCACTCCCTTGCGCCGGGCAGGAAACGCTGCTCGACCTCTTCCGCGCTCATCTGCCCGCCGAAGAGCTCCGTGAGCGCGGCAGAAAAGTCCGCCGTCTTCTGCACGGGCAGAAGAAACGTGAGCGTCACGGCCGCGCCGTAGTCGCTCGACTCGATTCTTCCCTCGTGTCCCTCGATCAGCAGCTTTATGCGCTCGAACATCGGGTACGGGCATTCGAGCAGCAGCACGGAAAACGGCTGCATCCGCGCCTTGCCCGCATTGTCAAGCGCGTCCTTCGCCGCCTTGGCGTAAGCGCGCGTCAGCCCGCCCGCACCGAGCAGAATTCCGCCGAAGTAGCGCGTCACGATGCACACGACGTTTTCGACGTTTTCGCGCTGGAAGACGTTCAGCATCGGCTGCCCCGCCGTGCCCTGCGGCTCGCCGTCGTCGCCGTAGCGGACGGTGCCGTCGTGCAGGACGAAGCACCAGCAATTGTGGCGCGCGTCGTAGTATTTCTTCTTCATCTCGTCGATGCGCGCGCGGGCCTCCGCCTCGCTCTCCACAAGGAAAACGTGGCTGATGAAGCGCGAGCGCTTTTCTTCAAACTCGCTCTCCGCGCTCTCGTATGGGACAAGGTACTCTGTCATGGTTTCAATGTTCCTTTCAGCGGGTTTTCTCCCACTTTTCTTTCGCAAGAGCGTAAAAAAGCGTCGGCCGCAGCGCATCGTCCACAAGCGCCGGCCTTTCACATGTCAGCTGATAAGAAAAGCCACACTTTTCGATCACGCGCTTTGACTTTTCATTGCCGGCATAGTGCGAACACCAGACCCGCTGTGCGCCTTTATCCTCAAAACAATACCTCAGCAGCTCTCGCACGGCTTCGGGGATAAGCCCCTGACCCCAGAACGGGCGGCCGATCCAATAGCCGATTTCCGGCTCACTCCCGATTTCCGGCGCTTCCGTCGGAAACACGCCGATGGAGCCGACAGGCTCGTCTGGCCGTTCCTTCAAAATGACTGCAAACGTGTCCGGCTCCGAGAGGACGGTTCGGATGATCTCGCGGGAGTTCTCCACGCTCGTATGCGCCGGCCAGCCTGCGGCGGGGCCGACAAACGGATCCCTCGCGTATCGATAGCAGCTCTCCGCGTCGCTCTCGCACCACGGACGCAGGAGAAGGCGCGTCGTTTCAAACGTCATTCCTCCCAGTCCTCCTTCGGCTCGCGGTAGCCCTCGATATAGTCCTTGACCTGGCCGATGACGCGCGGCACACAGGTGGCCACGATGTCGATGGTCTCGCCATATTCGACGGATTCGACCTTCGCCTCGCGGTAGAGCATGTCGAGAAGCCCGCCCTTGTCATAGGGCAGGTGGATCGTCACGCGGCGCGTGCCCTTGTCGAGGAGCTTGTCGATGCGCGCAAGCAGCTCATCCACGCCCTCGCCGGTCTTGGCGCTGATGTTGACGCTGTCCTCTCCGTGCGGGCGGATATCGCCGAAGTAGAGGTCGGACTTGTTGTAAACGCGCAGGCATGGAATTTGCTGCGCGCCGAGCTCTTCGATGAGCTCGTCCACGATCTGCGCCTGCTCAAGCCAGTGCGGGTCGGAAATGTCGATGACGTGCAGAAGAAGATCGGCGTATTCGAGCTCTTCAAGCGTTGCCTTGAACGCCTCGACGAGCTGATGCGGCAACTTTCGAATGAAGCCAACCGTATCGGAGATCACGACATCCAGCGTGTCGGACACCGTGAGAAGGCGCGTCGTCGTGTCCAGCGTGTCAAACAGGCGGTTATTCGCGGGAATGCCCGCGCCGGTCAGCGCGTTCAAAAGCGTCGACTTGCCCGCGTTCGTATAGCCGACGATGGCGACAACTGGGATCTCATTCTTGCTGCGGCGGTCGCGCTGCGTGGCGCGCACGCGGCGCACCTCTTCAAGGTCCGCCTTCAGCTTGTCGATCTTTCTGTGGATGTGGCGGCGGTCGGTCTCAAGCTGCGTTTCGCCGGGGCCCTTCGAGCCGATGGGGCCCTTGCCCGACGTGCCCGCCTGACGCTCCAGATGCGTCCACATACCGATCAGGCGCGGCAGCAGGTACTGATACTGCGCGAGCTCGACCTGAAGCCGGCCCTCTTTTGTCTTCGCCCGCTGGGCGAAGATATCGAGAATGAGGCCGCTGCGGTCGAGCACCTGCACGCCGAATTCTTCGCACAGAACGCGCATCTGCGAGGGCGAGAGGTCATTGTCGAAGATGACCATTGTCGCCTCCTGCGACTTTACCAGCTCGCGGATCTCGTCCACCTTGCCCTCGCCGATGAATGTGTGCGGGTTCGGCGACGGCAGCGTTTGTAAAACCACGCCGACGCTGACGCCGCCCGCCGTTTCGACGAGCGCACCGAGCTCTTCAAGGCTCTCCTCGTCGGCATTCTCTTTTCGATCGAGCCGCGGCGACGAAAGGCCGACTAAAATCGCCCTGTCGCGCGGCGCGTTGTTCTCTTTCAATTCTTCCATAGATTCTCCTTATCGCGCCGAAATCGGCGCTGTACAAATCATTTTTATTATAGTGTATTTTCCGCCAAAAGAAAAGGCAAAAACGCTTTTCATTGACATTTCCGCCCCTTTCATGTGAAAATAGGGTGGACGCAACCTCAGGTTGACAAAAAGAAACGCCCGGTTGGTGGTGTTTTCTCCCGTTTTCCTGCTATGCTTTTCCTGCAAAGGCGCAGTGCACGGCGTCGAACGCAGCAACATTTCCCCAAGGAGGAACCTTTCATGGAACTATATGAAAAGCTCTACGAACTGCGCCGCGCGAGCGGCATGTCGCAGGAGGAGCTGGCGGAGAAGCTCGGTGTCTCGCGCCAAGCCGTCTCCAAATGGGAGAGCGGCGCCACGCAGCCGGAGCTTAGCAAGCTCATCGAACTCTCTAAGCTCTACTCCGTTTCCGTCGACGAGCTGCTCAGTCTGGAGCATGCCAAACCCGAGCAGGATGCCGCCGAATCGCCGGTTCAAAGCAACGCCGAAAAAGCTCCCGCGGAAAAGCTGAGCTTCCGCGATTTCTGCATACAGCACAAGAAGATCATCGGCGGCGCGGCCGTGGCGCTCGCCGCGCTCATCGCCGTCGGCGCGCACTACAATAACCGCATCAACACGCTCAGCACGCAAGTAAATGACCTTCGCAGCCAGCTCTACAACGTGCAGAACAACCTCTCGAACCAGATCGCGGGCATCAGCAATAATGTCTCGGACATCTTGGCGCGCGAGTCGAGCCTGATCTCGCAATACAGCTGCGAGGTCAAAAGCGTCAACCTCAAAAAGCAGGAGTGCACGCTTGCCTTTTCTCTTCTGCCGAAGACGATCAGTGAGAACACGATCGTCAACATCGGCGTGATCGACCATGGCAATTCCTCGCCGCTGGACAGCTATCGGCCGGGCTACTCTGCCGACCTTACGCAGGATGGCTTCGGGTATCTGCACGGTAGTGTAACCGTCCCTCTGAGCGACGAGCTCGGCGTTGGTGTCAACTTCAAGCACGACGGTGAGACACAGTCAGAGGATCTCGACACGATCTATGATCTCAAATCCCGCTATCAGCCGCAGCTCAAAAGCTTTCTAGCCCCCATCTCCTACGAGCGTCAGGCCGGCAGCAAATGGCAGTACCAGTTCACACCGGGCAATGCCGGCATCCCGCTCGGCACCATCTCGCTCGGCGCGCTGTCCGATGTGTCCATCCGCAGCGCGTGTCTTGAATACACGTGCGCCAATCAGCTGCTCAGGCGCGTGCCGCTCGAAGCATCGTACAGCGATGGCAGCGCCGTCACCTATGTCGGCGATGACAGCGCCGAAGCCGTGGGCGCATCCGTCATAGAGGGCGTGTCGTACTATGACCTCGCCTATGCCTCCAGCAGCGAATCGGAGGCTTTCACGCTCCCGCTCGGGGCAACGCCGCTCGTCTGCGAGCTTGTCGTCAACCTTGCGGACGACACAGTACTGCGCGTCCGCCTCTTCCAGGTGCGCGCCATTGCAGGCGGCGACAGCTACGAGGAGATAAACTACCTCGACCAAAGTCTCAGTGAGCCGCTCCCCTTCATCGTCGAATATCCCGACGGGCAAAACTGAGCGTTCCAAAAAAGCAGAAAAAAGCAGCTCTGCCGTAGCAGAGCTGCTTTTGTGATTGAATTAGTTCAGGCCGAACTTCTTGTTGAACTTGGCAACGCGGCCGCCGGTATCGACCAGCTTCTGCTTACCAGTGAAGAAGGGGTGACACTTAGAGCACACTTCCACCTTGATATTCTGCTTGGTGGAACCTGTCTCAATCACATTACCGCAGGCGCAAGTAATAGTAGTCTGCTGATAATTGGGATGGATTCCTTCCTTCATTGCTCGTGTTCACCTCTTTCTGATCCAAATGTACTTTTCTAAAAAAGCCATATAGGATATTACCACGCTTTGTGTCAAATTGCAAGAGAAATTTTTGATCCTCTCCGTGCTTTTCTCTTCCTTAGCACTTTTCCCTAATTTCATCGTCAATTTTTCAACGCTCGTTATGCAATTTCTCTTTACTTCTGCCGTTTTCAGTCGTATAATGGCACTTACGCGCCTTGCGCACGGATGATTGGAAGTAAAGGAACATCAGAATTATGTCGAAAAAACATTTCCTGCGGGGACTGCGCGACGGCATCCCCATTGGGCTTGGTTATTTTGCTGTCAGCTTCGGCATCGGCATCAGCGCGCACAACGCGCACCTGAGCATTTTTCAGGGTTTTTTGCTGAGCTTTTTGAACAACGCCTCGTCGGGTGAATACGGCGGCATCACCATCATCGCCGCCGACTCCGGCCTCTGGGCCATGGCGCTGATGATGCTGGTCGTCAACGCGCGCTATCTTCTGATGAGCTGTGCGCTCAGCCAGCGTCTCTCGCCCGATACGCCGCTTCCCTGGCGGCTCCTCATCGCCTATGACCTGACGGATGAGATCTTCGGCCTCGCCATCGCGCAGCCTGGGTATCTTGAGGTGTGGTATTACTTCGGCACCATGTGCGCGGCCATGCCGGGCTGGAGCATCGGCACCGTGCTCGGCGTGCTGATGGGGAATCTCATGCCCGTCTGGGCCGTCAGCGGTTGCTCCGTGATGCTGTTCGGCATGTTTCTCGCCATCATCATCCCCGTCGGCAAGCAGAACCGCATCGTGCTCGGCTGCATCGGCGTGAGCTTTCTCTGCTCGCTTCTTGCAAGCGTTTTGCCGTTCACGCGCGAGCTGTCCGAGGGCATGCGCATCCTGGTCTTGACCATCGTGATCTCTGCTGCCGCCGCCATTCTGTTCCCGCACAAGGAGGATGATCTCGTCGCATGAAAACGTATTTATATCTTTTCGTCATGGCGGCCACGACCTATCTCATCCGCGTCCTGCCGCTCACGCTGATCCGCAAGCCGATCCAGAATCCCTTCCTGCGCTCGTTTCTCTTCTACGTGCCCTACGTCACGCTCGCGGTGATGACGTTCCCCGCCATCATGAACGCCACGCAGTCGCCCATCGCGGGCGCGGCGGCCATGGTCATCGGCATCGGCGCCGCCTGGTGCGGACTGGGACTTCTCCCCGTCTCGCTCGTCTGCTGCGCGACAGTGCTGATCTTAGAGCATTTTATCGTGTGAGCAAATCTTGTAAAACACCCTCCGCGGATTTCCCGCGGAGGGTGTTTTTATGTATTCACAGCACCTTTTCTTCGCCGACCGAGAAGAAATACAGCACCTTTTCCCTGACCTTTTTGCCCATCACGCGCATAAGGGCCATGGAGTATGCCTCGAGCTGAGGGCGGTAGTGCTCAGCTCGTTCTTCGATCTGTGTTCTTCCGATGCGGTCAGTCTTGAAGTCCACGACCACAAGCTCGCCGTTCTCTTCAAAAAAGCAGTCTACCACGCCCTGCAGCAGCACCGCGTCGTCGGCGTCCAGCGTGGCAAAGTCCCGCACCGGCCGCAGCAGCGAGAAGCGGTACTCGCGCCGCACCGTCTGCGCATTCTTGCGAATGCGCGCGGCAAGATCACTTCGCAAAAATCGGACGATCGCGCGCACATCGACGGCGCTTGCCTGCTCGTCGGTCAGCTTGCGCTGCGCTCTGAGCTTTTCGACCTGCTCACGCACGCTCTGCTCGCTTGCTTCGCAGAAAAAGTCAAGGTCCTGCATCACAAGGTGCAGCGCCGTGCCCCGCTCCGCACCCGTGAGCGTCGTTTCGCCCGCAAGGAATTTTGGTTTATATAGGCTGCGCAGCCGCGGTGGGAGCGTTGTATTTTCGGATATCTCCTCGTCCAGCGCGCGGCCCTTGAGCTGCGTGGCCGTCAGCTTGGCGGGAAAGGCCGTCTGCCCCGCGTAGGGGTAGCGGTACGACAGCGCAGCAAAATCCACCGGCAGCTCATCCTTCGGCGGCGCGGCATCCACTGGCGCGTCATCGGGCCGCTGCTGCGGCGTCACAAAGCTCAAACCGTCGTGCACACGCACCGTCCACGGCGTTTCGTCAGCATAGAAGCTCCCCTCGACATTCTGCCCCGCAAGCTCGCGCAGGGACGCCGCTTCGCTGCGCTGCAAAAGCGGCAGCATGATCCAGTCGCCCATGCACTTGCCGCTGTCCACAGCCTCGGGCAGCACAGGACAATCGCTCAGCGCCAGAAGGTCGGCGACGCGGCTTTTCGCGTTTGCCTGCGTGTGCACCATGACGAGCTTTTCCTTCGCGCGCGTCATCGCAACGTACAGCACACGCAGCTCCTCGGCCTTCGCCTCGCGCCGCAGCGTGCGCTCGAGCGCCTGCCGTGCGACCGTCGGGTACTGGATGTGCCTTTGCGTGTCCACGCACACCGGCCCCAGCCCGAGCTGCGGGTGCACGAGCACCGAACTCAAAAAGTCCATATTGCTGAAGCGACGCGCGAGGTCCGAGAGGATCACGACCGGAAATTCAAGGCCCTTCGACTTGTGGATCGACATGATGCGAACGCCCGTAGAGGCGTGCGCGGTCTGCATCGAACCCGCCTCGCCTTCGGCAAGCTGCTCGCGCAGCGTGCGCACAAAATCGAAAAGCCCCTGCCGCCCCGAGCGCGCGTAGTCCTCGCTGAGCTCCAAAAACGCGAGCAGATTTTCCTTGCGCTCCGCCCCACGGCGCATCGCGCCGAAGATGCCGAGCACGTTGCACCGGCGGTAGATTTCGCTCAGCAGCTCGCACACGCTCAGGTGCGCCGCGCTGTTGCGCAAAGCGTCCAACGTATCGAGAAATTCTCTGCTGTGGTCTTCCTCACTCAAAAGCAGCGCATCGTAGAAGTCACCCGTGCGCTGCCGCGCGCGGATCGCCGCGAGCTCATCGGGTGTAAAGCCGAAGAGCGGAGAGCGCAGCACGGCAATGAGCGGCACGTCCTGCCGCGGATTGTCGATGACCTGCAAGAGCGCGAACAGCACTGCGATCTCCATCGAGGCAAAAAAGTCCTCGCCCGCGTCAGCGGCGCAGTGGAGGCCGCGCGCTTCCAGCGCGCGGCGATAGTCCAAAAGGCGCGTGCTCGGCGAGCGCATCAATATGACGATGTCCTCCTCGCACACGGGCCGCAGCTCTTTTGTTTTGTCATCCTGTATAGGAAATTCACTTGTCAGCATATTGCTGATATAGTCCGCGACGAACGCGGCCTCAGCCTCGCTTGCGCGCACGCGCTGCTCGCCCGTCTGCGTCGGCAGATCGAGCAGATGGAACTCCGCGCCGCACGCGCTCGATTCGACATAATTCGCGCCGAGGCGCAGCATTTCATCCGCGCCGTAGTCGAGCTCACCCATTTCCTCGGAAAGAATATTGCAGAAGATAAAATTCGTCGCGTCCAGCACTTCCTTACGCGAGCGGAAGTTGCGCGAGAGCAGCAGCTTCGCGCTGTCGTGCTCCTCTGCGTCCTCAAGCGGCGGCCAGGTGTTATAATGCTGCAAAAAAATACGCGGGTCGGCTAGGCGGAAGCGATAGATGCTCTGCTTGACATCGCCAACAGTGAAAAGGTTTTCTCCTTTACAAGAAATTGCGTCAAAAATGCGGTTCTGCACCTCGTTGGTGTCCTGATACTCGTCCACCATGATCTCGCGGTAGCGCGCGCTGACGATGCGCGCAAGCTCTGTCGGCGCGCCGTCTTCTCCGATGAGAAGGCGGATGGCCTCGTGCTCCTGATCGGAGAAGTCAGCAGAATTCCGCCGCCGTTTTTCCTCGTTGAACCGGCGGGAAAAGTCCGCCGTCAGGTCGATGAGCGCGAGCATTGCACTCGCCATCGTGCGCAGGTCCTCCACCGCCTCGTCGGACGAGGCGGAAAAAATCTCGGCAAAGCCCTTGACGGTCTCCTTGCAGTTGTCCCACAGGCTTTTCATGCGCGCTTTCATCTCGCCGCCGTCGCTGTCCTTCACCGCGGCGAGGCGCGGAAACGCGATGGTCACGCCGCGCGCGGCGTCCCAGCCCTCTGCGGTCTTCCCCTCCAGCGCTTCAAGCTGGTAGGACGCGTCGAGGAACGCGGGCGCATACTTCTGGTTCAGCGCGTCATTCGCGCACATCTCCTGCGCCGCGCGCTGCAAAAGGTTTTTGCAGTGGCGCGCCTTGCGCCGCACCTCATTGAGCAGAATTTTTCCATAGGGCGTGTCCTCGATCTTATCCGGCACGGCGCGCCAAAACGCGCGCTGCGCCTCGAGCCATTTGTCCTCATACGGCTGCGCCTGCAATTTTGCGTGCAGCTCGAGCACTAAGTCCTCAAGCGCGCTGTCGTCGCGCCCCGCGCCGAGCGTGTCGGCCAGCAGCGTGCCGCCGGGCGTCAGACGGTCGTAAAAATCGTCCAGCGTGCGCGCGAGCACGCGCTCGCGCAGCACCTGCGCCTCGTTCTCGTCCAGCACGCGGAAATCGGGCCGCAGCGCGTGGCCGCGCGCGTCCTCGCCGAGCAGATGGCAGTTTTCGCGCAAAAGCGCGGTGCAGAACGCGTCCACCGTCTTGATGTCCGCACGGTAGACGCGCAGCATCTGCTGCCGCAGATGGTAGTTGCCGGGGTCGCGCTCCATGCGCTCGGTGAGCGCCTTGGCGATTTTGCCGCGCAGCTCGCTCGCCGCGGCGCGCGTGTAGGTGATGATGAGGAAATCGTCGAGATTCGCGCCCTCGCGCTCTACGTAGGAAAAGAGCCGCTCGACGAGCACCTTTGTCTTGCCCGAGCCCGCCGCCGCGGAGACGAGCAGACTGCGCTCGCGGCTGTCCACCGCCGCTTGCTGTTCGTTTGTCAGCTTTTCAGCCATTTTCGTGCGCCCCCTCTCCGTTCACCTCGTCGATGTACTGCCAGAATTCGTCGTTTTTCGTCGCCTTGATGTATTCCATACGGTCACTGCCGCAGCCGTTTTCAAAGTGGCACGCGCTCGCGAACTCGCAGTATGTGCAGGCCGACTGCTGCGGCGTGCGCGCGTAGGGGTCGGCGTCGATGTTGCCCGCGAAGACCTCCTGCGTGATTTCATGTAAAATATGGTCGACGTATTTCGAGAGCTTTCCGAGCTGCTCGGCAGAAGCAAGGCTTCCCGTCACCGCGCCGTCCCTTTTCACCGCGATGGGCAGGTAGCACGGCGATTCGAGCGCGCTGTGCTCCATCGCCTGCAGGACCGCCGGGTCCTCGAGCACCATGCCGCTGCGGCGCAGCTCCTTTTTGAGTGCTTTTTCGATCTTTTCGGGCTCCGTGTCGCGCGCACAGCACAGCATCGGCTCGCGCGCGGGCGTGTAGAGAACGCCCGCGGGAACGATCTCGTGTCCGCCGAAAAGCATCTGTCCCTCTTCTTTAAGCGTAAAGAGGTAGAGCAGCATTTGGAGCCCCAGCCCGTAGCGCAGCTCGGCGAGGTCGAAGCTCTTCTTGCCCGTCTTGTAGTCCACGACGCGCAAATATAGCTTGCCGTCGTGCAGCCAGCCGTCCACACGGTCGACCTTGCCGACAACGCGCGCCGTGCCGTTTTCCTCGCGGATCGTGATGGCGGGCAGCTGCCCGTCCGCACCAAATTCCAGCTCAAATGCCAGCGGCTCAAAGTCGGAGCTTTGCAGCTCCTCGCTCACCTCGTCCATGATGCGCTCGACCGTCGCACACAGGCGGTTGAACAGATAACGGAAGCGCGCGCTTTTTTCGCTCAAGTCCGGCAGCACGCGGTCGATGTATTCCTCGATCGACGCGCGCACGAGCGCGTGCAGCTTGTCCTTCGATAGCGTATGCAGTCCGCCGCACTCCTTCGCCTGCCGCAGCGTATGCTCCATCACATCGTGCACGAACGTGCCGATCTGCGGCGCGTCAAAGCCCGCGCCCGTGCGCTCCCTGGCTTTCAGGCCGTAGCGCATGAAATAGGCAAAGTGACATGAGCGCGCCATGTCCATGCGCGAGGCGGACAGTGTCACCGCGCCGCCGTAGAGCGCGTGCACCGCGTCGCGCGACAGATGCCCGCGCGTATAGCGCGAAGCGTCCTTCATCGCGGCAAGCGCACGCTCCGCGTCGCCCTGTCCTTCAAAATACTGCCACAGCGCGCCGCCGATATGCTCGCCCGCATACTCGAGCGCCGTCGACTTTGCTGACAGGCGATATTCCTTGTCAGCGCTCTCTGTTTCGACGCTGATCGACGGCAGCAGACGCGCGATGCGCCCGATGACGAACGATGGCCGCTTCTCCGCGCCCTTTCCGTCCGAAACGGGATAGGACACCGTCAGCTTTTCCGTCGGCTGGGCCAGCGCGGCGTAAAGATTCTGAATTTCCAGATGAAACTGCTCCATCCCGTGCGGCGCGAGGAAGATTTGCTGCCTCTCGAGCGCCTCGCGGTCCTTGTCGCGCAGCACGCCGCCGCGGTTCTCCGCCGCAGGCAGCACGCCGTCGTTCGCGCCGAGCAGGAACAGCGCGCGCACCGTGTGGCGGTCGTTTCGCGTCATTTCGCACAGGTTCACCGCGTCGAGCGTCACGGGGATCGTGCCCACGCTGTACTGCGTCAGCACAAGGCGCATCAGACTCGCAAACTCCTCGGCGTCGAGGATCGCGTCGCCCAGGATTTCCACAAACTGGTCGAGCACGCTGCAAAGAATGCCCCACAGCTGCGCCGTTTCCTCGGCGCGCTGGGCCTCGCCCGCGGCGAAAAGCTGCTCGGTCTGCGCCTGCAAGGTCTCCGGCAGGTTCACCTCTTCCAAATAGTCGTACAGCGCGCGCACCTTCTGCTCGGCCTCGCCGATGCCGCCCACGCCTTTTTTTAGGCGCGCAAACGGCCCCTGCACGCGCTCGCGCAGTGCGTTGATCGTCTTGAGCCGCGCCCTTGCCTCGTCCGTCCATTCTTCGCCGTAGCCGTCGGGATGCGCCGACCAGGGCGTCTCGCGCGTCCACATCGCGCCGCGGATCTCCCACTTGAGCGCGTAATTTTCCAGAATGTCGCACTCCGCCATGCTGAGGCCGGCAAGGCCGGTCTTGAGGCAACGGAACACATCCTCGTACTCAAAGCCGCCGCTCGCGGCGTCCAGCGCGCCGAGCAGCAGCGTCAGCACGGGGCTTTTCAAAATGTCGCTGCGGTGGGCATAATAGAGCGGGATGCCGTAGCGGGCGAATACGTTTTCGATTGCGCCCGCGTAGGAGTCGAGATCACGCGCCGTGACGGTGATCTCGCGGTAACGATAGCCCTGCTCACGCACTAATTTCAAAATCTGCGACGCGACCCACTCGCATTCACTGTACGCGCTGCCCGCCTCATAGAGCGCGACGGCGTCAGTCGGCTGGGTAAATTCGTCCGCTGCGCCGAAAAAACAGCGCTCGATATGGTCGAGCGCGCCGCGCACCTCGCCCTGCGGAAGAATTTCCTCCTCGCATGCGACGCCGGCATCGCGCGCGAGCGCGTACAGCCGCTCGCGCACGCGCAGGCTCTCGGAAAAGAGCTCGCGGTCCTGCGTGTCGCCAAGGAGCGTGACGGTCACGCTCTTCGCGCGCCGCAGCAGGATACGCAGAATGCGCAGCTCACGCCCCGTAAAATACGAAAAACCGTCGAGGAAAATGTCTTTATTGTCAATATATCCCGACGCTTCGAGGTTTTCCTCCAGCTTTTCAAGCACATCGCGCGTGTCGTGCCCCGGTGCGTGGAGCTTGCTGAGGTAAATGCCGTAGATGAGCGAAAGGTCGCGCAGCTTGTCGCCGCTCTCGCCTTCGATCTGCGCTACGCTCTCGGATAGCTGCTCGGGCGATACGGCGTAGGCCTGCAATTCCTCCATCACGGCGAGCAGGCTCTCCAAAAATGCCGCGCGCTGCGACGGGCGCTTGTAGACCTTGAGCACCGGCGCAAGCTCCGTGAGCGTACGCTGGAGCGTCAGGAGCTTTCCGCCCGAATCGAGCGTCACGTCCGCGCTGCCGCCGCAGATGCTCAGCACGCGCGAGGCGAGCAGCTTGAACGTCAAGGCCTCGGCATGGCGCGACGCGGTGTCGCCGCAAACACGGCACAGGTCCATCTCCGCCACATGCGAGGCGTGCTCCGGCACGAGCAGGATTTGCTGCGACGAGTCCCCCAGTGCGGCGATCCTTTGCAGCACGCGCTCGGATTTGCCCGTGCGCGCGCGTCCCATCAGTATGTGCAGCAAGCGTCCTTCCCCCTTTTTCTCTCTTAAAGTTATCAATATTTTATCCTAATTTTATCATAGTTTTCTTTTTCGGGCAACGCAGAAAACGCCGTACGCATATTTTCGCCCATCACGGGAAGACTACCGAAGACCAAACCATCTTTTTAAGGAGGGAACTTCATGGTCATCGACAAGATCGCGCTGACGCTTGCTATCATCGGCGCGCTCAACTGGGGCAGCGTGGGCCTTTTCGGCTTTGACTGCGTCGCCTTTCTCTTCGGCGGACAGACCGGTATGCTCAGCCGCGTGATCTACACGCTCGTAGGCCTTGCCGGCATCTGGTGTATCACGATGCTGTTCCGCGAGAAAGAGCCGATGGAAAGCGGCGGCCAGGCGTAAAAAATAAAAGGAGAGGGGCTTGCCCTCTCCTTTTATTTTTGCGTTAAAAATTTTCTTTACCGCTCCCCAGTCGCTTCCGCACCTTCCAGCTCGCGCATTGAGCGGCGGAACTGGCGATAGAATGTGAAGCTCGTCAGCGCCACCGCGCCGAAGTCCGCCACGGGCTCGGCCAGGAACACCGCGAACGCCCTGTCCGCGAAAAAGTGCGGCAGAATATAGATGAGCGGGATGAGCAGGATGATCTTGCGCCACACGGCGAGGAAGAGCGACGTCTTCGCGTTGCCGAGCGCCACAAACGTCTGCTGGCAGGCGATCTGGATGCCGAAAATACCGCTGCACCCCATGTAGATGCGCACGGCCCACGCCGCGTATTCGACCAGCGCGGGGTCATTATTGAAAATCAGGATGAACGCGCGCGGGAAGAGCTCGACCAGAAGCCAGATGGCCATTGAATAAGTAAAGCACGCGCGCAGCAGGCAGAAATAGGCGTCGCGCACGCGCTGGGCGTTCTTTGCGCCGAAGTTGTAGCTCACGATGGGCTGTGCGCCCTGTGTCAAGCCCTGAAGCGGCATGTTCGAAAACTGCATGATGCTCGTCAGCACTGTCATCGTGCCGACGGCCATGTCGCCGCCGTAGCGCAGGAGAGATGAGTTGAAGCAGATGGCGATGAGGCTCTCCGTCGACTGCATCACAAACGGGGAAAGTCCCAGCGCGATACACGGCAACACGATCTTCGCGTCCACGTGCAGGTTCTCGCGCTTTAAGTACCAGCGCGTCTTCTTTCCCGTGAGGAACGTCATCACCCACACGGCCGACACTGCCTGCGAGATCACCGTCGCCAGCGCCGCGCCGCGCACGCCGAGACCGAGCACGAAGATGAACAGCGGGTCGAGAGCCGTATTTAAGAGCGCGCCGATGAGCACCGTCTTCATGCTCACGGTGGCGAAGCCCTGTGCCGTGATGTAGGCGTTCATGCCAAGTGTCAGCTGCACGAAGATCGTGCCGAGGGCGTAGATGCGCATATAGTCAAGCGCGTAACCGATGGTGTTCTCGCTCGCGCCGAACATCAGTAAAAGCGGCTCGGCAAAGGACTCGAACAGCACCGTCAGCACCAGCGCCGTGATCACAAGCATCGTCAGACAGTTTCCCATGATGCGTTCGGATTTTTCGCTCTCGCCTGCGCCCTCGGCGATCGAGGCGCGCGGCGCGCCGCCGATGGCCATGAGCGACGCGAACGCCGAGATGACCATGATGATCGGCAGGCATACGCCAACGCCTGTGAGCGCGAGTTTTCCGACGGTCTCGGCGGGCTGCATGTGGCCGATGAACACGCGGTCGACCAGATTGTAGAGCATGTTGACGATCTGCGAGGTGATCGTCGGCACGGAGAGCGAAAAGAGCAGCTTTTTGACGTCCCCGTGTCCCAGATCTGCGCGCTTATCCAAAATCATCACCTGAATCTTTCGTATTTTTCCGTATAAGTTGTTAGAATATCATGCCGCGGGGCGTTCGTCAAGCAAGCGGGCCGCGAAGCGCTCTATCATGGCATTTTCATAAAGCGCTTTTGGACATTTTTTCACTTTCTCCATTGCTTTTTCCGCGTGGGCTATTGTATAATTTGTTTTACAATCGCACCAGCGGAGCGCCCCGCGTTCCGCTTATCAAACAAATAACGGAGGAATCACCATGAACGAAAAGTTTTCCAAGCTTGGCTTTTATCCTTCCGACATTCTGCTGCCCAAGAAGGATGTCGATATGAGCAAGTGGGCGGTCGTCGCATGCGACCAGTTCACCTCTGAGCCCGAGTACTGGGAGCGCGTGGAGAAGACCGTCGGCGACGCGCCTTCCACCCTGCGCCTCATCCTGCCCGAGGCCAACCTGAAGGCCCCCAACGTCGACGAGTTCATCGCCGACATCAACGCCTCGATGAGCAAGTACCTCGAAGAGGGCATCTTCGAGACGCTCAAGGACTCCCTCATCTACATCGAGCGCGGCCAGAGCGACGGTAAGATCCGTCACGGCCTCATTGGTATGGTCGACCTCGACCAGTACGACTTCACCCCCGGCTCCGGCGCGCTGATCCGCGCGACTGAGGGCACCGTGCTCGACCGTATCCCCCCGCGCGCCCGCGTGCGCCGCAACGCCCCCATCGAGCTGCCCCACGTCATGCTGCTCATTGACGACCCCGAGAAGACCGTCATCGAGCCCCTGACCGCCGCGGCCGATAAGATGGAGAGCGTCTATGACTTCGACCTGATGGAAAACGGCGGCCATATCAAGGGCTACAAGCTCTCCGCTGCGCAGATCGACGCAGTCGCCGACGCGCTGACCGGCCTCACGACCGACGAGGCGATGAAGAGCAAGTACGGCGTCTCCGGCGTCGCGCCCCTGCTGTTCGCCGTCGGCGACGGCAATCACTCCCTCGCCACCGCCAAGGCCTGCTATGAAGAGCAGAAGAAGGGCAAGACTCCCGAGGAATACCTCGCGCTGCCCTCCCGCTACGCACTTGTCGAGGTCGTGAACAACCACGACGATGCGCTCCAGTTCGAGCCCATCCACCGCGTGCTCTTCGGCGTCGACCATGAGAAGTTCATGGAAGAGTTCAAGAAGTTCTACCCCAACGCCCACGAGGGCAAGGGCGAGGGCCACGTCATCGAGGTCTGCTGGAACGGCCACGACGATTTCGTCACTGTCCCCGACCCGAAGGTCCAGCTGGCCGTCGGCACGCTGCAGGCTTTCATCGACGAGTACCTCAAGCAGTTCGGCGGTGAGGTCGACTACATCCACGGCGATGAGGTCACCCGCGAGCTCGGCTCCAAGGAGGGCAACATGGGCTTCCTGCTTCCCGCGATGGGCAAGGAGCAGCTCTTCAAGACCGTCATGGCCGACGGCGTTCTGCCGCGCAAGACCTTCTCCATGGGTCACGCGCAGGACAAGCGCTACTACGTCGAGGCACGCAAGATCCGCTAAGAAAAATGACAGCTACTGCAAAAAAGCGCCGCAAGGCGCTTTTTTGCTCAGGAGGACACCAAAATGGATTACAAAGCAGCCAGAATCTGGCAGAACGTACTGCTCTTCGGCGGTGCGATCGTCTCAGCCGTCGGCGTATGGGCGTTTAACAGCATGCCCATCATGCTCGTCGGCCTCGGCATGATGATCTTTTCCATCATCGCCTGGTGGCGCTATTACCGCTGCCCCAAGTGCGGCGAACATCTGGGCCGCGGCTCGCCGTCGCGCTGCCCCAAGTGCGGCGCATGGCTCGCCAGCACGCCGGAACCCGAGCAGAAGAAGAAAATTCAGCACAAGAAAAAGAAGCACTGAGCGCACAAGGAGGCCGCGATGAACGACAAAAAGCCCCTGATGGACTATCGCAGGGCCCAAAAGCTCCAAACACCGCTGCTTCTTACCGGCGCGCTGCTCAGCGGCGTCGGCACAAGCGTCAGCGTACCGCTTGTTATTCTCGGTATCGCGATCATGCTCTTTGCCATCGTGATTGGGGTTCTTTACTACCGCTGTCCGCACTGCGGCAGACCGCTCGGACGCATAGGTGAAGGCGGTGCCTACTGCCCCCACTGCGGCAAGGCGCTGAATGCGCCGGTCGAGGAGCCCGTGCGCAGCATAACTGTCCCCGCCTATGCTAAGCTCAACCTGACGCTTGACATTCTTGGCAAGCGCGATGACGGCTACCACGAGATGCAGATGGTCATGCAGACCGTTTCGCTCCACGACGATGTGACCGTCACGCTCACAGACGGCAAAGGCATCACCTGCCGCGTCGACGGCGCGGCGCTTCCCTGCGATGAGCGCAACCTCGCTGTCAAGGCGGCGAGAGCCTTCTGCGAGGCGATGGACTGCGGCGGCGGCATCGACATCGCGCTTATAAAGCGCATTCCGTCCGAGGCCGGCATGGCCGGCGGCAGCGCAGATGCCGCGGCGGTGCTGCGCGCGCTGCGCGAGCTCGTCTCCCCCACCCTCACGGACGAGCGGCTCGAGCAGATCAGCGCAAGCGTCGGCAGTGATGTTCCCTTCTGCATCCGCGGCGGCACGCAGCTGGCCGAGGGCCGCGGCGAAAAGCTGACCGTCCTCAAGCCCGCACCGCGCTTCTTCGTCGCCGTCTGCAAGCCGGACTTCCCGATCTCCACACCCGCGCTCTTCGCGCGCGTAGACGGTGTAACGATCACCGACCGTCCTGATACGGACGCGATGCTCGCCGCCATCGAGCACGGCGACGCGGACACGCTGTGTGCAAACGTGCGCAACGTCTTTGAGCAGGCGCTCGACGGCGAGCAGCGTGAGCGCATTGAGACCATCAAGTGCGATCTTCTCGCCTACGGCGCGAAGACGTCGGCGATGACCGGCTCAGGCAGCGTGGTGTTCGGCCTCTTCTCTGACAAAGCGGCTTGCCGCAGAGCGTGCGAGGCACTGCAAGGCGAGTGCGTCAAAACTTTCTGCGCCGAATTTGTTTGAAAACTCAGAAAACCGTCCATACTCAAAGCAAATTCTTTGAGATGGGCGGTTTTTCGATGAAATGGACGAAATGGGAGCTTTCCCTTGCCGTTGGCCTCGCGGTCATGCTGCTTTTCTGCGCCGCGCGCGGCACTAATACCCTCCAGTGGTGGAGCGCAGCGTTCTCCCCGCTGTGCGACGGCATCCTGACGCAGAGCGCCGCAAGCGATGATGTCGTAGTGAAGTCGAAGCTTGCAGAGCTGCTGGCTCTGCTGATGGGTGGAAAATGACATGCTCTGCCTGCCATTTGAGCGAGAAAAAGGGAGTCGGCACTTTTTACGCCGGCTCCCCTTTTCATTATCCCTCGCACAGGATGTCGATCAGCTCATCCTTCTGCAAGCCCGCGAAGTAGCGCGAAACGTCCACATCGCCGAGTGCCTTTTCATAGCCCGCGCGGTCCGGCGTGCAGCCAACAAAGTGCGCCGCCAGCTCGTCCGGTTCCGAGGCGCTGAAGAAGTCGCCCTTGAATGTCAGGGCCGCGATCTTTCCGTGCTCCACGGTGATGTAGGCCTCGATCATACCGCAGCCGTCCACGCGGCGGCGGCGCAGCATCGTGCACGCCGGAGAGAAACCGTAGTTCCAATCCCATGTGGCGTAACGCTCCGCGCGCAGCTTTTCCACCGCCGCAAGGTCGTCCTGCGTCAGCGGGTAGGCCTCGCCCGGATTCTCCTTCAGGATGTTTTCCAGCAGGATGCGGCGGAATTCCGGCAGCGTGACCTTTTCCGGCAGATGCTCGGCAACGTTCGTCACGCGGCTGCGCACCGAGCGGATGCCCTTGGTCTGGATCTTCGTCGGGTCGACGCGCAGCGCCTCGCTGACGACAGAGAGGTCCGAATCGAACATGATCGTGCCGTGGTGCATCACGCGTCCCTGGCGGATGTACTGCGAGTTGCCGGAAAACTTCTTTCCGTCGATCGTGATGTCGTTGCGGCCGTTGACCTCCGCCTTCACGCCGAGCGTCGCCAGCGTGCGCACGACCGGTTCGCAGAAGAGCTTGAGGTCCAGCGCATTGCTCTCGCCGACATCTGTAATGAACGTGAAGTTCAGGTTGCCCATGTCGTGATAGACCGCGCCGCCGCCGGAAAGTCTGCGCACCACGCGAATGCCGCGCTCGCGCACGGCCTCTTCGTTGATCTCAGCGATCGTATTCTGATACTTTCCGACAATGATCGCGTTGTCATTCTGCCAGAGCATGAAATACATGCGGTCGCGCGGGAGACAGTCGAACACGTACTGCTCCATCGACAGATTGTAGCTCGGATCGGTTGTCATCAGGTCCAGATATGATAGCTTCATAGTCGTGGTCTCCTTCTATCAGGGTCGTTGATTTTCAAGCCTTTTTCAGGGCTGTTATCCTTGTCTTTTCAGCTGCGCGCTCAGCCGCCGCGCCATCAAGCGGTGTCCCTCCGGCGTCGGGTGCAGACCGTCGAGCAGCAGCTCTGAGCGGATCGATCCGTCTGGCGACAAGAAGTCCGCGCAGAAGTCGATATACGGCACGCCAAACGCCGTGCAGTACCGCTTGAGCCATGCGCAGTACTCTTTCATCGTCCGCTCCGCCGCTTCAAAATCGACCGCGGCCGCCCACGCCCGCGGCGCATGCGGTGCATCCGCCGGAAGCGGGATACCAACCATCGGCAGCACGCCCACGGAAAAGAGCTGGTGGATCATCGCGCCCATATTTCCCCGCGCCGCAGCGTCGGAGCCGGAGTAGAACACATCGTTGCTCCCGCCCATCAGCAGCACATAGGGCCGGTCGGCGCCAAGGCCGCCCTCGCGCAGCTCCGCGAGCACCCCGCCCTGCATGCGCGTCAGCATGCCGCCGGTCGTGTCGCCGTTGATACCCTCATTGACAAGCTCCCAGCCCGTCTCCTGTGCGCACAGCCGCGTCCACCGCTGAGACAGATGCACGCCGTATCCAAAGGTCAGGCTGTCACCGATGCAGATCAGTTTCATGATCTTTCCACCCGCGTTTCTTTCGGATCGATGGTAAGCAAAAAAGCCTTGAAAGTTTACACTTTCAAGGCTTTTTCATGGTGGAGATAAGCGGGATCGAACCGCTGACCTCTTGACTGCCAGTCAAGCGCTCTCCCAGCTGAGCTATACCCCCATGCCGTTTTGTTTTTACCGTTCCGTTCGGCTCGGAACAAGTGATAATATAGCACAGAGAGTAGAACCTGTCAACACTTTTTTGAAGAAATCTTTGCTTTTTTGAAAGGTTCTCCTTTCACTAGAGCATTTTCCCCGATTTGAGAGGCTTTCTCCTTGGTCTCCGGATGCCGCCAAAGCCTCTTTCTCCCGTCAGATGCCAAGGGGGTGTGACCGCATGGATCAAGAGCGCGGTCAAAACGGTACCCCCCTCTAATTTTGCTTAGCGCGTCAAAGCCGCAAAAAAGCAGGGCCCTTCCGCGCTCAAAAAAGGCCCTGCTTTTCTTTTTACCCTCTCGCAAACACTGTGTAGCGTCCGCTCGGCGCGTCGAAGAAGTTTTCGCCTGCGACGGATTTGACGTGCAGGCCGTCGCTGCCGCGCAGCAGCGTGAACGCACCGTAGCGCACCGTGCCCGCATTCTCGTTCAAGTGATAGCCAAAGACCATGCCCTCGCCGTTCGTGCCGAGGTAGTTGAGCTGGCCGGTGTACTCAAAGTAAATCCCAACCTCGCTGTTGATGTCCTGCACCGTGAGGCCGCCGCCATCCGTGAGCGTCAGGATGTAGTCGCTGTCGTAGCTGCCCTGCTCAGCCGTGTCGTGCGTCACGGTCGCCGTCCACTCGCCGAGAAATTCCGACGGGATCGTGTAGTCCGCGTCGCTGACCGCGCCGGAGAGGTCGTGTTTCTCCCCTGATGCGTCGACGGCGAACACCGTCTGATACGTGCCGTAGTCCTCCTCGACCTCGCCGGACTCGAACGAAACAATGCCCTTCACGCCGCCGAGCGGTCCGCCGTCGCAGAGGAAGCCCGCCGTCAGGCCCTCGAGCAGGTTCACGTACTCCACCGTGCCCTCGCTCGTCAGCAGGAAGATGTACGGGAAGTACCCCTGCCCCACCGAGCCGACGAACACATCCGTGTAGTCGGAATACAGGCCTTCCACGGGGTAGATGGTCTCGTAGTCAAAGCGGAAATTCTCCGCGTACCACGCGGAGTCCGCCGTCTTTTCAAAGCTGACGGTCAAATTGCCGCCCGAGAGCGCGGCCTTGACAAAGCTGTCCTGCGCCGTCTTCTCGACCGTCTCGCGCGCGGAGAGGTCGAGCGCGAGGTCAGCGTCGTAGCTCTCCGCCCCGGCAAACGAGCCGACGGGCACGATCATATGCAGCACGCCGCCGTCGAGATAGAGCCGCATCTCCGCATTGATGTTCTCGTCCGAGAGCGTCCACGCGCGGCGCTCGGCGTAGGACGCGATGAAGTCCGCGCCGCCCATGCTGCCGCTGAGCGCGTCGCGGTACGTCTCATCAAAGTAGTTTGCCGCGGTGCGGCGCGCCGCCGTGATGAAGTCCTGCGTTGAAAGCTCGCAGCGCGCCAGCAGGTCCTCGCTCATGAGGCGTTTGCCGCCGAAAAAGTCGTAGCTGTACGTCTCCGTCATGCTCGTGTCGCCGTCCATCTCCGCGCGCACCACAAGGCAGAGCAGGCTGTCGTTCCAGTAGCTCGTCCACGTGACGGAAAGGCATGTGAGCGAAACGCGGGAGGCCATCATGTTCTTCTGCTCCTGCACGAGCGCGCCGAATTGATCGGCGATCTCGTCGTTCAGCGCGGCGGCGACCGCCGTTTCCGACACGATTCTTGGCACATGGTAGCTGTATGCGAGCGTGTTGTTCTCGGCGTCCGTGTACTCGCCCTCCTCGCTGTAAAGCTCGGAAATGAGCGAATCGTCGTAGCCGGACGGGGTGTCGTCCGGCTCCTTTTCGCCGCAGGCGGCAAGGTTCAGCAGCAAAAGCGCCGTGAGCAGCGCGGTGGTCAGTTTTTTCATAGGCTTCTCTTCTCCGATCTCAAAGGTCTTGTCTTTTCTGCCATTATAGCGGATTTTTGCAAAAGCGCAACGGCTTTTCGCGCGCGGCAGCGCGCGCCGATTGACAGAATTCCGACAAGGTTATAGAATATGTGTACTTTCAAACCTCAGGAGTTTTTATGTACGATTATACACAAGCCAAAATGAACGACGACGCCATCCGCGCCATCAGCTCCATCGGCCTCGCCCATCTGGGCGACGCGGTGTATGAGCTGCTTGTGCGCACATATCTGTGCGTGCACGGCAAGGCGACGGGCAAGGGCCTTCACCGCGCGACGGTCGAGCTCGTCTGCGCGCCGCAGCAGGCGCGCTTTGCCGAAAAGCTCTTACCCCTTTTGACGGAGGACGAGGCCTCTGTGTTCCGTCGCGGGCGCAACGCGAATGTCCATTCCATCCCCCACCACGCCGACCGCGCGGACTATCAGAAGGCCACGGGCCTCGAGGCGCTGTTCGGCTGGCTGTATCTGCGCGACGATCACGCGCGCATCAACGAGCTTTTCAACCGGATGATGGAGGACGACAATGCCACTTGACGCGATCTGCCTGCGGGCAGTTTTACACGAGCTGAGACCTCAGCTCATCGGCGCGCGCATCGACAAGGTGCAGCAGCCCGCGCGCGACCAGATCGTTCTGCTGCTGCGCGGCAATCTGCGCCTGCTGCTCAACGCGGGCGCAAACCAACCGCGCATCCAGCTCACAAACATTCTGCGCGACAACCCTGCCCAGCCGCCGATGTTCTGCATGCTGCTGCGCAAGCACTTAGTCGGCGCGCGCGTGCTGTCCATCGAGCAGCCGGACCTTGAGCGCATGGTGATCCTGACGCTCCAGTGCACAGACGAATTCGGAGAGATCAGCCAAAAGCAGCTCGTGCTCGAGTGCATGGGGCGGCGGTCGAACCTCGTCCTGCTCGACGCACAGGGGCGTATCGTCGAATGTCTGCGCCGCGTGGACGCGGACCTTTCCGCCACGCGCCAACTGCTGCCCGGCCTTTTCTACCATCTGCCGACGCCGCTCGACAAGCTGTCGCTTTTATCGCAGGAGGAGGACTCCCTCGCCCTCGCGCAGCGCGGCGGCGACGCGGAGCAGGCTGTCGACAAGTGGGTGCTCGACCATTACACCGGCATTTCGCCGCTGATCGCGCGTGAATTCGCTTTCCGCGCGGGACACGAGACCGACGTGCGCTTCGGCGCGCTGAACGATGCGCAGCGCGGGGCGCTGGTGCAGGAATTTTCCGATACAGCCAACGCTGTAAAGGAAGATAACTATATGCCCGTCATCCTCTACCGCGACGGCAAGCCCGTGGATTTCACCTACCGTCCCATCGCGCAGTACGGCGCGGAAACGCAGGTCGAGACGCGTGAGAGCTTCTCGCAAATGCTCGACGAGTTCTACGACGCGCGTGAGCGGCAAGAGCTCTCCGCTCGCCGCGGCCGCGAGCTGACGCACGCGGTCACGGTCGCGCGCGACCGTATGGCGCGCAAGGCCGAGAACTTAAAGCGCGACTATGCCGCCACGCAAAAGCGCGATGAATTTCGCCTGCGCGGCGACCTCATCACCGCAAACCTGTACCGCATGAAGAGCGGAGAAAAAGTCTTGCATGCGGAAAACTACTATGAGGACGGCTGCCCGACCATCGACATCCCGCTCGACCCGCTGCTCTCCCCCCAGCAGAACGCCGCGAAAAACTACAAGCAGTACAACAAGCTCAAGACCGCCGAATTCCACCTGCGCGAGCAGATCGAAAAGGCGGAAAACGAACGCGCGTACTTGGAAAGCGTCCTGCAGGAGCTTTCGCAGGCGGAGACTGAGCAGGAATTCAACGAGATCCGCCGCGAATTGCAGGAGACGAACTATATCCGAAAGTTGAGCGGCAAAAAGGAGCTCAAGCGCGCCTTCGCCCCGCGCACATTCAAAACCTCAAGTGGGCTTGAGGTCCTCGTCGGCCGCAGCAACGTGCAGAACGACCAACTGACGAAAAAGGCCGACAAGCGCGACTACTGGTTCCACACCCAGCACATTCACGGCTCGCACGTCATCCTGCGCTGCGCGGGCCTCACGCCGAGCGACGATGATCTGCGCGAGGCCGCGATGCTCGCATCCTACTTCTCGCAGGCGAAGGAGAGCAGCAGCGTCCCCGTCGACTACTGCCCCGTGAAGTTCGTCAAAAAGCCCGCGGGCGCACGCCCCGGCATGGTGACCTACGACAATTACCGCACACTCTATGTCACGCCCGAAGAAGGGCTTGCCAAAAAGCTCTTTATCAGGTAAACTATTAGAAAGCGATTCCCCTCTCCCCTGTTGAACGGCAAAAAGCAAGCTTGATGTTGGAAAGGAGAACCCCATGGATAAAAAGAGAAAAACCGTGCTCATCGCCGTCGCCGCGATGCTGCTCGTCGTGGCTATCTTTTTGCTGCCGCGCCGCTCGCAGCCGCTCGGCGAGCTGATCCCCGCGCCTGAGACCGCCCGCGTCGACGGACTCTTCTGCATTTCGACCATTGTTCCCACGCCGGACGGCTACGGCACGTTCGACACCGGCGACTGCCGGGTAGAGGGCTATCCGGACAGCGAGGCCGCCGCGGCTCTGCGCAGCGCTATGTCTGAAATTTCGGTGCAGCGCTATTACCGCCTGCCCACCTCGCTTTTCTCCCGCTTCACGCAGAACTGGAACTATGTCACCGTCTGGTGGATCCCCGAAGACGGACAGAAGCACGACCTATACCTCAACTGGGACGAGGGCTTCATCTACGATGACGCCCACCCCGCCGTCGCCTACAAGATCGACGGCAACGCGCAGCAGGCGTTCAGTCAGCTCTGCGCCATCATCAGCGAGTACGGCGCGTACACCCGATAAAATTCAGCAATAAAAACCTCCGTATGAGAAATCTCATACGGAGGTTTTTTTGCGTCCTTACAGCATTTTCTGCGGCATCTGCCACGCGTTGTGGTCGGTGTGCAGCAGGTGGTGCGACTTTTCGCCAAGCGGCGCGCCGAGGTAGTCCTTGTAGAGCGCCTTGACATCCGGATTCTCGTGTGAGAAGCGCAGAAGCTCACCCTGATCGAGCCGCCAGAGCACGTTGCCGCGATCCTCGGCAAGCTCGGTACCGTCGTGGATGGGCTGGCCGCCGCCGCCCGCGCAGCCGCCGGGACAGGCCATGACCTCGACAAAGTCATACGCTGCGTCGCCGCGCTTGACAGCCTCAATGAGCTTGCGGGCTTTCCCGAGCGAGCTCACGACCGCGACGCGCACGTCGCCCGCGCCGGGGATGTTGAACGTCGCCTCCTTCCACCCGTCCATGCCGCGCACGGCGGTGAAAGCGTCAGGGTCAGGATTCTTGCCCGTGATGAGGAAGTACGCAGAGCGCAGCGCCGCGTCCATCACGCCGCCGGTCGCGCCGAAGACGACCGCCGCGCCGGTCGCGGAGCCGAGCGGGCTGTCGAACTCCTCCTCGGGCAGGTACTTGGGTTCAATGTGATTCGCGCGCATCATAATGTTCAGCTCGCGCGTCGTGATGCTCACGTCGACCTCCGGGTCGCCCGCGTCGTTTTTCATCGTCGGCAGCGCGCATTCGCTCTTTTTCGACACGCACGGCATGATCGAGACGACGAAAAGGCGCTTGGGGTCGATACCGACCTTTTCGGCAAAGTAGCTCTTCGCCACCGCACCGAACATCTGCTGGGGCGACTTGGCCGTGGAGAGATTGTCCGTCAGTTCGGGGTACTGGGACTTCACAAAGCGCACCCAGCTCGGGCAGCAGGACGTGAACATCGGCCACTGATACTGGTCCTTGTGGGTGAAGCGCTCGATAAACTCGCTGCCTTCCTCCATGATCGTGAGGTCGGCGGCAAAGTCGGTGTCGAACACATAGTTGAAGCCCAGCTCGCGCAGCGCCGCGACCATGCGCTTGGGCGTTGCGAACTCGCTGTCGAGCCCGAACTGCTCGGCCCATGCCGCGCGCACCGCGGGCGCGACCTGCGCCACGGTGACGATATTCGGATCGTCGATCGCGTCGAAGACGAGACCCGTGTCGTCGCGCTCGCGCAGCGCCGCCGTCGGGCAGTGGGTGATGCACTGGCCGCAGTAGGTGCACTCGGTGTCCTGAATGCGGCGGTTGTACGACGCGTCCACGACCGTGCGCGAGCCCGTGCCGAGAAGGTCCCAGATCTTCACGCTCTGCACGTTTTCACACACCTGGATGCAGCGCAGGCACTGCACGCACTTGTCGTTTTCGCGAATGAGCGGCGTGGAATAGTCCACCGCCTCGTGCCGCAGCTTTTTGGGGAAGTGCGTGCCGCGCATGTTGAAGTCGTTCGCGAGCTGCTGCAAGGTGCAGTTGCCGCTTCGCGTGCAGTTCGTGCATGACGTATCGTGGTGCGAGAGGATGAGGCGCAGGTTTATGCGGCGCGCCTCGCGCGCCTTGGCGCTGTTCGTGAAGACGACCATGCCGTCCGCCACCACATTGTCGCACGCGGGGACAAGGCGCTCCATGCCCTCGACCTCCACGCAGCAGATGCGGCACGCGCCGATCTCGTTGATGTCCTTTAAGTAGCACAGCGTCGGGATATTGATATTGACCGAGCGCGCGGCCTCCAAGATCGTGGTATTCTCGGGCACGGTGACGCTCTTGTGGTCGATGGTCAGTGTAACGTTTCTTACCATTTGCCTTTCCTCCCTCCGCGGAAGATGCCGTAGCCGAAGTGGTCGCAGCGCAGGCAGCGCGACGCCTCAGAGTACGCCTCTTCATCGGTGAGGCCGCACTCGATGCACTTGAAGTCGTGCTTGCGCTCGCCCGCCTCGCGCTCGGTGGTGTCGATGCGGCCGTGGGGCGGCTTGTTGTTCAGCCGCGCCGTGGGGATCTCGACGCCGGGGTCGATCTCGTGGTGGAAGCCGAGGTATTCGTCGATATTCGCCGCGGCGACCTTGCCGGCCGCGATGGCGCGGATGACGGTCGCAGGGCCGGTGACGCAGTCGCCGCCGGCGAAGACGCCGTCCATATTGTCGATCTGGCCGCTGGCCTCGGTGACAAACGCGCCGCGCTTGATGGCGATCTTCGTCTGCTCAAAGCCGTGGGTCTCCACGCCCTGACCGATGGCGACGACGACCACGTCCGCCGCGATGCGCTTTTCGCTGCGCTTGGCCTTTTCGGGCGCGGGGCGGCCCTTTTTATCCATCTCGCCGATGATCTGCGGCTGTGTCCACAGCGCGACGGCGTGACCGTTCGCATCGGTCTCGATGCGGACAGGTGCCTGAAGCGTCACGAGCTCCACGCCCTCGGCAACGGCGCCCTCCACTTCCTCGGGAAGGGCCGTCATGTCCTCCTGGCGGCGGCGGTAGACGCAGCTCACTTTGCGCGCGCCGAGACGAACCGCGCTGCGGCAGACATCCATCGCGACGTTGCCGCCGCCGATGACGACGATGTCCTTGTTACGGAAGTCCGGCATGTAATCGTCGCCGATCTCGCGCAACATCTCGACCGCGGAGATGACGCCCTCAGCGTCCTCGCCCTCGATGCCGGTCTTTTTATCCGTGTGCGCGCCGAGCGCGATGTAAAGCGCGTCGTTCTGCTGGCGCAGCTCGTCGAACGTCACATCGTCGCCGACATTGACGTTGACATGCACATCGATGCCAAGCGCCAGCATCGACGCGATCTCCGCGTCGAGCACTTCGCGCGGCAGGCGGTAGTTGGGGATGCCGTAGCGCAGCATGCCGCCGAGCTTCGCGCGCTTTTCATACACGGTGACCTTGTGGCCCATCAAAGCTAAGTAATACGCCGCGGAAAGGCCGCTCGGGCCGCCGCCGATGACGGCGACCTTCTTGCCTGTGGGCTCGGCACAGTCGGGCTGCGGCACGTAGCCCGCGTTATCCACCGCGTAGCGCTTGAGGCCGCGGATGTTGACCGCGTCGTCGATCATATTTCTTCGGCAGCGCGCCTCGCACGGATGCTCGCAGATGTACGCGCAGGCCGAGGGGAATGGGTTATCCTTGCGGATCAGGCGCACGGCGTCGGCGTAGCGGCCGTACTTGATGAGCACGAGGTAGCCCGGGATATCCACGCCCGCAGGGCACAGCGCCACACAGGGAACGGGCTCGCGCATGCCGCCAAGGCAGCGGTGGCGCAGAATATGCTCTTCGTAGTCGTCGCGGAAGCCCTGCACGCCGTCAAGCACCAGGCGCGCCGCATCGCGGCCAATGGCGCAGTCGGCGCTGTTGACGATCACGCGCGCCACGCGCTCGATGATCGAGATGGTCTCCATCGTGGCTTCGCCCTCGAGCACCTGCTCCATCAGCTCAGAGAGCTGGCCGAGGCCAATACGGCAGGGAACGCACTTGCCGCACGTCTGCGCATGGCAGAGGTCCAGAAAGCTCTTGGCCAGGTCCACCGGACACAGTCCCGGAGGGCTTGCGGCGATACGCCGCTCCACATCGCGGTACAGCCCGTCGATGACGGTCTGGGCATGGGAGGGCGTCATAATATCGAGTCTTGACACTGCTGTTTTCTCCTTTCACTGCTTGCCATCAGTGTAGTATCGGCCGGCAGGACAAATGTACGTATCCCGCCGCCTGATGTCAGCATCCATAAATAGATGTTATCTATAATAAACGTTAGTCATTCCATTTTCAATAGTCAATGCGGATTTTTTGTCATATTTTTCCATTTCACTCCATTTGGCTAACAAAGAAAAGCGAGGGCCGCAGCCCTCGCCTGTTCTTCCCTTTTATTTGCCGCAGATCTCGTCGAAGGTATCGGTGACGGCCTTCTCCGGCGCGGGCGTCGCGAGCGATACGATCACGATCGCAATGCACGCCGCAAGGAACGCGGGGAGCAGCTCGTAGATGGCCCACGCGCCGCCCATCGGCGCGATGAGATACTTCCAGATGAAGACCACCGCGCCGCCAGTGATCATGCCCGCGAGCGCACCCTGTTTGTTCGCGCGCTTCCAGAAGAGAGAGAAGAGCATCACCGGGCCGAACGCCGCGCCAAAGCCCGCCCACGCAAACGAAACCACGCGGAACACGGAGCTGTTGGGGTCCCACGCAAGCACCATGCCGATAAGGGCGATGCCGATGACCGTGGCGCGCGCGGCGAGCATCGTCGTGCGCTGGTTCATCTTCATGCCGAACGAGTGCTGCATGAGATCCTGCGACACGCTGGACGCCGCGGCCAAGAGCTGCGAGTCCGCGGTCGACATCGTCGCGGCCAGAATGCCCGAGAGGATGATGCCCGCCATGACGGCGAGCAGCACACCGTGGCGGCTCATCAGATCTGCGAGCTTGATGATGATGGTCTCAGACTCCGCGCTCGTCGTCAGGAAAGGCACCTTGCCCGCGGCGGACACGCTGTAGCCGATGACGCCGATGCACACGGCGATGAACATGGAGATGACAACCCAGATCGTCGCGATGCGGCGGGACTGGTTGAGCTCCTTTTCCTCGCGGATGGCCATAAAGCGCAGCAGGATGTGCGGCATGCCAAAGTAGCCGAGGCCCCATGCGAGCGTGGAGACGATGCTCAGAGCGCTGTACGTCGAGGCCGTGCCGGTCGCGGTGTCGTAGCCCTGCGTCATGTTGAGATAGCCCGGCAGCGCACGGGCGTTGTCGATGACCGCGTCCAGTCCGCCCGCCTGCTGCACGCCGAAGCACACAATGACGATGAGCGCGATCGTCATGAAGATGGACTGGATCAGGTCGGTGAACGAAACGGCCATGAAGCCGCCCATCACCGTGTACAGCACGACCACGATGCCGCCGACGATCATTGCCGTATGATACTCCACACCAAAGAGGCTGTTGAAGAGCGTGCCGATGGCCTTGAAGCCGGACGCCGTGTAGGGAATGAAGAAAATGAGGATCACGACCGCCGCGATGCAGGAAAGCAGATGCTTCTTATCTCCGAAGCGGCGGGCGAAAAAGTCGGGGATCGTGATGGCGCCGAGTTTGGCCGAATACCGGCGCAGGCGGCGCGCGACGATCAGCCAGTTGAGATACGTGCCGATGGCCAGACCGATGGCCGTCCACGTCACCTCCGGCAGTCCGCAGAGGTAGGCAAGGCCAGGCAGACCCATCAAAAGATAGCTGCTCATATCGCTCGCCTCGGCGCTCATGGCCGTGACGACAGGGCCCATCTTGCGGCCGCCGAGGTAGAAGTCGTCCGAGCTGCTGCCGCTGCCCTTCTTGCCAAAATACACGCCGACGAATACCATCGCGGCGAGATAGAGAACGATGGTCACTACAATAATGATCTGTGCGCTTGTCATGTGATTTTCTCCTTCAGCTTTCGTTAAGACGAGCACAATATAGCACAAAAGAAAGTAGACGTAAATACAGAACGCCGTACAGAATAATTCCTGTACGGCACTGCAAAATTCTGAATTTTCGATTGATTTTACTTTATTTTCTGTAAGACGATTTAGTAGACTGTTTTTGAAACGAATTTTATTTTTTTCGAAAGCCATCTAAAAACAGCGGCATCATCTGCTGCGCATACTGGACGAGCGAATATTCCCCGCCCGAAAGGCACCAGTCATACATCAGCCCGCGCTCGAACATCGCGTAGGCCTTGACGATCTCGCTCACGGTACGCGTGTCGGTCAGCTCCTCGCGCTCCTGCCCCTGAGAGACGATTTGGCGCAAAAGACGATAGTACGTGCGTTTGCGGTCGAGCAGGTGCTTTTCTCCCTTGGTCACGAGCTGGGAGGAAAAAAGCCGCGCCAGAAGCTCGATGGAGACCGTGTTCTCGATCGTCGTGAACAACTCCTGATTGAGCCAGCATAAGAGCTCGATGCAGTCCATCTCGTCGTGGGGCTGCTGCATCAGCTCCTCATACCGCTCGTCAAACAGCACCGAGAGGGACGAGAGCAGCGCGTCCTTGCCGTCAAAATAGTGGTAGAACGAGCCCTTCGACGTCTCCGACTCGAAGATGATCTCCTCCACCGTCGTCTCCTCATAGCCTTGCTCATAAAAGAGTTTCCATGCCGCCGAGACAATACGCGCCTTGGTGTTGCGGCTTGATTTTTTTGCCATGTGCTCCCCTCCCCTGTTTTTATTGATTGTATCACAGTGCGCTGCCCGCTGCCAAGCGTTTTGCGCTCATCCGAGGTTTTTCCGCAGGAATGTGAGAGCATTTTCAAAGAAAATGCCGTCCGCGTCCGCCTGCGATACGCCGCGCGAGAGCAGATACTCGTAAAAGTCCGCCGTCTTTTCCGCCGAATCAAGGCACGGCGGCAGCACCGCGCCGTCGAAGTCCGAGCCGAGGGCGAGGTTTTTGCGCGCGCCGAGGTCGAAAAAGTGCGCCACATGGCGATAGACGTCGTCTAAGCTCCTGACCGCTCCCCCGTCGCGCAGGAATGGCCCGTAGTAGTTGAGGCCGATCAGGCAGCCGCGGCGCACCATCTCCTTGATCTGCACGTCCGTCAGGTTGCGCTTGTGCGCGCAAATTGCGCGGGCGTTGGAGTGCGTGGCGAGAAACGGCCTTTCCGCCGTCTCGAACACGTCCGCGAGCCCCGCGTCGTTCAGGTGCGAGACGTCGATCAAAATGCCGCAGCGCTCCATTTCGCGCACGGCGGCGCGGCCAAAGTCCGTCAGGCCGCGGTCCGTCACATTGCCCGAGCCGAGCTCGTTTTCCCCGTTCCACGTCAGCGTCACAACGCAGACGCCCTGACGCTTCGTCTTCCCGATGCGCGACAAATCGCCCGCAAACGCGCTGCCGTTTTCCACGCTCAGAAAGGCCGCGGTCTTCCCCGCCGCCCACGCGCGCTCCATATCGGCAACATTGCGGCAGGGCGACACACGATCTGCGAATTTTCGCATCTGGCGGTCGAAATTCGCGCAGGCGTCATCAAAAAAGCGGATGGCCTTCTCCCCGCGCAGCTCATCGGGCACGAACACGGCGAAAAACTGCGCCCAGTGGATGTCCTTCGGAATACTTGTGAGCGACAGCGTGCGCGCGGGATCGTCGAGTGTGTCGATGATGTTCGATCCTGCGTACATGCAGTCGGTCAACGTGTCGCAGTGGAGGTCGATGAGGGCGTAAGGGCGCATGCGGGCACTTCCTTTTCAAAAAAGATCACGCTGCATTATACGCTCTTCCCGCCCGTTTCTCAACCGGCAAAGTTTAAGGAATTCTGAGGATTCTTAGCGTGCTCTTTACAAAGGCGCGGCAACACTGATATACTGGGCATCGAAAGGGGCGAAACGCCATGGACAATATTTCCCAGATCATCTCCCGCTCGATCGGTGGCTACAGCATCGGCAGCATCCTTTCCGCGCTGCTGACGTTCCTCATCTGCCTGATCGTCGTGCGACTTGTGCTCAAGCTCTGTTCGCGGCTGCTCTCGCGCGCGAACCGCCTGAACGAGCGGCTGCAAAAGGTCATCCTCACGAGCCTCAAAACGCTTCTGTATCTGCTTACCATCATCATCACAGCCGAGGCGCTCGGCATCAACACCTCGTCGCTCACCGCCATCATGTCGGTGCTGACGTTGGGCGTCACGCTGGCCGCCGAGGACATTCTCGGCAACGTCGCCGGCGGACTCGTCATTCTCTTCTCGCATCCGTTCTCGCTCGGCGATGAGATTGAAGTCGGCGGCACGACCGGCACGGTGCGTGAAATTTCACTGACGCACACGAAGATCGAAACGCCGGATGGACAGATCGTGCTCCAGCCCAACCGCGAAATGTCCAGCTCGAAGATCATCAACTTCACCGTCCTGGGCCGCCGCCGCATCGTCTACAAGGTCACAGCATCCTACGACGCGCCGACGGACGAGGTGAAGCAGGCCTGCATGGACGCCGTTCTCGCCTTCCCCGCCGTGCTGAAAGAACCCACGCCGACGGTGTATCTCTCGAATTACGGTGCCAGCTCCATCGAATACACCATCCGCTGCTGGACGGCGGCAGACGCCTACTGGGACACTTATTTTAAGATGTACGAGCGCCTGCGCAACACCTTTGCAAAGCACAACGTGGAGATGTCCTACGATCATCTGAACATCCACGTCGTGCCGGAGAAACAGAATGAAAATTAAAGTCGTCGATATGACATATGAACAGGCGCTTGCCCAGCCGCCGCAGGTGCACAAAAAGCCGAAAAAGCCGTCGCTCCTGTTCCGGACGGTCCTGCGCGCAGCCTCCGCGCCCGACCTTCTGGCGACGCATTTCCACTGCAAGAAGATCGGCATGGCGCAGATCAAAAGCGATGAGCCCTGCCTTGTCCTGATGAACCACTCGTGCTTTCTCGACCTCAAAATCGCGGAGGCGGTGCTGTACCCGCGCCCGTTCAACATCGTCTGCACGTCGGACGGCTTTGTCGGCAAGGAGTGGCTGATGCGCAGCGTCGGCTGCATCCCCACGCGCAAGTTCTGCTCGGACACGACGCTCGTGCGCGATATGCTCTACTGCGTGCGGACGCTCAAAACGTCTGTGCTGCTCTACCCCGAGGCGAGCTACAGCTTCGACGGCACGGCCACACCGCTGCCGGAGAGCATCGGCAAGTGCGTCAAGGCACTGAATGTGCCGGTCGTGATGATCCGCACCTACGGCGCGTTCGCGCGTGACCCGCTCTACAACGGGCTGCAAAAGCGGCGCACGAAGGTCTCAGCGCAGATGCAGTGCCTGCTCTCGTCCAGCGACGTTGCAGAGAGGACCGTCGCCGAGATCAATGAGCGCATCTTTTCCGCCTTCCGCTTCGACAATTTCCGCTGGCAGGAGGAAAACGGCGTCTCCGTCAGCGAGCCGTTCCGCGCCGACGGACTCAACCGCGTGCTCTACAAGTGCCCGCACTGCCTCGCCGAGGGGAAAATGGAGGGCAAAGGCACATCACTCATTTGCCGAAGCTGTAACAAGGAATACCGCTTGACAGAGATTGGTACGCTGGAATGTTTGAACGGCGAGGCCGCGTTCACCCACGTGCCGGACTGGTACACCTGGGAGCGGCAGTGCGTGCGCGAGGAGCTGGAAAGCGGTGCCTATCAGCTTGATATTCCCGTGCAGATCTGCATGATGGTCAACATGCGCGAGATCTGCCGCGTGGGCGAAGGCCGGCTGCACCACGATGAAAACGGCTTCCACCTGACCGGCTGCGGCGGGAAACTGGACTATTTCCAAAAGCCTGAGGCCTCGTACAGCCTGTACGCCGACTATTTCTGGTACGAGATCGGCGATATGCTCTGCATCGGCGACCACAAAGCGCTGTATTACTGCTTCCCGCAAGACGGCGGGGATGTGGTCGCTAAGACACGGCTTGCTGCCGAAGAGCTCTATAAATTAAAGCGCGCCGCTAAGGCGCGGGGATAATGCAGCACAAAGTGCTGCCGCCTTGTTCCCCACACCGTGTGGGAACGCGGATAAGGGAGGGGTGTCTCTTTTTTGAAAAGAGACACCCCTCCCTTACACCCTC